>Ga0080064_1007712_pt1 | contig 10688 bp, 9 predicted proteins | sample Subgrocontami54m_FD_69260 | JGI IMG/M metagenome (GOLD analysis project Ga0080064, IMG submission 69260) | Subsurface groundwater microbial communities from S. Glens Falls, New York, USA - GMW46 contaminated, 5.4 m (SPADES assembly) (version 2) ... | reverse complement strand
GCGGGGTGCCGGCCTCGGCCTGCGAGACGAGGGTCGCAGTCCGATCGTCTTGCTCGGCTGGGCGCCAGACCAGCGCAGCGCATGAGCGGGGCCCGGATGCGGCGAGCATGGGCGTTCCGAGCCCATCAACGTATCCAGGTCAGCGGGCTCGCGAACGCCCGGCTCCTGTTCTTTCCCCAGACCCTCGAGCGGAATTGCCGCTGCGGGGATGAAGGCGTTTCGTGAAGTGGCCAAATCGTGAAGTCGCGATCCCACGAGTTCACGACCTCACGCATCATCCGCGCAGCCCTCGCACTCGATCTCCACGGTGGCGTGGGCGACGCCGTAGTGCGCGCGCAAGTGGGCCTTGATGGCGGCGGCGATGCGAGTGCCGTCGCGCGCGTCGGCGATGCGGGCGTGCAGGGTCAGCATCGGCCGGTCCTGGGTCAGCGACCAGGCGTGGACGTGATGGATGTCCTCCACGCCGGGGATCTGCGCCACCAGGTCGGCCTCGAGCTTGCGGACGTCGAGGCCCGCCGGCGCCGCCTCGAGCAGGATGTGTCCGGCCTCGCGCACCAGCCCCCAGGCACTGTGCAGGATCAGCACGGCCACCAGCACCGACAGCAAGGGATCGATCGGCGTCCAGCCCGTCCACAGAATGACCAGCGCGGCGATAATGGCTGCGGCGGAACCGAGCAGATCGCTCAGCACGTGCAGCATCGCGCCCTTGACATTGAGGTTGTCGCGCTCGGCGCCGTGCAAGACGAAGAACGCGGTGACGTTTATCAGCAGGCCGATCACGGCGACGGCGAGCATCGGCCCGGCCAGGATCTCGACCGGCTCGCGCAGGCGGTGGAGGGCCTCATAGCAGATGGCGAGGGCGATAAAGAACAGGGCGAGCCCGTTGCTGTAGGCCGCCAGCACCTGGAAGCGGTGGAAGCCGTAGGTGCGGCGCCAGTCGGCCGGCCGACGCGCGACGCGGAAGGCGAGCCAGGCAAGGGTCAGGGAGGCGGCGTCCGTGAGCATGTGCGCGGCATCAGCCAGCAGCGCCAGCGAGCCCGCCAGAATGCCGCCGGCCGCCTCGGCGACCATGAAGGCGCCGGTGAGCACGGCTGCCCAGCCGATCCGCGTCTCGTTGCGGCTGTGGGCCTGATCGTGCCCGTGGTGGTGGTGATGGGAATGGGTGTGATGGTGGTCCATCTCGGCGCCGGTTCCAGAACAACGCATGTGAGGCTGCGGGGCTCCATGAGCCAAAGGACTGCGCTCCTCACTACCGCCACCACATCTGTGCGACAGAATGACAGGAAAAGCGCCGGATTGAACGCCCTCCGGGCGGGACTCACCGTTTTCGAGCGGCTATAAGCAGCGCACCAGAGCCAACAGATTCGCGAAAGTTCCGCCAGCCCGCACCCGCATGAACGACGCCATTCCCCCCATCTCGCCTCAGGTCGTCGCCGAGCACGGGCTCACGCCGGCCGAATACCAGCGGCTATTGCAGATTCTCGGGCGGGAGCCATCGCTGACCGAGCTCGGCATCTTCTCGGTGATGTGGAGCGAGCACTGCTCCTACAAGTCGAGCCGCATCTGGCTGAAGCAGCTCCCGACCAGGGGCCCGCAGGTGATCCAGGGGCCCGGCGAGAACGCCGGCGTAGTCGACATCGGCGACGGCGATGCCGTGGTGTTCAAGATGGAGAGCCACAACCACCCCTCCTTCATCGAGCCCTACCAGGGCGCCGCGACAGGGGTCGGCGGCATCATGCGCGACGTGTTCACGATGGGCGCGCGGCCCGTCGCCAACCTCAACGCGCTGCGCTTCGGCGATCCGAGCCACCCCAAGACGCGCCATCTGCTGGCCGGTGTGGTCGCCGGCATCGGCGGCTACGGCAACTGCACGGGCGTGCCCACCGTCGGCGGCGAGACCAACTTCGATGCCGGCTACAACAACAACATCCTGGTCAACGCCATGTGCGTCGGCCTCGCCAGGACCGACAAGATCTTCTACTCGGCGGCCAAGGGCGTGGGCCTGCCCGTCGTCTACGTCGGCTCCAAGACGGGGCGCGACGGCATCCACGGCGCCACCATGGCGTCGGCCGAGTTCGACGACAAATCCCCAGATGAAATGGGCTCGAAGCGCCCCACCGTCCAGGTCGGCGACCCGTTCACCGAGAAGCTGCTGATCGAGGCGTGCCTGGAGCTGATGGCGAGCGACGCCATCGTCGCCATCCAGGACATGGGCGCGGCGGGCCTCACCTCCTCGACCTCGGAGATGGCGGACAAGGGCGGGGTCGGCATCGAGCTCACGCTCGATCGCGTGCCGCAGCGCGAAGCCGGCATGACCGCCTACGAGATGATGCTCTCCGAGTCCCAGGAGCGCATGCTGATGATCCTCAAGCCCGGGCGGGAAGAGGAAGCCGAGGCCATCTTCCGCAAATGGGGCCTCGATTTCGCGGTGATCGGCCACACCACCGATACCGGCCGCATGATCGTGACCCACAAGGGCAGGGTCGAGGCCGATCTCCCGGTCGACAAGCTCGCCAACTCGGCACCGCTCTACGAGCGGCCGTGGATCGCCACCGTGCCGCCAAAAGCGATCCTGCCCGAATGGGTGCCGGCGCCCAACGCCATCCTCGCCACGCTCAAGACCATGCTGGGATCGCCGCACCTGTGCTCGCGGCGCTGGATCTGGGAGCAGTACGACCACACGGTGATGGGCGACACCATCCAGCGCCCCGGCGGCGATGCAGCCATCGTGCGCGTGCACGGCACGAGGAAGGGCCTGGCGCTGACCTGCGACGTGACGCCCCGCTACGTGCTGGCCGATCCCGTCATGGGCGCCAAGCAGGCCGTGGCCGAGAGCTGGCGCAACCTCATCGCCGTCGGCGCCGACCCGCTCGCCATCACCGACAACATGAACTTCGGCAACCCCGAGCGTCCCGAGATCATGGGCCAGTTCGTCGGCGCCATCCAGGGCATGAAGGAGGCCTGCGAGGTCCTGAAGTACCCGGTCGTGTCGGGCAACGTCTCGCTCTACAACGAGACCAACGGCGTCGCCATCCCGCCGACCCCGGCCATTGGCGGCGTGGGACTGGTCCCCGACCTCGCCCGCACGGCAACGCTCGCGCTCAAGGGCGAGGGCGATCTGCTGGTGGCCATCGGCCGCGAGGCCGGCCACCTCGGGCAGTCGCTCTATCAGCTGATCGTCACCGGCAAGCTCGAGGGGGCACCGCCGCCCGTGGACCTCGCCGACGAGATCAAGGCTGGCAACCTGGTGCGGGCGCTGATCCGCGAGGCCAAGGTGCGGGCCGTGCACGACATCAGCGACGGCGGCCTGCTGGTCGCCATCGCCGAGATGGCGCTCGCCGGCGGCATCGGCGTGCAGCTCTTCCCCTACGAGGGCAAGATCCCCGCCCACGGCGCCTGGTTCGGCGAGGACCAGGCCCGCTATGTCGTCGAGGCCGCCCCGGGACTCGCCGAGGAAATCATCGAGCGGGCGCGCCTGCTGGCGCTGCCGGCACGGGTCGTCGGCCGCGTCGGCGGCGATGGGCTGATGCTGAGGGACGAGGCGGCCTTGGCCCTCGAAGGCTTGCGGCGGTCGCACGAGGCGTGGCTGCCGGGCTATATGGGCAGCTGATCGTTCTTGGACCACGGCTAGAGGCTGGACCAGAAGAGATGTGATTGTCAGCGCAGCCGCGAATCTCGACCTTGACCAGCCTGGAGGGGAGTAGGCTAATCTTCCGATAGCGCGTCAATTTTCTTAAGTCTCATAGTCATCTTCTGGGTCGTATACCATGGTCCGAAATGGCTAAAGCCCGTCTTGGACTATAGGATCAAGTGCCGTAAGCTAGATGCGGAGCTGCAGCAACGTAGGGAGAACCACAGTTCTCGCACCCGCCAAAAGAAAGCCCAAAACGCGAGTAAGGGGAAGACTAAACGCAAGTAGGAATGCGCCGTGTCGAACCTTCTAATCTTCGTCTTTGTACTACTTGCTACGGCAGCCTTCTACGGGTTGTCGCGCCTGCGCCGCGATCAGCTAGCTGATCTGGAACTTCACGAGAAGTTCGCGAAAGATTTTTACGCGCTCGCGCGTCCCCTGATGGAGTCAGATGACACGCCAGATGACGTTTTGGACCTTCTAGAGTTCGCCAATCAACGGATCACTGATCCCGATGCGCCGCGCGAGTTCTATGAATTCGCGCGCAGAGGACGCCTTGCTGGCGACGGCAACCTTGATAGGAAGCGCGCAATACGCGCGTTCTTCTCACAGCGACCCGATCTTGAAGCCCACTACGGATCGGCGCTGTGGGCCGCGCTGTTGGCTATGTCGTTCAACAGCCTCAGATACGGACCACGTATTCGGTTGCTACTCACAGCTATCGACTCATCCGACGGACGAGAGCAGGTCGCCGAGCTATACAAAGAGACAACAGAGGAAGAGCATGGCGGCGAACCTTTACCGCAGGCGGCCTAGGTGCCCTGTGCCGACTTCCCGGCATCGGGAGGCATATTGCTGGACTGCACGTCCTCGACTTTCGACTGAGCGGCGAAATCAACCGCATCAAGGAGAGATTGGATCGCATCGAGCGGCAGTTAGGGCTCAACGACAGCCGAGCTGAATCCGGCGTCCGGCGCGCTCGCTTGTGATATCATGAGCCCTGCTTCGTACCCCCGAAAGTCCCGCCCCATGCCCATGGATGCCAAAGAGATCGAGCGGCTGATCAAGGCCCGCTTCCCCGGCGCCGAGGTCGCCATCAAGGACCTGGCCGGCGATGGGGATCACTACGCCGCCCACGTGGTCGCCAAGGAGTTCGCCGGCAAGACCCGGGTGCAGCAGCACAAGATGGTGTACGAGGCGCTGCAGGGCCGCATGGGCGGGGTGCTGCACGCGCTGGCGCTCACGACCGCGGCGCCCAAAGATTGACTTTGCCGGGCCCTGCCCACATCTTCCATACGACGAGTCAACGGGTAGCCCGTCCCGCCCAAGACGCGACTGAGGCACCCTGGACCGTCTCGAGCCATGAAAGGAAGCTCTATGAGCGAGCAAGCCGTCCAAGACTGGATCCGCAAGACCGTCGCCAGCAACAACGTGGTGCTGTTCATGAAGGGGACGAAGAGCTTCCCCCAATGCGGCTTCTCGGCCCAGATCGGCCAGATCCTCGGCCACATGGGCGTCGACTACAAGGATGTCAATGTGCTGGAGGATATGGGCATCCGCGAGGGCATCAAGAGCTTCTCGCAGTGGCCGACGATCCCGCAGCTCTACGTCAAGGGCGAGTTCGTGGGCGGGTGCGACATCGTCCGCGAAATGTCCCAGGCAGGCGAGCTGCAGCAGCTGTTCGATGACAAGGGCGTTGCCTACGACCGGGCGAAAATGACGGCCTGACAGGACTCTTGCCGTAGGTTGGGTCGAGCGTCAGCGCTGACCCAACGCCTGGCCCCAAGCTCGGCTTGCGTTGGGTCTGCGCTTCGCTTGACCCAACCTTTCGTTTTCGACGAAAAATCAAGGTTGCGCTGACATATTGCCGCCGCCTCTTCGGCTACGATGGGGCGGCGATTTCCATTGGAGCAATGTCGCGGGGACCATGACGCTCGGCGGCCGTCGATTTCTGTTGAGCCTGGCCATCGTGGCCGCCAGCGTCTGCCTGGCGCTGGGCGTGAGCCTGCCCATCATCAAGCTCACCAAGTTCGTGTTCTTCACCTACGAGCACTCGCTCATCTCCACCGTCAATGCGCTGATCCGCTCGGGCCAGATCTTTCTCGGCATCACGGTGCTGGTGTTCTCCATCATCCTTCCCGTGACGAAGCTGCTCTACCTGCTCCTGCTCTCGACCCTGCCCCAGCGCGAGCTCCGCCGCCTTTCGCGTCAGCTGCGCGCGCTGGAATGGCTCGGCAAATGGTCGATGCACGACGTGCTCGTGCTCTCGCTCTCCATCTTCTTCATCAAGAGCCAGGGCGTCTACGACGCCAAGAGCCTCAACGGCGTCTACTTCTTCACCGCCGCCGTGCTGTTCATGATCCTGGCCTACTCGTGGTTGAGGAACGACGTGGCCGCTTCGGAGGCGCCGGCTGCGCCCAAGAAGCCGCAGCAGCCGCCCTCGACCATGCGCAATTTCGCCTTCAGCTTCCTCATCATTCTCGCCACCGTGTTCTTCGCCCTTGGCGTCATGCTCCCCGCCATCCGCTTCACCACCGTGTTCGTGTGGACGAACCAGCACTCGGTCGCCACCATCATCTGGGCGCTGTGGAAGAACGAGGAGTTCTTCCTGTGCTTCGTCATCTTCATGTTCTCGATCTTCTTCCCGTTCCTCAAGCTCTTCTACCTGCTCACCCTCGTCACCTCGCCCGACATGCCGGCCGAATTCCGCAACAAGTCGATCTCGGCCATGGAGTGGCTGGGGCGCTACTCGATGACCGACGTGATGGTGCTGGCGCTGATGATCTTCTACATCAATGCGTCGGGCTATTCGGAGGCCACGGTGCTGCCGGGCATCTACTTCTTTGCCGCCTCGGCCATCATGACCATGCTGGCCTACGGCTGGGCCAACTCGGTGACGCCCGGCCTCGCCACCGCCGCCGCCGCCCCGCCCAAGGGCGTCAGCCTGAAGGCGCGGCTGGCCGAGCTCGCCCCGCCGACCGGGGAGCCGCGCCAGCGGGCGTCTTGAGGGGGGCCCTTCGGCGCACTACGCGACCAATCCGCCCTGCAGGCTCCGGGCGGCGTCGGTTGGGCTCGTCGACTGTGCTATGCTGGCTTCGTGCAGGGATGCAATCCGATTGGTCGGCGTGTCTCGGCACGTTTGTGGGAGGTGGCAGATGAGTTTCCTCGGAGGGCTCTGGAGAAAGGTTACGGGCGGGACGGCCGATGTCACGCTCACCGTCGGCGCCGCCCGCAGAAGCAGCAAGGCGCCCGTCACCGTCGACGTAGCCGTGGGTCCCGACCCGATCAGCCCCAAGCGCGTCTATGTCAAGTTGCGCTGTGTGGAGCAGGTCGAAATCCCCAAGTACGCCCTGCCCAAGGAGGGCGATGACAAGGCCGAGCCGGGGAAGGTCGCCGCGCCCGACGCCAAGCCGAAAACCGTCGACGTCAAGGCCGAGGAGTGCCTGTTCGAGAAGGAGTTCGTGCTCGGCCCCGGCCGCGAGATGGCCGCCAAATCGACCCACAAGTTCGAGGGCCAGATCGAGCTTCCAGCGCACCTGCCCCCCTCCTTCAACGGCAAGCTGGCACGCGTCAAGTGGACCGCGCTCGCCGGCCTGTCCACGAGCATCAACGACCCCGACAGCGGCTGGCAGGAGGTCTCAGTCGCGTAGGCTGCCGAACCTCCTATGACAGCCGGAACCACCGCGGGCACGGTGGTCCAGGGCGATGCTGCTCCGACCGCGCGGCCATGGCGGCCGCCCTCCGACGGCATATGGTAAGCCTACTGTTGCTCTTTGCCGATGAGCCATTTCGAGGAGCCATTCCATGCCAAAACCCAGCGAAGGCTTTGTTGCAGAACGCCCCCTTGACGATCTTGCCTGCGCGTCCGTTTTCCTGGCCGGTCTCATGCCAGCATCGTGTGCCGCTGACTAGGGCAATGCAGTCCGATCCCGGCGGGGAAGAGTTGCCAGATTTGGGGGGTGAAAAATGAGCGTGGACGGTGGCCGGGCAGCAAGCGAAGGTAGGCAGAGCTACCAGCCGCAGCGCGCCGATTTCCGCCACTACTTTGTCGGCGACACGCAAGGCCAGGGCCTGCTCAGGTTCAAGACCCATTGCAAGCGTGCCACCCTCTGGCTCGGCGCCATCCTCTGGTTTCTGACGATCCCGATCTCGTTCTACGAGGGCTACAAGATCCTGCGGGTCGGCTTGGCCGAAGCCGCGACGATCGAGATCATCGCGGTGATGGCGGGCATCATAGTCGCCGGTGCGGTGCTCATCGCGATGGGTTCCGGCGAGGGGCTGTGGAAGGAAGTCCTGCACAATTTCTGGCGCTACTTCCTCCTGCTGATCGCCGGACCCGCCCTGCTTCTCGTCGCATGGTTCCTGCACGCGCAGGATATGGAGCTGTGGAGGAACGCCACTGGCGCCGTTGCGGCCTTCCTCATATTCAGCAGCTTCTTCATCGGCTCGAAGCCTCCTCCGGACGACGAGGATATCGAGCTGGCTCTCGATCACGCCTTCGAGGCCGACGTCGGGCGCAACGTCGCGCGCCTGCTTGCCGACCTGCGCGGCGGCGACGCGCGGGTGCCGGAGAAAATCGGAACCGACGAGGCGTTCCGGCTGCTACGTCGATTTCCACAGGAGGGCGAGCTGGGCGGACGCACAATCATGGCGCAGCCTGCCCGGGACGACCGGCCGCGGATTACGCCGCAGGGCTTTGTCGTGCTGATGTTCGGGGCCAAGTCGCTCGTCAGCTGCGAAGGCGCCATCGACCTCATGACCGGGGCGCTGACGGCTCACTGCCTGCGCGAGATCGACTATCGCGACATCGGCCTACTGAGCCTGGATGCCACCGGGGCAGCGTATGTGCCGCCGCCGGTAAAGGCGGTCCGAGTGCGGCAGGGGAGGTTGCAGATGCCGGCCATGGCCGTCGCCAGACCGCTGCCCTCCTACAAGACCACCTTCTCGATTGGCCTGCCTGGAACTGCCAGGATCGAGGTGGTGTTGCGGGATGGAGCGGCGCTGGGGCGGGCCAGGACCTTCGCGGCCATCGCCGACAGCGAAGTCGCGCCCCTGACCGATTTCGCCTACGTGCGACGTACCTGGGACATATTGGCCGCCGCCAAGCGCGGCCCGGCTGCGCAGGATTAGCCTGGATTTGTCTCCGGCAGATCAGGCTGCCGGCCAAACAGCTGTAGCCCAACGGTTGACGGCTGTCGTTATCAACACCCTTCGGCTTCCATCCACAACTCTCTCCGCCCACCCGCGCGCGTTGTAGCGCCGACTCAGGGTTGAGTGCGCTGAACGCCTCGCCGGTGCGCGGCGTGCGGTCGGGTTCGGACAAGGACAGAGCGATGGCTGGGCCGTGGTGTCGGATTTGGGTGCGATCGGCGCCTCTCGGTGTGCTGCTTGCTGCCGGCGCGCTGGCGGGATGTGCCTGGCGAGGCGAGCCGCCCAGGGGTTCGATCAAGGACACGTTTCCCGCGGCCGCAACGGCTTCGGGTGCGCCGACCGCAAGACCGCCGCAGCCCCGCCCCCGGGGAGCCAGGGCCCCGGATGGGCGCGGCTGCCAGGACATCCCATCGTGCGAGGCGGAGTTGCGCGCCCTGGTCGAGAATAGCGATCGCTCGTGGATGCGGCGAGCCGAGACGCCCGCGGAGGTGTTGACCGGCGTGCGCATCTTCGCCTATCGCGCCCTGCGCGCGCAGCTGACCTGCGGCGAGCTCGGCGTCGCGTTGGCGCAGCTCGCCGGTGTGCCCACCAAGTTGCGCACGCCGCCGCCCGGCAGCAGGCCGCAGGAGGTGGCCAGTGCCACCCGCCTTGCCGCCGAGGTGCACGAGGAGCTTAGCGCTGAAAGGGAAACACGCTGCGTGGCGGCGGCCCCCGCGCCGACAAGTCAGCCAGAGCGCGCGCCTCCCGCGAGCCCGCCGACGGATCAGCCGCCACCGGCGGCATCCGCGCCGGCGCAACCGAAGCCTCCACCCCAGCCTGCGCCCGCAGCACCGGCGAAGAGCGAGCCCAAGCAATGATCGTGCAGAGGGGGTCAGACCCCTCGCCTCGACCTTTCGGTGCAATCGCAACGTATTGCGCAGATGGGGTCAGACCCCCGCCTCGGCCGCTACCGGCTGTAGAACTCCACCACCAGGTTGGGCTCCATGTGCACCGGGAAGGGCACGTCGCCCAGGTTGGGCACGCGGGTGAGCTTGGCCGTCATCTTGTTGTGGTCGGCCTCGATGTAGTCGGGCACGTCGCGCTCGGCGCTCTTGATGGCCTCGAGCAGCAGGCCCATCTGCTTGCCCTTCTCCTTGACCTCGACCAGGTCGCCGACGCGGCAGCGGAAGCTCGGGATGTTGACGCGGCGGCCGTTCACCGTGACGTGCCCGTGGCTCACGAACTGGCGCGAGGCGAACATGGTGGGCACGAACTTGGCGCGATAGACGATGGCGTCGAGCCGGCGCTCCAGCAGCCCGATCAGGTGCTCGGAGGTCGAGCCCTTGAAGCGGCGCGCCTCCTTGTAGATGCGGTTGAACTGCCGCTCGCCGATGTTGGCGTAGTAGCCTTTGAGCTTCTGCTTGGCGCGCAGCTGCTGGCCGTAGTCGGAGAGCTTGGTCTGGCGCCGCTCGCCGTGCTGGCCGGGGCGCGATTCGCGCTTGTTGAGCGGGCTCTTCGGCCGGCCCCAGATGTTCTGGCCGAGGCGGCGGTCGATCTTGTACTTGGCGCGGACGCGCTTCGTCATGCGGGCTACTCCCAAAGTCGCGGGGGCGAAATGAAACCGTGAGCTGTCGAGCGCTCCCTCCTCTGCCCGCAGGATGGCTGCGGGCCGACAGGTCCCCGACGACAACGGGCACCACGGGTGCGCAAGGCTGACGCGCGGGCCCAATCGGCCCGCGCGGCCCGGGTTTTACAGCGCAACGCGCACGCGCGTCAAATGCGGCCTATTGCGCCGAACCACGCCGCAAGCGGCGCAAAATTGGCTGACGCCCATTGCGCCCTACTTCTTCTGGCTGGCAGGGGTGGGCTCGGCAGCGGCCGCGGCGGCCGCAGGGGGAGCGGCCGGCGGCGCGGCGGCGGTCACGGG
>Ga0080064_1007711_pt1 | contig 10692 bp, 6 predicted proteins | sample Subgrocontami54m_FD_69260 | JGI IMG/M metagenome (GOLD analysis project Ga0080064, IMG submission 69260) | Subsurface groundwater microbial communities from S. Glens Falls, New York, USA - GMW46 contaminated, 5.4 m (SPADES assembly) (version 2) ... | reverse complement strand
CGAATTGCATCACGGCGCTCGCGCGAAACTGAAATCCGCGCAACGACGCTCTTCCATCATCGCGGCTTGCTGGACTCAGGCGGAACTGTTTTAATGTCACAAGGTTACGTAATACTCAATAGGACGACGATCGTGAACGCGACCAGCAGCGGCGACCAGCCCGTTTCGGGGTTCACCGTCAGGAACGGCGCGACCAGCGCCCCGGCTGCGGCAGCCAGGCCGGTCGAGAGCGCCATCGCGAGCAGGTACGTCCGCTCCACCGGGATCCCCATGAGCGCCGCCATTTCGCTGTCTTGGGCGACCGCGCGCAGCTCCCGTCCGAGCCTGGTCCGTGCCAGAAAAGCATGCAGCAGGAGCACGAGAACGACGGCGACGACGAGAGTGAGGAGTTGCTGGTGCGTTACTCGCACGCCGAATACCGCGAGGCTCCCGCGGAGCGCCGTCGGGACGTAACGCGGCTCGGTGCTATAGACGAGGACGGCCACTTCCTGGAGGAAGATCGCAATCCCCGCAGTCACGATGAGCACGCGACCGAGCGAGTCGCGCAGCGGAAAGATGAAGATCCGGTAGACCGCCATGCCCGCGACGCAGGTCACCGCGACAGCGAGCAGCCAGGCAGGGACAGCCGGCAGGCCGAGGCCGGAGACGAGCGAGTAAATCAGGTACGAGGCCACCATGTACATCGCCCCGTAGGCGAGATTGAGGATCCGGGCAACGCCGAAAATGAGCGTGAAGCCGAGCGCGAGTATGGTGTAGATCGCGCCCCAGATGGTCCCGAAAATGACGATGTCAGTGAGCACGGCAGCCGCCGCAGTCGCGCGCGGACCCCGCGGGCCCGCAGGTCCGCCTCCGGAAGCCGCTCACCGCGTCCTCGGCCGCTACTTGACCCAGGCCGGGAAGGCGAAGTCGGCCGTCTTCATCGCCGGCGGCCAGACCGTGACCATCGCGCCCTTGTTCCACTGGATATAGGTGAACGGGACGAATTCAGGTCCGGCCTCGGGGTCATGGCGCTTGGAGAACTTGATGCGGCCCGCGACCCCGACGTAATCGGTCGCTTCGAGCGCCTTGACGAGCGCGTCGGAGTTCAGGCTCCCGGCGCGCTTGATCGCATCGGCCAGGATATAGACGCCATCATACGTCGCGAAATTCGTGTAGGCGCCGGGGATGTGGCCGTATTTCTTGGTGTAACGGTCCCAGTACGGAATCGTCTTCGGGCTGATCGGGGCACGCACTCCGTGCTTCCACGTCATGAATGCTTGAGCGCGCCCTTCGGTCTGCTCCCAGAAGCGGTCGCTCTGGGCCATCACGGTGTATCCGGTGACTAGCGCCGGAATCTGGCGGTCGGCCCATTGGCGCGCAAAAGCGAGGCCGGCATCGGCCGCAAGAATTGCGAACACGATCTGGGCATTCGCGCTTTGCACCCGCGACAACTCGACCGAGAGATCCTTGGCGTTGGTCGAGACCCGCTCCAGTGCGACCAGCTTGGGTCCCAGCGTGCTCTTGAGCGATTCCACGATCGGCTCGACCCACACCGCGGTCTCCGCGACCACGGCCACCCTGTCCTTCTTCTAGACCGTCATCATCTCGCCCAGCTGCTTGATCATGTGCTCGGCCATTTGGTTCGAATTGAGGAACGTTCGGAAGTAGTACTTGTACTTGTCGTAGTCCTTCAGGACATTGTCGGACAGCAGCGGCGAAGCCGTGCCAGTGGACAGAAAAATCTTTTTATTCTCAGCGATGATCGGCTGCACGGCGAGCGCGACCTCGCTGCGATGCTCGCCGATGATGGCGTCAACCTTGTCCACGAACAGCAGGCGCTCTACGGCGGTCTTGCCCTTCTCCGGGCTCTGCTCGGTCTCGGCGAACACCAGCTCGAGCTTGCGGCCAAGTACGCCTCCGGCCGCGTTGATCTCCTCGACGGCAAGCTTCGAGGCCTCCTGGATGTCGCGTCCGGGGGTGAGTTTGAACGGCCCCAGGACCCCGATCTTGATCGGCCCGGTTTGTGCCAGCGCGGCGCCGCCAAGCGCCAGCGCGGGAAGGACTATCGCCAAGCAAAGAACACGTGCTAATGTGCTGCGGGTCATCTCGATCCTCCTCGGCGAAAAAGGGAACGCCGGGCAAGTTTGGTTCAGAATTGAACCACTGTCAAGGCTCGGGGCGGCGGCTGTCGGGGCGGCGGCTCGGCCGGCCTCAAACGAAATTAACGATCTCGCCCGAGTTGCCGCCTTTTCCCGTGGGGTAAACAGATCTTTGCCTTTTTTTTCTGCGTTCATCGCTTGCTCACCCCGTCGAGATCGTCTGAATCAAAGCCAGACTCCCACTCGCGCCACCCACAAAGTAGTGGGAAGTATAGTCCGAGTAATGCCCCTCCCCCTGTAAGCGATTTGGCGTAGTTCTCGAGCTGTTCCCGATACCGCGCCTGCTCCCGATCCAGAAATCCCTCGACATCCGTCCCCTCGTGGCCGCTCGCCTTGTAGTCCACGATCCAGCGCTTGCCGTCCGTGCCGGTGAAGGTGCGGTCCATGACCAGGTTGCGGCGCTCGCCTTCGATCACGGCGGTGAGGCGGTATTCGTTGCGCGCGTCCTGCTGCGGCCCGAGCAGCCACTGGCCGCGCGGGTCGGCGAGCGCGTTGGCGAGCGCCACGGCCACGCGCTCAGTCGCCGCGGCAAGCTGCGCTTCCTCGACGCCGCGCGCGACGAGTTCGTTGTTGAAGCTGGCGCGCATGGTCTCGATGCGCGCCGCGCTCCAGCCTTTCAATTCATCCTCGGCGATTCGCTGCAGCCAGCGGTGCACCACGCTGCCGACGTGGCGTGCGGTCTCGCCCGCCCAGGAGTATTCGATGTCGTCCTGGGCGTGCGCGGTTTCGCTGGCGGCGGTCCACGCGAGCGCAGGCGGCGGTTCGGGCATGGACCAAGCGGACGCCAGGCGGCGCAGCGACTGGTCGGGGACTGCGTCGCGACCCGCGCCCCCTGGCACCGATGGAGCCGGAGCCGTCGCGGCAGCGCGTTGAAACTCGGCCGACACCACTGGCCAGAGCTTGGCCAGCAGGCTGCGCGAGTCAGGCGTACGCGCCGCTTGCACGTCGTCCTCGACGAGAAGCCGCGTCTCGCCCAGCAAATGCAGGCGCTGCTTCGCGCGTGTGGCCGCGACGTAGAGCAGGCGGCCGTCCTCAAACGCTGCTTTTTCGGTGGCGAGCTGTTTGATCCAGGCGTAGATCGGATCGCTCTCGGCACCGGTTTCTTCGATTGGGGCGAGGAGCAGATTCGTGTTGGACTCCGGTCTGCGCATGTTTGACGCATCCGGGTTCGCCGGGCGTTCCATCCACAGGAAGAGCTTGTTTCCTTCGCCACGCGGCACCTTGCCCAGGCCGGGCACGATGACGTGATCGAACTCCAGCCCCTTCGCCTTGTGGATGGTCATGATCTGCACCGCGTCGTCGCCGGCGGCCATGTCCGGCAGGGCGTAGAGCTTGTCCAGGCTCTGCTCGAACGCCTCGAAGTCGGCGATGGCGCCGGCTTCCTCCTTGGATTCGAGATGGTCGAGATAGGCTTCGGCGTCCTCAAGGTCGGTCTTGGATCCGGTGCAGGCGGGGCCGCCGAGCGCGAGCCAGGTGCCTTCGACCGCATCGCGCAGAGACGAGCGCTGGCGCTGCGCGAGCGCGGCGGCGAGGACGGGACGGATGCGCGCCAGGCGCAGGCGGGCGTCGGCGCTGAGCGTTTCCAGGATCTCGTCGCTCTCGATCGCACCCCAGATGGTTCGCGCAGCGACCGGGCCTCCCGTGTCGGAAGCCGTTTGGGGGCCGGCGATCGCGTGCAAGTCCGCAAGCGTCAGGCCGCACCAGGGAGCGCGCAGGATCGCGAGCCAAGCGAGGCGGTCGCCGCGATGCGCTAGCGCGCGCGTGAGCGCGAGCAGGTCCTGCACCACGGGCCGATCGTCGAGGCGATCGATTTCGATCGCGCGAAACGCGAGGCCCGCGTGTTTCAACTGCGGCACGATCTCGCGCAGGTGGTTGCGCCCGCGAACGAGGATGGCGATGCTGGGGCGCTCATCAGGACCCGCGCTTGCGGCGGCGATGCCGGCCACGATGTTCGCCACCGCCGCAGCTTCGCCGGCCTCAGCGTCGGCAAACAGCGGATGGATCTCGACTGCGTCGCCCTCGAGCCGCGGATGCACCGCCTGAGATTCAGTGTAGGCCACCGCGCCCGAGGCTATGTCATCGAGCTCGGGCATCACCTGTTCGAACGCTTGGTTCACCCAATCGACAATGCCCTCCTGCGAACGGAAATTGGCCGACAGTTCCAGCTGCTCGAGTACGACGCTGCCGATGCCTTCGGCGCGCGCCTGCAGGAACAACCCAACCTCGGCCTCGCGAAAGCGGTAGATCGACTGCATCGGATCGCCGACCACGAACAGCGTACGGCCGTCATCGGACGTCCAGCCGGCCGTGAGCCGCGCTACAAGCTCGAACTGGCTGATCGAGGTGTCCTGGAATTCGTCGATCAAGAGGTGCCGGACCTGGTAATCGAGCCTGAGCGCCAGGTCCGTCGGACCCTCGGTGTCTTCGAGCGCAAGCAGGGCGCGCTGCGACACTTCGGTGAAATCGACCTGCCCGCGCGACTGGAACACGAGCTTCAATTGCCCCACCGCGCACTTCAGCAACTCGGTGATCGCTTCGAGCACCTGCCATTGCGTATCGGTGTAAGCAGCCGGAGGAAGCCTGCGCGTGTCGGCGAGGGCATTGCTGAGCCGGTCGTCGGCAAGCGTCGCGACCAGCGCTGCGAGGCGCTCCTTCCACACCTTGCCCGCGGCGCCCACGGGAAAGCCATGGCGCTTGTCCACCTTGGCGCGCCAATCGCCATTCCTGGTCAGCAGCACCTCGGCGAGCGTTGCCCAGCTTTGCGCTGCGTCGCCGCCGGGGAACGCAACGAGCAGCGCCTCGCCGCGATTGCCCAGGGAATAATTGGCGAGCGCGAGCAACTCGCCGCGCTCAGGCAAGGGCACAAGCGCCTGCACCTGATCGAGCACCGCGCGCCGCTCCGCCACGAGCGCGCGTTCGAGCCCGGCGCGCTGTTTCACCATCACGTGGCGCAACCAGTGGTCGCGCCGGCGCAGCATTTCAATGAGCAGTTCCTCGACGCGCGCTACGTTGTTGTCGAGGTGCGCGAGCAGCCGCTCGACATAGCCCGCGGCAGGGTCCTTCGATTCGATCAGCTCGACCGTCGCGCGCGCAGCCTCGGCATAGAGCGCGCCGGCGTCCTCTATGCTCTCGGGCTGCGAGCCGAATTTCGACAGCATCGGCATCTGCCGCGTCAGCGCCGCGCACAGCGAATCGATGGTCTGGATGCGCAGCCGCGCCGGGCTGTCGGTAATGCACCAGCCGCACGCGCCGTCGCGCTCGATCGCCGCGCGCGCGAGTTGCTGCGTGCGGCGCTCGTGGTCGGACCCGGGCTCCTTGCCCGCGATCACCTGCGCCAACGCCGCCAGCACGCGCTCGCGCATTTCGGCCGCGGCTTTCCTGGTGAAGGTGATGGCGACGATCTCCTCGGGCTCGTTCACCGTCGCTAACAGGCCGAGGTAGCGCTGGATCAGGAGCTCGGTCTTGCCCGAGCCGGCCGGCGCCTGGACGATGAACGAGCGCGTCGGCGCCAGCGCCTGCTCCCGCGCGCGCAGGTCGGCGACCAGCGCGGCATCAGACATGCGTCGCTCCATGCTTGGCACAATTGGCGACTAGACGCGGCGTGCGTCTCAAGTACTCTCGCATGCCGCCGGAGGAATTGCGCGCTGCGCGCGCCAACCGTGTTTTCGGTACGGATGAAAAGCACATCCGTACCGAAAACACGGTTTTGGATAAAAGCAACCACGGCTTGGGTTTGCTTTTATCCAAGATCGCAACCCTGCAACAACGCAGGGCGTGATCTAGGTCGCCACGCAAAGAAGACGCCATAACCCAGGCTGGTACTGACATGGTGCGCAACGAAAGTTCAGAGTTCATCGTCGCCCTCCTGATCCGTAACCGGCGCACCCAGCCGTTCGTGAATGCGGCACAGCGGCTGCAGATCGCAGTTGCGGCAGGTCGTGCGCGGATTTTTCGGATGGACGGCAGCCTCACCGGCGGCGAACTGCGTCGCGAGCCGTTCCAGAACCTTGCGCCATTCCGCGACTTGCGCGTCCCAGCCAAGTTCGGGCAGGGATTTCCACACCGGCAGCAGCGTTTCGTCCGCAGCCAGCGCGGCGAACTTCATGTCGCCCGCCCTCACCTGCGCGAACGCAATGGCCACGGCGGCCGGTTCGGTCGCGATCAGATACAGCGGCAGCTGCGGTTCATCGGGCCGCTCGCCCAGCCACGCGCTCGAAGGCTTAGCGGTGGACTTGTAGTCGATGACGATGCGCCGGCCATCTTCGAGTTCGTCCACGCGATCGAGCTTGCCGCGCAGCGTGAGCGGGCCGACCACCAGACTGCGCTTGTCCTCGACCGCGACGACGGCAAAATCGTCGCCGCGCGCCTCGCGTTCCATTTCCAGCCACGCCCGCGCCAGGCGCACCAGGCGTCCTTTTTCGACTTCGGCAAAACGCCCGGCGAGCGTCGCCGGACGGTCGCGCTTCACGCGCGTCACGGCCTCGTCCGCCGAGCGCGCGAGCAGCGCTTCCAGTTCGCCCGCGCCGATCGCATCGAGCCTGGTCTTGGTCCTGAGTTGGCCCCAGGCGCTGGCGAGCACGCGATGCACGAGGATGCCGCGCTCCATCGCATCGAGCCCTGCGTGCGGCGCTGCGGGCGACGTCGCCTCGAGGCGGTGCAGCGCGAACGCGCGGAAAGGGCAGGCGGACTGGTCGGTGATGACGCTCGCGCCGCCGCTCAGCGCCGCCCCCGCCACGAGCGGCGGCGCGACGAAGTCCTCGATAATCTCGATCCTCGCGGCGGCATGGATGAGGTTGCGATGGCGCGGATATGTGGGTAACGCAAGAACTCCTTGCGCCAGATCGCGCAGCAACGGGCTTGGCAGAAGCTTGCGCTCGCCCTCGGCCTGCGGATGCGACAGCACCACCTCGCCCGCGGCGCGAAGCCAGCCGCGCGTGATCGCGGCATCGAGCGCGAGCGTGGCTTCGATCGACGCTTCGGGCACCCTCGCCTTCCTCTGCGCCTCCAGCGGCAGGAACGGATTGGGCCGCGGATGGATCGGCCAGGCTTCATCGCTGAGGCCCATGACCCACAGATGGTCGAACTCGATGCCGGCCGATTCCAGCACACCCAGGATCTGCACCGGCGCATGCGGCGCCTCGGGCTGGAACAGCGTCTCCGCGGCCAGCCGCCGCAGGCGTCCGACCGCCTCCCCATAACCCAGCTTCGCGTTCACCCGGTCGAGCAGGGCGAAGCCGGCAATGACTTCGTGCCATTTTTTCAGCGTCTGGTACTCGGCCGAATCGAGGCTGCGGCCCTTGTCGGGAAAGCCCATGAGTTGCAGCGCATCGGTAATGGCCCTCGCCCATGCCGATGGCGCACGCGCCGCGAAAAGATCGGACTTGCGGAACCCGGCCAGTTTGCGCAGGCGTTGCGCCAGCTCCGGCGCGTACATGCCGGCGCCGGCGGCGTCGAGGGTGTCGAGCAGCCGATCGAGGGTGATCGCAGGCTCGGCGCGGCGGCGCAACTCGAGATCGAGCCGGGCGCGACCCGCAGCTTCGCTTTCGCCTGCCGCGATGAAAGGCGAGCGCAGCAACAGGCTGGCTCGCCCGAACTCGATTTCGCGCCCTGCCAGTTCGAGAATAAGGCAGGCCGCCTGCGCCAGCGGATAGCCGGTAAGCGCGACGCCAAGCGACACGTTGAACGGCAGCGGGTCGTCGTTCGCACCCGGCACGCCGGACACACCCGGTAACATCGAGGCCGGCGCCATCACCGTCCGGAAAGTGCGGACGAGCGCCTTGCGCTGTTTGCTCAGGTCGGGGACGACGATGCCAATGTTTGCATGCGGGTCGGCTTCGAGCCGCGCGCGCGCCCAAGCCGCGGCCCGCTGGATTTCGTCGCGGGCATCCACGCAGGCAAGGCGCAGCGCGCTCGCCTCGCGCCGCTCCTGCGCAGAGACAAAGACCTCCGTTCCCGCCGCCTGCAACGCATCGAACAAAGCCTGCTGCTGCGGCGCCATGATGTCGAAGCCGTAGAGCGCGAGCAATTTCGGCTTGCGCATCTCGTTGCGGTTCACGCGCGCCGCGACCAGATCGGGCAGCAATGCCATGTCGGTATGCCGTTCGCGTTCGCAGCGCAGGGAGTATTGCGCGCACCAGTCGCGAAAGGCGCTCGCATCCTCGTTCAACTGGCCCGAACGCAGGCTGTCGAGAAGCCTCCAGGCGTGCGCGGTCTTCCACGCGTCCGCCGCGAGCGCCGCGGTCTCGGGAAGCGCGAGCAGCGCGTCACCCGCATCCGAACGCCGGATGATGTCTTCCCACAGCGCGTGCTCCTGCGCCGGCGTGAGCAGGATGGGCAGAGCGGATGCGGGATCGGAGTACAGCGCGTCTTCGTAGCAGCGCTCGACGAAAGCGGGGTACGGCAGAATGTCGGCCGATTCCCAGGCGCTATGGCCTTGCGCGGCCTGGGCCGCGTCGAATTCGCGCGCCAGTGCCTGCGCCAGGCGCCGGTTGGGAGTGACTACCGTGACACCGCCGGCGAGACCCTGGTCGAAACCCCGGGCTAAGCGCGCGAAGAGTTGCGCTTTGGAAAGCGTTGCGTAGTCGTCGCCGGACATGGTGGCATATGATAAGTCACGATTGCCCGCGGGCAAGGAGATTTCACCACAGGGAATTTCACCAAAGGGGATTTCACGACAGGGGATCCCGCGCAAATGGCAGGAGCGCGCGATCCGCCGCAATCGGGGCTTCGTGATTATTGTCAAAGACAGATCGCGGCGCGTGGAGTATGTTTCACCATTCCCACCTGGTCGAACCCATGGACAATCCCGATCTCTTGCTGCTGGCCCGCGCCCAGTTCGGGCTGAACATCGGCTTTCATATCCTGTTCCCCAGCCTCACCATCGCGCTGGCGTGGTTCCTGGTGTACTTTCGCATCCGCTTCGCGTGGAGCGGCGACGCGGCCTGGCTCGCGACCTACAAGCTGTGGACCAAGGTGTTCGCTCTTTCGTTCGCGATGGGCGTGGTCTCCGGCATCACCATGTCGTTCCAGTTCGGCACCAACTGGCCCGGCTTCATGAACCGCGTCGGCAACATCGCCGGGCCGCTGCTCGCGTTCGAAGTGCTGACCGCGTTCTTCCTCGAAGCGACGTTCCTCGGCGTGATGCTGTTCGGCATGAACCGCGTGCCCGCCTGGGTGCACATCGCGGCGACGGTGCTGGTCGCGATCGGCACCTTGGTATCGTCGTTCTGGATCCTCGCGCTCAATTCGTGGATGCACACCCCCGCCGGGCAGGTGATGGCCGACGGCGTGCTGATCGCCGGCGACTGGCTGCAGGTGATATTCAATCCGTCCTTCCCCTACCGCATCACGCACGTGCTGCTCGCCTCGGGGCTCACCGCTGCCTTCGTGGTCGCCGGGCTGTCGGCCTGGCGGCTGCTGCGCGCTCCTGCGGATGCCTCGGCCCTGCGCACGCTGCGCACCGGCGTGGTGCTCGCCGCCGTTCTTGCGCCGCTGCAGATTTTCGTCGGCGACCTGCACGGGCTGAATACGCTCGAGCACCAGCCGGCGAAAATCGCCGCGATTGAGGCGCTGTGGAACACCGAGCGTGGCGCGCCGCTGGTGCTGTTCGCGGTGCCGAACGCGGAAACGCGGCGCAACGACTTCGCCATCGAAGTGCCCAAGCTCGCAAGCCTGATACTGACGCACGATTTGGACGGCGAGGTGAAAGGCATCGAGGCGTTTGCGCCCTCCGCACCCGGTGCGGACCATTTGGCGCCGCCGGTGGCGCCGGTGTTCTTTGCCTTTCGCATCATGTTGGGCATGGGGGTGCTGATGCTCGCGCTCGCCTGGACCGGCGCGTGGTTCCTGCGCAGAGGCGCGGCGCCGCCGAGGTGGCTGTTGTGGACCTTGGCCGGCTGCACCTTCTCCGGCTGGGTGGCGACGCTCTCGGGCTGGCTGGTCACCGAAATCGGGCGCCAGCCCTGGCTGGTCACCGGCATCCTGAGAACGTCGCAGGCGGTGGGCCGCATCCCCGAGGCGCAACTCGGCGCGAGCCTCACCGGCTACGTCCTCGTCTACGCCCTGATGCTCGGGGCCTACATGGTGGTGCTCACCCACCTTGCGGGCAAGGGCGCCGCACCGGACATGCGGCCGCGCGCCACCGTGCAGGAGGAGGCGGTATGAGCCTGGATCTACCGCTCATTTTTGCCGCGCTGATGGGCGTGGCCGTGCTCGCCTACGTCGTGCTCGACGGCTACGACCTCGGCGTGGGCATGCTGATGCCCGCGGCCGACGCGCGCGAACAGGAACTGATGGTGGCCTCGATCGGGCCGTTCTGGGACGCGAACGAAACCTGGCTGGTGCTGGGCGTGGGCATCCTGCTGGTGGCGTTCCCGGTGGCGCACGGCGTGGTGCTGGGCGCGCTCTACCTGCCGGTGGCGGCCATGCTGATCGGGCTGATGCTGCGCGGCGTGGCGTTCGAGCTCCGCGTCAAGGCCGAAGGCTGGCACCGCGAGTTGTGGAACTGGCTGTTCTGGCTCGGCTCCCTCCTCGGCCCCTTTGCGCCGGGGGGGGT
>Ga0080064_1007710_pt1 | contig 10693 bp, 15 predicted proteins | sample Subgrocontami54m_FD_69260 | JGI IMG/M metagenome (GOLD analysis project Ga0080064, IMG submission 69260) | Subsurface groundwater microbial communities from S. Glens Falls, New York, USA - GMW46 contaminated, 5.4 m (SPADES assembly) (version 2) ... | reverse complement strand
CAAAAGTACCGACAACAAGAAAAGAATTCCGCTTCCAACGCCTATGCGACAAATGCTTGCACTGCCTCTGGCAGGAAAAAACGGCCTGCAACGGTGACGAAGTCGTTTCGACGCTTTTTTGCGACAGCCGCATGTTTACTGCGTGGACTGCTTGTCAGTCGCGAGCTTTTGCACAGTGACTAGCGCCTTTTCAACATTCTCAGCCGGTTTAAGTCCAGTCAGTGTGGCGGCAATATTGCCATCAGACGTAACGATGAAAGTGGTGCGCTCGGCAAAACCGTGATTGATTTCAACGCCGCGTGTATCCTTTTTCCCTACAGCAGCATCCTTAACCACCAAATCGTAAGACTTGGCGATATTGCCATCGACATCGGAGGCAACCGCGACCTTACCCCCGCAAAACTCGGGATCGGCGGAAAAATCGTTGAGCCTGTCTATGCTGTCGAGAGACACGCCGATAATAGAGGCTCCCGCAGCAGTGAACTTGTCATGATTCACCGCAAAAGTGTGCGCCTGAATATTGCAGCCGCCGGTGTAGGCAGACGGATAAAAATAGACCACGACCGGGCCTTTTTTAAGCGCATCCCTCAGCGAATAATTAAATGCCTTGCCGGCCAATGACGCTTGCGTCTGGAAATCCGGCGCCGGATGACCTTCCGGTAACGCAGCAACGACGGGCAGCGTGATTGCGCTAGACAACAGGCAGCTCAATAGAAAACGTTTCATAGTTGTACTCTAAAATTTAAAGGGGTTTATAGGTATCGTGACAAGCCATATCGCAAGACTTCGAAATCTCAATTGCCTTGTTTGACGCAGCCTCGAAATTATTCGCTTCCACAAATTTCACAATTTCGGCTGCCATGTCTTCGTATCTTTTGGCATCGGTTACCGCGTCGGCAGCATTGCCTCTCTTTTCAAAGAAACCTTCGACCAGTTTGAAATCACTCTGCATTTTTTTGGCAAGGGCAATGGCAGCATTAGTATCTTTGTTGACGATATTGCCCTGCAGGTTATGAGAGTTGTTGTCTATAGACTCCATCAATGTTTCGAAATCGAATTCGGCTTCGGCATAGACAGCACCGCACGTCAGTACAAACAAAATCCCGAAAAGTTTAAACATCTTACGCATATTATTTTGATCCTTAAGAGGACGGTTTCCACGCCGCCGGCTCACCCATGAACACAGCTGTCCAATTAAATTGAACACATTCAGGTTATTTTTTAGAAAATGACTGACATAAAAATAACCCGGAAGGCATATTCCATCCGGGTTATGTTTTATCTCAGTAATACGACAGGGATACAACCTTAAGCGATAAGCTCCTTAATAACCTTTCCATAAACAACCGTAGGACGCTCCGAGCGGCCATTATGTGATAAGGAGTGAGATATTTGAGAGGGATATTGTGAGATAAATGAAATGAAACGGAATAATACAGAACAAAACGAAACGTAAAAAATAAATTAAGTTTCACATAGCGAAAACAAAAAAACGTCGAAAATTACATGCTTAAATGACGTTCTAAAATCGTAAGGATATCGGTTTTATCATCCTCAGAAATACCCAAAAACGGACGGGCGGGGATATCGCCCCATAAATTAGGGAATTCGGATTTAGTTCCGCCGAATTGCATCATTGCGGCATATTTCATAGGGCTACCTATCCGCACACCATCATTACCAAGTAGTTGATAGTCGATCGTGTTACCCAGGGTACCCCCATCGGTCAGGGCAAAGTCGCGGCCCTTATGTTCAATCGTTGAGTCGGCATTACCGATCCAGGCAGCCCCATCTGGCCCAGTCTTACTGGGAAAACGCTTCTGGGTAGATTCTTTTAGCTTCTCACCGATTTGTTGCAGCGCCGGACGCAGATTGCCGGATTTTTGTTGCAGCCGACGCAACGCCGCCAGTATATCGTGGTCATCTATTTCGAATTCAATCATTTGCGTTTACCACTGACTGCTCTATACTGGAAATGTTAGCGGATGGTTATTAGGCTGACTTAGCCTTTGCCCTTGGCACTGATGAGCTAATCCGGGTAGCTATCCGGGCATCCGCTAGCGAACTTTTTCAGATCCCTTAGGCGGCTTGCCTTTGTCATCCCTAAACAACGTCAAAAAATAATTCTTCTGCCCGTCCATCGTGCGCTTCAATACCGCTCGATAGATGATACCATCAAGCGCCAGGTAAACCAGTCGCTCATCACCTTGGCGATAAACTTCGCCGGTTTCCAGAATCGCCTGAACCTTTAAATAATCCGCTAACCCAATTTCGGGATGGACAATAAGATGTTCTGACAAAGAATGTTGCGACAGCAACACCGTTGCGGTTTCTGAACCCAACAAAGCCTGAACTGCCGTAGGCAGTACAGCAATAGGGAATTCTCCATGCAGTTTACCGCTAAAGAAGTCTGAAAAAATAGGGCTCTTGACCAAATCCTGTACATTGGAACGGGCCAATTGCCACGGTAAGCCCTCCGCCTTTTGCTGCTGAAAGCCGACCGTCTTCTCCAGATTGCTTTTTCCGGGAGCATAATCAAACCCATAATCCACGCCTTTGGGCAGGGTATGCACCACGCCGTTGCGGTCTACTTTTTCATACGTGCCATCATCCGGGGCCGGATGGCCTTTATACTCGCCGGGATCGGCGGAGGCAATCCGGCATCGGCAACCATAGCCATTGGGAGTAAAGTGCGTATCCCACCAGGGATCATCATGCGGCAGAACCGTACCCGACCAGCTTTGATGCAGTGGCCTTGGGTGCGCTACGGTGTCGTTATGGATATATTTCCAGTTCGGATAATTCTTTAATAAATCAGGATCGGTCAGCTGGGCATAGCGGCCCGCGTTGTAGCTGGCCTGAGTGTTGGTATTGTAAATAACCCGCGTCCGCCAGTCACGGCCCGCCTTGGTATCAGATCCCGTCCAGCCTTCCCAGCCATTCTTTTGCACAATCCCTGCAAACTCTTTCCTGAACCACTGAATGCTTTTGCCGTCGGCTATGGCTTTATCAACAGCGCCGCGCAGATCGTTGAGCAAGTCAGCCTTGGCCGCGCCAGCCACCACAAAGGCGCGATCGTGGGCCGCGCCTAGAATATCGTCGTAATGCTCGGTAGGCAGATTCAGCTTTTGCCGGAAAAAATCAATCTGCTCCTGGAACGGCAGGCTAAACTTGCCGTCGCCTCGGGCATTGAATGCCAGCTGGGTGGTAGATAGCTTTAACGCCATGATTTAGGCACAATCCCGCCCTTAAACACAATCCAGGTCGTCAGCATCGGCAGCAGATTGATACAGACACGCCTATTATATATAGAGTAATGCGCACCTATCCAAAACGCACAGGGATTGAATAAAACACCAAATCTCACCTTAACACCCACGGCTCGCATCATTTAACGGCATGATAAAAAAACCGCGATCACGCAAGTTACTCAGTGCATTAGCGCACTCATCACCAAATGCAAAAAATGCAGAACCAGCTCCACACCTACTTTTCTTTGTAATATTCTCTATCCCTGGCACGAATTGAATGCGGCCAGATACAAATAACACAGCAGACGCAGCTACCAGCGCATTCTGGAACCATTTTGCATCTATCCTACTGAATACCAGAGCTATGCCATTGTTGTGTTCAACCATCTTACTCATCCAGATAGGTGTTGTTTTCCCATAAGGCGGGTTTAGCCATACACACCCAGACCAAGAACGACTAAGACCGTCATCGAAGATCGTATACTTTGAAACGGCGGGTACCGCCGTATCCATATCGTGCGGAGATGCAGGATCCAGATCAAAATTTAGAGCCAATCGCTCAAAAACCCAGGATGGGGTATACCACTCGACGGATTTTTTAGATTTAGAAGTACCGATATTACCACTCATCAGCCTTCATTCCTCACATCAAACCGCCCCGACAAATCCGCCGCCGCAAAGGCCAGCGCCATGACTTTGTTCAGCTCGCCGCTGTCCAGATCCCCGTAACCGTTCAGCAGCGCATCGCGCAGCGCTTCCAGACTCTCTGTCTGGTCCACCGTATCCCTGATCATATCCACCATGCTCTTTAATGATGCCCCGGCCGCTACCGCCAATAACTCGGTTTGCGCATCCACCGGTGTGGGATCGATATCGTCCAACCGGGCAGGATTATCCCCCTGCCCAGGCTGTGATTTTTGCGGGGCCGTTATCGTCCCGCCCACGGTAGTATTCGTATCGCCTGCCAATGCCGCCAAAGACACCGCAGCCGGTAGAGCTGTATCAGCATTCGCCGGCATTGGGCCCCCGAGTATCTCCTCGCCTTCTTCCGGTTCTGGAATCTTCAGCTTTAAATTCACATAACTCACCGGAATCTTAGCCCCGGCCGCCGCCAGTTTGGGTAGCGCATCGGCAAACAGCGCCAGATCGTCCGGCTCCTGGATGTCGCTCACCCAGCTCGGGCAGCGATTATCGGCAAACAACCCGTTTAGCATCGCAATCGGATAAACCAGGTGACTGCTCAGCGTTTGATCCAGCTGGGTCGCGTCATCGTCGCGAATATCCAGCCGCACCTCGTTATGCACATCGCCCAGCGAGCGATTGCCGTTAGCGCCGGTCGAACTGGTTAGCGTACCGCCTAAAATGGCCTTGGATTGACTGGCTTCGCACCAATCGATCATGACCTTAAACGAATCGGCGTTACCGGCCCCCGCAACCTGTTGCAATTCCAACTGCATCGTATCCGGGATGATCCCGGCCGCATTATGGCCGATGCTCAGCACCGTACGCAGCAGATCGCGCTTTTCTTCGGCGCTGGCGGTCGGCGCATACTTGCCCACCCGGATCGGCAGACCGTGAATCTCCAGAAACTCCGCCATATCCCGCACCGAGTAATTCTTGTACAGATACGGCCAGGCTAAAACCCGGTGCAAACCGGTTCTGGCCAGATAACCGGATCTGGCTCTGTGGACATGCACAATCCAGCCGAACGGCTGCAACGGAACCCCGTAAAATGAGCTGCTATCGCGTAAATGCAGGGTATTACGGTCATTCTGCGGGCAGACAAACCAGGTCGGCGGACGATGCTCAACCTGATTAGGCACCCACAACCCTTGCGCATTACGCCCCCAGCCCAGCTCAATACAGGAATAACCGTGGCCGATCCCGTCCAGCATATTCATACGGATAGCGCCCGCGTCCAGATCGTCGCGGATCAGGTTTTCTAAAATCTTGGTGTTCTTTTTCTCGGTGGCCGTCGCATCGAGGGGCGGATCGAGCTTCCAGTCCAGCTTTTTAACCGCCATCTTGCGCTTGCTCAGCTCGGCGGCAATATGCGCATCCTTTTCTTCCATATCCATAAACAGCTCGGCCTGAGCCAGCAGGCTGCCCTGATCGGCTTCCTGCATGATTTGCGCGAGGCGGGCCGGGGTCAGTCCTTTGGACGGATGTCCAGCAAACTCACGATGCAGCAGCGCCGATTGCGGCGACGCGGTTTGCTGCTCTTTCACCAACGCCGGTGTTAATTTGGTTTTAAACCAATCCATCAAGCTCATTACCAGGCTCCTTGAGTGGCTATGCCTAAATCGTCTTCATCCCAGTAGCGCTGTTCTTTGCTGGGGATGGGGATATATTCAATAATCGATGGCGAACCGGCCGCATACAACGCCATAAAACACGCCCACGCCCTATCAGCGTGGCCGTTGCCGTCGCTATCGGCGATAAAGCGCGGTGTTCCAGTGGCCGATACTTCCTTTTTCAGCTTGTGCAAATCGTTTCTAAGATCGGCGCTTCCCGCTGGGATGCGTAGCCTTTTATCCTCGAACGCCTCCTTGCCTGTCGTTGCCAAAAGCAATTTATTCGGGCCGGTGAATAACACGCCCTCAACTCGGCTGGTTCCATGCCGACGGCGGGCATCCTCGACCGGCTTTTCGCCCATGCCGGTTTGATCCATGACGCATCGAACCACCCGGTACCGGCTAAAAACATCATCCAGCAGCGCATCCTGTTCAGCGAAGCTGATCCGGCGGCGAGCAATAATTTCACGCGTCCAATACACATCGCCTACCGCCTCCACTACCCAAATCACAAACAAATCGTTACGCGCGGCAATATCCACCCCGACAAAGCACGGCCCGCCGCTGTAAAGGTGCGGGTCGCCTGCATGGTCATGCTCCACCGCGTTAATCAGCTCAAACGACAACCAGGCCGAAGCCTCGTCCAGCCACTTCAGTTCAAACTCTTGCGCCCAGGCGTCCTCATCATTCAACGCCGAACGCATTTCCTCAATATCACGCGGCAAGCCGTCCCGTACTGCCTCATAAATATCGACGGTATGTTTCGACCAGGTGCTATCTTCCGACGTGCTCAAATCGTAAAACTTATTGCCCTTGCCGTTGGGCGTAGAGGTAATGCGCAACTTGTAACCGGCGGAAATCACCGGAAACAGCGCCGTCCAGATCTTGCGGCTATCCTGATGAAAGGCGAACTCGTCCAAAAATACATTGGCACTAAAGCCCCGCGCGGTGTCCGGGTTGGCAGGCAAAGCGGTAATTTTGTTCAGCTTGCTCAAGACCACTTGCAGCGCCTTACGCTTCAGGCCGGTTTCCGGGTCGTACCAGTCCAGCTCTTCCACGCCATAACTGGAACCCGCCCGCCCGTAAGCTTCAAGATGGCGGAAAACACCTTCCTCCATCGCCTCCCTAGCCTGGCGTTCCCCGCGTGACAGAATCACCCACGGCGACTTGCGCCCCTCGGCTTCTGCCTGCAAGACATCGTCAACCAACTCCAGCGTAGTGGTAAAAGTTTTGCCGGTTTGCCTGGCAAAGCGCCCCAACTTGAAGCGGCTTTTATCCTTCAGCCAGCGCTGTTGATACGGGTAGAGAGTGATTGCGGTCATAATCCCCCCTACCCCCCTTTTACAAAGGGGGGCGCCAGAAATCCCCCCCTTTGTAAAAGGGGGGCTAGGGGGGATTTACACCAGGCCATAAACTTCCTCGCGGACAGCCTTTAGGGTTTCCTTGTCCAATTTACGAGAGCCGGGCTTATTGCCATCAGCCTCGGTTTCCATTTTTAGCAGCTTATCGATTAGCTTTGCATTGGCCTTTTCAGCCCATTGTTTCTGCAACACACTGGCCTTGGTCATATCCAGCACCGACCGCGCGCACTCTTTCAGCAGACCAACCCGCTCAAACGGTTCTGCTTCATCCAGATCCTGCAATGTCACCATCACGTCAAATAATTCCGATTGCACCAGCGAAATCACCGCCGCCGAGCGCAGATCCGCATCATCGGGAGCCGCCTCGGCAATCAGCCGCGCCGCCTCGGTCGAGTTGCGTACATTCTGCAACCGACGCTGCAACTTGGAGCCGTGCCGATAGGCGGAACTGCGCGAAATCTCAAGCCCGCTAGCCGCCAGAAACTCGACCAGGCCGGTGTAATCCTTAAAGTTGCGCCGGATCAGCTCTGAATCAAATTGAGCGCGCTGCTCAGGCGATAGCCCGTCAATCGCGGACGGCTTAGGCATTGTATTTCTCAGGCCGCGCAATCCCAGGTTCGCACGGCACTGTATACTCAACCAGATCCACGCCAAAGCGCTCCAGCTTGCAGAACCAACGGCCATCCGGATCATGCCTTAACTCAACCAGATCGCGATCGGCCAGATAACTCAGCTCACAGCGCACCTCCCTTTGCGTCGCGTCGGGAAACTCGGACTGAATCACCGCCAGCACCAGCTTTTCAAACGCCCCGATAGGCCGCGCATTATTCAGCGTCAGCAGTATTTGCCAGCGTATCGTTTCGCGGCGAATTTTATCCATGTTAATCCCCATTGTTTTGTGATCGTTGAAACAGCTTGGCCAGCCCGTCCAGCTTGGACTCAATGCGCGACTGGTCGCGTATCGCATCCTCCCGCCGCTGGTACTCGATAGGCAGCGAGGCCTGAAACCTCATAAACTCCCGCTCAATACGTCGCCATTCCTCAGCGTCCGCCGCGGTCGCCTTCTCCAGCGCCGTAAACTTGGCGTCCCAGTGATTTTGCGAATCGACCCGCGACACATCCAGCGCATTAAACCGCTCGTTCAAACGCCGGTCGAACTGATTGACCAGCATCCGTCCACCGGCAAACATCATCGTTGTGAGTGCAATCAGCAGCGTGACCGCCAACCCCAGTAATTGCCATATATCAGTAGCTATAGCCATAGCCTCAACTCCTTTTCATGCGCAACCTGGCAATCGATGCAGCGCTCACAATCAGGGATAGCCAGTAACCGCGCGGACGGAATCGCCGCGTCGCAGTCCGAACACACCGCCCCCCCGCCGACCCATACTTGATGAGTCTGCACCCGGTCTCGCCGGTGTTCGTACAGTGCTGAGTCATTGTTTAATTGCGCCGTGTCATTAGCACGGTCAATAGGATTACTCATTCCGTTATGCTGCCTTGCTCTTCAGCCAGGCCACGGCCAGCTCCAGGCCCAAATTAATCAGGCAGTCGGCTAGGGCGTAGCCTAAACTGGCGAACTCATTCAGAACCGCCTGCCGCTTTTCCGAGCCGGACATTGCCGAATTATTCACATCGGCGACAATGCGCTTCATCGACTCAAACGGCACGCCGCCCATAACGAATTTTGCGAATCGTTCAATAATAAAGGGTGTTAATTTCATCGTGTCTCCGTGCAGTTTACAGTTACCACCACACCATCAGGCCTGGTTAAAAGCTGAGTGTTTATCAGCGGCGATAGTCCAGGGCGACAACTACTTGCGCAGCTTGTCAGGAGCCATAACGCCGATGCCGCCAGCCAGCGCCATGCCCAGGGATGCAATCGCATAAGCCTGATCCGGGTTAAGGTTTATGCCAAAGGCTGTCGCGCATAACGTCAGGCCCCGCCAAGTGCTGGGTTCGCCCAGCCGGTTTAAAAAAAACTGTTTCATTTAACCCTCGCATAAAAAAGAACCCAGGCGTACGCCTGGGCTTGAATGTTTCCATCCCTTTAGGAGGTAGTGGAATTGTTTTTAGACGTCTTCCGATCGCGGATAAACACCAGGCGCTCGATACCACGGCGGGCCACCAAGCCTTGGCACACCTGCTTTCTGCCATTAACGGTGATTTTGTTCCAGACCAGGAACTGTGCGGCCGCTTCGTCCATATCGCCATCTTGCAAATAAATCAGCAACGTCGATGACCGGAACGCGGTCACGCCGATATTGAAAACCAGCAGCACCAATGCGTCATATTGATGTTGAGTCAGGCGATAGCCGCCGTTCAGCGAGCCTTTGCCCGCCATCGTGGCATTGATATAATTCTCGGCGGTTTTCAGATCGCCTTTTAACAGCGCCACGCCTTCATCCTCAGTGATCGCCCGTAAAAAACGCTCATTGGATTTGATGAGATGGCCGTAGCCGATAGTCGGTTTTCCGCCGGCATCCGGATAAGTCTTGGAGCGGAACTTCTCAAGGTCCTTGAGGATGTCCAGGCCGTTAGGCGATAGGTTGAGTTTTTCAGGCATAGCGCACCTGTTCCGGGAAAATAAATGTCCGGGTCAGTGTATGAGATTAGGGGTTTAGCGGGTATCCGAAGGGCTTCGGAAGGGGGGGATTTGGTGGGGGAAGGCGTTTAAGGCGAGTAGGGGCGACCGGCCGGTCGCCCCTACAGATCATGGTTAACCGGAAATAAACGGCAACTCCTTATCGGTCGGCAAGTTGCGTTGTACCGCCGATATTAACGCCGACAGGCCGCGCGGGTCGATTTGTACGATAGTTTTATCGGGAATCGCATCAACCAGATCGCTGACCAGTTGCAGCGTATAGCGGGCGTGATAAATGCACTGTTCTTGTTCTTCGCTGAGTTGAAAGTGGCTCATACTGACCGGCCTTCCGCTTTGCGCACCATATGATTGACGGAATGCTTGCTGCGGCCTAACAACTCGGCAATATCGGTATAGCTGAAGCCTTCCTGACGACAGCGCAACGCGGCTGTAATTTCATCAGGTTGGTGTTTGCGGGGACGCGGATTTCAAGGTTGGATACTTTTTCTTCCATCAAGCCAATAACTTGGTGCTGGGCATGAAGGAGTCGCTCTTGCAGGTTAATAAAACTTTGCTGAGAAACGCCGCCGGTTTTACGCTCGGGATGGAAATAAACCTCTTCCAGGCGTTCTTGCACTTCCCAAGCCTTGTCGGTGTCCAGGATTTTGGCATGGCGGACCGCGCCTTTTTCTGTCCAGAGCATTAAGGATTTTGTTCGTGCGCCAATATCAACTGAGTCGATATTATCGACTCTGTTATGTTCCTCAGATCTGAGGAACATAACTCCAGCATTAGGCCCGGAATTTTTAAACATTGTTTCTAATTGATCGGCAAGATCGTCATTTTTGGCATCCACAGAGTGACTATTAGTCACTCTGTGCTTGAATGCTTTTAGTTGCTCTCCTTCCAATTTGAAATAATGTATGCCTTCGGCAAAACGATCTGGATTACGAGAATGATTTTTTCTGATGTTGGCTATATCAGTTTCGTAACATTGCGCCAGCAATTCGGTGGTGATGACATTTTGATTCTGCCAGACGATTTGTGGCAGGTTTTCTGGATTGATTGTGTTCATGATAGTTTCCTTTTGAAAGTTAAAGATGCCATCGCCCGTTGAGTGTGGCGATGGACTGACACAGGTTCTCAACGCCGCTCAAAAGGAAACGGCCCGCCCAGGGGCGGCGTTTAAGGTCCAACTACCCC
>Ga0080064_1007709_pt1 | contig 10694 bp, 8 predicted proteins | sample Subgrocontami54m_FD_69260 | JGI IMG/M metagenome (GOLD analysis project Ga0080064, IMG submission 69260) | Subsurface groundwater microbial communities from S. Glens Falls, New York, USA - GMW46 contaminated, 5.4 m (SPADES assembly) (version 2) ... | reverse complement strand
AACCATACCTCCCACGCTGCGACAGCAGCGCCATCGAATACTCGACTCAGCATCATCCGACCACATACCAGAAACCGGGAATCCAGCAAGGCTCAAAGCTGGCTGAATTTCTACACCCTAGAGACCGCCCGACCGATTTTTAATTGCCTAACATCTTCCGCTTGCGCCATCACCCTGGCGCCTTTTTTGTCGCGCACCAAGGCAAGCCCAAGCGGCGGAACAAAGCGATCCGGAGTGACATACAAAATGGTAAAAGTCTCAATTGCGCCTTCGGCTGCAATGCGTCTCGGCATGCGTTTCCGGCGCGAAGGTCGGAAGTGCGGAGACTCGGCGGTGGCGTTTTTTCTCACCCTGTGACGCGCTGCCCCCCTTGCCTGAGTGCGTTCGACAATCGTGACAAAATTATTCGTTGCGAACCCGCCAATGCTATGCGTGAGGGCGCGGCGAGGCTCGCGCTTAAGCTTAAACGGCGCCTGTCGCCGCAGAATCTTTACCGCTTCGACGATTTGTGCTACTCCGCTGGCGCCCGCCGGATGACCCCGCGCTTTCAGGCCGCCGGACGGATTGACCGGAAGCTCGCCATCGAGCGAGGTTATTCCGGCCTCCACGGCGTGACCGGCTTTTCCAGGAGAAAAAAAACCGAGATCTTCTGCACTGATCACTTCGAACGAAGTGAAAGCGTCATGAACTTCGGCGAAATCAATATCGCGAGGCGCAAGCGCAGCCATTTCATAGGCTCTCTTCGCAGCGATTTGTGTCGCCGGAAAACAGGTAAGGCTCGGCCGCACAGACAAACTTACCGGACCGGTGCCCTGGCCGATTCCCGAAACGACCACGTCGGTCCGCTCGGCCGTTAGAACCGTGGCCGCCGCGCCGTCGGAAATCGGCGCGCAGTCGTACAGGCGCAACGGGGTCGAAATGACCTTACTCGAGAGATAGTCGCTCTCTGAAATCACTCGGCGGAACTGAGCGTACGGATTCTGTGATCCGCTGAAGTGATTTTTCATCGCCACGCGGCAAAGAATCCGCTCGAGCCGAGCTTGAGAAAGGTGGAATTGTCGCCGGTAGCATTCGGTGACCATCGCCGCGAGCGCGGGCATCGTGGCACCGCACTCGCGCTCTTGAGCGTCGATCACTTCGGCGAGAATTCGCGTCGTCTCGCTCGTGCTCAGGTGCGTCATCTTTTCGCCGCCTATAACGAGAACATGGCGGTAATAGCCGGACGCTATCCCTTGAAATCCTGCGTGAAATGCCGCGGCTCCGGCCGAGGTTGCCGTCTCCACTCTTATCGCGGGGATCCCCGGCACGCCAAGTGCCTCGGCTACGTGCGAGGCCAAGTTGCTTTCTCCGGTAAATTCCTCGGGATTCATGACTGCGACATAGATCGCGTCAATCTCCTGAAAATCGGAATTTGAAACCGCGCCGAGCGCAGCCTCACGCAGCAGTTCCACCAGAGTGCTTGGGCTTTTGCCGAAATGCGTCATGCCGACGCCGGCGATATAGACGGGGATCATTTTTATTTCCGTATGCGGTGGGCAGGTGAGAGGTCAGCTCCAGTTCACCCAAACCAGGAAACCGCCAGCGTCAGGCACAACATTTTCTACAATCTGCGGGGAGTTGGGGCCTCGCATAACACTCTTTACAATCTGTCCGCTAAAACACACGGATCGGACCACGCTACGGGTGAGTACTTCTAGAATTGTTCGCTCAACAGACAGCGTTTCTCGGCCTTAGCGTATCACTTTCACCGCCAAAATCATCCGCGTCAAATTCTCGGCGTTCCGCCTGTGTGTGCGCCCCGCCCACTCCGCGACCTGCGATCACTCTTTTACAGCGCATGTTTCACGTCCAAAAAGGCACCCCTATTCCGTTCACTTAATCCGCCCGATCAATCCATCGCGCGAGTCTTACGCTTCAACCAAAAAGATCAATAAGGTCTGCCTGAGGTGACCCCAATTCAAGTTGGTCTGTCTAACCGCTTGTAAAATGACATCCGGCGAGCAATGATTCGCTTATCGTAAACGTCTAACCTACATGCGCGGGTGTGTGCGAAGCTGGCGTTCGTGCAATTTCGGCTCTCCATGACTGCGGAGGCGCAAAATGAAGCCCGGAATGAAATCAGTAATCGCTAAATTCGTTCTAATCGGTTTACTGACGGCGCTCCCTGGGCAGAGTTGGGCCGGCGGGGCGCGCGCTGGAGAGAGAGCCGCGACTAACTCTCCCCGGTCACATGTTCCACGGACTTGGGTGCGACCCGGAATACCACCGACGCGGTTCGTGAATCCGTACCCGCCTTATTATTACTACTATCCTTCCCCTTACCCGTTCACCGGATACTATCGCCAACCGATCGTGGTCATTTCACCTGTTTATTATCCTTATTATGTTCCCCCGACCGTAGTCGCTAGCGCGCCGTTCTACTGCCTGGCGCACCAAGCGGGATGGGTGAGTCGGGCGGGCATGCTCGATCATTTAAGCGGCACCCATAAGATTCCGCTTGCGACGGCTGCGTCGGTATGTCCGGACGTGATCGAGAGCTGTGTGGTGGACGGCTATTAGGGTTTAATGGGGAACCCGCTCCACAGTTAACGCCTTCCGTTAAAATTTCGCCCTTCTCGCGAACTTCATGTCCATCGGCTTACTTTGTCCTTCGTCCGTGGTAATAATTTCAAGGAATCGAAGATGGAAGTCCGTGTGGCCGACAAAGACTTTAGCTTGACTGAACTTTACGATGCCTGGCCGGCGCTTTCGCCGGACGAGCGCGCCGAAGGTTTTGAATTTTTACAGCGAGACCAAGCCGACGATTTTTTCCTGCAACTGAGCGCGCGGGACCGTGCGCATCTGGTCCTGGCGCTGCCGAGCGGTGAAAGACGACTCTGGATGAGACTGCTCGCGCCCGATGACGCCGCGGATGTCATTCAAGAAGCTCCCGCCAAAGAACGCGAGGGGATCTTGGCGCTCCTTGATGATGCCACGCGACGCGAAGTGAAGGGACTGCTCGACTACGCCGAGGATGAGGCGGGCGGGCTGATGAACACGCGCTACTCGCGCCTGCGCGCCGATATGTCTGTGGGCGAAGCGATCAGCTACCTGCGCCGCGACGCGCAGCAGCGGGAGAAATCGGTTTACTATGTGTACGTCGTCGATGCCGAAGAGCGCTTGTTGGGAGTCGTCTCTTTTCGCGATCTGATCGTCGCGCCTCCCGACAAATCGATCAAGGAAGTGATGCACACCGAGGTCATATCCGCGCGCGACGACCTGGACCAGGAGGCGCTGAGCAAGCTATTTATGCGCCATCATCTTTTGATGATGCCGATCGTCGATGCCGAGGGACGGATCAAAGGCGTGGTGAGCGTCAACGACATCGTCCAGGTCGTCCAGGAAGAAGCGACTGAGGATATCCAAAAGCTCGGCGGCGTCTCAACACTGGAAGGGCCGTACCTCCAGGTGCCGCTGCTGCGCATGATCCGTAAGCGGGCCGGCTGGCTGGCGGCTCTTTTTCTCGGTGAAATGCTCACCGCCACGGCGATGGGCCAATTCGAAGCCGAAATCGCTCGTGCGGTGGTGCTGGCATTGTTCGTACCGTTGATCATCAGTAGCGGCGGCAACTCGGGGTCCCAGGCGACCACGCTGGTGATCCGCGCGATGGCGCTGGGAGAAGTCAGAATTCGCGACTGGTGGCGGGTGATTCGCCGGGAGCTGGTTACGGGTCTCGGTTTGGGCTTGATTCTGGCATCCATCGGACTCGTCCGAATTCTCCTTTGGCAACTCTTATTCAATTCCTACGGCGATCACTACTTTCTCATCGCCATGACCGTGGCCTTGAGCCTTACGGGTGTCGTGCTATGGGGTTCGTTGATGGGGTCGATCCTGCCGTTTATCTTACGCGGGCTGGGATTCGATCCTGCCAGCGCGTCCGCGCCGTTCGTGGCGACGCTGGTGGATGTGACCGGTTTGGTCATTTACTTTACCGTCGCGGCGGTGGTGCTGCGCGGCACGCTTCTCTAGGATTCGGGGGCCGGTGGCGATGAGTTCTTCGATTCATAGCGATCTTTCAGCGAGGCTCTCCAAAATCGTCGGCGCGCACCATGTTCATGTCGACGCATTCCATCTCGACGAGCTTTCTTGGGATGCCCTGAGCGAGGGACGACTTCATCCCTTGAAGCGGCCCGAAACCGCGCTCCCGCTTTGCGTGGTGGAGCCTGGGACGACTTCCGAGGTCCAAGAAATCGTTCGGCTTGCCAACGAGAAAAAAATCCCGATCGTTCCTTATGGTGGTGGCTCGGGGCTCATGGGCGGGGCACTGTCGATTTATCCGAACATCCTGCTCGATCTCCGGGTCATGAATCGAATTCTCGAAATCGACACCGCTGCGCACTCGGCGCGGGTCCAGGCCGGAGTCGTGTTGGAGGCGTTGGAGAAGAAATTAAACGAGGCGAGTTTTATCTTGGGTCACGATCCCTGGACCCTTCCCGTGGCAACGGTGGGCGGCGCGATTTCGACCAATAGCGTCGGCTACCGCGCGGGAATTTACGGTTCCATGGGAGAGCAGGTCTTGGGTTTGGAAGCGGTCATGGCCAATGGTGAGATTCTGCGCACGCGGGGGGTGCGAAAATCGTCGGCCGGGATCAATCTCAATGCGCTCTTGATCGGCGGCGAGGGCTGCTTCGGGATCATTACCGAGGCGACGGTTAGGATCTTTCCCGCGCCGCAAGCGCGTTTGCTTAGTGGCTTCATGTTTGAATCTTTCGAGCAGGGGTACGTCACGGTCCAGGAAATATTTTTGCAGCGGCTAAGCCCCGCGTTACTCGACTTCGGCGACGATGCCGAAAAGCATGAACCCGGAGCGATTTTATATCTCGGTTTCGAGGGCAACCGGGACACCCTGGAGACGGAGGCAAGCCGCGCGCAGTCGATTTGCGCTCAAAGGGGAGGAACTCGATTGCCCGACGGCGAAGCGGAGGGCTTCTTCCGCGACCGCCATGTCATTGCCCGCCGATTCATGCAGAACCGCCGCCAACGGCGCGAGCGTGGCAGAGACGGTATCTATCACGACTGGATTCACGTCGCCCTGCCGGCCTCGAAGGTGCTTACGTTCCGTGATGCGGCGGCGGCGATCATCGAGCGCCGCGGCGTGCGGCTGCAGGAAAGCGGCCTTTGGGTTCACCCCGAGCTTTTTTCCATGCGCTTGGGGATCGAAGACGACGGCACGAACCAAGCCCAGTTGGCGTTGGAAGAGACTGTCGAAGAGCTGCTGCGTCTGGTTCAGAAGATGGGCGGATCGATGGAGTACACCCACGGCGTCGGCGTGAAGCTCGCGCCGCTGATGGTTGAGGAGCATGGCTACGGACTGGAAGTCATGCGCCGGATCAAGCAAACGCTCGATCCCAACGGCATCCTCAATCCGGGGAAAATGGGGCTGTAGTCCGCGACGAATTCTACATGCGGATTTTGTCGCACTCAAAGACTCAAGACACTTTGTTGCGTGGAGCGGATCGAAAAGTTAGTATTTACTCATAGGACCACGATGAAAAGGATTCTCCCATCTTTGGCGACACTGCTGTTCGCGGCAGGCTGCGCTTCGGCGCCTTACACCGGGCGGAGCCAGATGATGCTGGTGTCTGAGAGCCAAGAGGTGGCGTCTGGTGAGCAAGCTTATCGGCATATTCTGCGCGACAGCGTGTTGTCGGAAGACTCGGAATCGCTGCGGATCGTGCGCAGGGTGGGCGAACGGATTGCGCGCGCGGCCGAGAAACCGGCGTACCGCTGGGATTTCCGCATGATCAACGATCCTGAATCGGTCAACGCCTTTGCTGTACCCGGTGGTAAAGTGGCGGTCTATACGGGCATATTTCCTGTCGCTAGGGACGAGGCGGGTCTGGCGGTCATCATGGGACATGAGGTGGCGCATGCGTTGCTCCGTCACTCGGGAGAGCGCATGAGCCAGGCCGGGATACTCGGTACCGGTATGGCTCTTGCCGGGGCTTCCGGGATCAATCCGCAAATCCTCCAGGCTCTAGGTTTGGGGGCATCGGTGGGTTTGTTCTTACCTTTTAGCCGCTCCCAGGAGTCGGAGGCCGACCGGGTCGGTCTTATACTCATGGCAAAGGCAGGATACGACCCGAGAGTCGCTCTCGAGGTTTGGGAAAGAATGGCGCGCAACGAAAAAGGCGCTCCCCCTCCGTTCCTCTCTACCCACCCTGGCTACGAAACGCGTGTGCAACAGCTGCGCTCCTTCATGCCTGAGGCGCTGCGTTACTATCAATCGAGTAATGCGCGGATAGAAACGCTGCCCACACCGGCGGCGCTGGATTCGCCGGCGGCGAAGTCGGAGCGGGAATTGCTGAAACGGGTCCAGCTGATCAACCGTTTTGTCGCGGAACAAAACGGCGAACGGGCGATCATTGAGGGCCTAGCCCAAGAGTTGCGTCTCCGCCCGGAAATAATCTATCGGGAACGGCAGCAATTAGGCTTGGGTTATGGGCAATATGCCGCCCTCAGAGGTGTTTCTTATTTGGGCCGCGGTCCTATTAACCGGATCGTCGACGACTATCAGCGCGGCCGGCCCTGGTCCGACATTGCCCAGAGCAACGGCAGCAGAATCAGCGAATTGACGACTTGGATCGGCGACGTCATGCGCACGACCAATGGGGTGGCCCAAAGGCTGAGATAGCTGCGCTATCGCCCGAGGACGCGGCTTCGCTAGAAAAGTATACGCCTAAGATCTACGGCGTCATTATACGGTTGGAATATAGTTTTCTCTTTTAAAAATAAGTATTTATCACTAAGCCCCAAATCCCCATTGTGCCATCTCAGTTCCCCGTCCGATCCGGCCTGAAGTAATCTCTCCCGTCGTAGGCGCACACGTTGCAATGCCAAGGGGGTTGTTTTTTCGGTCTCCGTTTGGCACAATGAGGTAAATTAAAGCCTCTTTGTGCCACGAGGTCGGAATGCTCGATCCCATCGCGTCCAAGGCCGCCTTGCGCAGTCTGTTCCATCGCGCTCACGTAGCGCAGCTCGGCACTCTTTTCCGCGTGCTCAAGACGCATGCGCGCAGAAGCGTGATGCGGCGTTTGAAATACGCAGATTATTTATCTAGCTACACGCACACGGGGCGGTACTACACCCTCCGCGAAATTCCGCGCTTTGACCAGTTCGGGCTCTGGCACTACGGCGAGGTCGGTTTCTGCCGCGTGGGTACTCTGAAAGCGGTCGTGACGGAACTTGTTGAGAAATCCGAAGCCGGCAGGACGCTTCAGGAACTGAAGGATCTCCTGCGGGTCCGCGTACAGAACGCCTTGCTAGATCGCGTGCGTGCCCAGCGTATCGGGCGCAAGGTCATGGACAAGAAGAGGTGGCTCTACGTCAGTGCCGAGCCAGCCCGTGCCGCCAAGCAATGGGCCCGCCGGCAGGCCCAAGGGGAACGCGCCGCGGAGGCCCTCGGACCGTTGACTTCGGCCGTGACGATCGAAGTGTTAGTGGAGGTCCTCCTGGCCAGCAGGGTGCACGTGTCGCCGCAAGAGGTAGCCGGACGGCTGTCGAGACGAGGCGTGACGGTAGCTCTCCAACACGTCGAGTGGGTCTTCGAGCGCTACGACCTTGGTAAAAAAAAACGGCCCCCGGCCTCGCCGCGCTCACGGCTTTGAGGCAGCAATTGAGGTCTCTGCAGGAGCATCTGCGCGAAAAGTTTCTCGCTACCGGCGGCGTGCGTGTCTCCGTTTGCGAAGAAGGGAGACCTTGCTCGGCTTGCGCAGGGCCGATGCGCGTACTGAAGACCGTCTGTCGCCCTGTTCAAACCTTGGAACACGGGTCCTTTCAGCTCCGGGAAGTCTCGCACGTCTGTGCCGCCGGCTGCCATCGCCCGGATGGCGGCCTGGTGTGGCGGCGAGCCTCGTCTTTGGCCGAGCTGATCATCCCCGGACGTAGTGTGGGCTACGACGTCATGGTATGGATCGGGCGTCAGCGTTTCCTCGATCACCGGCAGCGTCAGGAAATCCGCTCCGCGCTCAAGAGCGAATATGGGATCACGCTCTCGGCAGGCGAGATCAGTGTCTTGACGCGGTTGTTTCTCGACTACGTGCGCAGACTCCACGAAGCTTGCTCCCCAAAGCTGCGGCGGGCGTTGGAAAACGACGGCGGCAGCCCTTGGCATCTCGACGCCACATGCGAAGACGGCCGCGGGACGCTGCTCGTCACTTTAGCCGGCTGGCGCCGCTGGGTGTTGGGGGCTTGGAAGATCCCTACCGAGTGCGCCGAAGCCATCTATGCCTGCGCGCATGAAACCCTCAAACGCTTTGGCGCACCGTGCGCCATCATGCGCGACCTGGGCCCCGCCATGATCCGGGCTTGTGAACAGCTTGTCGCCAATCTCGACACAAAGATCCCCGTGCTTGGTTGCCACCAGCACTTCTTGGCAGACATCGGCGGCGATCTACTGCAAGCCGGGCACGACAAGCTGCGTAATACGTTGCGCCGCTTGAAGCTCCGCGGCGGCCTGCGCACTTTGGCGAGGGATTTGAGCCGCGAGCTCGGGGCTGATCTGGACCCGGCCCGCGATGCCTTCCGGGCTTGGCAGCAGGAACCTGCTTCGCACGTTCTCCCCGCGGGCAATGCGGGCATCGCCGTTGTCCGGGGCTTGGCCCAATGGGTCCTCGATTTCCTCGCCGACGCGCAATACCAGGACTTTCCCTTTGACCGGCCCTACCTGGATCTCTACGACCGCTGTCTGCGGGTGCGCCGCGTCGTCGATGGATTGCTCCGAAATCCACCCGAGAATCGTCGCGTCTTGAGCGTCCTTCGGCGTCTGGGGCGTATCATTGACCCCGTAATCAAGGAGCCAGGCCTAGCGAACACGGTCCAGGACCTTCGCGTACGCGCACGTTTGTTCGACGACCTGCGCAGGACCCTGAGGCTGTTTCCCAGGACCAACGGCCGCAAGCAGCCCAGCCTTGCCAAACCTCTCACGCATCAACAGGCAGCGGCGGAGCTACGCGACCTGCGCACCGCGCTCAGGAGCTTCGTCTCCTCCCTGCACAAGCGCCGTCCTCAGCGAGGACCCGCAGGGAACCTTCGCCAGGCCATCGACGTCATCCTCCAGCACCTCAAGAAGCACGGCAAATCCCTCTGGGGTCACGAGATTCGCCTGCCCGCCAAGGCCGGAGGTGGCACTCGTCTTGTTGACAGAACGAACAATCTCGCCGAGAGCTTCTTCCACGCAATGAAACGCGGGGAGCGGCGGCGCAGCGGAAGGAAAAATCTGGCCCAGGACTTTGAACGCCTACCCCCTGAGAGCGCCCTGGTCCAGAACTTCAAGTGTACGGACTACGTGGAAATTGTCTGCGGTTCTCTCGATCGCCTGCCGCGCGTCTTTGCAGACATGGATGCTACCGAGCGTCGCAAGTCTGCGGGTCGGCCAAAAACCACGCAGCCAACCCTCCCGAATTCCATGCCCATGATCGAGACAGGATCCCTGCCAACCCTAGACCGGCGGCTGATCCGCTCCGAAGCATTGAGGCTCCGGATTGATGACATCATCTGGAGCAAGCCCCCGCGCATCACTCTTTCGCGGCCGTCTTTGCTGTCCGCAACCGTATAATGACGCCGTAGCCTAAGATTGTTAACCCGGGCCGTTTTCCGCCAAGTGATTTGCCAGCTGATGAAGTGCCAGTTTCTGACCGCCCCCTGCGCCGGACTCCGCTTTGACAAGCGCGAAAAATCCAGATAAGTAATGGTCGGGAGTACCGGCGGGGAGTGAGTAAGGCGAAACCCAGACAATCATTTTTGAACAGCATTTGCGGCGATGAAATGCACCCCCAGGGGTGCATTTTTTTTTACCTGATCGGGGGAGTAAAAGTTGCACGCACAAATCGAAATCCTAGCTTCGCTACAGTTGGTGGATCGTGAAATTCGGGAGCAAACCGGACTCAAGCAAGGGCTGATGGGCGAGCTCCGGACCAAAGAGACGGAGATCGAGGCGAGGAAGAGGGAGGTCGAAGCGTTAACGGCTCTTTTCTTGGAAAAAGAAAAACTTCGCCGGGAAAAAGACCGAGTATTTCAGGACGAAGGCAAAAAAGTTATGGATAAGCGGATGCGGATGAATCGCATCAAGAACATCAAAGAGCTACAAGCGCTGCAGCGGGAAATCGATCAAATTAAACAAAGCAATGTCGAGCTAGAGGAAGCCCTCATCCAGATCATGGTGGAGATCGACGGAATCAAAGCAAACATAAAGGCCAAGGAAGATGAGATGGCGCAGATACAGGGTGAGTGGCAACAAAAGCAGCAAGAGCTGCAGTCCCAAATCACCGGCATTGATCGAGCCGTTTCCGAGGCCGCCACGCGCCGCCAGACCATTGCATCCCAGGTGGCGGGAGATCTGATTTCCCGGTACGAATTGATATTCTCCCGCCGCGGCGGCACCGCCGTGGTGGAGGTCGCCGGCGGCATCTGCCAGGGCTGTTATATGAACATCCCGCCGCAGTTGGGAAACGAGATCATCAAGAGCGACAAGGTCCATCTTTGCCCCAGTTGTCAGCGCATTCTTTACTGCCGGCCGTCGGCGGAACAAGAGAAGACGGCTTGAGTGTCCCTCGGACGCTATCTCACACCGATTTTTTTAGCGTAAACAGGTTGGAGTTCTTTCCTTATTAGACTTGGTATCTACAGTCGCGTTCTCTTAAATGGAACGATGCGCC
>Ga0080064_1007708_pt1 | contig 10694 bp, 12 predicted proteins | sample Subgrocontami54m_FD_69260 | JGI IMG/M metagenome (GOLD analysis project Ga0080064, IMG submission 69260) | Subsurface groundwater microbial communities from S. Glens Falls, New York, USA - GMW46 contaminated, 5.4 m (SPADES assembly) (version 2) ... | reverse complement strand
GGGATGCGCCAGAAGCGGAACGCCGTGGGCCTTCAACAGGTCTTTTGCGCCGGTCGCGCCGTAGGCGGTCGTGATTGACAGAAATGGACATTCGAGTGGGCGAGCACAATACTTAACTTACACAGTAGCCGGCTTTACCGGCGCACGCTGGATTTCGCGCATGTCCCCATGGTGTACGGTGGCCACCTGACCATTGTCCCAGGTGATTGTGACTGCATCCCAACTCATTTCGGTGATACTGCCGCCGTCAGCGGCATCGCCTCGCCAATAAACGCGGCTGCCTTTCTTGAGGCCTTTAGATTCTGCAGCAGTCACCGACCTCTCCTCATTGTGCCTTCTTATCGCCAAGTGGGCTATTAATCTAAGCTTTTTTGTCGGCCGAAGCTTGAAATGGAGTTCGTACTCTACAAGTAGAACATTTGGGATTAACGACGCTGCCGATTTCAAATCTTCCGAAATATCCTTGGCGGCGAGAGGTGGACTTTCCGGTTTTGGCTGCGCGCTTATGAGGCCACGCCCTAGCTTAAATAAAGCGACGCAGGGCCGCATCCAGTACCAGACCCGCGAACAAGATCAATCCCGCATCCCGGTTCGACTTGAACAGCGCAAGGCAAAGCACCGGGTCCTCGATGTCGACCCGCCATACCTGCCACGCCAGATGCGCGGCGAAGGCGGCGAGCCCCAGCGCAAAGACCATGCCGGCGCCAGCCGTCCAGCCGGCGAGCCCGAGCAGCACGACGGCGGCGGAGAAAAATACGGCGAGCGCGGCCTTCGTGCGCGCGCTGAAAAGAAGCGCGGTCGATTTCAGACCGAGAAGCGCGTCGGCCGCGCTACCTCTTCTTCCTTGTCGCGGCATCACCACGGAACGTGTTTTCCACGAGTGGTTTCGCATCGGCCTGTGGCACGTGGCAGGCCGTGCATTGATAGCGCGCCGCGGATACCGCTGGCAGCGTTTTGCCGTCACGGTCCTTGAAATGGCTGTCGGCCACTCTAGGCGCTTTCACGTTCTTGTAGTTTTCGGGCCCGTGGCAGGACAGGCACGGGTTGTTCTGTAGCGTCACTTCGTCGAAGCCCTCGATCGCGTGCGGTATCACCGGCGGTTGCGTGCTGAAGGTGCGCGCAACGGCCTTCTGGCTGCCGGGTGGCCTGCCTGTGTAGGACCGCTCCGGCGGCGCCTGGTCGATTGTGGCGGCGTCAGCGCCGCGTAGCGTCTGCACTCCGGGTGCGGCGTTCTGCGCGCCTGCCGACGACGAAATCATCAGAGAGAGTGCAGCGAGAAGAATCGTGACGGACTTGTTCATGAGCGACTCCTTGGCGTCAGGACAATTGAACGGACACTTCAGCGGGGCGCGTTGCAGGCCGTTGGTCGTTGGCCTGCGGTTCGCCGCGATTGCTGAAACGGGTAGCGAAGGCAAAAACGTCTTTGGAGCAAACGTCGATGCAACGGCCGCAGTTGGTGCAGTTGGGCGACAGGATCACGGGGCCGATGCCGTGGTCCGCGCCCTTGAGAGCCGGCCTGATCACCAGCGGCTCCGGGCACACGGCATAGCAGTCGGCGCAATCGTTGCATTGTTCACGCCGCACTGCCGAGACGCGCAGCGGGCTGAATTTGCCGACCACGCTGTAGAACGCGCCGACCGGGCATAAATGCCCGCACCACGCGCGCTCGGCGACGAACAGATCGAGTAAAAACACAGTGACGATAATGAGCCAGCCCGCACCGATGCCGAAGATGATGCCACGGTGGAGCATCGAAACCGGGTTCACCAGTTCCCAGGCTATGGTCCCGGTGATCAAAGCGAGCGCCAGCGTCATCGCCAGGATCCAGTAGCGTGTGGCGTGCGACAGCCGCGCACCGCCGCGCACGCCGAGCCGCGCGCGCAGCCAGTGCGCCGCGTCGGTCACCACGTTGACCGGGCATGCCCAAGCGCAGTAGGCGCGCCCGCCGACCAGGAAATACGCAATCAAAATGATTGCCGCGCCGATCAGCGCATTGCGTTCGGGGCGATGTCCGGCGACGATCGATTGCAGCAGCACATACGGGTCGGCGAGCGGCAGCACGCCGAGCGTGAAGCTGTAGTTGAGGTTGCCCTTGACGATCCAGTAACCGAGCCAGGGGCCGGCGAGGAACAGCGCGACCACCGCGAATTGCGACGCGCGGCGCGCGAGCAGCCACTGATGCGCGCGCAGCCAGCCTTTGGCGCGGACCGCCTCGGCGCCGATGTCATGTCTCATTTTGGGCTCTCCGGCATGCGGTCCGGCAGATCGATGATGTCTTCGATAAGTGGCTTGCCGGCCTTTTTCTGCTCTTCCCATCCGAGCTGGTAGTGCCGGCCCCTGGCGCCTTGCGCTAGATGGCGCGGCAGCACCCTGATCGCCGCGGTCTCCAGTACGCATGCGTGTTCGCATTTGCCGCATCCCGTGCACTGGTCGGAGTGCACGGTCGGAATGAACATGGCGTGCTTGCCGCGCGGGTTGTGCTGCTGCTCGAGCGTGATCGCCTTGTCGATGAGCGGGCACACGCGGTAACACACGTCGCAGCGCAGTCCGAGGAAGTTGAGACAGGTCTCGTGATCGACCAGCACTGCCAGCCCCATCCTCGATTTGTTGATATCGGTGAGCTTGTGATCGAGCGCCCCAGTCGGGCAAGTCTTGACGCAGGGAATGTCTTCGCACATTTCGCACGGGCCGCTGCGCGCAGTGAAATACGGCGTGCCGGTGGCGATATCCTGCCCGGCCCTGGCGAGGTCGAGAATATGATACGGACAGTCCCGCATGCACATCCCGCAGCGGATGCACGCGCCGAGAAATTCCGGCTCGGCACGCGCACCCGGCGGGCGGATCGCGGTCGGCGGCAGCGCTTTCGCCTGCTTGGCGTACAGCCCGACTGCGAGGCCAAGCATGCCGACGCCGCACGCGACCTTCGCCGTGTCGAACAGGAACTGGCGGCGCGCCGCAGCTTTGAATTTGCTGTCTCCTTCCATTGGCTTCGCCACCGGTCCAGGTAGGGGCGCGCTGTTACCGCCTCACGCCTTTCGCCTTGCCCCTCACGCTTTTACGATCTTGACCGCGCATTTCTTGAAGTCGGTCTGTTTCGAGATCGGGCAAGTGGCGTCAAGCGTGACCTTGTTGATGAGCCGCGACTCGTCGAACCAGGGGACGAACACCAAGCCAACCGGCGGCTTGTTGCGGCCGCGGGTCTCGACCCGCGTCTGGATCTCGCCGCGCCGCGACACCACCTTCACCACATCGCCCCGCTTCAGGCCGCGCGCCTCGGCGTCCTTCGGGTTCATGAACACCCAGGCATCCGGCACCGCCCTGTACAGCTCTGGTACGCGCCGCGTCATCGAACCGGAGTGCCAGTGCTCCAGCACGCGCCCGGTCGCGAGCCACAGGTCGTAGTCCTTGTCCGGCGATTCGGCTGGCGGCTGATAGGGCAGGGCGAAGATGACCGCCTTGCCGTCTGGCTTGCCGTAGAAGCGCACGCCCTCGCCTTTTTTTACGTACGGGTCGTAGCCCTCGCGGAAACGCCACAACGTCTCCTTGCCGTCCACGACGGGCCAGCGCAGCCCGCGTGTCTTGTGGTACGTATCGAACGGCGCGAGATCGTGCGCCTTGCCGCGGCCGAACTTCGCGTACTCCTCGAACAGGCCTTTCTGGACATAGAAGCCAAAATGCTTCGACTCATCGTTTTCGAATCCCTGCTGCAGGTCCTTGAGCGGGTACTTGTTGACTTCGCCATTGGCGAACAACACGTCGAACAGCGTCTTGCCGCGGACCTCGGGCATCTTGGCGACTAGATCTTCACCCCACGCTTCCTCGACCTTGAAGCGCTTGGCGAACTCGACGATCTGCCACAGGTCGGACCTCGCTTCGCCCGGCGCCTTCACCTGCTGGCGCCAGAACTGGCCGCGCCGCTCGGCGTTGCCGTAGGCGCCTTCCTTCTCCGTCCACATCGCGGCGGGCAGGATCAGGTCGGCGGCGAGCGCGCTAACCGTCGGATAGGCGTCGGAGACCACGATGAAGTTGTCGGGATTGCGGAAGCCGGGATAGCGCTCCTGGTTCATGTTCGGACCGGCCTGCATGTTGTTGGTGCACAACGTCCAGTAGAAGTTGAGTCTGCCGTCCTTCAATGCGCGGTCCTGCGCCACTGCATGCAAGCCGATCTGGCCGGGGATGGTGCCCGCGGGCAGCTTCCAGATCTGCTCGGCGACCTCGCGGTGCTTCGGATTCATCACCACCATGTCGGCGGGCAGCCGATGCGCGAACGTGCCAACCTCGCGCGCGGTCCCGCAGGCCGACGGCTGGCCGGTGAGCGAGAACGGACCGTTGCCGGGCTCGGAGATTTTCCCGGTCAGCAGGTGGATGTTGTAGACAAGGTTGTTCGCCCATGTGCCGCGGGTGTGCTGGTTGAAGCCCATCGTCCAGTACGACACGACCTTGGTCTTCGGGTCGGCATATAGCCTGGCGAGTGCTTCGAGCTTGTCCTTAGGCACGCCGGAGAGTTGCGACGCCTTGTCGGCGGTGTACTCGGACACGAACTGCTTAAACTCGTCGAACGTGATCGGGCTCGCCGCGTTCGGGTCGCCTTTGGGTTTGCCATCGGCACCCGGGTAGCCGTTATTGTTGGCCACCTGCTCCAGCGGGTGGTTAGGGCGCAGGCCGTAGCCGATGTCGGTGACGCCTTTCATAAAGTTGACGTGGCTTTTCACGAATCCTTCATTCACCGCGCCGCTCTGGATGATGTAATTGCAGATGTAATTGAGGATCGCGAGATCGGTCTGCGGCTTGAAGGTGATCTCGAGGTCGGCAAGTTCGGAACTGCGGTGGCTGAATGTAGAGAGCACCGCGACCTTGACGTGCTTGGCGGTCAAGCGCCGGTCGATGAGCCGCGACCATAGGATCGGGTGCATCTCGGACATGTTTGCGCCCCACAACACGAACGCATCGGCGTGCTCGAGGTCGTCGTAGCAACCCATCGGTTCGTCGATGCCGAACGTGCGCATGAACCCGGCCACGGCGCTCGCCATGCAATGACGCGCGTTGGGGTCGATATTGTTGGAGCGCAGGCCCGCCTTCATGAACTTGGCGGCGGCGATGCCTTCCCAGATCGTCCACTGGCCGGAGGCGAACATGCCGACCGCAGTCGGGCCCTTGGCCTTCAACGCGGCCTTGCATTTTTCTTCCATGATGTCGAAGGCCTGCTTCCAGCTCACCGGCGCGAACTCGCCGTTCTTGTCGAACTTGCCGTCTTTCATGCGCAGCAACGGGCGCGTGAGCCGGTCCTTGCCATACTGGATCTTGGCGAGGAAATAGCCCTTGATGCAACTCAACCCCTTGTTGACCGGCGCGTCCGGGTCACCCTGGGTCGCCACCACGCGGCCGTCCTTGACGCCGATCAGCACGCCGCAGCCAACGCCGCAGTAACGGCACACGCCCTTGTCCCAGCGGATGCTCTTGTCCTCGGCCGGGGCGGCTGCCGCGCCGGCCGGCAGGCTGATGCCCGCCGCTGCCGCGGCCGCCGCGGCCGCGTTCGCTTTGATGAATTCGCGTCTGTCGAGCTTCATTTGTCCGCCTCCTGTGGAAGACCGTCATCGCAATACTGGTAGACGAGCGATGCGGAAATCACCCCGTCCAGTTCGTGCAGCTTGAGAAAAACATCCGGTGGCGCGTATCCCTCGCCGTCCTCGATGGTGAGGACGAGGCGGCCGTCGTTGCCGTCGGCGTGGATTTCAACGCCCGGCATCGCCGCCAAGCCGTTGCGCACGCCGCCGAGCTTCTCCGGCCGCGCGCGCAGTATGACGCTCGAGATGTTCATGTCCTCGCTCCTGTGGGACTTCGGACGGGCTGCTCAACGCGCCGCAAGGTGATGGCGCTGACCGGGCATGCGCTTTCGCAGTCGCCGCAGCCGGTGCACGCGGCAAGGTCGATTCGGGGATGTCCGATGCCGCGCGCGGCAAGCTCGAAGCGAATGGCACGTGCATCGCACACGTCATCGCAGGAGCGGCACACGATGCCGCTCATGGTGATGCACCTGGCATTGATCGCGGCCTTGAGCGGCCATGCGCCGCCGCCGGCAAAATCGCTGCGCAAGAAGCATCTGCGGGATAAGTGCATTGTGTGCCGCTCCATCCCCTAACTATAGTAATTTATATCCGTGCCGTGGTGCCGCAAACTTGATGTAGATCAAACCGACATTCCCCAGATGTGAGATGCTGCCAGTTTAGTAGAGACCATCCTAAGCTAACAGCACACGCTTTTCGGACTCCGCTAGGCTGAGATAAACGAGTGTCGAGTGCCAGCGACTGGAATTTTGAAACCGCTCAATGAAGTTGAACACGTCGGCCTTAGCCTGGTCCCGCTTCCGGCACGTCTTGCGCGCCGTCCTCTTGGTCTTCAGCGACGAGAAGAAGCTTTCCATCGCCGCGCTGTCTCAGACGTCACTTGATCGGCTCACTCACGGTGAATGTCCGAGTCGGGTCACGACCAGCCCATTCACCAAGCACGATCAAGGTCTGCTTTGCATCGCTTAGTGGACTTTCCGGTTTTGGCTGCGCGCTTATGAGGCCACGCCCTAGCTTAAATAAAGCGACGCAGGGCCGCATCCAGTACCAGACCCGCGAACAAGATCAATCCCGCATCCCGGTTCGACTTGAACAGCGCAAGGCAAAGCACCGGGTCCTCGATGTCGACCCGCCATACCTGCCACGCCAGATGCGCGGCGAAGGCGGCGAGCCCCAGCGCAAAGACCATGCCGGCGCCAGCCGTCCAGCCGGCGAGCCCGAGCAGCACGACGGCGGCGGAGAAAAATACGGCGAGCGCGGCCTTCGTGCGCGCGCTGAAAAGAAGCGCGGTCGATTTCAAGCCGAGCAGCGCGTCATCCTCGCGGTCCTGGTGCGCATAGATCGTGTCATAGGCGATCACCCAGGCGATCGAGCCGGCATAGAGCAGCAGCGCAGGCAGGTTGAGTGTTTTGAAGGCAGCCGCCCAGCCCATCAGCGCGCCCCACGAAAACGCCAGCCCGAGCACGATCTGCGGCCAATAGGTGATGCGCTTCATGAAGGGATAGATTGCGACGACCGCCAAGGAAGCGATGCCGGCGGCGATGGCGAAGCCGTTGAATTGCAGCAGCACCGCGAGGCCGACCAGGGCCTGCAGCGCAAGGAAGACCACGGCGCCCGTCAGGCTTACTTGTCCCGACGGAATTGGCCGCGAGCGCGTGCGCGCGACCTGCGCGTCAATGTTCCGGTCAACAATATCGTTCCAGGTGCAACCGCAGCCGCGCATCACGAAGGCGCCGATGAAAAACAACAGCAGATGCCAGAGATTGGGAACGGCCGCGCCGGCCTTTACGGCAGCCAAGCCTGTCGACCACCAGCATGGAAGCAACAGCAGCCAGGCGCCGATCGGCCGGTCGAACCGGGCAAGCCGTAAATAAGGGCGGATCGCGGCGGGCGCGATGCGATCGACCCAATTACCAGTCGCATCAGCAACGCGGCCGGCCGTCTCGCTCATCGCGCGAGCGGATTGCCGCCGAGAGAGTCCAAAGTGCCGCGGCCGGTCCTGGTGGTGTTCGCGTCGGGGACCGGAGCGCTGAGCGCGTCGCTGAGGCTGGGGCCAGCCGGGCGCCGCGGCGCTTGAGATGCGGCGGCGGCGGCGCAAGCTTGCTTGCGGTATGCCGCCGACTTGCTTTGCCCCGCTTTCAGGTTCTGAACGGCGTCCGGCGGAAAGCCACACCAGACGCTATTCTCCTCGACATATTTAATCATCGTGCTTTCGGCCTCGGTAAACCGTGTCAATAATCGGCACAGCTCGGCCGCAGGCGCCTTCCGGTCGAGGGCGGTCTTGGCTACGCCAAATCGCTTGTCCACTTCCTGCCGCAGAGGCATGAATTGATCATAGCAGGGAGGTTTCTGCTCTGCGGGCGCGCCAGCCTGCGCCTGCGCCTCGGCAAGGCCGATCAGCAGCAGGGCGGCTGCGGCGGGAACAGCCCAGCGAAGCGGCATGTTAGTCTCCTCTCCCGAAGGTCCTCGGCGTCGCCCCTCGGCCTCCTAACAACCCTCCGAATCCGGCAAGAAGGCGGCGACCGACAATGATACTTCCAATCGCCGGCCTGCTGGAACTTAAAGATCGGGACAGTTAAAGCAGGTTTCCGCTCTGGAATTGGCAAAATCCATGGCCCGCTACGATATTCGCACGCCGCGGCTTTACGTTGACGCACCGCTCGGCATCGAAACGGCGCTTAGCCTCGAAGGGCCGCAGGCCCATTATCTCCTCCATGTTCTGCGGCTCAAGTCCGGCGATCCCGTCCTGGTGTTCAATGGGCGCGAGGGGGAATGGCGGGCCCGGCTGGCGGGCGCCAGTAAACGGGCCGCCTCGCTCACCATTGAAGAACGCACGCGCAGCCAGCCTATGCCGGCCGACCTGCATTACTGGTTCGCGCCGCTGAAGCATTCGCGCCTCGATTACATGGTGCAAAAAGCCGTGGAGATGGGCGCTTCGCGCCTGCAGCCGGTGATGACGCGGCACACCCAGGCCGCCCGGGTCAATCTCGATCGGATGCGGGCCAACGCCATCGAAGCCGCCGAACAGTGCGGCATCCTGACGCTTCCCGATATCGCTGCTCCGCTCGCCCTGGAAAGCATCCTCGCCGGGCGCGAACCGGGCCGGCTCCTGGTCTTTTGCGACGAGGACGCGGAGGTAAAAAATCCGCTCGCAGCGCTACAAGGCGCGCGAAGACGCAACACCGATGCGATGCCGCTCGCAATTCTCGTAGGCCCGGAGGGCGGTTTCGCCGAGGAAGAGCGCGCGGCGCTGTTGCGCGCGCCGAACGTGTTGCGCCTGGCGCTGGGCCCGCGGATTTTGCGCGCCGACACCGCAGCCGTGGCGGCGCTGGCGCTGGTGCAGGCCGTGCTGGGAGACTGGCGCTAGAAGCCTAGCCCCGGCTGCGCAGGACAAACCGGTGCTCGCCGACGATATAGCCGCGAGGCAAACCAGAACTCACTTCCACGTCAACACGACATTGGCAAACGATTCCGTCATATCTGTTACCTCGACGGTCAAGCCGGTGGTAGAGTCGTACGTCCGGGTCTTCGCCTTCGCGGCCACCGAGTAGTCAGGACAATTGACCGCCGCAATGTAGGTTTGCACGGGTTCGCCACTTGGTTGAACTCGTCGCGACGGCCGAAAGCGCACATGAATGCCCGGCACTTCCGGGCAACCGGTATTAATGGCTTGGGTGAATACCGATGTCCCGGCGGGCCGATACTCCAAGATATAGAATGAGTCCCCAGAAGGGTCGAGCTTGTCGAGCACGAACCAGACGCCCTCTGCGCGCACGACATCAGGCGGCGGAGGCCCCTTATAGGTGATCGAGTACAGTCGAACCGCCTTCGACTTCTTTGCGTCGGACTGAAGCACCTTGATTCGGAGGCTCCCAAACAACACGTGGCGCGAAAAGGCGCTGAAAGGAGCGAGTGTGCCGCTCCCCATGGCGTCGGCATTATCGGCTTTGCCACTGCCCGGGCAGTCGCGCGCAGCACTAAACGGGTCTGTGCCAAATGGCAGCGCTGTGCTCGTCGTGCACGCGGCCGTTGACAAATTAGCGGTCCTGATCTTCTCCGCGTGGTATAAGCCAAGTCGGTGCCCAAGTTCGTGCATTACCGGCCCCATCATGGTTGGTGGGTTAGACGGCAAAAAGCTGGGCCCCCCAAGAGTCACGAAGTCTCCTTGGCTGCCTGCAGGCACGCCCATGATCACGAAAGCAAAGACCGTCTGGGACTTGAGATACGCTTTGGGATTGGTGAACGTAATCTCGTCACGAATGAGATTAAGTTCTTTGTCCAATGCGATCGCAACCGCCGGGTCTTTATCCTTCTTCTTGTAGTCATCGCTCGTCAAATTCAGCTTGTAGGCTTTCGTGAACTCAAGGGCCGGCCCACCCCACTGTTCTTGACCATTCGTAATCGAGTTCTGCTTGAAGAAGTTGAGCACTGAAGTTTCGTTCGTGTCGAACATCTCCTTCAGCCTTGTCTCCTCCACGACTTGATCGGGGCTGATGTCGCTGATGTCTTTGGGAAGCGCGGGCACGACCACCAATTTCTTCATTTGACCGGTCGCTCTGATCATGCACAGCGAGCGTGAGGCCCGGAAAGCCACCGGATCAGAAAGGGGTGACACCACCTCGCCCGTCGTCGTAGTGAGGAGGGCGGCCACTTGGTACTTGTACAGGCGCCCGCTCGCTGGTTCGAACAAATGGTCGTATAGAATAACGGTCGTCACACCTGGGCTCAGGTTGGCTGCTGTCGTATCGCCAACAAGGCGGCCATCGCGGTACAATTGGAACCGGTCGATAGGCTTGTTCTCGAACGTCTTCACGCGGGCAAACTCGAGCCTGACGCTCTGACACTTGGTCTCCGTGATCTTCAGGCCGGACAGCTTGCCGTTGGTGTTCTGGGGGCCGTCGGCTCGCGCAGGCTGCGCACCCCACCAGCACGCCACGGCAACAACAACGACAAGTGTACGGCGAACAGTCCAGCGCATCTCAACCTCCGTCACCCCTGCCTCAAGCTGCGTACATCACGGTATTTACCCGGATTTCCTAGATGACTCCCGAACTGGCGTGAATATTCGTGTGGCAATTGAAAGCGAAGTAGCCCGCCGCTGCGGCGGAAAACTTTAGCAGCCGTTTTCTT
>Ga0080064_1007707_pt1 | contig 10694 bp, 8 predicted proteins | sample Subgrocontami54m_FD_69260 | JGI IMG/M metagenome (GOLD analysis project Ga0080064, IMG submission 69260) | Subsurface groundwater microbial communities from S. Glens Falls, New York, USA - GMW46 contaminated, 5.4 m (SPADES assembly) (version 2) ... | reverse complement strand
TCCCTGGCCTTCTTGGTGATGACGTTGATGATGCCGTTGACCGCGTTCGCGCCCCACAGCGCGGCGCCCGGACCCCGTATCACCTCGATTCGGTCCACGTCCTCCAGCAGCATGTCCTGCGCTTCCCAGAGCACTCCGGAGAACAGCGGCGAGTAGACGCTGCGGCCATCGATCATCACCAGCAGCTTGTTGGCAAAGCGGCCCGCGGCGCCACGCGCCGAGACGGCCCATTTGTCGTTGGAGAAGCGCGCCACCTGGAGCCCGGGCACCATGCGCAGCGCTTCCGGGATGCTGGTCGCCCCGGAACGACGGATATCCTCGTTCGTCACCACGAACACCGCCGCTGCCGTGTCGTGCAGGAGCTGCGCCTTGCGCGACACCGACGTGACTTCCACGTTGAGCAGCGCCTCGATACCGAGGTCCGCGAGGTCCGCCCGATCGGCCCCTGCCGCCCCGGTGAATGCGGCCATCCCAGCCAGCGCGATGATCGCGGCCGTCGGGGCGCGACGCGGCGGGAATGACGACTGGACGGACATTGGCTCCCTCGTTGCTGGTGTTCCGGGCGGCGCCCGAAATCCCTCCCGGCCGGTCGCAAGTCCATGAAACCGAACACGTTCATGAACCGGCCCCCTGCCTTCCTGTGAGAGGGAAATACCCAAGGATTATCGGCCGGCCGGACGATAACCTAAGCCACGAATTAGTCGACAGGAATTGCCCTATTCCCCCCCGGAAACGTCGCCCCGCGAGGCGGCGGCGGCAAGGGGGCGAGCCCGAGCCACCCGCTACTGGAACCTGCCCCGCGTATTGCGCGCGATGCGCAGCAGTTGCGAGCTCACCTTCACCCTCGCCTGCTGCGCGCTGACGAGGTTGACCTCGAACTGCACGCGTTTCTCGCCGGTGACCAGCCCGATAATGCCGCCCGAGTCGGCGAACCCTTCGATGTCGCTGACCGTGACGATCGGAAGGTCGAGCGTCGCCTGAAGGATGCGCCGCAGTTGCCGCTCCTCGGACTCCGCGACGAACAGGATGTGGCAGCCGCTCAAGTCCCCCAGCGCAACCCCGCGCCGCACACGCAGTTCGCGCGTCTGCACCGTGCGTCGGTCATAGGCGGCGAGCGCAGCGCCGAAGGGGTCCCGCCCGGCGATGCACAACGCAAGCGGCGCCTGGCGGTCCGCGAAGGCCTCCGCCGGCCACTCGAAAAACTTGGCGAAGTTGAACAGGTAAGCCGCCTTGACGTCGTACTCCGTCGGCGTCTCCTGGCCAAGGGCGCTCAGCGCGCAGGCCCCCAGCAGGATCCCGAGCGCGATTCGACGCAGCGGTCCGATCTTAGTCACCGAAGCTTCCGGGCACCGGTTTCAAAATGAGTTGTCATTCCGAGGCCCCTTCGGCTTCGCTCAGGGTAGGCTCCGGCCGAGGAATCTGCTTCTTCGCTGGTCCAAAAGCAGATTCCTCGCTGCGCTCGGAATGACATCCTCTTCTTCAAACCGACTCCAGGCGACTAATGCCACCACTTCGCCTGAACGTAGAGACCGCTCTGCACTTGCAGCAGGGGCGAGGTGACGTTGTCCATCTGGAACTCGGGATGCCGGCGCTTGAGCAGATTCTGCCCGACGAACGACAGCTCAAAGCCCTTCGTCGGGCGCCAGCCGTAGCGGGCGTCCAGAGTCGCATAGGACGGGACGTTCCCCCAGGACATGCCGGAGGCATGGCGCAGCCAGAAATCGATCTCGTGACCCGGGGCGAGATCCAGCATCGAGCGCAGCGACAACCGGTTTCGCGGCGCGCTGCCGTTCAGGAACCGCGCCAGTCCGTTGTGCGGCTCGTCGCTGCTCGAGGTCGGCATGTCCATGTGGAGCAAAGTATAGCTCGCCTGCAGACGCCAACGGTCCACCGGGCGCCAGTCAAGCGAGGCCTCCAGGCCCCGGGTGTTTCCCGACAATCCGTTGTCGAGGTAGGCGAGCTGAATCAGATAGGGCACGGGAACGGGCTGGAATTGGACCGGGCCCAGCGTGTTGCTGCGCAGCTCGGTGTAGTGGTTCGCAAACGCCGCAACGTCGAACGACAGCCGCGGATCGATTTGCGCGCGGTAGCCGAACTCGAACGCGGTGAGCTTCTCCGAGCTGCGCTTGTCGCCCGGCAGAAAGGTCGAGCGCAGGAGCACCGGAAACGGGGAAGGATTGGCGGCGGAAAACGGCGGCGTCACCGCCAGATCGATGGTGGACTCCCGGTCGCCTCGCGAAGGCGTGCGCACCGCCCGCGACCACGCCGCCCAGACCGCATGCGACGCATCCGGCGTCCAGAGCAGCCGCACGTTCGGCTGGGGCTCCAGGCCGGTGAACGAGTTGTGCTCGAGCTTCGCTCCCAGAATCAGGCGCAGGCGCTCCGGAACGACGGAGATCTCGTCGTGGAGGAACGCACTGGCGATGCGGAAATTCTCCCGCTGCGGCGTGATCTGGAGGAACGGTTCGGGCGTCGTGATGTCGTCGCGCGAGACCCGGTAATTCAGCCCCCAGACGACATCGTGTCCCGATCCGAGCTGCAACCGGTGCTGGAAGTCCAGATCGTAGGTCTCGCGGCGTTCGCTTGCAAAGGGCGAGGCGTCCAGCCCGGTGCTTTCGACGTAGGCCTGCAGCGTCACTTCGGAGCCATCTTTCAGCGCGCGGTTGTAACGCGCCGCCAGACTGACGCCGTGGTTCCTCTCCGTCATCGGCGTGATCGTGCTGTACGGGGGCAGGACCCTGGGCTCGACCCAGTATTCGCGCGAGTGCGCCTCGTAGGCATTCCCGGCGACCATAAGTCGTTCGCCCGCCCGGATGCGACGGTCGAGGCGGAAGCCCGCGTGCTGCGAGCGCGAGTCGTCGGCGGCGCCTGCACCGTTCATGTCAACCGACTCGTTGCGGGCGTAGCCCTTGGCATGAACGCGGTACTGGGTATCGTCGCCGGCCTCGCCGCCGTAGCGCAGCGCGGCGATCCCCTTTTCCTGCGTGCCCGCCGCGAGCTGGACAAGGGTGCCCTGGGTATCCTGGGCCCGCTTGGTGATGATGTTGATGACCCCGTTGACCGCGTTGGCGCCCCAGAGCGCGGCGCCGGGGCCGCGTATCACCTCGATGCGCTCGATGTCCTCCAGCAGCATGTCCTGCGCTTCCCATTGCACGCCCGAGAACAACTGGGAGTAGATGCTGCGGCCGTCGACCTGCACCAGCAGCTTGTTGGAATAGCGGCCGGCGAATCCGCGCGCCGATACCGCCCATTTGTCGGTGGCGATGCGCCCCACCTGCAGTCCCGGCACCATCCGCAGGAGGTCGGGAACGCTGGTCGCCCCGGATCGGCGTATGTCCTCGCTCGTAATGACGAACACGGCCGCGGCGGCGTCGTTGAGCCGCTGTGACTTGCGCGAGACCGTCGTCACCTCGAGGTTCGCGAGCTCCTCCAGGCCAAGGCTCGCCAGGTCGACGCCGGGGCGCGCGGGCGGCGCGGGGAACGCGGCTTCCGGCAAGACGCACAGGACGGCGACGACTGCTGCGGCCAGGCAAAGGGACGAACGGGCGGACATGGATTTCCTCTCGGCGTTACCGAACGTGGCTGCGACGGGATTGCGCAGGGCCCTGCGATTATTCGCAATCCGGCAGGCCGAAGTAGAGGAAAACAAAGGGAGATTACGGCCCTATTCCCGGGCCTGGGTCGCAGGGCAATGCCTCCGGGTCAGTCCTCGAGCTCGTCCAACGGGTGGGGCGCCTGCGGCTCTTTCTCCAGCGCTTCCTCGAGCCAGGCGATGTGATCGGCCTCTTCCTGCGCGAATTCCGCGGCGAGCTTCCTGATTTGCGGATCGGCGGTGTTCGTGCGCTCGCGTTCGAAGAACGCTTTCGCGCGCCGCTCGGACGCCAGGGCCATGAGCAAGGCGTGTTGGGGGAGCACCCGCCGATACAGGAACTCGTAGTTCGGCACCTCCGAGGCGAGGGCGTCTGCGCGCGAAAGCCGGCCGCGCGAGCGGGAGGAAAGTCCCATCCCCGCGATGCTCTCCGAGAGCCTTTCGGCGTGCTGGGCCTCGAAGTGAGCCAGGCGCAGGAACAACTCTGCGGTGCGCACGTTGCCCCAGTTTGCCATTTGCCGCGCGAATTCGCGGTAGCGCTCGGCGGCGGCGCGCTCGATCGCCATCGCCCGCGCGTAGAACTCCTCCACCGCTCCCGCCCCTCGCCTCGCGCGAACGACAGTTTCACTGCTTCCGGCGAGGCCCCTTTCTCCCTTGCGAGGCGCCTTCCCCTTTGGATTCTTCATGACCTCCGGTCCCCACGAAGCGCCATGGTCCGCTTTCGCCGAAAATGCCAACGTGATCCAGGTTACGCCCGTCGCAAATTGTGGAGCGCACGGCGCCCGCCGGCCTTGGCCGAAATATGCGGCACTGCCGCAGCGCGCGTCGGCCCGCCGCGCGCGTAGATCCTCTCCCAGTCGAGAACCGGATTGGGAAGCTTCGCGAGAGCGCGCCGCATGCGCAGGATGTGCTCGCCCTCCTCTTCCAGGAACTGGCGGGCGATCGACTTCACCGCCCGGTCGCCGGTGGTGCGCATCACGTGCTCGAAGAACCGCTTGGCGCGGCGCTCCGCGTGCAGTGCGATCTTGAGCGCGCAGCGCGGCGACATCAGGCGGAACACCCACTCGTGTGCCAGCGGCTCGGGGGCGCCCATGTCGAGCCACGCGTACTCGCCCGGCGCAAGCCTCGGAATGCGGATGCCCTTTGCCCGGCTGCCGATCTCGCGGGCGTGGGCGAACCCCTCGCCCGCCATGCGCGAGAACAGGTTCGCCGTATCGGGCGCCCGGTCCTGCATCTGCCGGGCAAACTCCTGGTAGCGCTCCGCGGCTTCCCGTTCGATCGCGATCGCATGCGCGAAGAACTCCGGAACGCTGTTGACCTGCCGAACCGCTTGCATTGAACCCTCCCGTTGGACCGCCGTTTCGAGCAGCATCGCCGATTCCCGTCGCGCGACCTTGATCGAGGTCAGAACTTCTTCCCGCGGGGCCGCGGGCGGCCTGCGGTAGAATGAAACCAAATCGCGTTCTTCCCCACCCGGTCCCGAATGAACCCAGCCGTTCCCAAGCAAGCCGATTCCGCGCCCGCGGGCAATTTCGTCCGCGCGATCATCGATGGCGACCTGAGATCCGGGAAGTACGCGCCCCGGCGCTGGGGCGGCCGGCCGGGCGCTGCGAGCGTCCATCAGTCCGGGAGTGCCGATCCGGCCCGCATCCGCACGCGCTTCCCGCCCGAGCCCAACGGCTACCTGCACATCGGCCACGCGAAGTCGATCTGCCTGAATTTCGGCCTGGCGCGCGATTACGGCGGCGTCTGTCACATGCGCTTCGATGACACCAACCCGACCAAGGAGGAGCAGGAGTACGTCGATTCGATCCTCGATGCGGTGCGCTGGCTGGGGTTCGACTGGGAGCGCCACCTGTACTACGCCTCGGACTACTTCGAAACGCTGTACGAATTCGCCGAGCTGTTCATCGAGAACGGCCTCGCCTACGTCGACAGTCTCACCGCCGAGGAGATCCGCGCGCTGCGCGGCACGCTCACCGAATCCGGCGAGCACAGCCCCTGGCGCGACCGGCCGCCCGCGGAGAGCCTGGACCTGTTCCGGCGCATGCGCGCGGGCGAATTCGCCGACGGCACGCACGTGCTGCGCCTGAAGATCGACATGGCCTCGGGAAACATCAACCTGCGCGACCCCGTCGTCTACCGCATCCGCCACGCGCACCATCACCGCACCGGCGACGCGTGGTGCATCTACCCGATGTACGACTACACGCACTGCATCTCCGATGCGCTGGAGAACATCACGCACTCGATCTGCACGCTGGAATTCGAGGACCACCGGCCGCTCTACGACTGGGTGCTCGGGAAGCTCGCCGATCTCGGCGCGCTCGCGAGGCCGCTGCCGCAGCAGATCGAATTCGCGCGCCTCAACCTCACCTACGTCGTGCTCTCCAAGCGCAAGCTGATCGAGCTCGTGGAGGGCGGACATGTCGAGGGCTGGGACGATCCGCGCCTGCCCACCCTGGTCGGCTGCCGCCGCCGCGGCTTCACGCCGGAGTCCATCCGCCTGTTCGCCGAGCGCATCGGCGTGTCGAAGGAGAACTCGACCATCGACATGGCCATCCTCGAGGACTGCCTGCGCGAGGACCTGAACGCGCGGGCCGAGCGCAGGATCGCCGTGCTCGATCCGCTGAAGCTCGTGATCGACAATTACCCCGAGCGCAGCGGGGAATTCTGCGACGCGCCGAACCACCCGCAGAGGCCGGAGCTAGGCAAGCGCGCGATCCCATTCTCGCGCGCGCTGTGGATCGAGCGCGAAGACTTCGCCGAAGCGCCCCCCAAGGGCTACTTCAGGCTCTACCCCGGCAACAAGGTGCGACTGCGCTACGGGTTCGTGGTCGAGTGCACCGGCTACGACAAGGCCGCCGACACCGTCCACTGCACGTACTTCGCGGATTCGAAATCAGGCACCGAGGGCGCCGACGCCTACAAGGTCAAGGGAAACATCCACTGGGTGAGCGCAAGGCATGCGGTCGCCGCCCCGGTGCGCCTGTACGACCGGCTGTTCAAGACGGCGAATCCCGGCGCCTCGGGCAACTACCTGGACGACATCAACCCCGACGCGATGAAGATCGTCACTGCGCAACTGGAGCCCTCGCTCGCCGAAGCGCGGCCCGAGGAGCGCTTCCAGTTCGAGCGCCACGGCTACTTCGTCGCCGACGCGAAGGACTCGCGCGCGGGCGCGCCGGTGTTCAACCGCGCGGTGACGCTGCGCGATTCCTGGGCGAAGCCGGGCAAGTAGAGCGCGGGTTCGACCAGGTTTTCCCTCATCCCCGGCCCTTCTCCCGGAGGGAGAAGGGAGAAGCTCCCTCTCCCCTGGAGCGGATTGGGGTGAGGCTCCCTCTCCCTCCGGGAGAGGGCTGGGGTGAGGGAGAATTTCGAGAAGCGTCCTAATCCACCTTCAGGCCGACGGCCTTGACGACCTCGCCCCAGGCTTTGACTTCGCTCGTCATGTAGTCCCGGTATTGCGCTATCGTCATGTTTCCCGGCTGGGCGGCGCTGCCTGCGAAAATCTCCAATGTCCTCGGATGCGCGAGGGCCTTGGTCGTCTCGGCGTGCAGGCGTTCGATGATCTCCCTGGGCGTCTTCGCCGGCGCGAACAGCCCGGTATAGAAGCCCATGTCGTAGCCGGGGATCGTCTCCGCGATCGCCGGCACGTCGGGAATCTGGGAGAACCGCGTCGCGAACGAGCCGCCGAGCATCACGAGCTTTCCGGCTTTCGCATGCGGCACGACCCCCGGGATGGTGCCGAACGCCACCGCCGAATCCCCGGCCAGCACCGAGGCGATCGCGGGAACGGTGCCCTTGTAAGGCACATGAAGCATCTCGATGCCCGCCATGCGCTTGAACCGCTCCATGGCGAGATGGGTGATCGAGCCGTTGCCCGAGGACCCGTAGGCGAGCTGGCCCTGCTTGCTTCGCGCCAGATCGATGAATTGGCGAACCGTCTTCACCTTGAGCGCCGGATTCGTCGAGAGCACCATCGGCGAACCCGCGACCATCGTGATCGGCTCGAAATCCCTGAGCACGTCGTACGGCAGCTTGGAGTACAGCGTCGCGCTGATCGCGTGGCTCGAGATGTCGGTCATCAGCACCGTGTAGCCGTCGGGCGCGGCCTTCGCGGCCAGGCCGACGCCGATGGTGCCGCCGGCGCCCGGGCGGTTCTCGATGAGCACCTGCTGCCCCATGGATTCGCCCATCTGCTGGACCACCGCGCGCGCCAGCACGTCGGTGACCCCGCCCGGCGGCCACGGAACCACCATGCGGATCGGCTTCGTCGGATAGCCTTGCGCCATCGCGACACCGCACGACAATGCCACTGCCAACGACAGGACCAAACGGGTGATCGTATTCACGGCGTCTCCTCCCCTTGTGCGCACCTCGCGGGCCGATACTACCCAAGCGCAGGCGTTGCCACAAGAAGCGCCGCCCACGGCGACAAGTTTGCGCGACGGCACTCCGCTCCGCGATAATCCCCCCTCGTGCGCGGCGCGGCTGCGACGCGAAGGGAGTCCAATGAAGCTGGGATTTATCGGATTGGGGCAGATGGGCGCGCCCATGGCCGCCCGCCTGCTCGAAGCCGGCCACGCGCTCACGGTGTACAACCGCACGCGCTCGGCCGCCGAGCCGCTGCGGCTGCGCGGCGCGGGCGTGGTCGACGACCCGGCCGGCGCGCTCGATGCGGAGGTCGTGGTGACCATGCTCGCCGACGACACGGCGGTGCGCGCGGTGTGGCTCGCCTCCGGCCTCGCGGAGCGCATGCCCGGGGGCGCGGTGCACATGAACATGGCCACCACGAGCCTCGGCATCGCGCGCGAGCTGGCCGCGGCGCACGCGCGCGGCGCAAGCGCCTACGTATCGGCGCCCGTCTTCGGCCGGCCGCCCGTCGCCGCCCAAGGGCAGCTCGACGTGATCGCCGCCGGCCCGGCCGCCGCGCTCGAGCGCTGCCGGCCGCTGCTCGATGCCATGGCGAAACAGGTGTTCGTCGTCGGCGAGGAGGCCCTCAAGGCGAACGCGGTGAAGATCGCGCGCAATTTCCTGCTCGCCACGATCATCGAGAGCCTGGGCGAAGCCTTCGCCCTCGCGCGCAAGTCGGGCGTCGGCGCGGACGTGTTCCTCGGCATCCTGGCCGGCACGTCGCTCAACTCCCCCGCCTACCGGAACTACGGCCGCATGATCGCCGACAAGGCGTACGAGCCGGCGCAGTTCGCGATGACGCTCGGCCTGAAGGACGTCGAGCTCGCGCTCGCCACCGGGCGCGAAACCGGAGTGCCGCTGCCGAGCGCCGAGCTGATCCGCGGGCAGTTGATCGCGGCCATCGCGGCGGGCCGCGGCGCGCAGGACTGGGCCGCCCTGGCCGAGCACATCGCGCGCGATGCCGGGCTCTGAGCGCAGGCGACGGATCGGCCGCGCGTGAGCACAGTGCGCAAGACCCGCCCCCTCGCTCGCTCGTGCGCCGCGCTGCTCGCGCTTTTCGCTGCGGTGTGTTCCGCGCAGCCGATGGCGCAAGCGCCGCGTGCGCCGGAGCTCGGACAGCCGGGCAAGGACGTCGTCTGGGTGCCCACGCCGGAGCGGCTCATCGTGCGCATGCTGCAGATGGCCGACACGACGAGCGCGGACCTCGTCGTCGATCTGGGCTCGGGCGACGGGCGCATCCCGATCGCGGCGGCGAAACGCTTCGGCGCGCGGGGGCTGGGCATCGAGTACGACGAGGGCCTGGTGCAGCTCTCGATCCGCTCCGCCCGGCGCGAGGGCGTCGCGGAGCGCGTGCGTTTCCTGCGCGAGGACCTGTTCCAGGCCGACTTGTCCGGGGCGAGCGTCGTGGCCCTGTACGTGAGCCCCGAGATCATGCTGCGGCTGCGCCCGCGGCTGTTCGCGCTGAAGCCCGCAACGCGCATCGTCTCGCACCAGTTCACGCTGGGCGATTGGGAGCCCGATGAATCGGCGACCGTGGAGGGCCGCCTCGCCTACCTGTGGGTGGTCCCGGCCCGGGTCCACGGATCATGGCGGCTCAGGCTCGGCGCGGACGACTACGTGCTCCGGCTGGAGCAGGAGTACCAGAAGCTCTCCGGCTCCGCCGAAGCAGCGGGAATGCGCACTCCCGTGTTCGGCGCAAGGCTGCGCGGCGAGGCGATCCGCTTCATGTTCGTCGATCGCAACGGCGATCCGCGCGCCGTCGAAGGCGAAGTGAAAGGCGACGCGATGCACGGCAGCGCGCACGCATACCATCAGCCCGAATCGGCGTGGAGCGCGCGGCGCGTTCCATGAGCGCGACGCTACAGACAGGGAAATCCATGACTGAAAAAACACTCCGGCGCGAAGATGCGCGCCTGCTGACCGGCAAGGGCCGCTTCACCGCCGACTGGAACCTCCCGGGACAATTGCACGCCTTCTTCCTGCGCGCCGACCGCGCGCATGCGCAGATCGCCTCGATCGATGCCGCCGCGGCGCGAGCGCGCCGCGGCGTGCACCTCGTGATGACGGGCGCCGACCTCGCCGAGGCCGGATGGAAATCGCTCCAGGGCGGGGTTGGCTTCACGGGCGTCGGCGGGCAGGCCATGCGCAAGCCCTTCTGGCCGGCGCTCGCGCGTGGGAGGGTGCACTACGTGGGCCAGCCGGTGGCGCTGGTCGTGGCCGAGAGCGCGCTGCTCGCGCAGGATGCGGCCGAGGAGATCGCGATCGAGTACCGCGACCTGAGCGCCGTGGTCGGATTCGAAGCCGCCACCGCGCCGGGCGCCCCGCAGTTGCACGAGGAGGCGCCCGGCAACCTCGCCTTCGAATACGAGACCGGCGACCGCGCCGCGGTGGAGGCGGCCTTCGCGCGCGCGCCCTTGCGCACGCGGCTCACCGTCGCGAGCCAGCGCCTGGTCGGCAATCCGATCGAGCCGCGCGCGTTCCTCGCCGCGTGGGACGCGGCGGCCGAGAGGGTCACCGTGTACACGCCCTCGCAGGGCGCGAACGGCATGCGCGCGCAGCTCGCCGAGATCACCGGCGTGGCGCGCGAGAAGCTGCGCATCGTCACCGAGGACGTGGGCGGAAGCTTCGGCATCCGCGCCTTCGCGTTCGCCGAACACGTCGCGGTCATGCTCGCCGCGAAAAAACTAGG
>Ga0080064_1007706_pt1 | contig 10694 bp, 7 predicted proteins | sample Subgrocontami54m_FD_69260 | JGI IMG/M metagenome (GOLD analysis project Ga0080064, IMG submission 69260) | Subsurface groundwater microbial communities from S. Glens Falls, New York, USA - GMW46 contaminated, 5.4 m (SPADES assembly) (version 2) ... | reverse complement strand
CTTACTATCGTTGCACCAAGAAAAATGGAAAGTGCGCACAGCCGTATACGCAAGAAAAGGTACTCGCCACACAATTGCAAACACTGCTTCAATCAGTGTCGCTTCCTTTTTCTGAAATTGAAGAAATGGACAAGCAGATTACTGCTTGGGAAAAAGAATCAATTTCTGAAAAAGGAAGTGTTGCCAAAAATTTGAAAGAGAAGATTCGAGCAAACGAAGAAAAACTGAATAAACTCGTTTCAGTTTTTCTTGACGGCGATATTGAGCGAGAAATGTACTTGCAACGCAAAGACCTACTCATGCGTGAAAAAGCGGGTTTGCTCGAATCAGAAACAAATTTTGGGCAACAGAGAAAGAATTGGGTCGAACCCTTGCGGAGTTTCGTTTTGTCCTTGAAACAAGCGGCCGATTTAGAAAAAACTTCCAATCATTTAGAATGGAAGAAGTTTTTTCAGAAAATCGGCTCTAACCCTGAAATCAAGGACAAAACGGTTTCCATACGCTGGGGGGAATTATGGGATTTCACGGCTTCCGCCGTAGGCGGAAAGGGTTTTGGCGAAAATCAAAGCGCGATTTTGGCTTCCGCAAAATCGCTCCATATTCTTAATTCCGAACAAGTTACTACTGGTGGAGCTTTTTGCCTCCATCCAAACCTATTATATCCAAAACAGCTAACCTTGGCCACCCTTGCCAGAAGGCTGTTTTTTGATTTAAAATTGAGGCACTAACTGTATGAACGTCTGTACGAACACCATTCATACACCAAAGCCTCTAAACTCCCTAATTCCATTACTTCTCCTTACTCCAAATACCTCCGACTACTATATATCACCAGATAATCTAACTGAACGACAAAATAGATAATAATACTAAAAACAATATACTACTAATACTATACTTAAAATACTTAAATACTAATACTAACTAAATACAATATACTAAACTAACTTAAAACAAACCAAAAAAACAAACAAAGGGGGCAGGGGGTGGAAGTTTTTTCCCGCAAGCTTCGCTTGCGGGAAAAAGGGGTGGACTATAAATAAATATTAAGCCTGTCATTACTATTATGATAGAGCAGCAGATTCTAACGCACGCGTCTACAACGCCTGGCCTCGGCTACTTGCTTTGGCTTGCGGTACTCAAAAGTATTCCTAGTTGGGAACGGCTAGTTGGATACCTGTTAGTGTACTTCGTCATTTTTGTTTTGCTCCTTGCCAAGTTTACTAATATCAATAGTCACGCTTTTGAAAAGATAAAGCTTAGAAAAAAGGATTTGGAAGCAGGGCTAAAGGATGTCCTGTATTTTGAAATCACCATTGCCAAGAACTCCCAAACTACAGCCTTCCAAGTTCAGCAGAAAATCCTTAAAGCCTTCCACTCCATATATATTGACCCGGTGGAAGGCGCGCATAACTTCGGTTATTTTTACTACTTCCAAAAACTCTGGCGGATTTGGAAAGTTAGGCGCTCCAGGCAGATATTCTTTAACATGCAGGTTTGGGCCCAGCACCCATTTATCTCCTTTAGGCTCCAAGTGCCAAAAGCTGATTTTGGCCGCCTGGAAAAAGCCATATTCAACGCCTACCCAAATGCAGAAATAACCATACTAGAAAAGTCCAAAGCTCTTGAGGAAATTACCAAATTTCCCAAGAGCTTTTTAAGCTATGGAGAAACTACCATAGAGGGGCAGTTTTACCATAGGGTTAAGACCCTAAAAGACGTATCCTCAGACCCTGTAGATTCCATCATCTCTACCATGGAAGGCCTGACTAGGGGGCAGTTTATGGCCTACAATGTCTTAGTTTCACCCTCCTCCCATTACTTTAACCAGATTATCCACTACCTCATTGAAGAGCAGGAACAAAAAGGTTCGGTGGACCAGAATGGAAGAAGACTGGCCATTCAAAAATTTGGCAGCGGCTCTGAACTGGCCAATGCTACAAACTCCGCCATGATAGAAAAAATGAAAGCCCCATTGTTTCAAACTATTGTGTCCTACTGGGTAGTGGCAGACACCAAGGACATAGCCGAAGCTAAGCTCCGTAGCATCCAGGGCGTACTGACAGAAATCAACCAAAAGAATATGAACACGCTTAAGCACAATAAGCTGTTTGCCAAACAGATAGACAAGCTTAAAGCCGGACAGCTAAAAAACATCATTAATGCTAAACCAATTTTCCGCCTAAGACGCTTCCCCTTGTGGCCATTTGCCAAGTTTAAAAACTACGGGCAAATGCTGTCTGACAGTGAGCTTTATTCCTTTTGGCATTTGCCTAATACTGCCATAAATACAGTATCATCAATCAGGCTGACGAAATTTAAAAAACTCCCGGCCAGTCAGCAACTGAGGGAACATGCTGATAATTTTTTCATCTCCCTAGGGCATGCCAATTTCCGTATGCAGGAAGAAACCCCCATTGGCATTGCCACCTGGGAAGATATGAAAAAGCACATCTACATCTTAGGCGGCACAGGCAGTGGCAAGTCCGAAACCTTAAAAACCATACTTAATAATTTACTACAAAAAGAAGATAGCGAATCCTCCTCCGCCAAGGCTACGGCGGACTTGCAGAAAATCGCCCTGCTCATAGTTGACCCTAAGAATGATTTTGCTACTGACCTTTTGACTATGATTCCCGAAAATCGTAAACAAGACGTGGTTTACTTTAATCCCCAAAGGCAAAAACAGAGGCCTTTAGCTTTCCCCTTCTTTTCCAAGTTTTCCGGCGACAAGACCGATGAGGAAAAACTGGAATTTTTAATCTCCATCATGAAAAGATTTGTGCAGATTGACTCCAGTTATTCCTGGGGGCCGGAGTTGGAAAATATTTTAAGGCAATTGTTTGCCACGGCGTTTGTCTTGCCCGAGCAGTCCCTTTCGGGCTTGGACTTACTGCTCCACCAGCAAAGCCAGATTAAAAACCTCATAAGGTATCTGCCGGACAGGCTCAAGGGGTTTTGGACGGACTCCATTTTAAACAGGACAAACAACGATTTGGCTAAATATTTAGCTACGACCAACAACAAGCTGGGCAAGTTCTTGGATTACCCGGAGTTTATGAACATCGTGGACCGCCAAGGCGCTAAAATATCCTTTGAAGATATGATTAACACCGGCAAAATCTTTATTGCTAACCTTGGCTCGTGTAGCGAACAGATGAAAAAATACTATTCCGTATACTTAACTGCCCATATTGCCGAGGCAATTTTTGGCCAGGCAAGACTCAACAGCCAAGACAGGAAACCCGCCGTCTTTGTGGTGGATGAATTCCAAAGAGTGGCCAGTGATATTTTTGAGACCCTGTTTTCGGAAGTGAGGGCTTTTAATACCGCTTTAGTCATAAGTAACCAGTTTATGGGCCAGTTAGATGAACGAATTCAAAAATCCATTGAATCCAACATAGCCACTAAAATCTTTATGCGCACCCAGTCGGTCAATGACGCGGAGATAGCCGAAAAGATATTAGGCGAGAAGGTTTTAGTGGAAGACATTATTAACCTACCCACAGGTACGGCTTACATCAAGACTTTGGTTAATGGTATACCCCAAGACCCTCTGTCTATAAATATCCGGAAAACAGACCACCCTAAAGATACTGCCAAAGACACGGAGGATTATTTTATCAATATGGCCATGGACAAGTACGGGACGCCGCTGGAGGATATATTAAAAGAGCGTGCCGCCGTAAACTCCCTCTATTATTCAGCCGGGCAGGAGCAGGCCTTTCACCAGACCATGAGTCAGGATAAAAATTTCTAACAATTTTTGATTTAAAAATCTATGAATTTTAATACTCCAGGTGTTAAATTAACGCCAAGAACCCCAGGCGTTAACTATCCCCTAAAACTTAACCAATCCGCCTTGGATATTTTAAAGCTGGTTTTTGAATTTAAGCTGGCAGCCGCCTGGCACATCTCCAGATTTTTAACCCAGGAAACCCGGGTTAAATATATTTACCTTAAACTCCGCAGGATGTGGCAGGCAGGCTATTTGGAAAGTTTTAAAGTCCATTCAGAATCCCTGCTTGGCTTTCCGGTTTACTATATGCTCTCCAAAAGAGGCTTAAAAGTTTTAGCCGAGCATGGGCTATATACCCCAAGCCAGCTCTCCGGCTACCCCTCCCCCAAAACGTTATTTTCCCCACACCTTTTTAAACACGAATCAGCAGTGGTGGAACTAGCTAGTTTGGAAAGCCAAAACAAAACTAAAGATTTGGACATCAAATTCAAAGGCGAATTAAGCTCCCAAGGCCAGGATTACAAAAGTGACAAAACCCTTGAAGCCTTAACGCCCGACTATACCGTCATATACAAAACAAACCAAGGGGAGCAAAAAGTTTATACCGAACTTGAGCGTTCCCAAAAATCTAAACTTGCCCAGGCCCGCAAGATTGAAAGGTACTTGAATTTTTTGGATTATGAGCAGAGGCAAACTGTGACGTTAAGGTTAATTTTCCAAACACAAGGTATGGAGCAGTCGTTTTGGCTTAATGCTTTAACCAACCTGTCCAGACTTTCCAGTTTAAGAATTCTGACCACTAATCTTTCATTGCTTCAAACCCCTGACAGGTTCCTTGATCCGGTTTACGCCTCCGAGCAAACCGTAAAACTCGGAAGGTTTGACGGGCGTCTGACTGTTGATATTTCTCAGCGCATCAAACTTTTTGAGTTTTTATGAGCAGCACGGTTACGGAGCTATTTAGATAAATGCGCGCGCAAGGGTGGGTGGGGCAAAGCGCATTACATATTAATTTTCCCTCCATTATATTTTAAAGGAGGTTTCGTTCTTTCAAACTTGTATGTGAATCAGCAGTTACAATAACGTGATCTAAAACTTCAATACCAATCAGTTTGCCGGCATCTACCAATCTCTTGGTAACATTAAGGTCTTCTGTTGAGGGCTCAAGGCCGCCGCTTGGGTGGTTATGGACGAATATGACGGAAGCCGCGGTTTTAATAATGGCTGTCCTAAAGCATTCCCGAGGGTGAATTAGGCTGGTGTTTAATGTGCCAATGCTAACAGTTTCCTTGCCAAGAATTCTGTTTTGGGTATCCAGGAAAAAGACACAGAAGTGCTCTTTTTTGGCTTTTCTGAAGTTCTTGCACTTTGAGGCTATTTCTAGAGGACTGTAAATACCGTCTTTCATAGCTTTAACTTCTAAATTGTTGCTAACATAGCTCTTGGCTTTTTCTCTGGCCTCATTTTCATTATCTGCTTTGAAACTGTAATTAATGTTGATTTGGTATTCCATAAAACTCCTTTTTGATTACTTGTTATGGCAATCAAAAAACTCTGGAAGTTTGGGCAGTCAAGGGATTAAAACCGATTTATGGCTTACGGCAGATAAAGAGGTTTTACCCTTTACGGGCCAAAACCCAGAGTTAAAATGGGAAGCCCTAAGGAAGCAAAAAGGTTTTTAATTTATGGTCTTAATTGGAGGGAAGTGCTATCATAACGCTATGAATGAACTGCCCCAAAAAACCAGCCGTTTGACACCTATCGTTATATTTGCCGGAGTCTTGCTCTTAACTTCAATGCTGCTGACTCTCCGTCTCCTTTTGAGAACACCCCCAATAACTCTAAAAGCCCATCCCGAGACTTTCCCCCAGACATTGGGAGTAATTGGCATGCTAATGATCGGACTAGAGCAGACATGGACAAAGGAAAACAGAACAGTGGGTATCATTTTATTGGTTATAGTGTCTATTGCGTTTTTATTTCTAGTTGCTGGTTATTTAATAATTTCTTAAATTAACCAGTTTTAGAACTGACGCTACATTGGCGTCTTTTTTGATGCTCATTTTAATCGGCATTTTACCATTTAAATATTTTAACGGTTCCCCACAATTGGTAAAATGCTTCATTATTAACAACAGAAAAAGCCACTCTGCAAAGAGTGGCTTAATCTTGTTTTTGTCTAAACTCCAAAATATTTCTTGATGTCTAAGTTGCAGGAGCCGCAACCCGGACAAGAGACTGTGTCCAGGTCAATGATTTCCTGCCTGCTGGCGCTCCAGCAATTCTGGCACTTTGGACAGGTAATTAAGTACTGAAAGTATGCGGTTAGTGTTTTTAGCATTGGTGTTAGTTTAATGGTTTAAAGAGAGAATTTTTGTTTTTGTTTGGGTTTTTGTGTTTGTTTAAAGCTGTTGTTTAACAGCGATATACGCCGAGACTTTTTTCCCGAAATCGTAGTAGTCGCTGGAAGCCGGATCTACAGAATTTCTCAACTCCATAAAGTAGTTGATACTTCTCTGCAAGGACGCCTTGATGATATTTGTTTTCATCTCCGGCGTTAAACCCTGTTTCTCGCTAACTGCCTGTTTGGATTTAGGCATATTAACTCCTTTCTTTGCTTAATTATTATGGCGAAATAACACTGGGCGCAAGTTACCGGCAGTCAAGGGATTAAAACCTTTTTATGCCCTATGGGAAATAAATTGGTTTTACCCTTGACCGGCCGTAAACGGCCAGTAAAATGAGAAACCCTAAGGAAGCAAAGGCTTATTTTAAAAGTCGCAGACAACAAAGAAGAGCGGTATGTATAACCGCTCTACAATTTATGTGTTTGTATTAAAATTTAAATGACTATACTTGCCAATTTATCATGCAAAATTGTTTTTTATACTTTTGCCCCAAGGCCTGATTAATTCCCAACGCATAATGGATATTGCCCATTAGCTTATTTTTAAGATGATCAATATTGCTTTCTGTTACCTCCACGCCTTTATTTTTTAAATAATCTTTTGCCCCGAATTTTAAGATGAAATGCAGAGCTTTGCTTATCCATCCCCTTTTTTCTTTTGGAATATTTGTAAATTTATTTACCACTACTCCCGTAACTATCATTCTATCGCCTACGTCCATTTTTAGAACATCAATTTTATCGGGATGAGCGACAAAGCCTTCGTCCAGTAACATTTTGATGATTAAGTTTTTAAATTTGCCGACAGGAAAATTTCCAGAAATAGTAATATCGTCAACCCAAAAAGTATAACTCCAGCCAAACTTAACTGCCAGAGAATGCAGTCTATGCTCAAAACCACGCAACACCAATGCCGCTATTTTAGGACTAGTAACAAAACCTTGCGGTAAGTGTGGGTTTGGTTTTTGGACTGTAACCAAGTCCGTTAATAATTTGGCACAGCCGCTAGTCATTTTTAGACTTTTAAAGGCGGCAAAGACTTTTACTGGAGGAGTAGAAGGGAAAAATTTACGTATATCAACTTTTAATATTTCACTATGCCCAATATGTGGTTCGGCGTTTGTTCTCGGGGAGTTGCCTTTAAAGCCCCCTTGGAACGTGTCGGGCAATGCTATTCTATCTAAAATTTTGCTATCAATTTTACGCAAGATTATTTCTAAAGGCTTAGAGGGAATATATAAATCACGCTTTTTACCTTTAATGGGGACATCTGGCTCAAAGCTATAAAAGTCTAACTGCTTTTTTTGCACGGATAACAAAAATTCCTCGCTATGGTGAAGGTATTTAGCTAGGAATTTTGTTGAATAAAACTTTAAATATTTGATCTTTTTTTGCTGTTTGGTCATTAGGCTTCTAACATCTTACTGAACAACAACTTTTTTATATCGGCTAAGTTGTCGTTGATTTTCTTTGCCAAAAGTTTACTTTCTTTAGTTTTGAATTTTGTAAAATCAATCTTTTCCCAAACCAACAGGTTTACCGAAATGCCTAAAACATCAGCCGCTTTTTTTAAATAGCTAATAGGGGGTGTGCGTTTATTATTTTCAATCAATGACAAGTAGTTTGAAGTAATCCCCGTTTTTTTGGCAAATTCATTTTGGCTAAGTTTGTTTTTTATCCGCAATAATTTTATTGTTTCGCCTTGGGTCATTTGCGTTTGGTTATTACTGATTTGATTTATATCCCCAAAAAGGGGGTTATTTTAGTTAGAAGAGGACTTTGGCAATGTGAGTCATCGCGTAAGCTAGTAACAACAACTTGGTGATTTCAACTATTGCCTCGGGGTTATTATTAACCTTTAGCAAAAGTTTAAGATCTTCCAAAGTGGTATTTACAGTCTTCAAAGTCCTCAACACAGGTGTGCGGTTTAGTGTAGTCTTGGTCTTCCGCTCCTTTGAGCGAGGGCTTACTTTGTGATAACTCATAAATTCAGAAAATTAATAATAATCAAGCATAACTGTTAAACAGCCAGTCGGTATGCCGTTAGAAAACCGCATTCAGGGTGGCAGTTAGCTACCGCCATTTACACCCACACACCTTAGGTTTCGCTAAACCTGGCCACCCTGAAAGGATGTCCTAACTGCTAAAACGTAATAAAGTATAAAAGTATTAAATCAATAACAAATAACTTTAAGCTTGAAGTATAAGTCTTGGTCTGCCAAGTCTTAATCTTATGGCTTTAAGTATCTTGCATATTAACGGTCTAGTGATTTAATGCCTTTGGCTGGGAGGGGGGAGCAAAATAATCTACAAACCTCAAGTTTGCAGGGGAGATGTTTCCATCTCATTTAGGTGGGTGTTAACCCTTAACTACACTAAATTTTAAAGGTGCAATAAGAGCCGATGGCTCTTATAAATAAGATATCATAATAAAAATCCCTTGTCAATAAAGTTTGATTTTTAGTCAAACCCTAATAAAAGAGATAGTTTGGAAGTTTATTTCAATTTCAATCCACAGGCAAATGTGACAGGTTAAAATTATGTCAAAAAATGTAAACATTTTTAAGCATAAACTTATCATTTGCCAAATAACCTAACAACTTCATCAAAATTTTTAAGCCTGTCTTTTTCCCATTCTTCCTGCTTTATGTATAGAGCCTTATATACCACCCTGCTTTGCCTGTCGTTAACGTCCTCGCACCATTTTTTCAAGCGTTCAAATTTTAGTTTATCATCTTCTTCCTCTCGACCTTTTGTTTCCACTATGTAGACTGTTTTATTGTCTTTTTTTACAAAGAAATCCGGATAGTAAGTCGCGATAAAACCCTCTGAATTTTTATACTCAATTCTTAAGGCACTGGCCTCTTTGTTTTGGAAATTCTTGGAAAAAGAAATCACATCATCACAATTTTCAATAAAATCAGAAAATGTAAGCTCAAAATTACTGTCGCCAACTATCTTGTTGAAAACAGACTTTTTGGGAATTAAATAGGGCTTATCATTGACTACAAAAGGCTTGGCTTCGCTAATCTTTATATAGTTTTTTATCTCGGTATCGCCCGAGTCCTGAACCGTAAGCTCATTGATAGCTTTTTTGAAAGAATCTTTAATAAGCCTTATATATTCAATTTCCGACAAATTTCTTAGGGTGTTTAAATCTGACAAATTCACCGGCTGGTCAAACATATAGCTTTGGACAAAATCCTTTACTTTACCAAATAAAATATCGTAACAGCCAAACAGCCGTAGCTCCCTCATTATCGCCTGGGCAAAAAAACCGACAACGCTTTGATAGTCTGGCTCTATATCTCCGCTTAATATGGTTGTATGGTGGGTTTTTTCGTCCACGACATCTTTAAATACAATCTCTCTTTTTTCCTGTTCCGAAAAAGTTTTAACTTTAACTTTTTTATTTCCAAAAGTCGAGACATCCAGTTTAGCAAGATTTTTGTATTCTCTTTGAATTCTCGGGGACATTACCGGAATTTCAATATCCAGTTTTTCAATGTCTTTTTTTGGATTTTCTTTGTCAACTTCAATAACCATTGGCGCAATCGGTTTTGCCCCAACTCCCATTGCTCTCTGTTCAAGAATCACGCCCTCACCCTTTATTGATTCAACAAAATCAATAAACGCCGGGGTTCCTACTACGCTCACATATTCCTCAACATCATTTCTGCCAAAAAACATTCTTCTTAATCCTCGGCCCAATGTCTGCTCGGGTAAAATCTTGGAATCTGCCGCGTAAGGTCTCAACCCCACAATAGTAGTAACATTTTTTACATCCCAGCCTTCTTTTAACATCATAACCGAAATGATAACCTTAAACGGGCTTTCCCAGCTGTCTATTTCGTTTGCCTGTTTTCTAAGTAAATTTAATTCGTCTTGATTTTTGCCACTAACAGTTTCAGAAATTTCACCGCTCTTGTTTGTATGAATGGTCAAAACCGCGTCTTTTAAATCCGCGAAACTTGTTTTAATATACTCGGCAACTTCATCGCAGTTCTTTGTGTCGTCAGTCATAATAAACAAAATGGATTTTTTACCCATTGGTTTAAGCGTTTCGTAAGTTTTGCGCCATTCCTCAACACCCAGATTTATGTAATCGCGGTATTTTTCGCTAAACAAAGCGCTCTGATTTTCTTTCAGTTTCCCTCTGCTTGCCGCATCGGGTACCACGGGATTTTTTACAATTCTTTGGTGTATCGCTTCAACAAGGGGATAGTCTGAAATTGTTTGCACAAAAATAGAACCGTCATTTTTCTTTGGCGTGGCCGTTACGTCTAATTGTAAAGCCAAACCGGAACCTTTTTGCTTCAGCTTATTATCAATATCCAAGATAGACTTATACCAAGCCATATTTTCATCGTGTATATGGTGCGCTTCATCATTTATTACAATCAGCTCATCTATGTCCCTTACAATCATTCCCAAATCAACTGTGGAATCGTTTGTTTTTGTAACCGGCCTGTGGCCTAAATAATACGCCGAAGCATCCTCGTCATCCGGGCTTGCCCCTCTCACGTCGCCTTCAAAAACCCTGTGGAT
>Ga0080064_1007704_pt1 | contig 10695 bp, 13 predicted proteins | sample Subgrocontami54m_FD_69260 | JGI IMG/M metagenome (GOLD analysis project Ga0080064, IMG submission 69260) | Subsurface groundwater microbial communities from S. Glens Falls, New York, USA - GMW46 contaminated, 5.4 m (SPADES assembly) (version 2) ... | reverse complement strand
TGTCGAAGTCGCGCGACTTGGAGATGTCCCAGTTCTGGCAGAACTTGCAGGCGAGGTTGCAGCCGGCGGTGCCGAAGGACAGCACGCTCGTTCCGGGATAGAACTGGTTGAGCGGCTTCTTCTCGATCGGATCGACGCAGAATCCCGAGGAGCGCCCGTATGTCGTCAGGATCATCTCATTGCGCAGATCCCCCTCGCCGCGCATGCGCACGAAGCAGGCGCCGCGCTGGCCCTCGTGCAGCCGGCAGTCCCGCGGGCACAGGTCGCACTGCATCCGGCCGTCGGGGAGCAGGTGCCACCAGCGGCCGAGGTAGGGCGTCTGCGCGCCCATCTTCTCCGGGGCATTCATGCGCCCCCCGCGAACTCAGCCTCGCGCCACTTGAGCGCCCCGTAGCGCAGCACCTTGCAGCTCGCGAGGCGCATGCCCGGCGCGAAGCCGGCCTTCTGCCTGAGCTGGGCAAGGAAGCGCCCTGGATCGGGGAGGCTCTCCCAGACCTGCGGCAGGAAGGTCGCGCGCCTGCCCTCGTGCTCGAGGATGACGCCGTCCTTGCCGGGCCGCAGCAGGCGCATCAGGTCGTCGTCGTCCTTGAACAGGACCCGCTTCGGCGTCGTGAGCAGCGACACTTCGATGTCGGTCGCCTCGAACTCCCCGGCCGCGAGCGGCGCGAAGCGCGGGTCCCGGAACGCCGCGGCGCGCGCATTGGCGATGACGTCCTCGGCGAGCGGGCGGGAAGCCTCGAGCGAACCGATGCAGCCCCTCAGCTCGCCCGCCTTTTGCAGCGTGACGAAGGTCGCGCGCGCCACTCTCAGCCACAGGTCTCCCCGCGAATCCGGGTCGGGATTGACGCCGAGCCGCGCGCCGATCGACGCCCGCGCGAGCCGCAGCAGGACCTTGCCGTGCTCCGGCCCGAAGCCGGCCTGCCCTTCGCTGAACGCGAACGAGCCGTAGCCCACGACCTGGTCGCGTCCGCCCGCGGTGTCGCCGGAATTGCGCAGGTCGAGCAGTTGCGCTACGAGCCCGTGGCGCCTGGCCGCGACCAGCGCGCCGGTCACGGGCGTTGCGCCGCAGGCCTGCTCGTGGGATATGCGGGTGTCGAAGCCGACGATCGCCTTCGCCGTGATGCCATCGATCCTGCGCGCTTCATCGTAGGGCAGGTAGTGCGACAGGTCGGAGCTGATGACGATGAGCGTCTCCGGCCCGCCCCAGAGCCGCTCGAGCACCTGCGCGACCTCTTCGGCCCTGGCGTCGCCGACCGCAAGCGGAACCACGCTGAACGGCCCCAGCACGCGCTGCAGGAATGGCAGCTGGACCTCGAGGGAGTGTTCCTGCGCATGCGCCTGCGGCGATTCCACGACCTGTGGCAGGCCGCGGATCGACTCCGCGCCGTCGGCATCGATCGGAACGCGGCCAAGCGGCGTATCGAACGCGCCTGCGCCGGGCAGGGCCAGGCCGCGCACCGGAACCCGGTGCACCGGGCCGAGCAGCACCACGCGCTTCACGATGCCGCGCGCGGGGCGCAGGCGCTCATAAGCGCTCGCCGCCACGGGCCCGGAATAGATGTAGCCGGCATGCGGCACGATCAGGATCTTCGGAAACGCCGGCATCGGCGCCGCCTCCGCCGTCGCCTCGAGCATCGCGTCGACATCGCGGGTGAGCGCCGCCCCGTTGCCCGGGTAGAAGGATCCGGCGACCGCGGGCGGGCGCACGCTTGGCGATGCGGGTGAGGATTCGAGTTTCATAGTGGAATTGTAGGCGAGCCGGCGGCGGTTTCCCACCGCGGCATTGATGTCTTGAACGGAAGCAAACGGCTTGGCGCTTCTTGAAACCCGTTCCTCTCGCTATTTCGGGAAGTTGCGATTTGCAACTTCCCGAAATAGCGAGACATTGATAACCCCAGATTCCTCGCCTAGTTTGTCAAGACTCGAGTAATAAGAGACTACAACCGCTCGAGCAGGCCCTGCAGCGAATGCTGCACCGATTGACGGCGCACGGCTTCCCGGTCGCCCTCGAACCGGCGCGTCTCGGATTCGATCGCCCTGTCGCGCAGCGCCCAGGCGAAGCAGACCATGCCCACCGGCTTGTCTCGCGTTCCTCCCGTCGGGCCGGCGACTCCCGTGACCGCCAGCGCCGCCGAGGCGCGGCTGCGGCCGAGCGCTCCCGCGGCCATCTCGCGGGCGGTCTCCTCGCTCACTGCGCCCCGCGCGGCGAGCGTTTCCGCGCCCACACCCAGCATGTCGCGCTTGGCATCGTTCGAATAGGTCACGAAGCCCCGCTCGAACCAGTCGGAACTTCCGGAGATGGAGGTCACGGCCTGCGCCACCCAGCCGCCGGTGCACGATTCCGCAGTCGCCAGCATCAGCCCCTTTTCCTTGAGCCGTTCGCCGACGCGCGCGGCGAGGGCGGCGAGAGGGTCCGCCGCCATGCTCAGAAGAACACCTGCTTCACGATCGCCATCAAAAGCAGCGTGTAGAACGCAGCGGCGAGATCGTCGAACATGACGCCGAAGCCGCCCTTGATCGTGCGGTCGAAATGGCGGATCGGCGGCGGCTTGACCACGTCGAAGAAACGAAAGGCGAGGAAGGCGAAGATCTGCCAGCCGAGCGGGGGCGGAGTGAAGACGAGCACGAGCAGAAAGGCGACGACCTCGTCCCAGTTCATCGCGCTGTGGTCGGCAATGCCGAGGTGGTCCCCGGTCTTGCGGCACGCCCAGATTCCCAATCCGAAGAACCCGGCGATCGCGGCGAGCAGCTCGACCGGCGCGAGCCAGCCGGCAAGCGCCCGGTAGATCGGGAACGCCAGCAGCGTCCCCACGGTTCCGGGGGCGATCGGCGCGAGCCCCGTGCCGAAACCCAGTGCCACGAGATGCGCCGGGTGCGCGAGCAGGAAGCGTCCGGTCGGCCGGATGATCATCGGCGGGAGGCTCATCGGAAATGGTCGAAGCCCGCGCTGGAAACGGGGACCGCGCGCCCCTGCTGGTCCCGCAACGTCGCGATCGCCTCGCCGGGAACGATGATGCCGATGCGCGTGAGCGCAAGGCCCAGGTCCGCCGACATGGCCTCGATCGCGCCGCGCTGGTGCGGCGAGGCGGTGAACAGGAGTTCGTAGTCGTCTCCGCCGCCGGTGCGGCATTGCCTGGCGAGCGCCTCGTCGCCGCAGGCGGCGAGGGCGGGCGCCTGCGGCAGTTTGTCGTACCAGACCTCGGCGCCTGCGCCGGACCGCTCGAGGATGTGGCCGAGATCGGCAAGCAGGCCGTCGGAAATGTCGATCGCGCTTCGCGCGATGCCCCGCAGCCGGCCGCCAAGCTCCACGCGCGGCTCGGGCAGCTCGAGCCGCGCGATGCACCGGTCCAGATGCTCGCCCCCGAGCGCGACGCGGCCGGAAAGATGCGCCAGCGCGAGCGCCGCCTCGCCCGTGGCCCCCGACACCCAGATGTCGTCGCCTTCGAGCGCACCGTCGCGCCGCAGCGCGAGGGCGGCGGGCGCTTCGCCGATCAGCGTGACCGATACCGCAAGCGGCCCGCGCGTCGTGTCGCCGCCGACCAGATCGACGCCGTAGCGAGCGGCCAGGGAATAGAAGCCCTCGGAGAAGGCCTGCAGCCAGGTCTCGTCGGCTTCCGGGAGCGCGAGGGAGAGCAGCGCCCAGCGCGGGTCCGCGCCCATCGCCGCGATGTCGGAAAGGTTGACGGCGAGCGACTTGTGCCCGAGCCTCCGAGCGTCGGCGCCGGCGGGAAAATGCCTGCCCTCGATCAGCATGTCGGTGGTCACCGCGAGGGTCATGCCGGGCGTCGGCTGCAGCAGCGCGCAGTCGTCTCCCACCCCGAGCAGCGCCGAAGGCGCCGGGCGGGAGAAATAACGCCCAATCAGCTCGAACTCGGTGGGCATGCCGGAAGCATCAGGCGCTCGCCTTGTTCGTCTCGCGCGCGCGCAGCGATCTTGCGAGCTTGTCGAGCACGCCGTTGACGTACTTGTGCCCCTCGGTTCCGCCGAAGGACTTCGCGAGCTCGACCGCCTCGTTGATCACCACCCTGTAAGGCACATCGGGCGAGTTCTTCAGCTCCCAGGCGCCGAGCAGCAGGATGCCGCGTTCCACGGGCGAGAGCTCCTGCAGCCGCCTGTCCAGGCAGGGCACGATGGCCTCCTCGATCGCGGCCTGCTGCTCGATCGCGCCGCGCAGCAATGCCATGAAGTACGCCGCGTCAGCGCGCTCGAAGCCCTTGGTTGTCTGCAGTTGCGCGGCGATATCCGGGACCGCCTGGCCCGCGAGCAGCCAGGAATACAGGCCTTGCAGCGCGAATTCGCGCGAGCGGCGTCGGGCGGATTTCATCGGTGCGCCTATTTGTGTGCTTTGGCGATGGCGCGCATCAGGTTGGCCATTTCCACCGCGACCTCGGCGCAGTCCCTGCCCTTCTGCGCCGCGCGGCTCTCGGCCTGCTCGTCGTTTTCCGTGGTGAGGATGCCGTTCGCGATCGGCACGCCGGTATCGAGCGAGACCGAACTGATGCCCGAGGCCGATTCGTTGGAGACGATCTCGAAGTGATAGGTCTCGCCCCGGATCACCGCGCCCAGCGCGATCAGCGCGCCGTAGCGTCCCGTGGCCGCGAGCTTCTGCAGTGTGAGCGGAACCTCCAGGGCGCCCGGCACGTCCAGCACCAGCACGTGCTCGCGCGGGACGCCGAGTTCCTCCAGTCGGCCACGGCAGGCTTCGAGCAAGGCAAGCCCGATCGCCTCGTTGAAGCGGCTGCGCACGATGCCGATGCGCAACTGCGCGCCGTCCAGATTGATCGGGAATTCGCTCATCCGCGAGCGCCGCCTTTCTTCATCTCGTCGGCGAGCGGCTCGACGTAGCCCGCGACCTCCAGGCCGAATCCGGTCATGCTCGGCATCTTGCGCGGCCGCGCGAGCAGCAGCATCCTGCCCACGTTGAGATCGAGCAGTATCTGCGCGCCGATGCCGTAGGTCAGAAGGTCGAACTTGGCCGGCGCCCTGGGCTTGGATCGCGTGGTGACGCGCTCGATGAGCTGGGCGGTGCTTTCGGTGCAGTTGAGCAGCACCATCACGCCCTTGCCCGCCTCGGCGATGCGAGCGAGCGAGTCGTGAACGGTCCAGGAATGCGTGCCCGGGCCGGCATCCAGCAGGTCGAGCATCGACAGCGGCTCGTGCACCCGCACCAGGGTCTCGGTCTTCGGATCGATCTCGCCGCGCACCAGCGCGAGATGCGTTTCGCCCGAGATCTTCTCCAGATACGCGACCATCCGGAAGGGACCGTGCTGCGTCTGCACCACCCGCTCGGTCACGCGCTTGATCAGGGATTCGTTCTGGCTGCGGAAATGGATCAGGTCCGCGATCGTGCCGATCTTGAGGCCGTGCCGCCTGCCGAACTCGAGCAGGTCCGGCAGCCTCGCCATGCTGCCGTCCTCGTTCAGCACCTCGCAGATCACCGTCGTCGGCGAGAGCCCGGCGAGCTGCGCCAGGTCGCACCCGGCCTCGGTATGCCCCGCGCGCACCAGCACGCCCCCAGCCTGCGCCATGAGCGGGAAGACGTGGCCCGGCTGGACGATGTCCTCGGCCCTCGCGTTAGGCGCCACCGCCGCCTGGATGGTGCGCGCACGGTCGTGCGCCGAGATCCCCGTCGTCACGCCCGTCGCGGCCTCGATCGACACCGTGAACGCGGTTCCCAGGGGCGCGCGGTTGTCGCGGACCATCAGCGGAAGGTTGAGCTGGCGGCAACGCGCTTCGGTCAGCGTCAGGCAGATGAGGCCGCGCCCGTAGCGGGCCATGAAGTTGATCGCCTCCGGCGTGACGAAGTCCGCCGCCAGAATCAGGTCACCCTCGTTCTCGCGGTCCTCCTCGTCGACCAGAATGACCATTCTGCCGGCCTTCAGCTCGGCGATGATGTCGGTGATGGAACTGACGCTCACGATCAATACGCTCCTGCGAACCTTTAATTTTAAGGCTTTTGCGTCCTTGCCGCCTGCGGCCCTGCGCCGCGGCTACAATTGGCCCTATTGCACGCATCACGGCCGTCCATGCTCGCCCGTTACGCCAGGCGCGTTCTCTATATCGAACTCGCCGTTTACGCCCTCGCCGCGGCGCTCAGCCATCGCGCCGGCTGGCCCACGGTGTTCGCTTCCCTTCTCGGCTTCGCCCTGTGCGCCCGCTTGGCCGGCGTCGCCGCGAGCTTCGCCATAGCGGCCGGCGTATCGCAAGGAGAGCACGGCGTTCGGCTCTCAGCGGCCGAATGGCTCCGTGTTGCGATAGTGGAAACCGCCTGCGTAACCCTTACTTATTCCGTCCTGATGCCGTTTCCGCGCGCATTCAGCCGCGCCGATTCGCGGCTGCGGCCGGCGGCCGGCACGCTGCCGGTGCTGCTCGTGCACGGCTACTGCTGCAACGGCGCGATCTGGACGCCGATGCGCCGGTTCCTGGAAGCGCGCGGCGTGCCGGCCTTTTCCCACGATCTGGGGCCGGTCTTTGCGGGCATCGACGACTACGTCGGCGCACTCGCCGAGCGCATCGAGGCCGTGTGCCGCACGGCAGGCGCCGAGCGCCTGGTCGTCGTCGGGCACAGCATGGGAGGGCTCGTCGTACGCGCCTGCTTGCGCAAGGGGCGCGGTGCGCGCATCGCGAAGCTCGTCACGCTGGGCACGGGGCACCGGGGCTCCAGGATGGCGCGCTTTGGGCAAGGCGAGAACGCGCGCCAGATGGAATGGGGCAGCGCATGGCTCCGCGCGCTCGAGCAAGCCGAGCACGGCGCACCTGCAGTCCCGGTGACCTCGATCTACAGCCCGATCGACAACCTCGTCGTGCCGCGGGAGTCCGCCGTGCTCCAGGGCGCGAAGAACCTTCGCGCCGCGCCGATCGGCCACGTCAGCCTCGCTTTCGCGCCGGCGATTCGCGAGATGGTGCTCGCCGAGATTCGCTCACTCTGAGGCCTCGGGCCAGGCTCGGAGGGCGGAGCCGGAAAGAAAACGGGGCGCCCCAAGGCGCCCCGCATTCCGCCGTGTTCCGACCGGCCTATTCGGCGGATTCGCGCTCCCGGCTGATGATCTTCTCCTTGATGCGCGCGGACTTGCCCGAACGGCCGCGCATGTAATAGAGCTTGGCGCGGCGCACGGCGCCCTTCCTCTTGACCTCGATCGAGGCGATCATCGGCGAGTAGGTCTGGAACGTCCGCTCGACGCCCTCGCCCGAGGAGATCTTGCGCACCGTGAACGACGAGTTGAGGCCGCGGTTCTTCTTGGCGATCACCACACCCTCGTAGGCCTGAACGCGCTTGCGCTCGCCCTCGACCACGCTCACGTTCACGATCACCGTGTCCCCCGGCGCGAATACCGGGACTGTCTTGCCCAGGCGCGTTATCTCTTCCTGCTCGATTTTCTGGATCAGATTCATGTGATGCTCCTTGCCGATCGATCTTGAACCGCCGGGTGAGCCTATGCCGCCCGGCCGGCGCCGTGCTCCTGCTTGAACTCTTCCAGCAGCTTCGCTTCCTTCGCCGACATCCCGCGGCGCTCCAGCAGTTCCGGCCGCCGCAGCCAGGTTCTTCCCAGCGCCTGCTTCAGCCGCCAGCGCTCGATTTCCGCGTGGTGCCCCGAGAGCAGCACCGGCGGCACCGCAACGCCTTCGTACACTTCCGGCCGCGTGTAGTGCGGGCAATCGAGCAGCCCGTCCACGAACGAGTCCTGCTCGGCCGACTGCTCGTCGCCCAGCACGCCGGGCAACTGCCGCACCACCGCGTCGATCAGCACCATCGCCGCGAGCTCGCCGCCCGAGACGACGTAGTCGCCGATCGAAATTTCCTCGTCGACGCAGCGCTCGGCCAGCCGCTCGTCGACGCCCTCGTATCGCCCGCACAGCAGCACGAGCCGCTCGCAACCTGCAAGCTCGCGCACCTTGCGGTGGTCGAGCAATGTTCCCTGCGGCGAGAGGTGAACGACCCTCGGCACCTGCGTTCCGCCGCCCTCGCCCGCCCCGCGCGCCGCGGCGATCGCCTTTTCCAGCGGCTCCGCCAGCATCACCATCCCCGGACCGCCGCCGTAGGGCCGATCGTCGACCGTGCGGTAGTTGTCGGTCGTGAAGTCGCGCGGATTCCACAGCGCGATGCTCCATGCACCCAGCTCCAGCGCCCGCCGCGTGATGCCCCAGTCGGTGACTGCCGCGAACATCTGAGGGAACAGCGTCACGCAATCGAACCGGATCACCAGTCCTTCCCCCAGTCCACCCGGATGCGCCCGGCGTGCATGTCGACTTCCCGCACCACCTGCGGGACGTACGGCAGCAACCGCTCACCTTCCTCGCCCGCAACGCGCATCACTTCGTGCGCGCCGTTGTTGAACAGCCCGGTTACCGTGCCGAGCCGCTCTTCCATCAGGTTCCACACTTCCAGGCCGACCAGGTCAGCCTGATAAAATTCGTCCGCCCCGGCCGGCGGCAACGCCTCACGCGGCACCCCGATCTCGCGCCCCCGGTACTTCGCCGCCGCCTCCGGGTTCTCGCAGCCCTCGAGCCTCGCGACCAGCCTGCTGCCCTGGCGCTCGGTTTCGGCGACCCTGCATTCGCGCCAGTCGCCCTCGGACCCGATCCACCAGCTCCGGTGTCGGGCGAGGTTCTCGGGGGATTCGGAAAAAGTTTCGACCTTGACCCAGCCTTTCACACCGAACGGGGCGAGGATGCGCCCCATGACGATGAGCTTGCCGGGTGCCACCCGGCGATTTACTTCGCCGGCGCGGGCGCTGCGGCGACCGGCGCCACGATCCCTTTCACCAGCCGCGCCACCGTCGGCGACATTTTCGCGCCCTTGCCCGTCCAGTAGCTCAGGCGGTCCATGGCCACGCGCAGGTTCTCGCGGCCCTCGGGCGCCTTGGGATCGTAGAATCCCACCCGTTCGATGAACTTGCCGGCGGCCGGCTTGCGCGAATCCGCCACCACCACGCTGTAGAACGCGCGCTTCTTGGCCCCGCCGCGGGCGAGACGAATAACAACCATGTCGAATCCCGGAATCGAATCAAAAGGGATGTGATTTTACGCGAGTTTCGCCCTGAATGGCAAGGCAAACTCCGGAGAACGGGCAGCAGGGATAAAATTGCCGTGAATATGCTGCCAACCACGCTGAAGCGCTACGCCTGGCTGTCGATCGCGGCAGCGCTCGCCACGATCCTGCTCAAGGGTGTCGCGTGGCGGCTGACGGGCTCGGTGGGCCTGCTCTCCGACGCGCTGGAGTCCCTGGTCAATCTGGCCTCGGCGGTCATGGCGCTCGCAATGCTCTCGCTCGCAGCCCTTCCGCCGGACGAGAACCACGCGCATGGACACGGCAAGGCGGAGTATTTCTCCAGCGCCTTCGAGGGGTTCCTGATCGTCGTCGCCGCGATCAGCATCGGATACGCGGCCACCGAGCGCCTGCTCAACCCGCGGCCGCTGGAGGCCGTCGGAATCGGCCTGGGCGTTTCCGTTGCCGCCTCGCTCATCAATTTCGCCACCGCGCGAATGCTCATGACCGTGGGGCGCAGGTACAACTCCATTACGCTGGAAGCCGACGCGCACCACCTGTTCACCGACGTCTGGACCTCGGTGGGCGTCATCGTGGGCGTCGCGCTGACCTGGCTCACGGGCTGGCTGTGGCTCGATCCGGCCATCGCGCTGGTGGTGGCGGCGAACATCGTCTGGATCGGCTGGCAGCTCCTGCACCGCTCCGCGGCCGGTTTGATGGATGTATCCCTGCCGGACGAGAAGCTCAAGGCCGTCAACGCGGTGCTGGACGGATATCGCCTGCATGGATTGGAGTTCCACGCGCTGCGCACGCGGCAGGCCGGCACGCGAACCTTCGTCACCCTGCACGTCATGGTCCCCGGGGACTGGACGGTGCAGGCCGGCCACGACTGGTCCGAGCGGATCGAGGCCGATATCCGGCAAACCGTGCCGAACGCCCACGTCACCACCCACCTCGAGCCCAGGGAAGACCCGGTTTCCCTGGTCGACGAGGGACTCGATCGCCCGGCGAATTGATCGGGGCGGGCCGCCGCGAAAGGCGCAACGCCGGCCGCCGTACACCCGGCGCGCGCTACCGCGCGCCCGGCATCATGCCGCGCATCGAGCGCATCATCTTCTGCAGCCCGCCTTTCTGCATCTGCTTCATCATCTTCTGCATCTGCTCGAACTGGGCGAGCAGGCGGTTGACCTCCTGCACGCTGACTCCGGCGCCGGCGGCGATGCGGCGCTTGCGCGAGGCCTTGAGAAGCTCCGGCTTCGCGCGCTCCGCGCGCGTCATCGAGTTGATGATGCCCTCGACGCGGCGCATCTGGCGCTCGTCCACCTGCGAGGACTGAGCCGCCTGCGCAAGCTGGGCGGGCAGCTTGTCCACGAGCGAGGCGATCCCGCCCATCTTGCGCATCTGCGCGATCTGCTGCTTGAAATCCTCGAGGTCGAAGCCCTTGCCGCGCTTCACCTTGTCGGCGAGCTTCTTCGCCTCCTCGATGTCGACGCTCTTGCGCGCCTCCTCCACGAGCGAGAGCACGTCGCCCATGCCGAGGATGCGCGAGGCCATGCGCTCGGGATGGAAGGCCTCGAAGCCGGCAAGTTTCTCGCCGACGCCCGCGAACTTGATCGGCTTGCCGGTGACCTGGCGCACCGAGAGCGCCGCGCCGCCGCGCGCGTCGCCGTCGAGCTTGGTGAGGACGACGCCGGTGAGCGGCAGCGCCG
>Ga0080064_1007700_pt1 | contig 10701 bp, 6 predicted proteins | sample Subgrocontami54m_FD_69260 | JGI IMG/M metagenome (GOLD analysis project Ga0080064, IMG submission 69260) | Subsurface groundwater microbial communities from S. Glens Falls, New York, USA - GMW46 contaminated, 5.4 m (SPADES assembly) (version 2) ... | reverse complement strand
CACAACGCCATCCCCAGCGCTGCAATGAGTCTCGCGTGTAACATTTCACCTCCGGTTGCAAGTGCCCGATATTACCCACCTTGCCGGCGATTGGCCACTGTTGGACAGCGCGATAGCGCAACCCCCGCGGATATCCGCTGCGGTCCCGTCGCATCATGATGCTGCAATACCATGTCGTCCAGCCCTTGAGGCAACTGCGCGGCGGCGCCGATTTTCGACAGTAGCATCATCGCGTCGGGGTTGCGCTCGATGCTGCGGGCCATGCTGGCCACTGTGCTTTTCAGGAGTTCTGGATTCAATTCCCCTACCTGACGCATTTTCCCGAGCGAAGTCCGGACACTTTGCGGCAGGTACAGAAACCAGCAGCCAGCGGCGCCTGCTTAGGATTGCTTGCGCCGGCGCGCCACGAATCCCATCAGGCCAAGTCCGGCCAGCATCATCGCGTAGGTTTCGGGTTCCGGAACCGCATTAACCGTAAACACGACCGAACTAGCTATCGTATCGCTAAGAACGGCAACGTTGGCCCAGGTTTGCGTGTAACTCCAAGTACCGTTGGGCAAAGTGTTCAGGAACGGCAGCCTGTCACTGTGCACTAATCTAATCTGCGCGGGCTCGCTTGCGCTGCCGAAATATCCGATAGTAATTGGTGCGCCAACCAGTGTGCCGTTATAAACCCCAGGCACGAAAGGACCACTGAGGTAGTTCCACTGTTCCGTAATCAGATAGGTCTGCGCTCCTGGATACCAGACGGCGGCCGCATCCCAAACATTGAGGGTCGGGCTATTCACAAATGCCGTCATGCCGGCAGGACCCGGGGGGTTGGGGTTGCCGCCCACGTGATAGAGCGCGTCACCCAGGGTGCTGTACTGAGGAAGAAAAATGGTGCCGTTGTCCGTAGCCACGATCGTAACGAACGACCAAGGCCCCGACCCCGTGTCAACCCCCCACGCAGAATACGCTGAGCTTAAGCCGAGTATCGGACCTTGCCCGCCCCACCAGGAAACTTGTGCCTGGGCCGATCCGCTCGCTACAACTGCCACGGCCATTACCAAGGCGGAGAATAGCGTTTTCAGCTCATTTCCCATTTTTGCCTCCACCCTAAACAAGGCGCCCCTTACTAACGCTTAGTTTTGTTTCCGCCGACGCGCCACGAATCCCATCAGGCCAAGTCCGGCCAGCATCATCGCGTAGGTCTCCAGTTCAGGCACCGCCAGGACGCTCGGCAACCCGGTGGCGGTCTTCACTGCAAAGTCACCGTTCCAGTCCTTCGCGATCACGACACCCTCGATATAGCCGGAGCTGGAAGTGATGACCGCGTTCGGAGCGAGAATGCTCGCATCCAGACCGGTGTTGGCGAGATTCACCTGCGTCGCGTCCTTGAAGTTGAACAGCACCTTGTCGCCAAAGGGGGCGAACGGAGTGCTGCCATCGAGGCTGGCCAGTTGGGCAAAGGCGCCGGTCACATTCACCAGTATCGTCGAGGTGATCGGAACGCTGTTGACCACGATCTGGTTGCGCGTCTGCAGGTCGGTTCCGCTGATGCTGAAGACCTGCAGGCTGCTGCTGCCGTCGCCGGTAAAGGTCACTCCCTGGGGATTGATGCCGGCGCTTAACGCCGTGGCGCCATTCACGGTATAGCCGGCTAATGCCGCAGAGGCGCTACCCGCCTGGCTGAACAGAGACGCGAAATTAACCGGGCTGGGCGTCGGGACCGTGACTGCTCCGCCGGTGTAATTGACCAGCGCGCCGCTCAGCACGCCGCCATAGTAAGCTTGGGCAGGATTAGTAATCAATGTGCCGACCGCGCCATTGCTGTAAGTCAGATTGCCGCCGACCACCAGTCCATAACCCCCGGCACCACCGTATGGCGTGGACAACAGATCGACGCCGTAGTTGAACAACGTCGCATTGCCGCCAACGGCGAGTACGCCCTGGACTTCACTGAACTGAGACTGGAAATTATTCTGGATCAGGGCATTGAGGCCATCGTACGGGGTCGCCGCATGAGCGGCAGTCGACGTAAGCGCCGTCCCCATCATAATCGCACCGAACAATCCTAATTTTTTCATTTTGCCCCCTGTTCAAAAAACCGAATCATTGCTGTTCTTCATCAGCGTGGACTGAGGCGTTACCGACAGCGACAGAATCATGTGATCACTCCGCAGTTCTCTCGTAGGCATAGTTCGCGCTCGCCCACTGCTGCGAAGCGGTTCTGTCCGTTCTCGCACCGCGGCGGTTCAGTCTGATCACGTCGGCGGAGGCGGCTTGCTTCGTTTGCAGCAAGGTCAGAAACGCGTCCGCAGGCAGCGGCCTGCTGTAGTGGTAGCCCTGGTATTCGTCGCAATGCAGCCCCGCCAGAAAATACAATTGCTGCTCGGTTTCAACGCCTTCGGCGATAGTTTTCAAATTCAGGCTCCCCGCCAGCGCGATCACTGCGCGCACGATCGCCGCGTCATCGGCGTTCTGATGCAGTTCGCGTACGAACGACTGGTCGACTTTGAGCTTATGTACCGGGAAGCGCTTCAGGTACGAGAGGCTTGAATAGCCAGTGCCGAAGTCGTCCACCGAGAGGACAACTCCGATGTCGTCCAGTTGCTGCAGCGTGGCAATAGTCTGCTCGGGGCGGTGCATGATCATGCTCTCGGTGATTTCAAGCTCGAGATACTCCGGCGGCAAGCCGGTGTCGGCGAGCGTACGCTTGATCATTTCGACCAGGTCATTTTGGCGGAACTGGCGTGCCGACAGGTTGACTGCCACCGCCAGCGGATGGCCCTGGCTGCGCCAAGCAGCAGCCTGCTTACACGCGTGTTGCAGCACCCATTCGCCGATCGACACGATCAATCCGATGTCCTCCGCCACCGGGATGAAATCAGCCGGCGATACCAACCCGAGCTCGGGATTGCGCCAGCGCAGCAGCGCCTCGGCGCCGGTAATAGCGCCGCTCGGGATATCGACTTTCGGCTGGTAATTCAGCAGCAACTCATCGCGCTCGAGCGCGCGCCGCAGCTTGCTTTCCATGCCGAGGCTCGCGCCGCTGTGCTGATATTTCTCGGGGGCGTAGAGCTGCACGGTATTGCGGCCTTCCTGTTTGGCCTGGTACATCGCGAGTTCGGCGCGCTCGATCAGTTTCTCGACACCTTCGGCGTCGGCCGGGCAAAAGGCGACGCCAATGCTGGCGGTGACAAAAATTTCCTGGCCCTCGAGCATGTGCGGTTCAGCCATCGCTTCCACGATCTTCTCGGCGACACGCGTCGCGTGCGCCTTCTCGGTGACGCTTTCGAGTATCACCACGAACTCGTCGCCCCCGAGCCGCGCGATGGTGTCCACCTCGCGCAAGCGGTCGCGCAGGCGCGCCGTCACTGCCTGCAACACCTTGTCGCCGGCATTGTGTCCCAGCGTCTCGTTGACCTGTTTGAATCGATCGAGGTCCAGCAGCAGCAACGCCGTCATCGCATCAAGCCGCTTATCGCGCGCAATGGCAAGCGTCAACCGGTCGTTGAACAGCCGGCGATTGGGCAGTCCGGTTACGACGTCGTACTGCGCAAGGTATTCGATACGTTCCTGCGATTGCCTGCGTTCCGAAATATCGGTGATGGTACCGTCGATGCGCAGCAGTTTGCCCGCGGCATTCCGGACCACGTGTACCCGATTTTCCACCACGCGCACGTCCCCATCCGCGCGCATGATCCGGAACTCGTGAGTCAGGCTGTCGTCCCGCAACACTTTCCGCAGGCTACTGCGAACCTGTGCGCGATCGTCGCGATGAATCATTCTGCGCCACAGCCAGTTATCGGCGAGGAAGTCTTTGACCGGTCGCTTGGCCAGCCTGGCCACGGCGGCATTGATGTAGAGTATGCGTCCGCTGCGCGGATCCATCGACCACACGACCTCCTGCAACTCGCCGAGTATGCTGTTCAGCTTTTGTTCATTGGTGCTTGTCTCGTCGAGCGCGTGTTTGCGCTCGATCACCCGCCCCAGTTGCGAGCCGATGGTGGCGATGGCCGCCATGAAATCCACATCCGGCGGACGCATCTCGAGAGCACAGAATTCAAGAAAAGCCGCGACCTTTCCGTTCACAATCACGGGAAAAGCAAATGCCGTGTGCAAGCCGGCGTTTGCTGCCGCCAGCAGGCGCTCGCCGGACGAAATGGCCGCAATATTCTCGATCCAGATCGGCCGTTGTTCGCGCAATGCCTTGGTCACGAAGTGACCGGCATGCGGGTCGACACCGAGCCGCTCCGAGCGGCGGATGAAATCAGCGAACGGTACCGGGTCATGACAATGCCAGATCGACCGCTGCGGCGTGCCGGGCGGCTGCCCCGGCATAATGATGGCGACGCGCCCCAGCGTCCATTGCCCGTAATCGCAGATGCGCTTGAGGCAGGCTTGCAGCGCCGCTTCGGGCGTCGCGGCTTCATTGGTGGCGCGCGCCAGCGCTTCCAGCAGATTCGCGAGCCGCGACTTGTGCTGCAGCTCGCGCTCGGCGCGTTTGCGCTCGCTGATATCGCGCATGATGAGCGCAGCGCCGACTACGGTGCCGCGTTCGTCACGGATTGGAGACTGGCTCAGCGACACGTCGATGCGCCGCCCGCCCTTGATCATGGTAGTCGTCTCGAATTCGAGCACCGCGTTACCCTGCGCGAGCATCTCGCGGTTGCGGGCGGCCCCCTGCCCGCGCTCGGGAGGAACGATCAGAAGGGTAATATCCCGGCCGATCACCTCGCTCGCAGCGTAACCGAACAAGCGCTCGGCACCCCCGTTCCAGGACAGTATCCGGTGGTCGAGATCCCGGCTGATGATCGCATCCTGGGAGGATGCGATGATGGCGGCGAGTTGCGCGTGACGTTCCGCCGCATGCTCACGCTCTATGATCCTTGCAATCTGGCCGGCAACGCCGCTGATCGCGTTCAGAAACGTGGAATCCGGTTTGCGCGCGTCCTCCGCGAAGAACTCGAGAAATGCCAGTGTCTCGCCATGGACGACTACCGGAAACACCAGCCCGGAGCGGATGCCGAATTGGGCCGCATCAGCCGGTCGCCCAACGCCAGGTGCGCTCGAAAAATCGGCGACCCAGACCGGCCGCCGGTCCCGCAATGCGATGCCCGAGAATTTTCCGGAACGCAGCGAGTAATCGTGGCCGTTCGAAATGCGGATGAACTCGTCGAAGCGCGACGGCTGGGGACAATACCAGACAGACGTTGACGGAATGCTCTTGGGCTGACCCGGCGCGAAAATGCCGGCGTGCCCGAGCATCCAGCCGCCGTAGCCGCAGATGCGGGCGATGCATGTCCGCATTGCCTCTTGCAGCGGAGCCGCCTTGCTGGCGGTGCACGCCAGCGCTTCAGTTAACTGTGCGAAATCCGCTTTGCGCCGCAGTTCGCGCTCGACGCTCTTGATCGCGCTGATATCGCGCACAATTATTGCCATGCCGGCGAGCGTGCCACGCTCGTCCCGGACCGGCGACACGCTGACCGACGCGTCGATGCGCCGCCCATCCTTGGCAATCCGGGTGGTTTCATAGCTGGGCACCGGCTTGCCTTCTCTGAGCAGCTGCCAGTTCTCGGCGGAGCGCTGCCGCAGGTCGGGCGGAACGACAAAAAAGTTGTGCCGCCCGATCGCCTCGGCGGCGGTGAAGCCGAACAGGCGCTCGGCCCCGGCGTTCCAGGACGTGATCGTGCCCTCGAGATCACGACCAATGATCGCATCCTGCGAGCATTCGACTATCGCGGCGAGGTTCACGCGCCCGGCATCCCCCTGCACGCTCGCGGCATTGCGGCGGGTATCCATTACCCGTCGCTTAGGCCTGCGCCGAAGGTAATTGGCCGAACTTTACGGAACGAATCTCGGTGATCGGCAGCGTGGTGATGTCACGCAGCTTTTCGTAGCGCTCGGAACTGAGATCGATGAGCGTTCCGAGCTGGGAGTACGACGACACCACGAAATGTTCCTGGTTGCCATCGCCGCGCCGGGTAATGCCGTATTCGATGCGCTTGCGTTCCTCGGCCGACAGCTTGCTGACGAGGTTCTTGGTCGCCCAGACCGCGCCGTAACGGGCGAAATCACTGAGCCGGGCGGCATGATTGATCGTGTCCCCGAGTACCGCGATTTCAACGCTGGTGGCGGATTGAAAAGTTCCAAGCCACTCCTGCCCTTCGTGCAGCCCCGTATTCAGATAAAGCTCGTTGAGCCAGTTCTTGCGCAGCTGCCAGCCTTTGCTGATTTTCCGCATCTCCAGCTTCAGCTCCTGCGCGCAGGCCAGCGAGTTGAAGATGTAGTTGCTGTCCGGCTGCGGAAAGAAGTAATAGACCATGCCGTCGCCGACGTGCTTGCCGTAAGTGCCGTAGTATTTTCTGAACACCGGCGCCATCGCCGACCAGATTTCGTTGATCAGTTCGAAATACTCTTCGGGCGGAAGCTCGGAGCAGATCTTCACCGAACCCTGCAGATCCGCAACCAATACCGCCAGCGGGGTCAGCACGGGCAGCCGTTTGCGCAGCAGGTTGCGGATGACAATATCGCGACGCGAGAGAAACTCCAGCAGGCCTGGATCGGCCTGCCCGGTCGGGACGTGCACCACCAGTATGCCTTCCCTGAAGTAGATGCCGTACACCAGCCATGACTCGGAACCGCCGGCAGGGTTCTGCAACACATAAGGAACTTCGGCGACGGTCGGGCCCGTCACGACATCGGACTGGTCATACAGTTCATCGATCAGCGCCGCCTGTTGCCGGTCCAGTCCGGCCAGGGTTTGATGCAGGGCATCCTTGGACAGGCGCGATTTTGCAAACGAAAGATGCAGCCGCAGCAACTGGTTGCGGGTGGTGGCAGAACGGCCAGCCGACGGATCAAGCAGCATCAGGAACACATTGCGGGACTCGCTGCCCGGTGGCGGCTTCTCGAATCCCAGGATATCTTTGCGGGCTGGTTCGTTGTACCAGGTCAACTCAAACAGGTAATTGACCATATAGGCAGCGTGCGGCAAGTCATCAAGCGTCACCCGCAGGGAGCGTTCTTCAGTGACGGATGATCCTTCAGTCGATTCGACTTCCCGCAGCGCTTGATCGAATCGTTCTTCCGACCCCGGTCCCTGTTTCATTCCGATACGCGCAACAATCTCAGCCATGGTCAATCCCTCACTTTTCATGCGACGCACTATTTCGATTTTCTCCAGCGCCGAATCGGGGAAGTAGCCGAGCATCTTGGCATCCCCTTCGGCCGCGGTAGCCTGTCTAACCAGTGGTTTAGACAATAGTCCAAGCTTTATGTAGTTATTCAAGGTTGCCCTTGAAATTCCTGTTTTAGCTAGGATATCTTTGCTTGAAATCACAAATTTCTCTATTTATTTAGACAGTTGTATAAATATAATTAGACTGTATAACTTATAGATTAGACACCTGTATAACTTATGTCAAGCGCTGCTAGGTTTATTAATCTGGTTGGGCAGTCCAACTGTTGTAATTACACACACCAGATAGACAGCTGAAGTGGGCCGGAAAGAGTTGACACTTGGACCGCGGAACGCCGCTGCTGCCCCCCCAACGGATTCAGGCTGATTCGCCGCTACGGTTAGCCGGATGCCCGCCGCCTAGATGACGTGCGGCAATGTCGGCAAACACGCGCCGAACATTCATGTGAATTGGCCGCCGATCGGGGTCGACCGGGGCGGGACCTGCGCCGTCTTAACCGGCTCCGAGCGCCATTACCGCAGCAAACAGACCGGCAACGGTCTCGTGCTTGATTCCACGCGTAATGAACACCAGGCGCGTGCGGCGGTCGTCCCCGGGCCAGGCCGCAAGCGTCACCGGCGGGTGAAACAAGTGCTGGACACCCTGAATCACGACCGGACCGGCCTCGTCCGCAACGTTGACCAGCCCTTTGACACGCAACAGGTCCGCCCCGCGCAGCGATGTCAGCACCTCGATGCAACGCTCGAATACCGCGCGCTCGAACGGCCGGTCGAACCACAGGGTAAAGGTCGAAATATTGTGGGTATGGTGATGACCGCCGTGTGCGTCCTGCGCGGGTCCCAGCCAGCGCTCCACCGCTTCAGGTTGGACGCGCGCCCGATCCAACCCGACCGCAAGCACGAATTCCGGCTCGACTGCGCCTGCCACCGCAACCTGCAATCGTGCGGTTGGATTGAGCTTCTGGAGTTCCAGCGTCAGCGCGGCAACGGCCAATGGTTCTGCAAGGTCGGACTTGGTGATTACGATCCGATCGGCAACCGCGGCCTGCTTCACGGCCTCCGGCATGCTTGCGAGCTGGGCGCTGCCCTGCACGCCGTCGACCAGCGTAATCACGCCATCCAGCCGATAATGCTCCACCAGCGGTGGATCTGTGCTCAACGTTTGCATGACTGGCGCGGGGTCCGCCAGGCCGGTGGTTTCCAGTATCACGCGCTCGAAGCTCGAGATTTCACCGGCACGCCGTGCGAGGAACAAGTCGCGCAATGCCTGTTCGAGGTCGCCTCGGAGCACGCAGCACACGCAACCGTTGTCGAGCAAGGTCACCGATTCGGTGATGCCTTGCACCAGGTCGTGATCGACTCCAACCTCGCCATACTCGTTGATGATCACCGCCGTATTGGCGGCCTCGGGTCGCGCCAGCAACGCGTTGAGCAGCGTGGTCTTGCCGCTGCCCAGGAAACCGGTGATCACCGTCACCGGTATTCGGCTGCGCAGCGGATCGCGTCCGGAGTTGGTAGGTAACACGCGTCCTAGAACTGCATTTCCAGCGTGTACAGGCCTCCGGCGAAGCGATCGACGGTATAGACGATGCCGCGGTCGTCGACAAAAATGTCATTGAGTTGGATGGCGCCCGCACGCGACATCTTGGGCGCGCCCGGTACGAAATATCCAACCTCCTGAGGCTGGTACGGATTGCTCAAGTCGTAGGCACGCAGTCCGCCATTGAAGAACGTGCCGAAGACGATGGTATCAGATCGATACGAGGTCGGTATGGGCAGATTCTCGTGCAGATTATGCGCGCCGAAACGCCCGCCGCGCTTGGCGAATGCCTCCTTCGGTGGCAAAGGCAGCGTGCTGATGCACAGCGGATGCGTCTCGACCGTGACGTCGAGCACCCATACGAGCTTTGGCCAGTCCGCCGCGTTGTCTTTGGTGGACTCATCGCTGACCAGCATCAGGTTGCGGCTGAACAATGGCAACGCGGTATGGTTGAATCCCGAGTGCGGCGGACAGTTACCCCAGCGCGACACCATCTTCGGATGCCTTTTGTCGCTGATATCAAGGATTACCGCGCCAAAGTCGAGATAACCGACATAAGCGCGCTCAGGCCGTTCCGGAAAAACGTTGGTATTGTGTGCACGGAAACCCGATCGGCCAATCTCACAGCCTCCCTCCGTGCGGCGCGGCGTAGGCTCGCTGTCGCCTTCGCGCGTTCCCGGCGCCCACCAGCGGCCTGCTTCGACCGGTTTGGACGGGTTGCGCACGTCCACGATCATGTAACACTGATCGTCCCTGGGATCGCGGGGCTGAAAATCAGCCGCGCCCGACGCCATATGCACGTATGCGCCATCGACGAACCACACCGCATGCACGCCGCGTGAATGCGGTCCTGAGCGGTCGAAGTGAGAAATCAGCGTGGGCTTTTCCGGCACGGAAATGTCGAATAGATCAATGCCCGCGGGCTTCATGCCAGGTTTCTTGGTCTGATAGGCTACCACCATGGTATTGCCAACTACGTCGAGCGAATTTGACCGCACGTCTTTATGCGGCAGTTCAGTCTGGATTACGAACTTCGGTTTGCGCGGATCGCTGACGTCGACGGCGGTGAAATTCTTGGGAGCGGACTCATGCGCGAGCCACAAAATGCGCCGGCCATCCGGCGCGAGCTGCATGTTGATGCCCTCCCCGACGCCGCCGAAGCCCTCGAGCTCGTGTTGCGCCAGCAGTTTGAAGTTCAGAATCTGGGACTTGGCCGGATTAGCCGGGGATTGCGATGGATTTGTCAATTTGGAACCCACATTGTCGTTGGAAGGAAACCGTAGTTTACATCCGGAATCGATTTCTGCGGAAACCGGCTTTCGCCGTCCCAGTAAGACGACGCCCCGATCCGCTATCGCGACCCGTCGAGACACCCTGCCATGCTGAAGTATAATTAGATGGACTGCACCTTCTACTGTTCGCATCCTCCATCGACTGTCCGCATCCCACAGAAAGGAATTTCGTGAAGCAGATCAACGTCGGCATCATCGGCACCGGCTGGTGCGGCGGCATCCGCGCCGAGGCCTGTGCCGCCAGCCCATTAGTCAAGAGCCTGCACCTGGCCGAAACGCGCCCGGAGCGCCTCGCCGAAGTCGCCAAAGCGACCGGGGCGCAAACCGCGACCGCCGATTACCGCGAAATCATCGCAAACGATACGATCGACGCCGTGATGATCTCGGCCACGCCCGAGCACCTGCATTACCCCATGGCGCGTGACTCGCTGCGCGGTGGCAAACACGTGTTTCTCGAAAAGCCGATTGCAATGGAACTGCACGAAGCCGACGAATTGATTGCGCTGGCGCGCAAGCACCAGCTCAAGTTCACGATCGGCTACTCGCAGCGCTTCAACCCGAAGTTCGCCTATGTCAAGAAATGCGCGACTGACGGCACGCTCGGCAAACCGGTGAGCGCGCTGGTCAGCCGCCACATCGGGCGTGGCCTCGGCAAGAAAATCACCGGCCGCAGCAAGCTTTCC
>Ga0080064_1007695_pt1 | contig 10707 bp, 7 predicted proteins | sample Subgrocontami54m_FD_69260 | JGI IMG/M metagenome (GOLD analysis project Ga0080064, IMG submission 69260) | Subsurface groundwater microbial communities from S. Glens Falls, New York, USA - GMW46 contaminated, 5.4 m (SPADES assembly) (version 2) ... | reverse complement strand
GCGGCCTTGTCAAGTTTTGAGGCCCCGGGGGGCCGGTCTTCAGTCCCTTGCACCTCTGGGGGTGCAAGGGACTGGGAGGCTAAGGCCTTGCCAACATTAACGAATGCGGTTAACTAAGTGGCATTGCGCCTAGGCCCGGTGGCGCAAGACGGTACGCGTCTTCAATGCCGAGGGCGAAGACCGTCAGGTGGCGCTCTTCCCGGTGGCCACGGGCCCGGTCCCCGAGGAGCCCGGCGTGGTGCAGATCCGCCTGGACCGCGTGCGGTGGACGTGGCCGCGAGAGTTCGGGGATGTCTGCCTGGGGTGGCACCTGTGGCAGCGCTTGGCCTTGGCGACCTTCTGCGAAGCGGCGCTGGATGGGCACCCGGCGGAGGTGCCGTGGTCCCGGATCGCGACGATCGTGGCCATCAACCGCCTGTGCGCGCCCGGCAGTGAGCTGGCGATCGAAGCGCGCTGGTACGCGAGCACCGCGCTGGATGATCTGCTGAGCGTTGCGCCCGCGAGCGTGAACACCGACCGCCTGTACCGCTGCCTGGATGGGCTCCTGCCGCACAAGGGAGCCCTCGAGCAGCACCTGGCCACGCGCTACGGGGAACTGTTCGGGGCCCAGTACGAGGTCCTCCTCTACGATCTGAGGTGGCGTCTGCCATCCGTCTCCCGGCCAACCAGGTGCTGGAGTGGGCCATCGGCGACCTCCTCGTCCGGCCCCGCGGCCGGCCAAGCCACGCCTCGCTGGTCCGCTATCGCAGCGTCCAGTATCAGGCCGCCTCCTGGGACCGGCCTCGGCGGGTCATCGCGAAGGTCGAGCATCATCTCGGGGCACTCGTTCCTCGCGTGGGCGTCATCGTTACCACGCTCACCGGGACGAACCGGGCCGTCGTCCACTTCTACAACGGGCGCGGGACGGCGGAGCACTGGATCAAGGAGGGCAAAGAAGCCGCCCATTGGACGCGCCTCTCGTGCCACGGCTTCCGGGCCCACGAGGTGCGGTGGCTCCTCGGGGTCACCGCTTACAATCAGGGCAATCTGCTGCGACGCCTCGTCCTGCCCTTGGCCATTCAGAGTTGGTCGCTGACGAGCTTGCAGCAGCGGCTGTGCAAGACCGGTGGTCGCCTGATCCGGCATGCCCGGTCCTTCGTCCTCCAGCTGGCCGAGAACTACTTGACTCCGACGCTCTTTCGGCAGATTCTCGGGCGCAACGAGCGGACGGGACACGGAGGGAGGGAGACGCGGAGGGGCTCGATGCTGGCGGGGGTGTCTCCGCGGTGGCGTGGCACAGGTGGCGCGCCCCGGCGCATGCGGGCTCAGCAGGGCAGGACGCGCGAGAACCCCCTGTCATCTATTCTGAATGGGCGACGTGCCTGGCTGGAGGGCGCGCGGCTACTCAGCAGCGTCAGAGGGAGGAGAAAATAGGTCCGTATCGGAAATCCCAGCATGACCTACGGGCGGCGCGCATTTCTCAGGTTGGCCGGCGGGGGCAGTGCCCGGCAGGCAATGGCCTCCACCGCGTCGGCCCATGCGATCATCCTGGCGTCGGTCCCTGGGGCCGGAGAGATCTCAACTTCCCCGCCGTATCTCGTCCTGCGCTTCAACGGACGAATCGAGAAGCACCTCTCCTCGGTGACGCTGGTCGGACCCAACGACGCCACGATCGCGCTGCTCGACCGGGAGAGTGCGCATGCTGACATACTCGGCTACCGGCTTCCGCTGTTGAATCCCGGGCAGTATCAAGCGAAGTGGAAGGTGCTCTCCGCCGACGGCCACATCACGGAGGGCGTGGTGACCTTCACCGTCGTTACCTCCCCGGCGCCGCAATGACACAACTGGTCGGCTTTATCACCGTCATCCTCCGTGGCGCCGGTCTTGTCGCCTTCTCCGGCGTAGTCGGGGGCGTGGCGTTCGCCATCCTGGTGCTCAGGCCTTTCTCCCAGGACGCTCCGATCGCCGCTCTCCGCCGCTCGCTGAGGCTCATCGCGCTGGGCGGCCTCGGGGTGGCTGCCGCCCAACTGACAACCTTCGCGCTCCAGACGTGGGCACTGGTGGGACAGACGGAGGGTTGGCCGATTTGGGAATTCTTGACGACGGACTTCGCCCGCGCCGGCCTTGCTCGTGCGTTCCTCGCTGTCGGCCTTGCAGCCACCGCAGAGCGGCTTCGCAGCCGCCTGGAGTCACGGAGAGCGTGGGCGCTCCTGACCGTGCTCGCCCTCCTGCTCGCGGCGACCTCCGGATTGCTCTCCCATGCGCTCGGGCGACTCGATGGCCGCGGCCCGCTGATCGCGCTCGATGCCCTGCATCAGCTAGGGGCTGCGGTCTGGGTCGGGGGCCTGATTCACCTGATCGCGTGCTGGCTCTGGCTTCGGCGGTCGGTCCAGGAGGCGGCCATCGGGCCGATGGTCGAGCGGTTCTCCACCCTTGCCATGGCCTCGGTCGCTGCGATCGTGGCTTCGGGGATCGGCTTGGCGACCTACTATGTGGGATCCATGGAGGCGTTCGTTGTGACGGCCTACGGGGCCATGGTGCTGACGAAGGTGATCGTGCTGGCCGCGGCGATGATCCTGGGGGCGCTCAACTTCTTGGCGGTCCGGCGCGCCCGTCACCGATGGGGCGAGCCGCCCCGCTTCATGCGCGGGCTCGTCGAGGCTGAGATCGGACTCGGTGTGGCGATCCTCCTGAGCGCCGCCTCGCTCACGTCGCTGCCTCCGGCGGTCGACGTAAGCGCCGATCGGGCTACCGTCATCGAGGTTGGGAGTCGCTTCCTTCCCAGGGTGCCGCGGCTCGCGTCGCCTCCCTTGGAGAGTCTGCTGGCCGTGGCCGCACCGATCAGCGATACCCTGGCCGAGCGGAAGCCGGAGGAGTACGCCTGGTCCGAGTACAACCACCACATGGCCGGCCTCTTCGTGCTGGTCGCGGGGCTTCTGGCGCTGGTCGAGCGATGGCGGCGAGGTTCCTGGGCGCGCCATTGGCCCCTGGTGTTCCTCGGCCTGGCCGCCTTCATGTTCTTCCGGAATGACCCTCGGGCTTGGCCCCTCGGGCCGGCCGGGTTCTGGGAGACCATGCTGAATCCCGGCGTTCTCCAGCACCGGATCGCGGTGCTCCTGGTCGTGGCGCTCGCCGTGCTGGAGTGGCTCGTGCGGGTGGGACGGATGCCCCGGCCCCGCGCCGCTTACGCCTTACCGCTCCTCTGCGCCGCCGGAGGGGCCCTCCTGCTGACGCACTCTCATTCCAATTTCAGCATGAAGGCGGCGTTTCTGTTGGAGATCACCCACAGCCCACTCGGGATCCTCGGCGTCTTCGTGGGTTGGGGACGCTGGCTGGAGCTGAGGCTTCCCGCCCCCGAGAACCGGATCCCCGGGCGCGTCTGGACCGTGTCCCTGATCCTGCTCGGGGCGATCCTCCTCACCTACCGCGAGGGATGATGGAGGCTCCCGAGCCGGTCCAGCGAGGCCTGTGGGAAGTGACGACGCTGATGCGCCGGCGATCGGGAAGCTTCGCCTGGCCTGCGACGATCGTCGTGGCGGCCGCACTGGCCACGACGTCGGGGCTCGGCGCCGCGGAGGCCTTCGACCCCGCCCGGTACCAGCTCGGGCGCCTGAGCGATGTCGCCTCGGTCGTTCCGCCGGCCGGTGCATCTCTGACGCTTCCCGAATTCCCGATGCGGGCTCGTGTCCAATACCTGAGAGAGTTCCGTCCCCTTCCGGAAGACTCCCGGCGGCACATCAAGGCCTGGGCCGAGGCGATGGGTATCCCAGGGGTTCCTTCCACCGTCCGGCGGGAAGTCAAAGTGTCGGAGAGCGGTATCGAGTACTCGCGGAGCTCCACTCATTCGAATCTACGCCCTGGTCGTTCAGACTGAATCATATATTGTCTTACGAGCCCTGATCCTCAGCCGTCTCTTCCCGGCGTTTTTTTCTCGTTCGAAGGAGTTTTATGAAAGCCGTTATTTTGGCTGCTGGAAGCGGCAGCCGCTTCAAACACCAGGGTGTTCTAACCCCCAAACCGCTGATCCGCTTGGGCGGCCTGTCATTGCTTGAGCGCACGATTCACACAGCCTCCAAGGCCGGTGCATCAGAATTTCTGATTGTCCTCGGCGCGCAAGCGGAATCCATTCGTTCCGCTTTAGAGCAGCGTCTATCCGCATTTCCGGTGCGTTGGATCCTGAACGAACGCTGGTCGGCCGGCAACGGGACATCCGTCCTGGCCGCCGAACCCTTTGTAAACCGTAACGAGCGCTTCCTCGTTTTGATGGCCGACCATTTGCTGTTTGCGCCAACCCTCCGCCGCTTGATGGCCCAAGCATCTCAAGGGTCGGAGTGCGTTCTGGCCATTGATAGAAAGACCTCTTCCGTGATCGATGTGGCCGACGCCACCAAGGTGCGTCTTCAAGGAAGACGGGTCTTGGAATTGGATAAAGCGCTTGTCCAGTACGACGCCCTGGATATCGGCGCATCCGTGTGCAACGCAGCCTTCTTCGATGCGCTGCGCGACGCGGCATCCCGGCAGCAAGGGAACTGCTCGCATAGCGACGGCATGCGTGCCTTGATCAAGAAACATCTACTTACGGCGCACGACATCGGCGAAGACGTCTGGGAGGATGTGGACTCCCCTGAGGCGCATCAGGCGGCGGAGACAGTACTGTTTGAGTCTCTCCGTAAGCCGACGGACGGTTTCATGTCCCGCCATCTGGAGCGCCGTTTGTCGCTGGCGGTCACACGCCGTTTGATGAATACACGGCTCACGCCCAATCAAGTAACGCTTGCCATTGTGACGCTGGGGGCCGTCGCCGCCGGGCTCTTTGCTCAGCCCGGATATGGACCCAAAGTCCTGGGTGCGCTTCTTTTCTGGTGTAGTTCCTTTTTAGACGGCTGCGATGGCGAGCTCTCGCGTCTCAAGTTCATGGAAACCCAGCTAGGTGGTTGGCTTGACCTCTGGTCAGACAACATCGTGCATATGCTCGTCTTTATAGGCATCAGCCTCGGGCTATTCCGCGATCAGCAGGACCCGCTCTGGCTTTATCTGGGAGCGGCCGCTGCCCTGGGCGTGCTTCTTTCGGTGTCCTGGGTATCCTGGAGGCTCTCAAAACAGAAGAAAAGCCAGGGACCTCTTTATACCGGTGTGGCGGAACTGTCCTCACAAGACACCGGCTGGATCGTTCGTTTGACGGAACTGGCGAATGCGCTAAGCCGCCGGGATTTCATCTTTGGAGTGATCTTCCTGGCGCTTTTGGGCTGGCTGCCTTGGTTCCTGTGGGCGGCCGCCGTGGGGTCGAACATTTACTGGCTCTTGCTCTTGGCGATTGCCTTCGGCAAACACCGGCAATCGAAGCCGGTAGTTGGCGTCGGGAGTTGACCCGCCTGTCTCGAGGGGTCCTTGCACCAGTCGCAGCCATTGATGCGGAACTCCTCGTTCAACCGCTCAATTCTGTTGGTGGTGCGGAGCGTTTTCCACTGCGCCCGCACGGCGCTGTGGTAATATCTTTCGTCCTCAAACGATCGTCTGGGAGGTCCACGTGGGATCGGTACGCGTCGCCATCGTCGGAGTCGGCAACTGCGCCTCGGCGCTCGTCCAGGGAGTCCACTTCTACAAGAACGCCCCGGACGACGGCTTCATCCCGGGCCTCATGCGGCCCCGGCTCGCCGGCTACCACGTGGGCGACATCGAGTTCTCCGCGGCGTTCGACGTGGATGTCAACAAGGTCGGCCGTGATCTCTCCGAGGCCATCTGGGCCAAGCCCAACAACACCGTGCGCTTCGGCGAGGTGCCGCATCTCGGGGTGCCCGTCCAGCGCGGGATGACGCATGACGGCCTGGGCCACTATCTGTCCCAGGTCATCACGAAGGCGCCCGGCCCCACGGTGGACATCGCGGGCATCCTCCGCGAGACGCGCACGGACGTGGTGGTCAACTTCCTGCCCGTCGGCAGCGAGATGGCGACCAAGTGGTACGTCGAGCAGATCCTCGATGCCGGCTGCGGCTTCGTCAACTGCATTCCGGTCTTCATCGCGCGCGAAGAGTACTGGCGGCGCCGGTTCGAGGAGCACGGCCTGCCCATCGTGGGCGACGACGTCAAGTCGCAGGTGGGCGCGACCATCATCCACCGGGTGCTGACCAAGCTCTTCATGGACCGCGGCGTGCGGATGGAGCACACGAGCCAGCTCAACGTGGGCGGCAACACCGACTTCCTGAACATGCTCGAGCGGTCGCGCCTGGCCTCCAAGAAGATTTCCAAGACGGACGCGGTCCGCTCGCAGCTCGCGCACGAGATGGCGGCCGACGACATCCACATCGGCCCGAGCGACTACGTGCCGTGGCTGCACGACCGCAAGTGGGCGCACATCCGGCTCGAGGGTCGCTCCTTCGGCGACCAGCCCATCAACGTCGAGCTCAAGCTCGAGGTGTGGGACTCGCCGAACTCGGCCGGGGTCGTCATCGACGCGATCCGCTCCTGCAAGATCGCCTTGGACCGCGGCCTCAAGGGCGCGCTCTTCGCCCCGTCGGCCTACCTCATGAAGTCCCCGCCCGAGCAGTGGTCGGACGAGACCGCCCGCGTGCGGCTCGAGCGCTTCATCGACGGCGGCGTCTAGTCAGCGTAGCTCGGCGGGCCACGGCCCGCGCAGGGCTCCGCCAAATCAGGGCCCGATGGTAGACTGGAAGCGTTGCTCCGCTGCCATGCCATGATCGCCATCTCGAGAACGGGACGCCTGCTTCGCCGTGTGGTCCGGCTCTCCTGCCGCCGGCCGCTCGTTACAACGCTTCTCTCGCTCATCCTGGCCGTCGCTGGCGTCACCTACACGCTCCACGCGCTCAGCTTCAAGACTTCCGGCCGCGACCTCCTGCCCAAGGACGCCGGCTACGTCGTGCGCTACAACCAGTACGCGCGGGAGTTCGGCGAGCTCGAGGACATCGTCATCGTCATCGAGGCGCGAGCCTTCGAGGTGGCCAGGGACTACGCCGCGCGCCTCGTCCGGGAGCTTCGCGCCTCGCCGCTCAAGTTCCCGCGCGTGGCGTACCGCGTGGACCCGAAGCACTTCGAGGGCCGCCAGCTCCTCTATCTCTCTGAGGAGCAGCTCAAGGAGATCCGCGACAGGATCTTCGACCACCAGGAGTTCATGGAGAGCTTCGCCGGGGACCCGAGCCTGGCGCGGCTGATCGAGGGCGCCAACGCGGCGATGACCTCGGCCTTCGTCTCGAACCTGTTCGACCTGGGGATCGGCCAGGACAGCGGGGAGGACACGCGCTTCCTGCAGCTCGTGCTCGACCAGATCGCCGGGCGTCTCGAGCACCCGACGCCCTACCGCTCGCCGTGGGGCACGCTCTTCTCCTTGAGCGAGCGCCCCGCCGACGCGGGCTACTTCCTCTCGGGCGACAAGAGCCTGCTCTTCGTGCTCGTGGAGACCCCGGAGAGCCAAAAGGGCAGTTTCATGCGCAACCGCCGGGCCATCGAGATCGTCCGCGGCGTCATCGCGGACCTCAAGCCGGCGTTCCCCACCGTGCAGGCTGGAGTGACCGGCGGTCCGACCCTGTCCAACGACGAGATGACGGCGGCCTTCCACGACAGCAGCGTCGCGACCGTGCTCGCCTTCGGGCTGACGCTCCTCGTGATGCTCCTGGCCTTCTGGCGGGTGGGCAAACCCCTCCTGATGCTGGCCGTGCTGGCGGTGACGCTCGCCTGGTCCATGGGGATCATCACGCTGACGGTCGGGCACCTGACCATCTTCTCGGTCATGTTCATCTCCATCGTCATCGGCATCGGCATCGACTACGGCATCTACTTCCTGTTCCGTTACGAGGAGGAGATCTTCCTCGGGCGCAACCTCAAGGAGGCGCTCGAGCAGACCGCCGCACGGGCGGGACCAGGCATGCTCATCGGCGCGCTGACGGCCGGCGGCACCTTCTACGTGCTCATGCTGACCGATTTCCGCGGCATCCAGGAGCTGGGCTTCATCGCCGGCACCGCCATCCTGATGGCCTGGCTCGGCATGATGACGCTGTTCCCGGCGCTCGTGGTCATAGTGGACCGCCGTCACACCGAGCGGCCCCGCAACCAGGCGCCGCGGGCGCAGGCGCTCGAGCGCATGCACGTTCCTGTGCTCGATCGGCTGACGCGCTACCCGAAGGCGGTGCTCACGATCGCCGGGGTCGCGACGGCGGCCTCGCTCTGGGCCCTTCCCCAAGTCGGCTTTGACTACAACCTGCTGAACCTCCAGCCCAAGGGCACAGAGTCGGTGATCTGGGAGAAGCGCATCCTCGCGAACACCGGGCGCTCGGGCTTCAACGGCCTGGCCTCGGCCACGAGTCTCGAGGAGCTCCGCCGGAAGCAGGAGGCCTTCGAGAACCTTCCAACGGTGTCCGAGGTGGACTCGGTTCTCCGCGTCATCCCCGATAACCAGAAGGAGAAGATCGCGATCGTGCGGACCTTCGCGCCTGTCGTCGCGCCGGTGCGCGTCGGCCGCCCGAGTCCGGTCGACCTCGACCGGCTGACACGAGCGCTCGGCGATCTCAAGCGACGGCTGGACATCTTCGCCGCGGAGGCGGAAGACAAGCTGCCGGAAGACCTCAAGCAGCTGCGGACCCGGACGATGGCCCTGACCACGGCGCTCCAGTCGACCAGCCGCGAAGTCTCGGAGCCCGCGCTGACGTATCTCCAATCCCAACTCTACGGCGACTTCATCACCAACTTCTTCGATCTGCAGCGCAACCTGAACCCTCGAGAGATCGGTCTCGCGGACGTGCCCGACGAGCTCCGGCGCAAGTTCATCGGCAAGCGCGGCGACTTCCTGCTGCAGATCCACCCCAAGGTGGACATCTGGGAGCGCGAGGGCGCGCGGCAGTTCGTGCGCGAGCTGAGATCGGTGGACCCGGATGTGACGGGGTCGCCCATCATCACCTACGAGGCCATCGGCTACATGGAGCGGGCGTACTTCCAGGGCACCGCGTACGCGATCATCCTCGTGGGGCTGCTCGCCGCGCTGATGATCCGCCGGGGGAAGGAGACCCTGCTGGCGCTCCTCCCGCTGGTGCTGGCGCTCCTCTGGACGATCGGCCTGATGCGCGTCTTCCACCTGCAGTTCACCCTGGCCAATGTCTGGGGTCTGCCGCTCATCGTCGGCGCGTCAGCCGAGTTCGGGCTCAACGTGATCGTCCGCTACTTCGAGGGGCGCGACTACGGCGGTCCGCTGATCGCGCGCAGCACGATCATGGCGGTGGCGCTCAACGGCGTGACGACCATTGTCGGCTTCGGCACCCTGATGATCGCCCGGCATCAGGGCATCTTCGGCCTGGGCCTCCTGCTGACGATCGGAGCCTTCTGTGCCCTGCTCGCCTCGCTCGTGGTCCTGCCGGTCATCCTTCGATTGATCGCCCGGCCCGTCACGACCGCTTCAATCGCCCGCCCCTCCGCCGCTTAGCAGGCCACCAAAAACCTCGCAGGCGGCTGAGAAGGGTCCAGATGCGAGGCGGCGCCCGAAGGCCGCAGGCGAGGCGTACGCCTCGTACGTTGAGCCTGCGGCCGAGGGCGCGAACGAAGCAGATGGGCCCTTATCGGCCGCCTGCCCTAGAAGGCGTCGGGGGCGGCTGCGATCCGCTCGAGGTCGGCGCGGGTGTAGGAACCGAGGCTCCGGAAGTCGAGTTCGGTGTAGTTCTTGATCCAACGCAGGGCGATCTTGACCGCCTTGCGGTAGCGTACCTCTGTCTCCCGCTCCTTCGCGGTCGTGAGGCGCAGGATGTCCTCGACCTCTTCCTGCAGCAGCCGCTTCACCATCGGAAAGTCATGGACCTGCGATGGATCGGTCGAGTCCCTCGCGTGATGCCGGATGCGCTGGGCGATCTGGGCTACCGACATGCGGCCGGTGGCGAGATCCTCCATCAGCGCCGGGTGCACGCCAGGCTTGCCCGCCAGGCTGTCGATGCCCTTCGCGCCGCGGCCGCCGAGCCAGCCCTCGACGTACTCGATCACCATGCGCGCGTTGCGCCGCGTCCCGCCGACCGTGATCGGCCCCGCGGGCACCTCGATCGTGACCGGGTAGTTGCTGACCTCGGCTATCGCCGGCGTGGGCTTCCAGCCCGAGGTGGCGAGGCGCTTGAACGGCTCCCCGGCCGTCTTCATGTGGAAGATGTGCGCGACCCAGGCGCGGATGAAGCCCTGCTGGGCCTCCCACTCCTTGTCGGCGCGGATCGCCTCCCCCGCCACCCGGTTGACCTCGGGGTCATTGCTCGGCAGGGCCGTCGCCATGCCTCCGATGGGCACCGCCCCTCGCTTGAGGCAGATCGCCACCAGCCTCCGGAAGATATTGGCGAGGAAGGGCGTGGTCTTGATATCCACGCCGAAGCGGTCCGGCCAGACCGACGTCGGGTCGGCCATGATGAACTCGAAGATCGAGGCCTTGAGGTCCCAGCGCGCGGCATTGAGGCCGGCGGCGTAGGGACCGAGGGCGTAGAGCATCTCCTCCATCAGGTAGACGGCAGGCAGCGACTCGACCAGCGGGATGCCGCGGATGACCGCGTCCGTGAGGGACGGCAGATGCCCGCGGCTCGCGTCGAAGACATCGCGATACCAGGCGACCTCCTCCACGCTCTCGACCTTGGGCAGGTAGAAGTAGATGCCTTGCCCGCGCCCCGCCTGGGCGCGCCCCGCGTAGAAGAGCGTCAGCGCCGTGCCGAGGATGGCCGCCGGCACGGGCCGGCCGTCCCCGGGGCCGTCGTGCTCGCCGAG
>Ga0080064_1004427_pt1 | contig 10708 bp, 6 predicted proteins | sample Subgrocontami54m_FD_69260 | JGI IMG/M metagenome (GOLD analysis project Ga0080064, IMG submission 69260) | Subsurface groundwater microbial communities from S. Glens Falls, New York, USA - GMW46 contaminated, 5.4 m (SPADES assembly) (version 2) ... | reverse complement strand
AATCAAAAGATATGGCATACCCCAATGAACTGTCCACAAAAGAAGCAAAAGCTATGCTGGATAGTCTGGCAGAATATGGAGCTCCTGTAATTCTTTTTTCAGGTGGAGAACCACTCATGAGGCCAGATCTCCTCGAATTAATTGGTTATGCCAAGGAAAAGGGTTTGAGGGCCGTTATTAGCACGAATGGCACATTGATTACAAGGGATAAGGCACATGAATTAAAAAAATTTGGACTTTCGTATGTGGGAATCAGTTTGGATGGTCTTAAAGAAACAAACGACCGTTTCCGCGGTATTTCTGGCGCATTTGATGCGGCTCTGGAAGGTATCAGAAATTGCATGTCTGTGGGTATTAAGGTAGGTCTGCGTTTTACGATCAACAAGAGAAATGCACATGATATAGCGGGCATATTTGAACTCATTGAAAAAGAAAACATTCCTAGGGTCTGTTTTTATCACCTCGTATACTCAGGAAGGGGTTCCAATCTAATCGAAGAAGACCTTTCCCACAAAGAAACCCGTGAGGTTGTTGATCTTATTATTAATAAAACCAAAGAGGCGCATGACAGAGGTCGTAAGATCGAGGTGCTCACCGTGGATAATCATGCCGACGGTCCATACATATATTTGCGACTTTTGAAGGAAAATCCCAAGAGAGCGAAAGATGTATTGGAACTTCTCCAATGGAACGAGGGGAATAGCTCTGGTAAGGGACTTGCCTGTATAAGCTGGGATGGAGAGGTATATGCCGATCAGTTTTGGAGACAATACTCTTTCGGAAATGTCAGAAAAAGAAGGTTTGGCGAGATATGGGAAGACACTTCCAATGAGTTAATGGCTAAACTCAAGAATAAAAACCCTTACGTTAAAGGGCGTTGCGCTAAGTGCAGATGGCTCAATATATGCAGTGGAAATTTCAGGGCAAGAGCAGAGGCATATTATGGCGACATATGGGAACATGATCCCGCTTGCTACCTTACCGATGAAGAAATAGGCATTGAAGCCGAATCTCCCAAGAAAGCTAGACAAAAGGTAACAATCCACTAAAACATTCAATGATTGTTGTTGCTTCGCTTTTTTGCGCCTGAAAAACGACTTGCTTAAGCATATCGGGACTTGTTGTCTTTGGTTTGATTTTGATCAAAATTTTCAAAAAGTGTAATTAAAATTTATTGCAATTATATGAGTTATGAGGTCATAGTGCCCATCTATTGGGCCTTGTACTGCATCCCCAACTGAGTTATTTACGTTTCGATTTTCATAGAATACTGTTCCGTAAGCAAAGTCTATCCCTTTATTTAATTTTTTCCCCCAACTATACCCAAGACCTGTAAAAAGTCCGTGTCGGCTGCTCTGTGGAATTGAAGGCTCAAAGGTATCACTCGGAACAGGTGACTCATGGAAGGTATAACCACCTCTTATCTTTAGTGCTTCATTTAACTTGTATTCCCCACCGAGAGCGAAACTCAAGGTATTGTGCCAATTTCTCACATCCTCCTTATTTGCCTCTAGTAAGCTATTTGTTGTCTCAAAATCATATTTAATAACGTCAAACCGAGACCAATTTGTCCACTGAACATCGGCTTCTATACTCCAAAGATTATTATGTTTATACGCATAACCTAGCGAGAGCATCTCTGGTAATGTGGCATTCGTAGTGGTCCGTGTATCGAAATCATCAGAACCAAATACTGCTGTGGTTGCACCGCTTAATTTAGAGAGTTTTAGCTTGCCCTTAAAATCTATATCTGCCTTACTTCTGAATGAAATGCCAACACTATGACTCGGTGTGATATTAAATAGCATTCCTGTATTGTACCCGAATGCATCGCCGTGCATTTTGCTATCCTGAAGTCCATCAGGAGTGCTGGCATCCAGGGAGGTACCTGTTAAAGCAGAGTTAATTACACCCGCATTGATGTGTCTACCCTGTTCTACATTGGCGTAATAATAATCCAGCCCTGCACCTATAGAAAAGAAAGAAAACGGTTTATACGTAATGGTTGGATTTACATTGATAATTCGTAAATCAAAGTCGGTAACAACATATCTGGAGAATCCATCACCGTCCCATTTGCCCTGGAGTCCGTGAGGGACGTTTATGCCAATGCCAGCGGCTAATTTATTTTCAATGATTGGACTGGCAAAGTACATATTTGGTATGGTGTTTATTTTTGTGTCCATATCCTCACTAACGCCGTTGCCGTGATATTCTATGAAGGGAAGGACAAAACTTGCCCCGAGAGAAAGCTGCGGCCTTTGTAATTGAGTAAGGCCGGCTGGGTTGAAATAGATTGCAGATGGATCATCTGCGCGGGCTACAAAGGCGTTTCCTTGGGCAAGTGCTGAAGCACCAAGAGTGGGATTGTTTAATCCGGCCGTTCCCTGTGCCCAGACGTTCTTACCACACAAGGAGAAGATAAGGATAAAAGTATAGACAAAGGCTAATCGTTTCATGCCGATTATAAATTACATATACGGATGCTTATTAACTTGACAGGAATTAGAAAGTTTATCATGGTAATTTTCTTTAGTTGCTTCCCCCTAGATGCCAGGTTTCACAGCATTTTTTAATAATTGAAAGAACTTTTTCGGTTAAGGCAGGCATAAATTGAGTACCTATTCCCTCAGTGATGATTTTAAATGCAGTTCCATTAGAATATTTTTTGCGATAATGTCTATCTGTAGTCAATGCATCGTAAGCATCTATTATAGAAAAAATGGCGACCTCCTCTGGTATTTCTGCTCCTTTTAAACCGTCGGGATAACCCTCACCATTATACCATTCATGATGACTCCGAACTATTGGCAAACTTTCTTTCAGGAAATTAATAGGCTCAAGAATATTATAACCCATCTCAGGATGCTGTTTCATTAAGAACAATTCTTCCTCAGTAAGATCGCCTGTTTTCGTCAATATATCATCTCTCACCCCTATCTTCCCTATATCGTGAAGGAATGCGCCATACCGTAATTTTACAATTCGCGCCTCGCTCATGCCTAATTCTTTCGTTATTAAGCCGAACAATAAAGATACTCTTTTAGAGTGGCCCGCAGTATAAGAGTCTTTAGCGTCTATAGCAAGTAAAAGAGATTCTGTGGTAGAGAAGAAGTTTTTGTGAATGGCCATCCTCAGATTATACATAAGCTTGTCTTTTTCATATGATTCAATACGATGTTGTAATGCCCTTTCTACTGTTGTATGTATCTCAGATGGTTCAAAGGGCTTAATAATATAATCAAATGCTCCACTTCGAAATGCTGTAATTGCGGTTTGTGATGAAGGAAAGGCAGTAATCATGATTACTTGAATGGTGGAATTACAAGAATGCATCTGCTTAAGGAAGTCTAAACCATTTGCCTTGGATATTTTTATATCGAGAAAGATCAGCTCCGGTTCAATGATCTTTAAGCTATCTTTCGCTTCCTCAATGCTTGAGGCAGCTGATACAAAATACTTATCCTTCAGTATCATTTTTAGCGATTCCCGTACACCCAAATCGTCATCAACCACAAGTATGCTTGCTGATTTAATTCTTTGAACCATAATTTAATTCCTAAAAAATAAGCTCATCCAAGATTTCAGATTTTTTTTGTGTTAAATTTTTTATAACAGCATAGGTATTGAAACAATTTATGTACCAATCTTTACAAAGGAATTACTGATAAATTGTAACTCCTTTGTTTCCGAGATTAAGCTCACAATTTTAATTAATTTGTAAGAGTTTATTGTCAATACAGTAATTTATGATATTGATTACTCTTTACATAATCCACAACAAAAATGTCAACGCAATGTTCAATATTGTACATATTTTATAAGATTTATCTTACAATAGCATTAAATTTTATGTGAAAATCCAGATTAATTTTAAAATAAAACTAACAGCCACATAGCAAATTATTTATTTTGAATTACGTTAACTTTGATAAGAGTAATTGTTTTAACAAGTATATTATCTCTGCTACACTAGAACTTTAATTATTGATTATAAAAAGTATTTTTACCGTTAATTAACTACTGTAACTATTGGTACACTAGTTGCTCCAGTTGCATAGGGACAAAGAGGAATATTGGGCTTTTGGTAGACCTGTAATTGTTATTTTAAGGTATAATGCTTTAGCAATACCTCCTGCAGGTGTTGACTATAGGTTATTTATGTGAGGATAACCCTGTGTACTCTTTTCTTGTAGCCTCAAACGATAAGGCAATTAGTGCTTTTTTTAAGAAATCGTTGAGTAAAGATTACGTAGTCCATATTGCCAAGACAACTGAGGAGGCGTTACAAATATTTCTCAAAATAGACATCGATGTAACTTTTCTGGATGTTCTCTTGAATGACGATGGGGCAAACAAGCTCACAGAAGAACTCCGAAGAACAAATATTGAACCGACGATTGTTATGATAGTACCAGAGTCTCAGCCAATGTTACTTGAAGAATTTCGGATATCCGGTGAATATGAATATCTTAAAAAACCGCTGAGAAAAGAGGCAGTAGAGACGGTCTCAAAGAGGGTTTTTGAGAAGCAGGAACTAAAAAGTGAGTTGGGTTTCATTCAGTCGCATATAAAGAATTTAAAGCCAGAAGATGCAAGATTGTCCGAATCGGCATCGGCTTTCAACAAGCAAGAGAACGCCAGAGTGCCGTTTCTTGGATACAAGGAAGTCTTTCAAAAGTTTTCGAAGGTATTAACACGTGTGTATGACCTTGGGAAGCTTGCCGATCTGACTGTCGAGGCGATGGCTGAGACATTCGGAGTAGGAAGGGCGATATTTATGTTGTTGTACAAACACGATGGTTTGTTTCGGCCTTTTCGTTGTCTCGGCTTGGATGAGATAACTGCCCGTAGTATTTGTTTCACCATGAATCAAGGCATTATGCTGTGGTTAACCAGGAATCATCAGATATTAAATAAAGATGTCATAAACAGAGAAGTTGCAACGAACAAATTAGCAGTGCGTGACGCCATAAAGATACAGAAGGAAATGAATCTTCTGCAGGCGCAATTGTGTATACCTATTTTTGCTAATGGGAATTTGAGCAGTGTGATTGTCTTGGGAAATAAAATTACCGGGAAGGCATTTTTTGATGAGGATATCGAATTACTATCCATGCTGGCAGGGTATATAGGTATGGCAGTAGAGAATGCCTTCCTTTACCAGGAGGCAAATCTCAGGAGAATTCATAACGAAAACGTCCTGGAAAATATCCCGTACGGAATTATTGTTATTAATAAAGACTGTAAGGTTAATATCTTTAATAAAAATGCGGCACGGATGTTAAATATTTCTTCAGATGATGTAATAGGAAAGGATGTTAAATATATTGGTTCATTATTTGCGAATTATCTCTTAAGGACTTTAAAAGACAAGAAAACTTTTAAAAGGAGTGAGGTTGTACATCCTGTTACTCGTTCTATCTATGATATTAGTACGTCTTTGTTGTTGGATAATAATACGGAACTCGGTGCAATTATGATATTCTCTGATTTAAGCGACGTTAAGAAAATGGAAACGAAGATAAAGGATTTGGAAAACCTGGTAAATGGATATCTAGTTAACTCTGAAAATACTATCCCGCCGGAACTAACACAAGCTGTTACTAATTTATCAAAAAGCTGGTTTTCTGACCGTCACCGGTTAAAAATGGAACAAAATTCATTAAAATAAGCCAATAAATGTTGTTTGTCTACTTATGAAAACTTCCTGAGCAAAAGCCTCTATATTTAATACAGGCAAAAAGCATCCATCTCAAAACGTAGCTCTTGTTCCTCGTATTTGCCGTACCTATCGTCATAGATAACCAACACTAATATTTTTATTCTGGTTTTACATATTTGCGGAAGGACTTAAAATATCACACTTTCATTTTAAAAGTAAAAGTATTAAAATAAAGCAACCCCATTAACCTAATAACTTCTACTATGAAATACATATTACATTCGTCTCTTTAGGAAACTTCTCATGCGCAACTTTCAAGACGTAGACCTTATGTTATGGAATTCATTTATGGGGAAGGCCTATTCCGTTAGTGACTGCTTTAAGGAAAATGGTATTGGAGTACTGGTCAGGGCATGCAAAAATGAAGGATTTAATATTACCGTTGAAGACCCAGCCAGAATCGATTTTTACACAACATTTACTAAAAATGATCTTACGCCACGACTATCTGAACTCTCTGCGCATATCTTTGGCAAGGGAGATGTTGAAAACACCGTATCCATGAGAAAGGAGTGGAACCATCTCCAGGACAATCTCACTAAGATTATTAAAGAAAAAATGGAAAAATACATCGAGGGTCTGGCTCAAAAGATCAGCAAGAATAAGGTAAAAGTACTCGGGATCAAGACCTGGCTTGGAGATAGATTTGCCTACTCTGAGAAGCTTGCTAAAAGAGTCAGTGAATTGTGTCCAAATACCTTGATAATTGCCGGAGGCCCACAGGTTAATCAATTCAAAACTCATGCATTGGAAAAAAGTCCTTTTGACTTTTGCATAGATGTTGAGGGTGAAACAACTCTAACAAAGATTATTCACACAACCAGACAAATGTATTACCAGGGACGCACAAAATCTGAGGTAATAAAAAGAATTACTGAACTTGCCGAGTCTGGCGAGATTTTTAATTTGATATACAAAGACGGTAACGGCACGGTGAAAGAAACAACTATTAAGAGGCTTTCTTTAAACTTAAAACCTTTCCCCCTCTATGAAAAGGAAGATGGAAAGGTAAATATAGCAGTAATAAATGAATCTTCAGGATGCTATTATGGAAAGTGCAATTTTTGTACACATCCAAACATTACGGGCAGATACCAGGCCCGTGATATCAACATAACACTTGAGGAAATCAAGAAAACTATTAGAGAAATGGGTATTGGGCTTTTCAGATTTACAGGTTCCACAACACCCGTTTCATTGAGCAGACGCATTGCTGATGCAATAACAAAAGAAGGATTGACTCTTGAGTATTCAATGTTCGTTCGGGCAGAAAACAGGGCAAAGGAGAAAATAGATGCACTTATTGAAGCCTATGAAAAAATAATACGTTCTGGGCTTAGGGCTGTTTTCCTGGGCGCTGAGGTAGCTAACAACGAGATACTTTCAAAAACCATGAATAAAGGTAATTCTGTTGATGATATTTATTTTACCATTAAGGCCTTAAAGCAGGCGTCCTACAACCAGAAGAAGCATCTCGATGTGGGTGTAAGTTTTGTTTATCCATGTCCCATACCTTCTGGTAATGGGATAACCCATGAGCAGGTTTTGGAAGAAAATTTGTGTTTTCTTCGCAAATTAAAAAGTGAAAGTTGCATGCCAGACTCAGTTCTTATAACTCCTGGTGCACCCCTGCCTGGAACTGTTTGGCAATTAGAACCTGATCGTTTTTGCTTTGAGATGCCAGAAAATTATATCCAGATACTTTTACGTTATGAGTATGAATTGACGAAAGATCCAAGCACATGGCCTGAACTGAATATCTCCTTACATGGAATAAAGTTCATGGAGATGCTTAAGATGTCTGGGTTCATGGAGAAAAAGGTTCGAGAAATGGGTTATACGGTAAACGTTTCTGACGAACATTGCCTTGCAGCAAGAAGTGCTGGATTTGTAGGTCAGATAGGTTTGGAAGAATTTAAAATGAAAAGTGATTTGGCTTTATTAACAACAGACTACAGCTTTCTTAGGGACGTTTATCAAAAAATAAACGAATACAGCCGTAAACTGGCAGAAAAAAACTTCTCTTCAACAAACAAAATACTTTTTGCGGAGGAAAAACCCCATGATAACAAGGCGTGTAGTTATCACTGGCCTGGGAATATTGGCCCCTAATGGTAATGGGAAAGACGCATATTGGGATGCACTAATCAACGGACGATCAGGTATAAAAAGAATTGCTTCCTTTGATCCGTCTCCATTCAATACGCAGATTGCGGGCGAGGTGAAAGACTTCGATCCATGTGATTATTTTAATCCAAAATTCGTCAAAAGGAGCGCAAGGTTCGTCCACTTTGGTATCGCAACATCGAAAATGGCAATAAAAGACTCTGGGATTAACCTGAATAAGGAAAATAGAGACAGATGCGGTGTATGCTTTGGAACAACAATAGGGGGTGAAAATGAAATATACGAAGGCCAGTACAGGCGATTCATGGAATACGGTCCTGGGGCAGTACGCCGTCTTACCGCACCCGAACTTACACCTCATATAGCAACAGGCTATATATGTTCAGAACTAAAAATTACCGGGTCAAATTCAACAATGTCTTCCGGGTGCTCAACCGGTCTGGAAGTCATGAACTGGGGTTATAAGATGATAAAGAGAGGAGAGATAGATGTGGCACTTATCGGGTGTTCAGATACTCCCGTTTTCCCCTTTCCCTTGTCTGCCTTATGTTCCCTGGGAATCCTTTCAAAAAGAAACGAAGAACCTGCGAAGGCATCGAGACCCTATGAGAAGAATCGTGACGGAATGGTGCTTAGCGAAGGTGGCGCATCAGTAGTAATGGAGGAATTGAATCATGCACAAGACAGAGGGGCGGATATATATGCGGAGATCGTATCCTATGCATCCACGGCCGAGGGACAAGACGTTGTTCAAGCTGACGTCAGTGGACATGCACTGGTCTCCGCACTGGAGCATGCATTGATAGCCGGCAAGATGAGAGCGGAAGAGATAGATTATATCTGCGCGCACGGAAACGCTATGCCAAGTTATGACGTTGCAGAAACAAATGCCTTTAAAGCATTTTTTGGGAATCATGCCTATAAAATACCCATAAGCTCTATTAAATCGATGACAGGCCAGTCATTCGCTGCTGGCGGAGGTTTTCAGGTAGTAGCAACAAGCCTTTGTTTGAAGAACGGATTTGTTACTCCCACAATAAATCTGGATGAGACTGATCCTATGTGCGACCTTGACTATGTTCCACACCATGCCAGGCGCTACTCCATGGACACAGCGCTGATAAATAGCCATAGTGTGGGTGGAACACATGCCGTTCTGATAGTACGGAGATTTCCTTAGGAATGTAGGTTATGTTTGCAAGTCAGGTAACATTTATTCTTATATCACTATTACACTCTGGGCTTGGTGTATTTGCGCTCTTAAGAAATCCAACAAACACCATTAATCGGAGATTTTGTATCTACGCACAGACATTTTCTGCGTGGGTATTCTTTATTTTTTTTGTCCTCCAGACTACAGACCCTTCGCTAGCTACCTTTAGACTGAGGTTAGTCTTTTGTGCTGCCGCTTTTATTCCATCCACATTTTTCTTTTTTTCATCCGTCTTTCCTGATCGTGTAGAATTACCTGTTCATCGATACCTGAGTATATTCTTCTTTACCATAAGTTTCCTTCTGGTGTTTTTTTCTCCGTACATTGTTGTATCTGTATCTTTTGTAAAACAACTGCCTCAGGCAAGATATGGTTGGTTATTCCCTGTATTCTGGTTTTACTTTATAGCCTGTATGGCATATTCCCTATATAGCCTTTATAGAAAAAGCGTACGCTATTACGGCATAAAGAGACTGCAGGTCCAGTATTTATATTTTGGGGTAGCAGCATCCGTAATTCTGGGAGCCATCACAAACTTTCTCTTACCATCAATAGGCATATGGCAAATCGAGAGGTTTGTTCCCTTTATGTCGGTTCCCATCCCGCTGAGTGTGGCTTACGCTATCGTAAAATACCACCTCATGGATATCAGCGTAGTAATTAAGCGGAGTACTGTTTATGCTGCCCTATCCGTAGCCCTCAGTATCATCTATTTCGCTGTCGGCTTGATTATGAGCCGCATACTTCCCGTATCGGAGTATAAAGAAATAATTACAAACATGGTTTCTGCCGTAGTAATGGTCTTAATCTTTGTACCTGCCAGAGAATCGATTCAACACGTCATTGAGAAGACCTTATTCCATACCAAGTACAGCCATCCCAAAATACTGAGCGATTCTACTGCAATGTTTTCGTCTATCCATGATTTGAATGGACTTCTCCATTATGCTATCCAGCATTTATATGATTCCGTGGGTATTGATAAGATATGCATACTGCTAAAGGACGAAAAGACCCAGCATTACGGCCTTAAGGCAGCTATAAATTGCCCATCTGGCGACAATTTGTTTCTTTCCAGCCACAATGCTATTATTACCTGGCTTTACCAAAACAGAACGGTCCTTTCCAAAGATCAATTGAACCGTTTCACGCATAGTAAGGTCGAACACTTGTTGGAAGACACATTAGCCTCTCTTGATATGGATAGCTGTATCCCTGTCTTCCAGGAGAACAATCTCTTCGGGGTAATTCTCCTCGGAAGAAAGGTTAATAAAAAGGTCTTTACCCAGGAAGATATTCAAATGTTTCTTGCCTTCTCCGGTCAATTGGCAATGGCCATCAGGAATGCGCATCTCTATTTAGGATTGAAAGAAGCCAAAACGTATAGGGACAACATTCTTCAAAGTTTGAAAAGCGGGGTTATCGTTGTGAATATTGATGAAGAGGTCACCCTCATTAATAACGAGGCAAAAAGAATCCTTGGGCTGAAGGAAACAAGTTCATCTGAAAAAATACTTAAGAGCCTAGGAAAAGATACTCATCAACTATTGAGACATACGCTTAACAATGACGCTGAGTATCAGAACATAGAAACTTTTATTGATAGAAATAGTAGAAAAGTCCCCTGTAGTATGTCCATAACT
>Ga0080064_1007694_pt1 | contig 10709 bp, 13 predicted proteins | sample Subgrocontami54m_FD_69260 | JGI IMG/M metagenome (GOLD analysis project Ga0080064, IMG submission 69260) | Subsurface groundwater microbial communities from S. Glens Falls, New York, USA - GMW46 contaminated, 5.4 m (SPADES assembly) (version 2) ... | reverse complement strand
AGTTCAGGACTGGATGCTTTTCGGTATTGGCTTTCCTTGGTGGGGAGCTAGGAAAGCCAATGCATTTTTGCCGTGCCGCGCGCTTCGCGCGCGTGGAGGGTGAGGTTCAAGAAATCCAGAAGCCGAAGATTTTTGAGGGAAGGATTTTAGGGAGGTCTGCATTTTATATGTGCGCTTGGCCCGCCCGCCCATCCGCGCGCACCAATCCCCGCCGTTTTGAGGAACATTATAAAACGGCGGGGATTGCTCCCAAGAAATGCGATATAGTTGGAGCATGAGGTATTTTCTTTATGTTCGCAAAAGTACCGATGTAGAAGACAAGCAAGTGTTGAGCATTGAGGCGCAACTTTCCGAGTTGCGCTCGCTTGCTCGCGCAAGCGAGTTAGACATCGCGGCCGAGTTTGTGGAAAAGCAGAGTGCGAAAATGCCCGGCCGTTTCATATTCAGCGAGATGATGTCGCGCATTTCGCGTGGGGAAGCACAAGGCGTAGTTTGCTGGAAGTTAGACCGCCTCGCTCGCAATCCCGTGGACGGCGGACAAATACAATGGTTGTTGCAAAGCGGCGTCATCGCGCACATACAAACACACGACCGCGCGTATTATTCCGCTGATAATGTTTTGATGATGTCCGTCGAGTTCGGCATGGCGAACCAGTATGTGCGCGATCTCGCTGTGAACACTGCGCGAGGATTGCGGGCTAAGGCGCGGCAGGGCATTTTCCCCGGCCAAGCGCCGCTCGGATATCTGAACGATGTTCGCACCAAAACCATTGCCGTGGATAGAAAGAAGTCAAAAGTCGTCCGCACCGCTTTTGAGTTATACGCCGAGAACGGCTCGCGCTTTGAAGACATCGCGCGCTTTTTGTTTGAGCGTGGCATCTGCACCAAGCCGACCAAACGCTGGCAGAACGGCGGCGCGAGGCCGTTGAAGAAAGACCAAATCAAAGACATGCTGACCAATACTTTCTATTTCGGCCACTTCCGCTATTGCAACGAGATGTACGAGGGAACGCACACGCCGCTCATTTCAAAAGCCCTCTTTGACCGCGTGCAAGAAGTCATCGCGCTTCGGTGCAAGAAGCAGAAAACGAGCAAAGAACCGCAAACGTTGTGTGGGCTTTTGAAATGCGGCTCCTGCGGTTGCATGATTACAGGCGAACTGCATGTCAAGAAAAGCGGCCGCCGCTACGTTTACTATCGTTGCACCAAAAAGCGCGGAAAGTGCGATAGCGTCTACATGAGCGAAGCCGCATTGGACGCGGAACTCTCCGATCTGCTCGCGCGTTTCCACTTGCCGCGCCATTGGGCGGCGGAGTTGGGGAAAATGGCCGAGAACGACGCGCGAGAGGCTGAAAAAAGCGCGGCGGCGGAAATATCGGCGCTACGCGCCGATATGGCCGAATTGGATAGCAAAATCTCGCGCCTCACTAACCTTTTTGTCGAACAAGATATTGAGCGCGATGAATATTTGGAACGCAAGCGCGAATTGATGTCGCGCAAGCGTTCGACGCAGGAAAACATTCTGCGCCTTCAAGGAAACGCCACTGCGTGGCTCGAACCCATGCGGAAGTGGCTATATGAGGCGCAGACACTGGACGAAATCGCGAAATCGGAAGACCTTCCTTTGAAAAAATCCTCCCTCCAAAAAATCTTCGGCTCGAACCTCACCCTCCACGCGCGCGAAGCGCGCGGCACGGCAAAAATGCATTGGCTTTCCTTGCCCCCCACCAAGGAAAGCCAATACCGAAATGCATCCAGTCCTGAACTAGTTTCTACTCTGGTGCCGTGGGGGAGACTCGAACTCCCAATCCTTGCGGAACACGATTCTGAATCGTGCGCGTATACCAATTCCGCCACCACGGCAATGCGATGCATTCTAGCCGATTTACAGATTTTGTCGTGAGCGCATCGAGGCGACGCCTCACAGCAGGTCTAAAGATTGATTTCTCGGTAATATTCGGCGGCTTCGTAAATCAGAGAATCGAGCGAAAGCGCCGTTTCAAATAGATCAGCCGTTGAAGCAACGATAATCGCATTTTCCACGCGCCTCGTTCCGAGATAGTCCGCCAAGCTACTGTATCGATAGTTTCCTAGCTGTTTTGCAAGCTTATTTTTGTTGCCCACGATTCCCTCTTTCCATTTCGGCTCGAACAGTTCTGCTGGGTTGAGATGGATGTATTGCACCACTCGCTGGAAATAATCGTCCTTTCCGACATGTTTTGCTCTGAACGGTTTGATGAACACATTGCCGATGTGTTCGTATTTGACGTTGTAGTACATTGAAAAACTGGTCCCGAGCTTTTGCATGTAGGTGCTGATGCCGTTATCAGCTGTTTGTTTGAGCAAGAGGTGAAAATGATTGGGCATCAGACAATATGCCCCTACGGCTACCAACGGGGCACCGCGTGGGACCGAAAGAAGATGCTCGTGCGATGGGTGACGAATCGTCCCGCGCAATATGGTTCTTGATCCATTGCAAAGATAGAGTGATTCGGTGAAGCGCTCATAATCTCGGGCATCTTTGAATACGGGCAATGAATCGATGCTTCGCGTAAAGCAGTGGTACCATTCGTCCGCGGCAAATTCGACTCGTCGGTATGCCATGCATTCAGCCTATCACACCTGCATCGAGGCGACGCCTCGTTGCACTTAAGGAACGAGGTATAATTTCCCAAGTGAAGCTGTCATTCATCCTCAGATACGCCTCAAGTAGAGTTTTTTGGGTCTTCGCCAAACCCATTCGCTACTATTACCAATTTCTTACCGGCTACCAACGCAGGGGCGTGAAAGTCGCCGTCTTTAATAAAGGTCGGGTTCTTTTAGTCCGCCCGAATTATGCGCACCGGCTCTGGACCATGCCGGGCGGCGGTGTTGAGCGCACGGAAACGTATGAAGAAACTGGCGTCCGAGAAGTGCACGAGGAGACTGGGGTAGTCATCGGGAATCTTCGGTTCATTCGAGAATACGATACCCTTGATGGCTCCATTAAAGGCCACACGAAAGTATTCGGGGCCTATTCGCAGAGCGACCGCATCGTGGCGGACGGCATCGAGATAAAAGAGGTGGGCTGGTTCCCGCTCGACGCGCTGCCGCATGACAGAGTACCGAGGATTGATGCAACGCTTGAAGCCTATCGCGAGCGCATCGAGGCGACGCCTCGATGCGCTTAGATTTTTGCTATTACGAGTGATTTCGGGTCGTGCCCATCCCATTTAATCTGCCCGTGTACGACCATGTTGGTAATTTTGGGCTGCCACGCGTGCTCGGCGGCTTTGACCGCCGCTGCGATATCGTTGGCCGACATACCAGCGCTGAGCGGTACGCGATGCTCGAAGAAGACTGGGCCGCGGTCCATTTCTTCGGTGACGAAATGCATTGAGAAGCCGGATTCTGATATCTCGCCCGCGTCAAACGCGGCCTTCACCGCTTCGTCAAGAGCACGGCCATACATCCCCTTGCCGCCAAATCGTCCGTGGTCGAACGAGAGCAACGCCGGATGGATGTTGAAAGTGCGTGCAGGGTCGAGCCCCTGTACCTGCTTCATCCAGCCAGAGAGCGCTACCCACTCGGCTCCGGAGTCGGCAACGACATCCTTGTAATCCGAGTTGGGATAAAAAAATATGAACGGTATGTCCAGCCGCTCCGCACGCTCACGCACGCCGCCGTGCTCGTGATTGGAGACTACGCCGACGATTTCCGCCTGTAAATCGGGACTTTTGACGAGATTTTCGAAGCCCGAGCCACCCCCTATTTTGGTTCCCGAGGCGAATATGAGGAGCTGAGGTTTTGCCATAGCCTATGCTAGTCGATCGCTTCCACCGAAGCCCCGAGCGCTGTGAGCCGCTCGGAAAGGTTGGCGTAGCCGCGGTTGATGGGGTACACGTTGCGGAGCATCGACTCGCCCTCAGCCGCGAGCATGCCGATCAAGAGGAGGGTCGCGGGGCGAAGCGCGGGCGGAGCCTCAATGTCGGCCGCGTGGAGCTTCGTGGGACCATCGACATAGACGCGGTGTATATCGGGTTGTTCCATTTTTGCGCCGAGTTTAGTCATTTCCATGTAGTACTGCGCTCGGTTCTCGTAGACCCAATCGTGTATGAGCGTGCGACCTTCTGCCTGGGTCGCGATCGGAACGAAGTACGGAAGGTTGTCGATGTTGATCCCCGGATATGGACGCGGCGCGATCTTCTCCGGCGGTGCGTGTAGCTTTGATGGTTTGATAGTAATGTCGCGCAGTGTCGTGTGGCCGTTCTCTGATGCATACTTCTCACTCCGCGAATATTGCAAACCCATCTGGCCAAGCGTAGAAAGTTCGAGTTCGAGGAAATCGATCGGACAGCGCTCTATCGCAATTTCGGAGCCCGTCGTTGCGGCAAGCGAGATGAAAAACATCGACTCGATCGGATCCTCGCTCGGGTGCCCATGTACTTCTGCATTGATCTTTTCGAGACCGTGTACGACAAGTGTGGAAGTGCCGATTCCTTCGACCCTCACGCCGCATTGTTGCAAGAAAACGCAGAGATCTTGCACCATGTAATTGGCGCTTGCGAATTTGATGATCGTAACCCCGGGGATCTTGGCCGCGGCCAAAAGGGCGTTTTCGACTCCTGTGTCGCTCGCCTCGAACATGATTATTTCCGCCGGGTGTATCTCTTTGGTACGGACACTGTAGGTATGTGCTTCTTCGTTGCCGGTGATCTCGATCCCGAGCTTTGCCAGTGCATCAATATGTGTTCCCAAGCTACGTTTTCCCAGGTTGCAGCCGCCGGGTGCGGGCAGTTCAAAATCTCCTAGCAGGTGCGCAAGGGGTGCAATAAGGAGCGCGATGACACGCGTCTTCCGGGCCGCCTCGACATTCAGATTCTTGAGATTGATCTGTGCAGGCGGGGTAATGCGGATGTCGCCCGATGCGTCCCACACGATCTTGACACCCATCGACTCCATCACCTCGATGAGTCGCTTCACCTCCTCAATACGCGGCATGCGCTTGAGGATGGTCTCGCCGCGATTCAAGAGCGAAGCCGCCAAGAGCGCCACTGCCGCGTTCTTGGAGATGTTGGTCTGTACCGTGCCGGAAAGAATCTTGCCGCCGTGGATCCGGTAGTTCATCGGGGCATTATACGCGCCTTGGCGGCATTCAAAAATTCATGCGCGTTGTAGGGATCGAACCTACGGCCTCGTCATTATCAGTGACGTGCTCTACCACTGAGCTAAACGCGCGTAAAAAGCACTATATCGCAAACGGGTAGAAAATAAAACCGACCGATCTGTACCTATCAAGCAGTCAGTTTTTCGTCTGTCGTTCGTCTGAATTAGTAGTATGAGAGACGTGAGTCCGACGCTTCGGTCGGGCTTCGGCCACTTTGTGCGTCGGCCTCGGCGGGACCGAGTCGAGACGGGTCGGAGTTATTCACACATTTACCGAAAAGGGTATACTTTTCAGATCAGATGTGTATTATGTGCGTACGTTGTTCTTTAAGCACTTCGCGTCTCGCGAGGGCCGATGAGCAGGTACATTCATCGTCCAAGTACGGGACACGAGAAGGGCAAAAGCAAAAAGAGATGCAGTCTGGAGCCCCTATTGTCAGAAACCTAATTAACTGTGTACATCAGAGATGGACACTTACTCAGTCGCGGCAACTCGATTACGAGAGGCCAGCGTCTCCAGAAAAGCTCGAGGAAACTCGAAACAGTTACCAAAGTTTCCCTCACGGGAAAAGATAGAGAAATTCATAGCGGAGAAAAAGCCGCAGACCCCATATCTCATCGTCGATTTGGACGTGGTGGAGAACAATTACAAAGCATTGCGCCGCACGCTCCCCATGGCACAGGTCTACTACGCCGTAAAGGCCAACCCGGCTCCCGAGGTGGTCAAGCGCCTTGTAGCGGTGGGCTCATCTTTCGACGTGGCTAGCCCGGCAGAAATTGACCTTGTGCTCGGCGAAGGTGCGCAGCCAGAGCGCATGTCTTTCGGCAACACGATCAAAAAGGAAGCCGACATCGCCTATGCCTTCGCAAAAGGCGTGCGCATGTTCGCATTCGATTCGGAAGCCGAGCTTCAGAAGCTCGCCCGATCCGCTCCCGGATCTATGGTCTTCTGCCGCTTGCTCGTCTCCTGCGAAGGCGCCGATTGGCCACTCTCACGAAAGTTCGGATGTGAGATCGACATGGCGCACGACCTCCTTATCAAGGCAAAGGCTCTCGGGCTCGAACCGTATGGTGTCTCATTCCACGTGGGCTCACAACAAACACGCTTGGACCAATGGAACGATGCGCTCACCCAGACCGCCTGGCTCTTCAAAACGCTCAAAGAAGCTGGCATTGAGCTCCAGATGGTCAACATCGGCGGCGGATTGCCGGCACACTACACCGACTCTATCTCGCCGGTGGGCTCCTATGCCACAGCCATCACTAAAGCGCTCACCACACACTTCGGTGAAGATATGCCACACATCATTACCGAGCCGGGTCGCTCACTCGTCGGGGACTCCGGGATCTTGGATGCAGAAGTCGTCCTGATATCGAAGAAGTCGTACGCGGAAGACACGCGCTGGATCTACCTCGACATCGGTAAGTTCGGCGGCCTCGCGGAAACACATGACGAGGCGATCAAGTACCGCATCGAACCCTTGGGCCGCAAAGGCCAGACCGGGGCGGTGATACTCGCCGGACCCTCCTGCGACTCTGTCGACATCCTCTACGAGAAATTCCAGTATCAGATGCCGCATTCGCTCCAGGTCGGCGATAAGCTCCGCATCCACGCCACCGGCGCCTACACCGCAAGCTACGCATCGGTGGGCTTCAACGGCTTCGCCCCGCTGCCGACGTACTGCATCTAACTTCGCGTCTTGCGAACAACAAACCCGCCGCGCCTGACGCGCCGGTTTTGTGTTGCTTAATGGCATCGAATATCTAGCCCCGGCGGCTTCGCATCGACTATTAAGAATAAATATACTTGCTCGTCGGGGATAGGTTTCAGTGCATATGAGCCCAATAGGTCGCCATATATTCCCAAATCCTGGTTTCGTTCTATCTCATCTACTTCATCTGCGAAGTAGATGTTGTATGTTGGATTCGCTGTAAGCGACATCGTTGAATCCACGAGAGGGGCATAGAAATCTTCCGTCTCTTTTTTCGAAAGTGTGGTTGCACGAAACTCCCCCGCAGCAAAATCGCACTGATTCGAGGCAATACCGTAATTTGCGACCGCAAGTATTCTTTTTAGATACCGGGACTGTGAGGGGTGGCTGATGTCATTCAACTTTCTTGCTTCGATCTGAACCTGAATGTTGTTCAACAAAATGGGTACGAAAACGTATACAATTGGCAAGGCTACTATGCATCCGATACCTATTCCAGCGTATCTAAAAAAACGCTTCATGAAGAATCGAGAATTTCCTTGGCGAGAGGGTAAAATTCGGTCACGATCTGTTCACCTCTTACATTAGTTTCAGGATTTGTTCGAGGCGGTTTATGGTCCAGATGATAAAGGGTCGCGATAATCGTCGGCGGTATATCGATTCCCACTGCCAACTTCCATTCGTCAATCAAAGATCTTATTTTCGCTGCGGCGAAATACACATTGTGCTTATCGTCAGTAACGTACTGGTAGATGTATGCAAGAGAAGTTTTGGCAACATGTGTTTTGTCCAATTTCTCATCGAGTGGGTCGGGGTTGTAATAACCTTGCCTGATCAAATCCTTGGCTGTCTGTAGTTTTACCTGGGCTATGCCGACGGAGACATTGGATGACGGTATGAACGTTGATTTGATTTTCTGCGCAATTTCCTCGAACGGTGCGAGCCTGATGGTCTCGTCTATACAGATGGCTGCAAGCAGATACGGGTCGATCCTGAACTGCTGTGCGGCAGAATAAAGGTATGCTTTGTACGACAGAAGCACTGTCTCTATATGGTCTCGCGTATCAAACGGCTGACCATCCGCGGATACGATCAGTTTTCCTTGAGCAGCTTCTTTGACGAGCTGGTCCTGATAAAAATCCCAGAACGGACGGAATTGGGTGTGCGAGAATACGCTGGTCGTATTACCAGTGATGAAAAAAACGCTCTTTGTAGAAATTGAGACGTCCTGGAGCGCCGGTATGCCGACTCGCTGCCGACTCGCGCGAAGATACGATACGCCGTTCCTGGTCGCTGCTTGTAGGCCGCTGACCTGTCCGCTCTTCGTAAGAGCAATCACCTCGGCAAGTGTATATACCATTCCATCATCACCCACAAAAAGCGAGCTCCTGCCTTTGTCATCCTCAACCGCGAGAATGATTTTCATTATTTTATTGTATCATCGCCAAACTACCCATCGAGATTTATCCACCCTAATGGATACTTTGAAGGTTGACAGGGAATCGTACTAAAAGTAGTATAATGGTATGAATACGACCTTGACCATAAAGACCGATAAAAAACTCAGAGATGAAGTAAAGAAAACAGCCAAACAGATGGGCATTCCTATCACGCTAGCTATGAACGCCATGATGCGGCAATTCGTACGCGATGGAGTTCTGACTCTTGAAGCCGAGTGCCCGTTCCCGAGCCATACGCCAAATGCGCAGACGCGCAAGGCAATTCTCGAGATGGACCACAGTAAGGGCAAAAGCGCCGCCACAGCCGATGAAATGTTCGAGCAAATCCTCGGCAAGAACTGGCGCAAAAAGGTCTTTGCGGGTGCATGAGATCTTTGCGCTGGTGGGGAGCATATCCGCGAGATATAAAGTGCCTCATCAAGCGCGGCTACAATTTGAGCAAGCTATATGCAATGGTTGTACTGCTTCGAGAAGAAGGCGCGGTACTTCCGGAAAACGCTCGACCTCATAAACTTTCCGGAGTGTATGAGGGTCTCTGGGAATGTCACATAGGCCACGATTGGCTGCTTATCTACAAAGTCGTTGGCAGCGAATTGTTACTTGCCCGCACCGGCACCCACGAGGATCTCTTCGGATAGTTTGGCTTAATGGTACCTGACACCTTTTCCCCAAGGCTGATAACAATCTGGGCGACGACGCAGCAATTTAGTCTGCTGTGAGGCGACGCCTCGCAGCACATGTTTTAGGTTTGATTTATTTTCCTTAAAGCGTCCCTGGCTGCTATTCTGATTCCTAGATCAGGATGCCCCGTTAACCCAGTGAGTCGCCTGGGATCAGGGAGTCGGCCATTTGTAATCATGTTTGCCAACGCTGTTGCTGCTGCGATTCTCACACCCATCTCTCCATTCATGGCGAAGTCTTCCAACGCTTTATCGTCAGGAATTTGATCTGTTTTAATCATATTCTCGAGAACAGCATTCGCATCGATGCGAATACCCATATCTTCGTGACTACTCAATCCACGTAATGTCCTTACACCAACTTCACCAGCCTTCATCATTGTGCTCAAGGCAGTTTTGGCATCAATTCTTAAGCCTAAATCCTGACTCCTTGTTCTTTCTACGAGTTCTGCAATTCTTGATTCCTTATCTCCAGACTCTCTGCTTTGACCTCTTTCTCCAGTAGGATTTCTGTTCGGGACTTCGATTGACATAGGGCAATTAGCATTAACTATATATGCACGCATTATTCCACTTTCACCAAAAAACACAAATTCGATATGCAAAAAGCGCCGTGCCGCGTTTGACGCGGTCGACGTTTTTGTTGATTGTACACACATTGGTATTTCACACAGTCCCGACGCTTCGGTCGGGACCCCGACCTTGCGTCGGGGCAAGTTATTGACACTCTTTTGTTCCGTCCAAACGCCGGTCTTTCCCGACTGTCGCGCGTACTGAAAAGTAGAACGCGATTACTCTTGGGTACTCGATCGAGATACCCAAATCGACTATCAGCTTCCTCTCGCCCTTTCCTAAGAAAGGGCGGATTCAGCGTCCAATTTTGGAATGAATCCACGAGCAGGTTCCCCTACCCGTGCCTTGTTCAATTTGTGTTAGCTCCATGTCGCCATGGAGATCGGACTATATCTTCATCCGCTTTGCAGCGGAGATTGGCGTGTAGTCTCTGGGGATTCTGCCATGCATTGCCCTCGCGAGCCTTCTCATCTCTTCAAATCCTTTGTCTGTAAGATGATCTTGTCTTTCGAAGCGCTTTGCAATTTCCATGAATCTTTCAAATGCCAGCCGCTTGCTTTCGAAAAGCAGTGGATGTTTCTGAAAGAATGGAATGATCTTGGTCTTGATATCTTCGTAATTTCTCACTTGATACTCAAGACAATCAGAGAATGTCGGCCGTTCATCTACTTTCTTCCATAGAGTTCCACAAGAAAAGAATTTCTTGAGTCTATGGAGAATCTGACCATCACTCTCTTTCAATTTGACACCAAAGACTAATCTGACTCTCAAAGATTTGTAGTTCTTCGAGAGGTCGCGGCTTACGCTGACAGAGAAGTATCCCTCTCCGTCGACGAGTCCGACGACATAGTCTGGTTTCAATTTGGGCAGCCTTTCCTGCTGATTGTCTGCACTCAAAGCATTTTCACTCACACGACAATTTTACCATGTCAGTAGCTTGAGATTCTCAGATATTCCAGCATATAGCCAATTTTTTCTGCGGAGATTGCTCTCCGAGGTCGCAACTAGTTTTCACTCGACGACTTACTCTTTGTCATTGAGTTTGCCTTGGACCATCGCAAGGATGAGCTTCGGGCACTCCCAACTTCCCTGAGTTGACGGGCGGTGAGTACAAGGCTTGAGAACGTATTCACCGCGGT
>Ga0080064_1007692_pt1 | contig 10712 bp, 7 predicted proteins | sample Subgrocontami54m_FD_69260 | JGI IMG/M metagenome (GOLD analysis project Ga0080064, IMG submission 69260) | Subsurface groundwater microbial communities from S. Glens Falls, New York, USA - GMW46 contaminated, 5.4 m (SPADES assembly) (version 2) ... | reverse complement strand
GCCCTCCCCGAACCACCTCCTGCAGCGCAGGAAGATTCAGCGATGTCTGGATCAGATCCCGGTGCCAGTCGAACTGCGCTAAACGCTTGACCAGACTTATGATATCATCCCGCGTTCCCAGTTCCACCAGGGCGTCGATCTGGCTGTCGCTCAGACGGGCGAACAGCTGTCTCAACGACAGCCCCGTCTTCAGCTCCTGGCTGATCGCGCCGGTCCAGGTTTGCTCGTACCCGCGCAGGACCTCCGCCCCGAAATCATTCCGCCGGGCCGCTTCGGAGAGGGTTTCGGCCGCCATGGCCGCGCAGAGCATGCCGTAATAGATCCCCCCCTGGGTCGTCGTCTTGACCTGCCCGGCCGCCTCCCCGACCACGAGAACCCGGTCGGCGTAGCTGCGCTCGATCGGTTCGGTGGGCACGGGGCTGAGCAGCATCTTCGGCTGTGGGGTCAGGATCCTCGGCGCGATGGAGGGGTGCCGCAGCAGCCGCTGGAAGTGGACCGGGGCCTCCTTGGCCGCCACCAGCCCGACGCGGGCGATCCCCGTCTGCAGCGGCACCACCCAGGCGAACGCTTCCGGGGCCACCGAGCGCCCCAGATAGATCTCCACGTCCCGCAGCCCGTCCATCTCCACCTCCGCCTGCGCGCCATAGACGATCTCGCGCGGGCCCTGCAGGCCGGCCTGCAGGGCCAGGTTGGACCCGAACCCGGTGGCGATCACCGCCGCGCGCGCCCGCACCGGCTCCGGGTCATCCTCCCCTTGCCGCAGCTCCACGGCGTCGGAATCCACCCGAAGGAGCCGCGCGTGATACCCGGTCCGCAGCCGCGCCCCGGCCTCCGTGGCCCACCCGGCCAGCATCGAGTCGAACTGGAGGCGGCTGACCACGTGGGCCAGCGGCCGGCCCGGGTCGTAGCGGAACGATTGGCCGGACGGAGCGTAAAAGGTGACCGCCTGGAGACTGCTCAAGATGGTCTCCGTCGGCAGGTTGAACCGCGGGAAGGCCTCCGCGCCGAGGATCCCGGTGCAGTTGACGAACAGGCCCGGCGCCTCATGCTCCTCCAGCAGCAGCGTGGAGAGGCCGGCCCGCGCGGTCAGCATCGAGCAGAGCGATCCCGCCGGCCCCGCCCCGATCACCGCCACGTCATAGAGAGTTTGCATGGTTTCCTCGTTTATCCCGGGGGCCATCCGAGTGATCTGCCTCCCAGCAAGTGGAGGTGCAGGTGGTAGACCGATTGGCCGGCCGCCGGGTTGCAGTTGATCACCAGGCGGTACCCCGGCTCGGCGATGCCCATCTCCACCGCCAGCTTGTTGGCGATGAGCACCAACTGCGCGACGATCTCCGCGTTCTCCTTCTTCAGGTCCGAGACGCGGGCGATGTGCTGTTTCGGGATGATCTGCAGGTGGACCGGCGCCATCGGGTGGATGTCGTGGAACGCCAGCAACTGCATGTCCTCGAACGCGATCTTCGCGGGGATCTGCTTGGCCGCGATTTTGCAGAAGAGGCACTCAGCCACGGAACTGCTCCGCCATTCGGATCCGTTTGGAGATCGGCGGATGGTCGTACAAAAGCCATTCCACCCAAAGGGGCGGGTTTTGCTCGGCCAGGTTCTGCTCGGCCAGCCGGCGCATCGCCGCGATGAAGGCGGCCGGGTCGCGGGTCTGCTCCAGCGCGAACCGGTCCGCTTGCCGCTCCAACCGCCGGGAGACCCACTGCGTGAACGGCATCAGCAGCAGCCCCGCGACCGACAGCCCGAATCCGATCAGCGCCAGCGCCGCCAGGTCCTGGAAGCCCGCGATCCCCAGCCGCGGCATCGCCGCCCGCGCCCAGCGGTCCACCACGAAGCAGGAGAGCCCCGCCGCCGCGGCGCTCAAGGCGAGCCCGATCCCGATGTGGTGCAGGTGGTGATGCCCCAGCTCATGCGCCAGCACCACCTCGATCTCTTCGGGCGGATAACGGGAGAGCAGAGTGTCGCTCAGCAGCACGCGGCGCGACCCGCCCAGCCCGCAGAGGCAGGCGTTCGCCTTGCGGGTGGTCCGGCTCAGGTTGAGGGAAAAGATCTCCCGCGCCGGCGTCCCGCATTTTTCCAGCAGCCGCTCCAGCCGTTCCCGCACCGGCCCTTTTTCCAGAGGCACCTGCTTGTAAAAAAGGGGGATCAGCAGCATCGGGAAGACCCACGTCAGCAGCGCGCTCCAGAGCATCCAGCATGCGGCCGCCCAGATCCACCACCGGTCCGGGGCCGCCCGCAGCAGAAAACTCAAGCCCTCCGCGATCCCGAGCCCCATCGCGCCGCCGAGCAGCAGCCCCTTGGCGTGGTCCTTCAGCCAGTCGCCGAACCCCTGCGTGGAAAGCCCGAACCGGTGCTCCAGCCGGAACCCGCGGACCCAGTCCAGCGGGAAGCTCATCAGCGCCGATCCCGCCCACAGCGCTCCCGCGAAGAGCGCCACCCGCAGCGGCCAGGATTGGACGCGCGCGGCTACCCAGCCCCCCCAGCTCGACGCGAGCCCGCCGAAAAGCAGAACGCCGAAAAGGGAAAACGTCAATCCCAGGTCCGCCAGCCAGAGTTTTCGTTTCAATGACGCGTAGAGGGCCGGGTCCATGCCGGAGCGGGAATCCGCCGGAGCCGGCCGTTCCGGGTCCAACGGGTCACCGGGGATCTTGAGAAGATCCCCCAATTCTTGTTGGAGCGTGGCGCTCAAGTTCTGGAAATGGATCCCGACAAAAAAATGCCGCTGCGGGTCCTCCGCGCCCGGATCGGCCGGGACCTCTTTCACCCAAACGACCACGGCCGCCACTCTGAGCGGTGTCTGCCGGCCCGGCACCGGGAGCTCCAGCTCCAGCGCCGACCCCGGAGGAATCTTCTCCCGCATCGTGAGGCCCGCTCCCGTACGGCTGACATCCCGCGTCTGGGCGGACGAGGGCGAGTAGGTTTCCGTCCGGTGGTAGCGCACCGACCAGTTGACCCGGTAACGAGGCGCGCGGCGATTTTCCGCTCTGAGCCAGAGCCGGCGCAGCCGCCCCATCGGAACTTTTCCGTGCGCGGCCAGCTTTTCCTCCCGCACGATCACCATCAGCAGGGAAAAGGCCAACGCCATCGCCCACATCGCGAGGTTCCTAACCATTTCGGAGAACGGAATCCAGCCATCGGCACAGGTCCTCGATCACGCGGCCCCTCTCCGGCTCGTTGAACAGCTCGTGGTACATCCCGTCGTAGCGGTACAGCGACAGCGGCGAGCCGTTGCCCCGGCGGGAGAATTCCAGCGCCGTTTTCGGATCGCAGACCTCGTCCGTCCCGGATTGGAGGATCAGGCAGGGGACGCGCAACCGCCCGGCCAGCTCCAGCGAATTCGCGAGCGCGTCCTGAAGCGCCAGCGCGCACCGGGCCGTGAGAACGCTGTGGATCAGAGGGTCTTTGCGGTATTGCTCCACCACCTGCGGGTCTCGGCAGAGCTTGGCGGGGTTGACGCCGTTTTGGAACGGGGCCAGCGGCGCCACCTTGGAGGTCGCGGTGACCAGCGCCACTTTCCAGGCGGGGGTTTCATGGGTGAGCTTGAGCGCCGGAGAGGAGGCGGCGACCGCCCGGATCTCGCCGGGGTGCTCCGCGGCGTAGGTGAGGGCGATCAAGCCGCCCAGACTGTGCCCCACCAGCAGGACCGGCACACCGGGCAGCGCCTCGCCGGCCCGGAGTTTCAGGAGATGCAGGTCCTCCACGAATTCCTGGAGGGAGCGGCAATCTCCCCGGGCCCCTTCGGAGCGCCCGTGCCCCCGATGGTCCATGATCCAGACGGAAAAGCCGTGGCGGGTCAGGCGGGCCGCCAGGTGCCCGTACCGGCCGCCGTGCTCGGCCACCCCATGGACCAGCAGGCAAACCGCGCGCGGCTGAGGGATATCCCAACGGCGGTAAAAGAGCCGCAGCCCGTCGTGGGCGTTAAAAAATCCTTCCGTCGCGGACACGTGGGCGGAATCCGGCATGGCTAAGATTATATCACTACTTGTAGAGGGCTTCGATCTCGGCGGCGTAGCGCTCGGCGACGACGCGGCGCTTCACCTTCAGCGTGGGGGTCAGCTCGCCGCCGCCCGACGAGAACGGCTCGGGCAGCAGCGCGATCTTCTTGATCTGCTCGAAGGAGGCCAGCGTCCGGTTGAGTTGCTCCACGCGCTGCCAGATGAACGCGTGGGCCTGCTCCGGCGCCAGGCCGCGCGTCTTTTCCGGGTTCGGCACCACGAGCGCGGTCAGGTACTTCCGTTTGTCCCCGATCACGACGCAGTCGGTAATGGCGGGGTCGGCTTTGAGGGCGGCCTCCAAATTTTGGGGGGCGACCATCTTCCCGCCGGAGGTTTTGATCAGGTCCTTCTTCCGGTCCGTGATGGAGAGGAACCCCTCCGCGTCCAGCGCCCCCACATCCCCCGTGTGGAACCATCCCTCCGCGTCGATCGCCTCGGCGGTGGCCGCGGGGTTCTTGTAATAGCCGCGCATCACGTGCGGCCCGCGCGTGAGGATCTCCCCGTCCCCGGCGATCCGCACCTCGACGCCGGGCAGCGGCAGCCCTACGGTTCCGAACCGGAACCGGTCCAGCCGGTTGCAGGTGATCACCGGAGAGGTCTCCGTGAGGCCGTACCCCTCCAGGATCAGGATCCCGGCCGAATAGAAAAACTCCGCGAGCTCCTTGGAGAGGGGAGCGCCGCCCGAGACGCAGAACCGGATGCGGCCCCCCATCCGGGCGCGCAGCTTGGAGAAGACCAGTAGGTCGGCGAACGGGTTCTTGCTGCCGGCCCGCAGCGCCCAGCGGAACAGCGCCCGCTTGAATGCCGGGGCCGCGCGGACCGCCTCCAGGATCCGGTCGTGCATCTTCTCGTAAAAACGGGGCACGCCGGTGATGACCGTCGGCCGCGTTTCCAGCAGGTTCCGGGGCACCGAATCCAGGTTTTCCGCGTAGGCGATCGTCCCTCCGACGGAGAGCACGAAATAATACCCCGCCATCCGCTCGAAGACGTGCGAGAGGGGCAGGAAGGAGAGCATCAGGTCCTCCTCCCCGATCGGCAGCACCTCTTTCACGGCCCGGCAATTGCTCAGGAAGTTGTCGTGCGTCAGCACCACCCCTTTGGGGGCGCCGGTGGTGCCGGAGGTGTAGATGATGGAGGCGGCCTCCTCGGGCTTGCCCCGCTCGATCCGCTCTTCCAGCAGGCGCCGATGCTCCTGGGAGGCGGTGGCGCCCAGCCCGAGCAGCTCGCCGAACCACCAGACGCGCGGGCCGGTGACCCGGTAGGGGGCGTCGAATAAAATCACCTTCAGGTCCAACTCCTTCTGCAGATGGACCACCTTGCCCATCAGCTCCGGGTCGGCGGCGAACAGCACCCGGGCGCCGGAGTCCCGGAGGATGTGCTCCACCTCCTCCGCGGTCAGCGTGAGGTAAATCGGGACCGTGATGCCGCCCGCGCTTAAGATCCCTAAGTCGGCGAACGCCCATTCCGGCCGGTTCTCGGACAGGATGGCCACCCGGTCTCCCGGCTGAACGCCCAGATCCATCAAGCCCAGAGCCGTCTCCTTCACCCGGTCCCACGCCTGCCGCCAGGAGACCGGCCGGTACGCCCCGCCCTTTTTCACCCGGAAAACAGTCCGCTCGCCCAGCCGTTCCGCCTGGGCCAGGAACATCCGGGGCAAGGTGGACAGCATGCGCTTAGCGGTCCTCGAATTTCGGAGGGCGCTTTTCGAGGAACGCCGTGAGGCCCTCCTTCATGTCGTGCAGCTCGCACAGCTCGCCGAAGAACTTGGCTTCAAGCGCGAGGCCCTCCTCCAGCGAGCCCGCCAGCCCCTCCCGCGTCGCGCGCAGGATCCGCTCGATCGCCGGCCGGCTCTTCGAGGCGATCTTCTTGGCCAGCCCCTTGGCCTGCTTGAGCACTTCCTCCTCCGGGACCGCCTTGTTGACCAGTCCGATCGCCTCGGCCGTTTTGCCGTTGATCATGTCGCCGGTGAGGTTGAGCTCCAGCGCTTTGGATTTTCCGACAATCCTCGCCAGCCGCTGCGTGCCGCCGAAACCGGGCATGATGCCGAGGTTGATCTCCGGCTGGCCGATGCGGGAGCGCTCGTTGGCGATCCGGATCGTGCAGGCCATCACCATCTCGTTGCCGCCGCCCAGGCAGTGGCCGTTGATCGCGGCGATCGTCGGGATCGGCAGCCGCTCCAGCTTGTTGAACACCTTCTGCCCCAGCGTCGCCGCTTCCTGCCCGGCCGCCGCGCCGGAGAGCTCCGAGATCTCCTTGATATCGGCGCCGACCACGAAGAAGGTCCCGGCCCCCGTCAGGATCAGCACCTTCACGTTGGGATCCTTGGCCACGCCGTCCAGGAATCCGCTGATCTCAGTCAACACCCCCTTGGACAGCAGATTGGCCGGCGGATTGCTGATCGTCAGCAGACAGACCTTCTCTTCCATTGTGACGCCCAGGTACTGGTAATCAGGCATAAATCCTCCTCTACAACGTCATCTCGAGCCGCGAAGCGGCGAGAGATCTTGTTTTAGATCGAGATTTCTCGGCCTGCGGCCTCGAAATGACACCGATCAATAATTAAAGAATCCTTTTTTCGTTTTGACGCCCAGGAATCCGGCGTTCTTCATGGTGCGCAGCCGGTGCGACGGGTGGAACCGGAACCCGAGCTGCTGCGTGTACCGGTCCAGCGTATCCACCAGCGTGTCGATGCCCATGAGGTCAGCGGCGTGCAGCAGGCCCCCCTTGGAGGCCGGGTAGCCCAGCCCCGCCATGACGCCGATCTCAATCTCGCCGGCGGAGGAGATCCCCTCCTGCAGCGCCAGCACCGCCTCGTTGATGATGAGGACCATCAGCCGCTCGGCCGAAAATGGGGACTGTCCCCGAAGGGGGACTGTCCCCATTTTCAGAACTTCGATCTCTTTCTCGAGCGCGGGATCCGGCCGGCCCGCGTCCGTCGGCCCGCCCTGCGTGTAATCGTAAAAGCCCTTGCCGGATTTCCGGCCGAAGCGTTTGAGCTGCAGTAGGCGGTCCCACAAGCGCGCCGGTTTCATCCGGTCGCCGTACCCCTGCCAGAGCACCTTGCCGGCCTCGGCGCAGATGTCCAGCCCCAGCGCGTCGATCAGCGTGAAGGGTCCCATCGGCCACCCCACCGCTTTCATCGCCTGGTCAATCTGCTCGATCGAGGCGGCCCCTTCCTCCAGCGCCGTCACCGCCTCGTTCAGGTACGGCATCAGCAGGCGGTTGACCAGGAAGCCGGGGCACTCCTTCACCTTGACCGGCAGCTTCTTAAGCGACTCCGCGAAGGAGATCACCTCCTCCACCGTCTCGTCGGCGGTGACGAGGCCCGGGATCACCTCCACCAGCTTCATGAAATGGGCCGGGTAGAAAAAATGCATGCCGACCACCTTCTCCGGCCGCTTCGTGGAGGCGGCGATCCCGGAGATGGAAAGGGCGGAGGTATTGGTGGCCAGGAGGGCCGACGCCGGGCAATGCTGGTCCAGCGCCTGGAAGATCTCCAGCTTGATCTTCAGGATCTCCGGCACCGCCTCGATCACCAGGTCCACGTCCTTAAAGTCCTCGTAGCGGGTGGTCGGCGTGACCAACTTCATCCGCTGCTCCATCTCCTCCGGCGTCATCCGCTTCTTGGCCACGCGGCCCTCGTACACCTTTCGGATGGTGCCCATGCCCCGCTGCAGGAACTCGTCGTTGACCTCCTTGAGCACCACCGGGGTGCCGTTGTAGGAGATCACCTGCGCGATGCCGGCCCCCATCGTTCCGGCCCCCACCACCCCCACCTTGTAGATCGCCATCCGTCACTCCTTTTAAGGGATCATTTCACAACCGGTCATTTCAAGGCCAAAGGCCGAGAAATCCCGTCTTTAAAAACGAGATCTCTCACCCCTTCGGGGTTCGAGATGACGTTGTGAAATGAGCTGTTATTCAAACACCAGTTTCTTGATTTCCGGCAAATGCGCCTCGGCCTCTTCCTCTCCGCGGCGGATCAGCTGCTCCACGTTGTAGAATTCCCACCAGTTGACGCGCGGGATGGTGGGATGCAGCGCCACGTCGGCCTGCGCGCATTGCGCCTCGGCCAGCACGTACTCCATCCCCTGCATCGTGTGCATGATCACGTCGAAGATGTTCGTGTCCATCCAGTTCCAGAACCCCTGCCTTATCCGGAAGCGGCCCGTGGCCAGCCATCCCTTGGCCGCGGCCTCGCGCGCGAGGCGGGCCCTCTCTTCGGCCAGATCCTGGTGCCGACGCATGATGTCGTCGGGGCTGGGCAAGGTGTTGACGGCGATCACCTTGTGGACCCCCATCCGGTTGAGCACGTCCACCGGCACCGGGTCCAGCACGCCGCCGTCAATCAGCCAGCGTCCCCGCACCTGGATCGGGTAGAAGATGGCCGGGATGGAGACTGAGGCCCGCACCGCCTGCGCCACGGAGCCCTCATCCAGCACGATCAGCTCCCGGCGGGCGTAGTCCACCGCCGTCACCTTCACCGGCACCTTGAGGTCCCGGAATGTTTTGTCCCCCAGGTGTTTGGTCAGGAACTTGGTCACCTGGCCTCCCATGAGGATGCCGAACTTCGGCCCCGGGAACGGCGGGTCCACCAGCCGCAGCAGGGACCCCTTCGTCCGGAATTCCGCGGCCAGCTTCTCCAGATCGGCCGGCGAATATCCGGCCGCCCAGAAGCAGCCCAGGAGTGCCCCGATCGAGGAGCCGGCCACGATGTCGATCGGGATCCCCTCCCGTTCCAGCACCTTCAAGACGCCGATGTGGGAGAGCCCCATCGCGGCGCCCGATCCCAGCACCAGCCCCACCAGCACCTCGCCGATCTCCCGCCCGATCCGCCGGATCGCGCGGCCGTATTCCCAGTCCGGGTGGGCCAGCACCACGGGATGCCCCGGGGCGGGCGGGGCATTGACGGCCGGCAGCGTGGCGTAGACCCTCTGCTGCAGGATCTCGCCGCGCTGGTGTTCGTCCACATCCTGCGTGGTCTCATTCACGACGACGCGCAGCCGGGTCTCCGCCTGCTGGAGGGTCCTTTTCAGCTCCGTGATCACAGCCGCCGTCGCCTCCAGGTGTTCCCGGGTGCCGTCGCAAACCAGGTGGAGCAGGTCCGCCTGCACCAGCGCCTTGAAGACGGTCCGGTCCATCTGGTGGGGCAGGTCGGTGAGCACGAACGGGTAGAGGTTGGCGAGATAGGACAAGAGCGGTGTGATCTGCCCGACATCCGAAAAGGCGTTCGGCTCGTGGGCGACATTGAGCGTGTCCAGCCCGATCGCCTCGTGGCGGACGATCGAAGCGGCCACCTGCGCTTGGTCGAGCCCCCCGGCCTTCAGCCGGACCGGCGGCGGGAACTGCCCCACGCCCAGCGCCTGGCAGACCGATTCGCCGCCGGGGTTCAAGTCCACCAGGATCACCCGCTTACCCGTCTCCTTGTGCAGCGAGCAGGCCAGGTTGATCCCGTACATCGTGCGGCCGGATCCCTTGACCGGGCTGTAGATCGAAATCAGCGTGGACTCGAAGACCCGTTTCGCCGGCAGGTCCTTCTGCCGCAGGCGCCGAGACAGCGTCGTGGAGAGGTGGATCGCCATCTCGGGGATCTGGCGCAGCAGCGCCTCGAAGTCCGGCCGCTTGATCTTGATCAGGATCGAATCGTTGACGGCCTGCGTCGTGACCGAGTGGGGTTCGTTGGTGAGGATCGAGATCGTTCCGAAGTAATCGCCCGGGTGCAGCAGTTCCAGCGTTTCGCTTTTTTCGCCGTGGCGCACGAAGACCCGCACCCGCCCGCTCACCAGCCCGTAGAAGGCATCGGCGGGGTCTCCCTGCCGGTAGATGAACTCCTCCTTTTCATATTCGGAGATGCGGCAGCGGGCCGCCACGAGTTCCAGTTGGCTTTCGTTGAGGGAGGTAAAGAGGGAGATCTGACGCAGAAGCCAGCGTTTGTTGGGGGCGGCTTTCATCGCGGGGTTATGATAGCACAGCCCTTTCTTAAAAAAGAAAGAAGCCCCCGCCACAAATCGTGGCGGGTCCGCCTATGGCGGAGACAAAGGCGGCGCTGACGATCGTCTGAACGGCCCAGCGTCCCCTAAAGCAGGGGGCTGTCTCATTTCTTGGCCCGACGACCGGCACCTTACGGCGCGCGCAACATGAACCCGCGTCGGCAACCCGGCTGCCGTGCCGGAGGCGTTCCCACCCCGGTTTAGGCCCGTGGCTTTGCGTCCCCGTCTTTCGGCGGGTTTGCCTTTATCGGCCACTCCAACCATGCCACACCCGGTCTCATGGAAGCAAGATCGGGCGCCTGAAAATCTTCGCGGTTGGCGCTTTCAGGCAATTACAAAGTGGAGCAAAATACCCATTTATATATCGAAAATATGGCTTTAGTGGGCTGAACTATCCAGTTTTCCATGAGAAAACAGGGGTACTAGGAGGCAAAGCACTGCTATGGAGGCGTAAGCGGCCGCGAATGAGGGGGCGGCGCCGAATTGGAACCGGCTGACCAATCCGGCGGGAGTCAGCGAGTAAGAGTGGACCAACCCCACCCAGGAGAAAAAGGCCATCGCCCCCATCCAGCCCGCGGCCGTCCGGAATTTCCGTTCGATCAAGGCCACGGTGAAAGCCGCCCAGCACATGGAGGTGAAGATGAACCCCCGCTCGATACTGATCATCCCGCCGATCGCCATCTGTCCGGCGAGGGCCTGCCGGCCCACCGCGTAAAGAGAAGTG
>Ga0080064_1007689_pt1 | contig 10714 bp, 7 predicted proteins | sample Subgrocontami54m_FD_69260 | JGI IMG/M metagenome (GOLD analysis project Ga0080064, IMG submission 69260) | Subsurface groundwater microbial communities from S. Glens Falls, New York, USA - GMW46 contaminated, 5.4 m (SPADES assembly) (version 2) ... | reverse complement strand
ATACCGGCGTGTCAGGCCGGGGGTAGCGGGTTCGAGTCCCGTCCACTCCGCCATTTTCCCGAGAGGTGCTCGCGGCTTGGCACCGCCGAGCGCGGGCGTGTCCGGTTTGTCCGCCACTTGTGATCCAAGTGTCGACGAATTTGACGAGGATTTGGGTTTTCATTAGGCGAATAAGGCAAGAGCAGTCTCGTTGGTTCCGGCTCGTCCGGCAAAGGTAGGTGCCCCTTCCATGTTCAATTTCGTCTCCCAGCACAAGCGCCTGCTGCAGTTCCTGTTGATCCTGTTCATCGTGCCGCCGTTCGCGTTCTGGGGCATCGATTCCTATCAGCATTTCTTCAGCGCCACCAGCGACGTCGCGGAAGTCAACGGCCAGGCGATCTCGGAACGGGAATTCGGCGACCAGATGAAGCAGCAGCAGGACCGGGTGCGCGCGCTGCTGGGCGCCAACTTCGACGCCGCCGCGTTCGACTCGCCCGAACTGCGCGCGCGGCTGCTGGACGGAATAATCGCCCAGCGGCTGCTCGTGCAGCAGGCGGTACGCGGGAACCTCGCGATCAGCAACGAACAACTGGCCGAGGTGATCCGTTCCGAGCCCGCCTTCCAGGAAGGCGGCAGGTTTTCCCGCGAGCGGTACGAGGACACGCTCAGGCGCGAGGGGTATACGGCCGCCGGCTACGAGGCGGTCCTGCGCCGGGACCTGATCCTGCAGCAGTTCGTGAGCGCCGTCAGCGATGCCGGAATCGCATCCAGGACGGCGGCACGCCAGGTCGCCGCGTTGCGAGGCGAGCAGCGCGAAGTGTCCGAATACGTGGTCGGCGCCGACCCCTTCGCCTCCAAGGTCGTCGTCGATCCCAAGGAGGCGCAGGCGTATTACGAAGCGAGCCGCAGCCGCTTCCTCGTGCCCGAGCAGGTCAGGGTCGAGTACGTCGTGTTCAACAGCAATTCCGTGCTGGCCTCCGAGCAGGTCAGCCAGGACGAGGTCAAGTCCTGGTACGACGCGCACATCGAGCAGTACCAGGATAAGGAGGAGCGCCAGGCGAGCCACATCCTGATCGCGGTCAAGGCCGGCGCGAGCGACGCGGAAAAGGCGAAGGCCCGCGAGAAGGCGCAGGCGTTGCTCGACCAGGTGCGCAAGGCCCCGCAGAGCTTCGCCGATGTCGCGAAGAAGAATTCCGAGGACACGGAGTCGGCCAAGCGCAGCGGAGACGTGGGGTATTTCGCGCGGGGCATGATGGTTGCGGCTTTCGAGAACGCGGCGTTCCGGCTCAAGCCCGATGAGATCAGCGGGCTGGTGGAGTCCGAATTCGGCTTTCACATCATCCGGCTGACGGGAATCAAGCCGGCCAAGGTGCGCAGCCTCGAGGAGGTGCGGGCCGACATCGAGCGGGAGCTGAAGAAGCAGCGGGCCGGGAGGAAATTCGCCGAGGTGGCCGAGACCTTCAGCAACCTCGTCTACGAGCAGTCGGATTCACTGAAGCCCGTGGCCGAGCGGTTCAAGCTGGCGATCGAAACCAGCGGCTGGGTGACGCGCCGGGCCGCGTCCGTGCAGGTCCTGAACCATGCGCGCGTATTGTCGGCGCTGTTCACCGACGACGCGATCAAGAACCACCGCAACACCGAGGCCGTCGAGGTGGCGCCGGGTACGCTGGTTGCCGCGCGCGTGGCCGAGCACCGCGCGGAGGCCGCGAAGCCGTTCGAGGAGGTGCGCGGCGACATCGTGCGCGAACTCACCCGCAAGCAGGCCGCGCTACAGGCGGCCAAGCTCGGAGAAGCGAAGCTCGCGGAACTCAGGAAGGGGAACGTGGCTGCGGTGGCGTTCGGCCCCGCGAAGACCGTCACCCGCGAGGACCCCAAGGCCGTGAAGCCGGAGTACGTCGAGCCGATCTTCCGCGCCGACCGGGCCAAGCTCCCCGCCTACGCCGGCGTGGCGCTGCCCGAGGGCTATGCGATCCTGCGCGTGAGCCGCGTCGTCGACGCACCGGCCGACGAGGCAAAGCAGAGGAACCTGCAGACCGAACTCGCCCGAGCCATGGGCGGGCAGGAGTTCCAGGCCTACCTGGCGGGCCTGCGCGCCGGCGCGAAGATCGAGATCAACAAGACGCTCCTGGAGAAGAAGCAGCAGCAGTAGCGCGGGATATCCTGTAACGATGTCATTCCGAGGGTCTTGCCCGAGGAATCTGCTGTTGGGCAAGTCCGTCGCTTAGCTCAGGACGACCTGAACCGGCACGGCCGGATCCAAACAGGCTGCCGCGGATTGCCATCCCAAATCTCACGATTTTGCGCAGTTGCGAAGTTGCAACTGCGCAAAATCGTGAGACCGATTCAACCCCAAGAACTTCGCCAGGTCTGCGATACGAAATTACTTGCCCTCGTGCTGGTGCTCCCGCACTCCGGCGATGCAATGGTGGTATCCGGAATCGACGTAGATGATCTCCCCGGTCATTGCCGAGGCGAGGTCCGAGAGCAGGAAGGCCGCGACGTTGCCCACCTCGTCGATGGTGACGTTGCGCCGCAGCGGCGCGTTGAATTCCACGTGCTTGAGGAGCTTGCCGAAGCTCGCGACGCCGCTCGCGGCCAGCGTCTTGATCGGTCCCGCCGACAGGCCGAGGACGCGGATCCCCTTGGGGCCGAGCCCGGTGGCCAGGTAGCGTACGCTCGACTCGAGGCTCGCCTTGGCCAGCCCCATGACGTTGTAGTGGGGCACCGGGCGTATGGAGCCGAGATAGGTCATGGTGAGCATCGCGGCGTTGCGCCCTTCCATCATCGGCAGCGCCGCCTTGGCGAGCGCCGGAAAGCTGTAGGCGCTGATGTCGTGCGCGATCCGGAACGCTTCGCGCGACAGTCCTTCGAAGAAATCGCCCGCGATCGCCTCGCGCGGTGCATACGCAACCGCGTGCACCAGGCCGTCGAACTTGTCCCAGCGCCCGCGCAGCGCCGAGAACAGGTCCAGGATCTCCTGGTCGCTCGACACGTCGCAGGGAAACACGAGGTCGCTGCCGAACTCCGCGGCCATTTCCGCTACGCGGTCGCGGAAGCGGACGTTCTGGTAGGTGAAGGCAAGCTCCGCGCCCTCGCGCCGGCATGCCTTGGCTATTCCATAGGCGATGGAACGGTTGCTGAGCAGACCGGTGACGAGTATGCGTTTGCCCGACAGAAAACCCATCCTGTATTCCTCTGCAAAAGCTGCAGATTATAGCCGATCGATGCCGGCGCCCGGGACTGCGCCGCGCGGGGACCTAAAGATTGCGCTCGGGTTGCCGAAAATCCCAACTGGATGGCGAACATTCCGTAGGAGGATATTATGAAGTTCCATGCAACCGCAGTTGCCGCGGCGCTCGCACTCGTGTTTCTCGCCCCGGCGCAGGCCAAGGACGAATTCGGCACCCGCGCCGAGGCCGAGGCGCTGGTGAAGAAGGCCGTCGCCCACATCAAGTCCGCCGGAAACGAAGCCGCGTATGCGGATTTCACCGGCAAGAAGGCGGGTTGGGTCGATCGCGATCTCTACGTCGTCGTGTACGGCATGGACGGCAAGGGGATAGCGCACGGCCAGAACGCGAAAATGGTCGGCAAGGACCTCATCGACCTCAAGGATGCCGACGGCAAGCCTTTCGTCAAGGAACGCACCGAGCTCGCCGCCTCGAAGGGCAAGTTCTGGCAGGAGTACAAGTTCACCGACCCGGTCACGAAGAAAGTGCTGCCCAAGGAGATGTACTGCGAGCGCGTCGAGGCCGTGATCACCTGCGTCGGCGTGTACAAGCGCTAACGGGGCTCGATGCAGCCGGGGGACGCGGTCATGACGATCCGGTGGAAAGTCCTGGCCGCGCCCGCGGTCGCGGTCGCCTTCATGCTGCTGCTGGCGGCGCTCGGCTACACCGTCATGCAGCGCCAGCAGGGTGCCATGCAGGACATGGCGGAGAGCCGCTTCGGCAATTTCGCCTTCGCCGCCCAGCAGTCCGACCAACTCGCCGCGGTCCATTCGGGCGCCTATCGCTTCTTCACCTGGATCGAGAACCTCGACGACGCCAGGATGGAGCAGACGATCAAGGCGCTGATCGGCAAGGTCGATGCCGTGGCGGCGGCCGTGAAGCGATTCGGGGAGGGCGGCGGCCTGGTCGAGGAAGAGCGCTCGGTCATCGGCAAGGCGGCGCTTGCGCTGGCGACCTACCGCAAGGACCTGTTCACCGCGCTCGACCTGGGTTCGGGCGACGCTAAGATGGGCATGGTCGCCATGCAGACGGCCGACCAGCGCTATCTGGAGGCGAGCGCCGTCCTCGGCCTATGGGTGCGGCTCGAGGAGTCGCTCGCGAAGCAGCGGTCCGAGCGCGCACAGGCCGAGTCCCGCCGCATCGCGCTCGCGTCGGTCATCGTGGTGCTGCTCGCCGTCGCGCTGGTCGTGATCGCGAGCCTGTGGCTCACGCGCGTGATCATGCGTCCGGTCGACGAGGCGCGCGCGCTCGCCGAGGCCATCGCGGGCGGCGACCTGACCCGTGAGATCCGGCCCCAGAAGCCAGACGAGCTGGGCCAGCTCCTCGCCTCGCTCGGCGCCATGCAGTCCAGGCTCAAGCAGATGATAGGCGGGATCGGCACGAGCGCCGATCAGGTGACCACCGCGGCCGGCCGCCTCGCTGCCGCAGCGAGGGACGTTTCCACGAGCTCGGGCGCGCAGACCCAGGCCGCCTCGGCGACTGCCGCCGCGGTGGAGCAAATGAGCGTCAGCATCGCCCAGGTCTCGGACAACGCCGAGGCGGCCCGCCAGATGGCGCAGCAGACCGCCGAAGTGTCGCAGTCCGGACTCGCGCGCGTGAGCGACGCGTCGCAGGAAGTGCAGCGCATCGAATCCTCGATCACCAAGTTCTCCCAGGACATCCGCGAGCTCGAACACCAGGCGGGCCAGATCGGATCGATCGCCCTGCTGATCAAGGACATCGCCGAGCAGACCAACCTGCTCGCGCTCAATGCGGCGATCGAGGCGGCGCGCGCCGGCGAGCAGGGCAGGGGCTTCGCGGTGGTCGCGGACGAGGTGCGCAAGCTTGCCGAGCGGACCGCCGCCGCGACCAGCGACATCAAGACCAAGATCGATTCCATCCAGACGAAGACCTCGTCGGCCGCGCAGACCATGACCGGCGTGAACCAGCAGGTCGCGCGCGGCGTGCAGGTGATCGGCGACCTGGTGGCGCCGCTGGAGCAGTTGAACGCGAGCGCCGGGCGCGCGCTGTCGAACCTGGTCGAGCTTTCCGATGCCACCAAGGAACAGAGCCAGGCGAGCAACCAGATCGCGCAGAACGTGGAGAAGATCGTCGACATGGCCGAGGAAAACAACTCCGCGGTCAAGCAGAGCGCGCAGGCCTCCGAGGAATTGAGCCGGCTCGCGCAGGGGCTGCTCGGCATGGTGCGCAACTTCAAGGCCTGAACGCGGGGCCGCCGCGGGGCGACTGCCCTGGGGCAGCGTGCTACACTTGCCCGCCATGCGCGCGTGGGCAGCGGTGCTTCTCCTCGCCAGTCTTGCCGCTTGCGGGCGGGTCTGGAACGATCCCTATCCTGCCGGGGACCGCGGCGGGAACATCCTCTATACCTCGTTCTCCGAGCGCCCCAAGCACCTCGACCCGGTGCAGTCCTACAGCGAGAACGAGGCGGCGTTCAACGCGCAGATCTACGAGGCGCCGCTCCAGTACCATTACCTCAAGCGTCCCTACGAACTGATCCCCCGCACCGCGGTGGGCATGCCCAGGATCACCCGCTACGATGCCGCCGGGCATCCGGTGGGACCGGAGTCCAGGGCGGTCGGCACCAGCGTCTACGAGATCCGGATCCGCCCGGGCATCCTCTACCAGCCGCACCCGGCGTTCGCGCGCGACGCCTCGGGGCGGCTGCTGTACGGCCATCTCGGGCGCGAAGAACTCGAGCGCATCTGGAGGCTCGCGGATTTTCCGGAAACGGGAACGCGCGAACTGACCGCGGAGGACTATGTCTACCAGGTCAAGCGGCTCGCTCATCCCCGGCTGCACTCGCCGATCTTCGGGCTGATGAGCGAGTACGTCGTGGGCTTGAAGGACCTCGCCGCGACGCTGCGCGCGGCGGACCAGGCGCTCGCCGCGCAGGGCGCGAAGGACGCCTGGCTCGACCTGCGCACGTTCCCGCTCTCCGGTGTGGAGGTGGTGGACCGCTACACCTACCGCGTCCGGATCAAGGGCAACTATCCGCAGTTCGCCTACTGGCTGGAGATGCCGTTCTTCGCGGCCATGCCGGTCGAGGCCGACCGCTTCTTCTCCCAGCCCGGGATGGCGGAGAAGAACCTGACCCTGGACTGGTACCCGGTCGGCACCGGCCCCTACATGCTGACCGAGAACGATCCGAATTCGCGCATGGTGCTCGTGCGCAATCCCAATTTCCGCGGCGAACCCTATCCTTCCGAGGGCGAGCCGGGCGACCCCGGAGAGGGACTGCTCGCCGACGCCGGCAAGCGCATGCCCTTCATCGACAAGGTCGTGTTCAGCCGTGAGAAGGAGGGGATCCCCTACTGGAACAAGTTCCTGCAGGGCTACTACGACACTTCCGGCATCAGCTCCGACAGCTTCGACGAGGCGGTGAGGATCAACGTTTCCGGAGAGGCGACGGTGACCTCGGAGATGGCGGCGCGGGGCATACGGCTGGAGACCTCGGTCGCGACCTCCTCGGTCTATCTCGGCTTCAACTGGCTCGATCCGGTCGTCGGCGGGCCCTCGGAGCGCGCGCGCAAGCTGCGCCAGGCCGTATCGATCGCGATCGACATGGAGGAGTACGTCTCGATCTTCGCCAACGGGCGCGGCATCCCCGCGCAGGGACCGCTTCCTCCGGGGATATTCGGCTACCGCGAAGGCAGGGAGGGCCTGAACACCGCGGTCTACGACTGGGCCGACGGCGCCACGAGGCGCAAGAGCGCGGAAGCCGCGAAGCGCCTCCTCGCCGAGGCCGGATACCCGAACGGGCGCGACGAGAAGACCGGCCAGCCGCTCGTGCTCTACCTCGACGTCACCGGCCGCGGCCCCGACGACAAGTCGCGCTTCGACTGGTACCGCAAGCAGCTCGCCAAGATCGACGTCCAGCTCGAGATCCGCGACACCGACTACAACCGCTTCCAGGACAAGGTCCGCAAGGGCTCGCAGCAGCTTTTCATCTGGGGCTGGAACGCCGACTACCCGGATCCGGAGAACTTCATGTTCCTGCTGCACTCGGCGCAGAGCCGCACCAAGTTCCAGGGCGAGAACTCCGCCAACTACTCCAACCCGGAATACGACCGCCTGTTCGAGCAGATGAAGTCGATGGACAACGGCCCGGAGCGCGAGGCGATCATCGACCGCATGGTCGAGATCCTGCGCCGCGACGCACCCTGGGTCTGGGGCTTTCATCCCAAGACCTACGGCCTGGACCATGCGTGGCTCGCCAATCAGAAGCCCAACCAGATGGCGCGCAACAAGTTGAAGTACTACCGGATCGACGTCGCGCTGCGCGAGCAGCGCCGCGCCGAATGGAACTCGCCCGTGCTGTGGCCGGCGGTGCTCGCCGTTCTCGTGCTCGTCGCCGGGGCGCTGCCGGCGCTGGCGAGCTACCGGCGGCGCGAGCGCATGGTTGCGAGGCGGGCGTGACGCGGCTCATCGCAGCCGCGGTCATTCCCGCGGCCTTTAGCCTCCGCGAAAGCGGAGGGGGAATCCAGGAGCGTCGCGCCGGCCTGGACCCCCGCTTTCGCGGGGGTGACGGATCCGCGGGAGTGCGCCTGTGATCGCCTACATCGTCAGGCGGCTGCTGTACGCCATCCCCATCCTGATCGGCGTCAACCTCATCACCTTCGCGCTGTTCTTCGTGGTCAATACGCCCGACGACATGGCGCGCATGCAACTGGGCGTCAAGCGCGTCACCCAGGAGGCGATCGACAACTGGAAGGCCGAGCGCGGCTACGACAAGCCGCTGCTGTACAACGCGCGCGCGCGGGGATCGGAGCGCCTGAGCGATACCATCTTCTTCCAGAAGTCGGTGCGCCTGTTTGTGCTGGACTTCGGCCAGGCCGACGACCGGCGCGACATCGCCCACGAGATCCGGACGCGCATGTGGCCCAGCCTCGCGGTGGCGCTGCCGGTGTTCCTGGTCGGCATGGCGGTGAACATCACGTTCGCGCTGCTGATGGCGTTCTTCCGCGCCACCTACATCGACTTCTGGGGCGTGGTGCTGTGCGTGGCGCTGATGTCCATCTCGACGCTGTTCTACATCATCTCGGGCCAGTTCCTGGTGAGCAAGCTCTGGCGGCTGGTGCCCATCTCCGGCTACGACGGGGGCCTGGACGCGGTGCGCTTCGTCATCCTGCCCGTGATCATCGGCGTCGCGAGCGGCATCGGCAGCGGGGCGCGCTGGTACCGGACCATCTTCCTCGAGGAGATCGGCAAGGACTACGTGCGCACCGCGCGCGCCAAGGGGCTGGCCGAGACGACCGTGCTGTTCCGCCACGTGCTCAAGAACGCGATGATCCCCATCCTCACGGGCGCCGTGGCGGCGATACCGCTGCTGTTCCTCGGCAGCCTGCTGACGGAATCCTTCTTCGGCATCCCGGGCCTGGGGAGCTACACCATCGACGCCATCGGCTCGCAGGATTTCGCGGTGGTGCGGTCCATGGTGTTCCTGGGCTCGGTACTCTACATCGTCGGGCTCATCCTCACCGACATTTCCTACACGCTGGCCGATCCGCGCGTGAGGTTCGAATGATCGTCGTGCTCTGGACCGACGTCCTGGTCTGGCTCCTCGCGGCGGCCCTGGCGGGCTACGCGTGGTACGTTCACCGCCGCGAGCACCTCGCCGCGCCCTGGCGCAGGGTGTCGCAGAGCGCCTCCGGCATGGTGGCCCTGGTGGTGCTGGTCCCCTACATTCTGGTCGGGCTCGCCGACTCGCTGCATTTCCGCCCGAGGCTGGAGACCGAGCCGGGGGCGAACGTCGCCGTGCACTCGGTGGAGGTGCTGTCCGTGCTTGACCTCGGGCTCGCGCCGCTGCGCCGGAACACGGAGCGGACCTATTCCGAGCCCTTCGCCGCGCGCGCCTATGCGAGGGAAACCGTCGAGCTCGGCAGCGGGCGCGTCGCGCGCGAGTTTCCGCGGCTGCGCTTCGGCGGGGCGCATCTGGCCGACGAAGGCGAGCGCGGGCGGGACATCGCCGCGCGCCTGGCGCGCGGAGCGGGGCTGGGGCTGGTCGCCTGGCTCGCGGGCACGCTCGCGCTCGTCGCCGCGCTCGCCCGCGGCGCGGATGCCGCTTACGCCGACACCTGGCGCGCACTCTGGCGCGGCCGGACCCGCGCCGCCTGGCGAGCGCTGCTCGTCACCGCCGCGCTCGTCCTCGCGGCGGCCTTCGCGACGGCCTCCCTCGCCTCGGGCTACCACGTGCTCGGCACCGACAAGGTCGGCATCGACGTGCTCTACCTCGCCCTGAAGAGCGTGCGCACCGGGCTCATCATCGGCGCGCTCACGACGCTGGTGATGCTGCCCTTCGCGCTGCTGCTGGGGATCATGGCGGGCTACTTCAAGGGCTGGGTGGACGACACGATCCAGTACCTGTACACGACGCTCAACTCGATCCCGGGAGTGCTGCTGATCGCCGCGGCGGTGCTGATGATGCAGGTCTACATCGACACCCGCCCGGAGCTCTTTCCCACCTCGGCGCAGCGCGCCGACCTGCGGCTGCTGTTCCTGTGCATCATCCTCGGCCTCACCAACTGGACGGGCCTCGCGCGGCTGCTGCGCGGCGAGACGCTCAAGCTGCGCGAGCTCGAATTCATCCAGGCGGCGCAGGCCTTCGGCGTGGGTCCGGCGCGCATCCTTACGCGCCACGTGCTGCCCAACGTGATGCACCTCGTGATCATTTCGCTGGCGATGGACTTCTCCGGCCTGGTGCTCGCCGAGGCCGTGCTGTCCTACGTCGGCGTGGGCGTCGATCCGTCGATGATCAGCTTCGGCACCATGATCAACGCGGCGCGCCTGGAGATCGCGCGCGAGCCCATGGTGTGGTGGGTGCTCGCGGCGGCCTTCATCTTCATGTTCGCGCTGGTGCTCGCGGCGAACCTGTTCGCCGACGCGGTGCGCGACGCCTTCGATCCGCGCGTGCGCGTCGGCCGGGCATTCGCGGGGAAACCGGCATGAGCGCGGCGCTGCTTTCGGTCGAGCGGCTGGCGACGCGCCTGGAAGGGAGCGAAGGCGAGGTGCGCGCGGTCGACGGCGTGGACCTGGAAATCGCGCGCGGGGAGACCTTCGCCATCGTCGGGGAATCCGGCTGCGGCAAGTCGATGACGGCGCTCTCCATCCTGCGCCTGCTGCCCGAGAGCGGCTCCATCGTTGCCGGCGAGGTGAGCATCGGCGGCACGGACCTGCTTGCGCTGCCGGAGGCGGCGATGCGCAACGTGCGCGGGCGGCGCATCGCGATGATCTTCCAGGAGCCGGCGACGAGCCTGAATCCGGTGCTCACCGTGGGGCGCCAGATCGAGGAGGTGCTGGAGCGCCACGCGGGCGTGCGCGGCGCCCAGGCGCGCACGCGCGCGACCGAGCTCCTCGACGCCGTGGGCATCCCCGACGCGGCCAGGCGCATCGACGACTATCCGTTCCAGCTCTCCGGCGGCATGAAGCAGCGCGTGATGATCGCGCTCGCGCTCGCCGGCGAGCCCGACCTGCTGATCGCCGCCGAGCCCACGACCGCCCTGGACGGGACC
>Ga0080064_1007688_pt1 | contig 10715 bp, 12 predicted proteins | sample Subgrocontami54m_FD_69260 | JGI IMG/M metagenome (GOLD analysis project Ga0080064, IMG submission 69260) | Subsurface groundwater microbial communities from S. Glens Falls, New York, USA - GMW46 contaminated, 5.4 m (SPADES assembly) (version 2) ... | reverse complement strand
CCCCGCCGCCGCGGCTTCCATCCGCTTCGCCCTGATCTTAGGCTTGGCCCTCATTGAGTCGCTGGCGCTCTACACGCTCGTGATCGTCTTTATCAAGGTCGTCTAGGTTTGCCGCAAGCAAGATGGGGGCAGGTGAAAACCTGCCCCCATTCTATTTTTCCATGAAGCTGCAAGGAATCTATCCCCCCATCACGACTCCGTTTGACCACAATGGCGAAATCTTCAAGTCAAAAGTCCGCCACAACGTCGAGAAGTGGAATCGGGTAGGCCTGTCCGGCTACGTCGTCTGCGGCTCCACCGGCGAAAGCGTCTTCCTCACCACCGAGGAGAAGATCGCCCTGTGGGGAATGGTGGCCGAATGCTCAGCGCCGGAGAAGCTCCTCATGGCCGGCACCGGCGTCGAGAGCGTGCGCGAAACCGTCGCGCTCACCAATGCCGCCGCTGGTCTCGGCTACAAGGCGGCCATGGTGCGCACCCCGCACTACTACAAAAACCTCATCAATAACATCGATGCGCAGCACCTGTATTTCAGCTCCGTGGCCGACCAGACCAAGATCCCGTTGATGATCTATAACTGGCCGCAGGCCACCGGTGTCGACATCCACCCCGATGCGGTAACGCGCCTCTCCCACCATCCCAACATCATCGCCATCAAGGAAAGCTCCGGGAATCTGGAGAAGGTGATGCAGATGATTCGCGAGGTAAAGGCGGGTTTTCAGGTGCTGGTCGGCTCTGCCCCCACGCTCTGGCCCTCGTTCCAGATCGGCGCGGCCGGGGCCGTCCTTGCCTTCGCCAACGCCGCACCCTACGCCACCGTCACCATTTGGGAAGCCCACCGCACGCGCGAGGCGGAAGCCGGCCTCGACTGGCAGAATCGCATTGGCGGCCCAGCGGTGCTGGTCACCACCAAGTACGGAATCCCAGGCCTGAAGCACGCCATGGATCTGAACGGCTACTATGGCGGACCGTGCCGCCTGCCCCTCCGCCCGCTTACTCCGGAAGCCAAGCGCGAAATTGAAGACGCGTTCCAGGATTTGAAGGGCTGACCCGCCAAACAAGCGGGTGGGCCTGTCGAGCCCGTTCAGGCGCGCCCTTGCCTTAGGGTGCGGAAGCCAACCTCAAGTGTCCAAAACCGGCAGTTCGACAGCAATGCTGAGGCGAGGAGGTGTGCGTCAATCCATCCCAATCCTCGTCCCCAGAGCCGCCGCCTCCGACAGACGGTCCGCAAAGGTTGGCTCGCGGTGACGAAAGTGCTCAATACAAATGGACGTGTCGGCGAACACCATCAGGCGGATCGCCGTCGCGGGATGTTCGACATCTTCGGTTGTGTGCCGCCAAGCGCGGCGAGTCGTTTGCCGGCTTCACGGGCAATCAGCGCTTCCAGTCCGGCCCGAACCAAGGCGGTCTTCTCCTGGATACCAGTGAGTTCCTTGGCACGCTGGAGCAGGTTCTCGTCGATAATCACCGTCGTTCGTATATGCATTAGTATGCACCAGACATGCATACTCGTGAACTTGCCAAATTGGCGTCGGCGACTCGAAGGGCGGTCTTCGGGCCGCCGGAGCGAGTCCGTTTTGCATGATCGCGGGGCTGAGCCCTATCAGGCACGAGTCAGTATCTCCCGGATTCGCGCGGCGATGATCATCTCCTCGCCTGGGTTCAGATTATAGGGGAATATGCCAAGCCCTTTCCACGGCGGATTAAAGCTGCGCATGTCGCTTGCCTCAATCGATGGGCTGCCCGCGCGAAGCCGATCCACCATCTGCTCCAAACTGACGCCGAGTTTGGCTTCGTCCCACTGTACAGACAGCCGCGGCGAATGCGAGTAATCGCTATTCGTGATGTACTCGGTATGCACCGCCGCCATGGATTTCAGGTGAGCGGCCACCCGGTCCAGCATCGCGTGCCAGTTGCGGCGCTCGGCTTCGTGATCCTTGGCCAGGTACACCTCCAGCGCCACCACCAGGCCGACAATCTCCTCTTTGCCCACTTTCGCGATGCGAGCGAAATAGTTGTTGGGCGAGCTGTTGGCGTAGGCCTTCTTTACCAGATCCCGCTTGCCCATCAAGATCCCGCTGCATTGCGGACCACGCAGATTCTTGCCGCCGGAAAACGCTACCAAGTCCACACCCATCTTTACGAACTTCGATAAATTCGAAGCCGGCGGAATTTCAGCGGCCGCATCCAGAATCACCGGCACGCCGGCTTTGTGCGCAATCGCGGTCACCTCGTCGAGCTCCACCTTGTGGCCCAGCACGTGATGGCTGGCGACGAATGCCACCGCGGCCGTGTTCGGGCCGATCGCGCTCTTCATCTGCGCGGCCGTTTCCACCTCCACCAGTTTCACGCCCACCATGCGAAAGGCATGATCGTACATGTTGCGGTGCCGCTTCTGGATCACCATCTCGTTCTTTAGCCCGGTCAGATCAGGGAGCCGGTTCATCCGGTCCTTGTCATCCCCCGCCGTCACGGCGCAGGTAGCCAGGCATAATGCGCACGATGCGCCGCTGGTCACAAAAGCCGCCTCGGCGCCTGTGAGCGCCGCGATGCGCGCCCCCGCCTTCTCCTGCAATTCGTGTACGTGAATAAAGTTGCGGGAAGCCTCATCCATTGCCCGGCGCACCTCCGCGGACATGAGCGTTCCGCTGAAGGTGGTGATGGTTCCCACCGCGTTGATGAAGGGGCGAACTCCCAGCCGCTCATAGATCGGAGCGGCTTCAAATGCGGATTTGCCGGCCGGGGCAGCCAGTACGGCCGGAGCCGCCAGCGGAGCGGCGACAAACTTCCGCCGGGTCAGGCGATGCAGCAATGTCTTCATGATGTCTCCTTTGAAGACAGTATATCCATCTTCAATCCCAACTCTTCCAGAATCTCCCGGGTGTGTTCGCCGAGGCGTGGCGCAGCCCGCCCCAGCGTCCCTGGGGTCTTCTCAAAATCCACCGTCATCCCCGACATGCGAAGCCGCCCCGCACCGGGATGCTCCACCACCAGGTCCTGCCCCATCGCTATCACTTGGCGGTCGGCAAAGAACTCCTTGTGAGTTTGCACAGCGCCGCACGGCACTCCCGCTGTGATCAACAGGTTCTGCCACTCCGCCGTGGAACGAGCCACCAGCAGCGGTCCAAGCCGTTCACGCAACTCGTCCGCATGCGCCACGCGCTGCCCGTTGGTCGAGTAGCGCGGATCGCGGCCCAACTCCGCCTCCCCCAACGCCTCGCACAGCAGCCGCCAGAACTTGTCCGTGCCCGCGGCGATAAAGATCAGGCTATCGCTGGTCGGAAATAGCTGATACGGAAAAATCCCCAGTCCGCCATCCTGCTCGCAATCCAGGCCCTCCACAAAGTGGTGGGACTGCACGGCCATCACCGCCTGCAGCAAGGACGTCTCAATCTTTTGCCCCTCCCCGGTCCGCTCGCGATGATAGAGCGCCGCGCAGACTCCCATGACAATCTGCATTGCCGCCTGAAAATCGCTCACCGCCACGGATGCGATGGCCGGCGTGCCTCCATTGTGCCGCGCGTTGAGATGCGCCACCCCGCCCAGGCATTGCAGCACCGGATCATAGCCGGGCCGCGCCGCATCCGGACCGCGCGAGCCAAACGCGGTAGAGCTGGCATAGATGAGGCGGGGATTGATCTCGCGCAAAGTCTCATAATCCATACCCAGCCTTTTGGTGACGCCCAACCGGAAATTTTCGATTAGAACATCGGAGCGCCTCACCAACTCGTGCAGCACCTCCCGCGATTCCGGCTTGGTCAAATCCAGCACCATCCCGCGCTTGTTCCGGTTCCATCCCAGAAAATACCGGCCCTCTCCGTTGAGAAACGGAGACCAGCCCCGCGCCAGATCGCCTCCCGGCGGTTCAATCTTAATCACCGCGGCGCCCATATCCCCCAGTTGCATCGCGGCCACAGGTCCAGCCAGGAAGCTGGACACATCGAGTACTTGAATTCCGTGGAGTGGTCTCATATTCATTTCCCTTACGCCAACAAAGGAACGGAAACCTCTTTTCCTCGTTGCTCCGCCGAAACGTAGCCGGCATACAAGGCGAGGGTCGTGTCGATAGCCAAGTCGAGATCGCTTTCCGGCGCCCGCCTCTCCCGGATCGCGCGAATAAAGTCGCGCAGCTCGTGGCCGTAGCCGAGGCTCCAGCCCTCCTCCGGCGATGCCGGAATCCAACCTTCATTCGAGCTGATCTTCTCCACCAGGTAAAGATCCTTGAACTGCTCGTGTTTGGGATTGTAGACGTCCAGCACATTCACCGGACTCATCCGGCAGCGTGTGCGATGGTTGTTGGCGAACACTTCCACAAAGTCGTAGATGCCGCCGAGCACCAGCTCCGATGCCGTCACGTCAGCCACTGTCCCATCCTCAAAAATGACATGGATAAAAGAATAGTCTTCCGTGTCCTGATAGGTGGTGCGGAGAAAGCCGCGGTCCTCAAACCCAGCCAGCTTCGTGATGGAATGCGTCCGCGCGGTCACCGCCGCCGGACGAATCGGTTTCCCGAGCCGCGCCAGACCTTCCTTGCGCTTCAGATACAAAATCGCCCCGAGCGGATGGCAGCCCTTGGCAATCAGCGAGCCGCCGCCTTGTATGCTCCAAATTCCGTACACCGGCGAATGCGATCCGTTGTGAGACTCCTCGCCTACCATCCGCAAAATCTGCGCCTTGCTCTTCTCGATGATCTCGCGCTCCTTCTGAATGGATGGCGCGTAAACGAAATTCTCCGCATAACAAAGCGTCACCTTTGCCCCATGCACGGTCTCGCGCAGCATCTGCGCCTGCTCCCGAACAACCTCCAGCATATGTTGCTTCCCGTGTTCTTCCGGCGAGCCGAAAAAGCCAGTGAGCGGCTTTTCCACAATGACATGCTTGCCCGCTGCTGCCGCCGCCAGAATGTATTCCCGGTGCGAAGAGGGCGGCGTGCAGATATCCAGCAGATCGATATCCGGAAGCATCTCCTCCACTGACGCGTAGGCCTTCACTCCCCTCGCTGCTGCAAAGGCCTCCCGGCGTTCTGCCCGCGAGGATGTGACGCCCACAACCTCCACTCCGCTCTCCGGAAAGTTCTCCCAATGAAACTTGGCGGCGAAGCCCACGCCCGCGATCCCGACTTTGATGTTCTTGCTCATACCTTATTGAGAATAGTATGCTCACCTTTACATGTGGAAAAAGATCGTCCTCGGACTCGTCGTTGTTATTGTTCTCGCTGCGAGCGCACTGCTCGCGACACTGACCTTCCGCCGTCCGGCAATGGTTCCCCCATCCAACATCAAAGTGGAGCGCACCCCGGAACGCGTCGCGCGCGGACGATATATCTTCGAGGTGGTCTCGTCCTGCGCGGACTGCCATTCCGAAGTGGATGAGTCCCGCTTCGGATTTCCGATCAAGCCGGGGCGTCTCGGCGTAGGGAAAGTATTCCCGGACGGGCTGGGATTGCCGGGCGCCATCGTTCCCGGTAACTTGACCCAGGACCACGAAACCGGAACCGGCGACTGGACCGATGGCGAGCTCATCCGCGCCATTCGAGAAGGGATCGGCCGGGACCGGCGCGCTCTTTTCCCCATCATGCCGTATCCCGAATACCGCTTCATGAGCGACGAGGATGTGCAGTCGGTGGTCGCCTATATTCGAACCCTGGCCCCAGTGCGGAACGTCCTCCCAAAAACGAACATTCAATTCCCAGTCAATCTGCTCATCAAAGGAGTGCCCCAGCCTGTTGGTTCTGTGCCATCTCCTGACCGCAACAACCCGGCGGCTTATGGCAAATACCTGGCCACCGTCGCCGGATGTAAGTTCTGTCACTCACCGGTTGAGAACAACGAACTGGTGGCAGGCAAGGAGTTTTCCGGCGGACAAAGTTTCCAACTTAGCAAAGGAATAATGGTAGTCACGGCAAATCTGACCCCCGATCCCGAAACCGGAACCGGCCGCTGGACAGAGCAACAGTTTCTCGACAAGTTCTATCAGTACAGAGACTATGTGGAAAAAGGCTCCCCGCAAGTAGCTATGACCGAGAACACCATGATGCCCTGGCTCGGTCTGGCCCGGCTGGAACCGGATGACCTGAAGGCCATCTTCACCTACTTGAAAACTCTTCCGCCAATCAAGAACGCGGTGGAGACCAAACCAAGCGCTGCCAAGACCACGCCCGAAGGAAAAAACTAACCATGCGAACCCTGCCTATCCTACTCATCACTGCCTGCCTGCTTCTGTCCGGCGCGGAACGCCGCGTCGTTTTCCCTGCCGGCGCAAAGCCGGTCGGTCCTTACAGCCCCGGCATCTTCGCCGGCGACTATCTTTACGTCTCCGGCCAGGGCGCGCGCGGAGCCGACAACAAATTCTCCGAATCCTCCGAGGATCGCATCCGGCAGTCCCTCAAGAACGTGCAGGCCATCATTGAAGCCGGCGGCCTCACCATGGAGCATATCCTCTACACGCAGGTGTACATGCACCAGTCCACCACCTATGACGAATTGAACAAGGTGTGGCGCGAAGTGTTCCCGAAGAACCCGCCGGCCCGCGCCGTGCTCTGGGTGCATCGCATGCCAACGGAAACACCAATCGAGATCAACGCCATCGCCGTCAAAGACCTCTCCCGCAAGCAGGCGGTGACCGTCCCCGGCTTCCCGGCCAACTCGCCCATCGCCGCCGGCATTCGCTCCGGAGACAGGCTTTACATCTCCGGACTCCTCGGTTATGACCCGGCCACAACCAAGGTCCCCGAGGATCCCGCCGCCCAGGTCGAGCTTGCCTTAAGCCGCGTTCAAAGCGTTTTGAAGGCGGCCGGAATGGACTTTCGCAACATGGTCTTCGTAAATCCCTATCTGACCAGCGCCATGCCCATGGGCGTGATGAACAAAGTGTACGCCTCGAAATTCGAGCACGGCAACACCCCCGCGCGCGCCACCATTCAGGTATCCGGACTGGCTCATGGCGCCAATATCGAATTCACTGGCGTGGCCATCGGCGACCTCAGCAAACGCCGCGCCATTCGGCCCAAGAACATGCCCCCGAGCCCCACCGCCAGCCCTTGCGTCTTTATGGAAGACACACTGTACTGCTCCGCCAAATCCGGATTCATTCCAGGACCTAACGGCGGTATCTTCGCCGGCACCGTCGACGATCAGGTCCGTCAGACGATGCGCAATCTGCTCGACGGACTGGAAGAGGCCGGACTTAATTTCTCGCACGTCGCCGCCAGCAATGTCTACGTGGACAACCTGGATGAGTTCGCCAAGATGAACGCCGTCTATGGAAAGTACTTCCCGGCCGCGGCCCCGCCCTCCAGGACTACCGTGGCTCCGCTTGCTCCGGTACAGCGTGTACGCTCGGACAGCGGCCATTTCCCCAAACTCGAAGAGGTCTCCATTATCGCCGTGCAGTGATCCCGCGCCTAACCGTGGCTGCGAGTATCAAGGCGCCGCCGCCGATGGAATAAAACCCCGGCGCCTCCCCGTGCACCAACCACGTCCAGACCGGATTCAAAGCAGGTTCCAGCATGATCAGCAACGAAACCTCCAGGGCCGGCACCCCGCGCACCCCGCGCGTCAACAACAGGTACGCCAGGCCGATTTGAAAAATACCGAGGTAGCTCACCACCAACCAGTCCAACGAAGTCGACGCGGCCACCGGCAATGCCATCGGCAGGCACACCAACGCTGCCAGACAATTTCCGCCGGCCACGGTGGCAAGACCTCCATCCTGGTCCCCACTCTTGCCGGCGATCCAGCGCAGCCCGCCCAGCGTCAGCGCCCAACTTAATCCGGCGCCGGCGGCCAGCAGGTTGCCGCCCCTCGGATCCGGCGCGGTAATCCGTGGCGCCTCCGCCCCGGCAAAGAACAACGCCATGCCACAGCAGATCACCGCGAGCGTCCACCAATCCCGCCGCTGCGGCTTTTCCTTCAGAAGCCATGGGCCCAGCAGCACCAGGTAGACCGGCGCGCTCGCCTGCAGGAAGATCGCATTGGCCGCGGTGGTGAGTTTGTTGGCCAGAACAAACAAGACCAATGTGGCCGCATAGGCGATGCTCACCAGCCCGGTCCGCTTGCTCCAGTTCCGGCGCGCCTCCGGCAACAGCGCCAGCAATACCACGGCCGCGATCGCGGACCGGAAGCCGGCCACCTGCCAACTGGTGAGCGTCACGGCTTTGATAGCCGCCCCTCCGGTGGAAAATAGCAACGCCGCCGCCAGCAACTGCATCCTGGATTTGGCGGCGCTCTGCAAGTGCTAGGAGCCGGTCCGGGGAGTCTCTGTTTCGGTCAGCCGCACCGGAATCGGGTCCGAGACAGAGCGAATATGGAGGTCGCGCTGCGGGTACGGGATCTCGATCCCGTGTTCGCGAAACGCTTTCAAAATGGAGAAGTAGAGATCGCTCTTGAGGAGCTTCGGCATCCTGGTTCTGGTCCGCGTCCACACAAGAAGATCGAAATTGATGGAGTCAGAACCAAATTCGAGCAGCCGCACACTCGGCGGCGGGTCGTCCAGGACATCGGGGTTTGCCAAGGCAATCTCCACCAGGATTTCCCGGACCTCTTCCGCATCGCTCCCATAGGCCACACCCACTGGCAAATGGATCTGGGTGTCCGGATCGTTCACTGTCCAATTGATGATGCGGTTGGTGGTGAACTCGGAGTTGGGAACGATGAGGACTACGTTGTCGTTAGTGCGCACCCAGGTGGCGCGGCCGCCGATTTTTACAACATCCCCGGAAAGGCCGCCCACGTCTACTCGATCGCCCACACGGATGGGATGCTCCATCAGGAGAATCAGGCCCGAGATGAAGTTGTTGAATACGCCTTGCATCCCAAACCCCAGGCCGATGCCGAGTGCGCCGCCGAAGAAGGCGAAGCTGCTCAGATCAAGACCGCGCGACTTCATCCCGAAGACGATGCCCACCAGGAAAATGAAGTACGTGGTGATCCGCGACACCGCGTACCGCTGCCCTGTATCCAGATTGGTTCGATCGAGGATCCGGTCGGCCAGCTCACGCCGCCAGAACCCCACGATGATCCCTAACACCACCAGGTAAAGCGCCGTCCGCACGATGACGGCAAGAGTTACGGTGACAGTGTCCAGGTGGAACAGCGGCCAATGCACCGTGGCAGACAGGCTGGCGGCAATCTCGTTTTTCGGCTTGATGCCGGGGTCCAGCAATACCCATGTGCCGATCGCCACCAGCACCCACCCGATATTCCTCAGCAAATGGAATCGTTTTACCTGATCCAAATCAATGCCCGCTCCTTGCAAATGTAAAATTGGGGGTGGTTTACCAAACGGTTCTACCTTACCATTATCCTTAGGTGAACAATCCATGCTGCGAAGCCTGATGACGCTACTCGACTACACCGTCCATGAGAAGGACGGCGACATGGGCCACGTGCATGATTTCTTCTTTGATGACACCACCTGGACCATACGCTATCTGGTGGTGCAGACCGGCGGGTGGCTGAATCGCCGCCGGGTCCTTATCTCCCCCATCGCACTCGGGCATCCGGACTGGAACCGCCGCCAGTTTCCCGTCAACCTGACCCGCGAGCAGGTCCGCAAGAGCCCCGACGTGGACACGGAAAAGCCCGTCTACCGCCAGCAGGAAATCGCCATGAACGCCTACTATGGCTGGCCCCATTATTGGACGCTCGAGCCGATTCTGGTGGCGCCCGCCATTGTCCAACAGCAACCCAGGGAGAAACCTGAGGGCGACCCCCACCTGCGTAGCACCCGCGAGGTGGCCGCCTATCGTGTTTCCGCCCAGGGAGCCGAACTCGGGCAGGTAGTCGATTTCATCGCCGAAGAGAAATCCTGGACCATCCGCCACCTCGTCCTCGAAACCGGAAAAGCCCTGCATCACAAGAAAGTGTTGCTCCCCGTCGAACGCATTGAGTCCCTTAACTGGCCGCACAAGGAAGCCATCAGCTCCATTGACCGCGATTTTCTCGCCGGGGCCCCCGCCTTTGATCCGTCGCAGCCCGTCAATCGCGAACACGAAATCCGCGTCTATGACTACTACGGCAGGCCAGGCAAAGACGCCTGATCGAAGCGGTGGCTGCTAGAACCGGTATGCCGGCGGCTTAATATTCTTTACGCGCAGATAGACTTCGACCTGCCCTCGATGGTGTGCGGTCATTGTGAAGGCCCACCACATCGCTTCCCACGCCAGGACGGGCCGTCCTTGAAATTTCCAAGCTTCATGATCCAGTAGCTCTGGCTCCATGGCGTCAAGTATCTTGGCGCACTGATCGAAGGATTCGGTGAGAAACCGGATGGCCGTCTTCTTGTCCGTCGCGGCGGGTTTAGCCAGCGGCTTGGTTCCTGCGGCGCGCGCAAAGCTGACCGAGTTTTCGTCGGCAATATGAATCATGAGCTGGCCGAAGCTCATCTGTTCCGGGTTCGGTTTGAAATCGTAGTCTTCAGCGGGCATGGCTTCGGCGACGGCCAGCGTGAACTCCTTCGAAATCTGCCAGTGCCTCCCGAAGATGGCTTTGAAATCGTTCTGGGCAGCCACCAACGGCAGCACGGCCAGCATCGTGACCACAATAGTCCGCGTACGCATAAGGTTCCGCTCCTTAGGTTGTGTGTATGTGATTTTAGTCCTATTCGCCGCGGAATCCGCTACCGGCCGTGGCCGCCGCCGGCCAGCTCGCGGACGATGTCTCCAGTGAAGGCTTTCGCGTCGCCAAACAGCATGAGCGTCTTGTTGAGGTAATAGAGAG
>Ga0080064_1007687_pt1 | contig 10718 bp, 8 predicted proteins | sample Subgrocontami54m_FD_69260 | JGI IMG/M metagenome (GOLD analysis project Ga0080064, IMG submission 69260) | Subsurface groundwater microbial communities from S. Glens Falls, New York, USA - GMW46 contaminated, 5.4 m (SPADES assembly) (version 2) ... | reverse complement strand
GACCATCGTGTGCACGTCGTGCACCTCGGCGCCGGCCGCGATCACGGGAAACCCGGCCACGCGGTACTCGTGCTGCATCGCGTAGTGCTTCAGGTTTTCCTTGAACGTCGCCGTCTGCGCCCAGCCCCAGGTGAAGTGCGCCAGGTGATACACGATGAACGCCAGCACCACGAGACCGGTCCACTTCATCGTGCGCGACGCGAGCGTCGCCCGAATGGTGTGACGCACGGCATACGGCTCCGGTCCACGCGCCGCCTTGTTCTCGAGCGAAAGCGTGACGCCCGCCCAGATGTGAACCAGCGCGGCGACGAGGATGCCGAGCCGGGCCACCCAGAGCAATGGCCCGAGGTTCCGCAGGAATTGCGCGTAGCCGTTGATGTGATCCGGATCCTGGAAAACCTGCAGGTTGCCCACGAGGTGGCCGATGACGAAGCCAATGAGCACCAGGCCGCTGACGGCCATGAGGAGCTTGCGGCCAATGGAGGAGCCGAACAGGGAACCGACTAGATTCATCGCAAAGATTCGCCGGGGTGACTATGCAAGGCCGCGAAAAACTCGGCGACCGATCCGTTGAAGTAAACGATCCGCCGGTTCGGAGGCACGCTTATTAGTGCACCTAAACTTTTAGAGAAGCCAGCCGGCGATTTCCGAAGGCGGCGCGCCGTCATGCCAACCATCGTTGGTGCCAAGGTACCTCAACGATGGTTGCTATTCCAGGCCCGTCTTTCGGATCGCCTGAACCGAGGAGAACCCGGACAAAAACCGCCGAGCCGGTTTTGTTCTGTATTCAGCGCGATGGGCCTGACCCGTTCCTGGCCCGATTATCCGGTCGGGAAAACTCAACTAGATTTTTGCGCAGCAAAAATCAGCGGCTTCAACAGCGCGAATTTTCCGCTGGCGGCGGGAGCGATGAACTTCCGCCGAAAGGCGTTCACGCGCGCGCCGCCGCCGATCAGTCGCGCCAGCGCCGCCTCGATGGCGGCGTGATTCGCCGTGTGGTCGGCGACGTAATGAAAATCCCAGCGCGCCTCGCCCGTCTGCACGAATAGATAATGCCAGCAGGCAAAATCCTCCGGCAGCGCCGCATCGACCTCCGTCGGCGAAACGAGCGAACCGTCGCGACGGAAATAAAGACCTCCTTCGCGGCCCAGCAGCCGGAATCCCGTCGGGAAACGCTGCACGATGTCGCCGGTGTGGTACCGCAGCAACGGCATCGCTTCGCGATCGCGCGTCGTGACGTAGATTTGAAACACGTCCGCCGGCCCCGCCCCGTTCCCCGGGGTGCCCGCGGCGCGCCACGGCACGAGTTCGATGAACGCATTCGCGTCAATCACGCGCGAGTTGTCCTTGAACGCTTCGCCCACGAACAGGTAGCCGGCCTCGGTCGAGCCGTAGAGATCCACCTGCGGCGCCGGAAACACCTCGGCGATTCGCTGACCGTGCTGGAGGCTGGCCTTGCCGTAGGTGAGGATGACCGCCTTGAGGCTCGGCACCTGGACGCCGCGCTTCTTCGCCGCGCGGGCGAGGAGCGATAGATAGACCGGTTCGCCCTCGAGGATCTCCGGCTGGGTCGCCTGAAGTTCCAGGACGATCCGGTCCCACTCGGTTTCCGGAAACGAGAAGGGATCGCTCGAGAGGTTCAGGTAGACCGTGCCGTCGAAATACCGGTGCGGAAACGGATGGTCCTCATAAGGACAAAGGTTGCTCGAGCAGCCCACGGGCGCGAGCACGCACTTGCGGTGCGGGCGACCCACGAACGGCCGGAGAATCGGCGAGGCGAGGTACGCGCGCGTGGTTTGCGCGTTCCACCACCCGTCCTCCATGATCACGGTCATCGGTGCCTGCGTCGTGCCGCCCGTGCTCTCGTACTCGAAACGCTTGGCTTGCAGCCCTTGCTCGACCTGGCGGTAGTCCGCGAAAAACGCCTGGTGCCCGCGCTCGACGATTTCCTTTTTCGAGAGGGCCGGAATTTCCGTAAAACAGGACCATTGCAGCGGCTCCGTGTGCAGCGGAAAGCGTCGCCCGTACAACGGGCTGCGCGCATAGATTCGCCTCACCTCCTGCTCAAGCGCCGGCGGCAAAAAATCCTGCGTCGCAACGCCAAGCGACTCTGGTTCATTGGCGAAGATGGGTGCGGGCATGGGTGGGTCTCCGCAGGAAACCGGGCGCTCCCCCGATGTCAAACGTGGTGGAAAATCGGAGCGTAAACCCAAACGGGCAATTTTGCGCTACCGGCGGCTCCGCTGCGCCTCGAACAGCATCAACGCGTTGAGCACGAGACTGTGGACGATGCCACCGGACTTCGCCAGGCCAAGCACTTCCGCCGTCGGCCGCGTCGTAACCTGAATCTCCTCGTCCGCATCCCAGGCCAGCTCGTGCGACTTCACCGCGTCCTCCACGAACACGAAATGGCAGCGGTTCGCCTGGATGGCGGGGTTCGGGTGCACGCAGCCCAGCAGTTTCGCCGGCGCGCCCGTGTATCCGGTTTCTTCCCGCAGCTCCCGCAGCCCCGCGCTCACCGGGTCTTCGCCGCGCTCGATGACGCCTCCGGGAGTCTCGAGCGAAAACTCGTCGATCCCGTAGCGGAATTGCCGCACGAGCACGATCCGATCGTCGGGCGTCAGGGCGATCACGTTGACCCAGTCCGGCGCATCGATGACCACGAACTCCCGTTCGACGCTGCGGGCCGCGTGGCGATAGCGCGCGCCCAGCACGGAGAACACCGGCGTGGTCAGCTGCGAGCGCTGGCTGATTTTTTCCCAGCGGGAGGGAGGCGGAAGTTCGGAGCTCATGCGGGCAGCCCAAAAAAAAGCCTCCCGCGCCCGGGCGCGAGAGGCTTTTCAGAGTAATGGTGGACCGCTTATTTCTTCGCCGGCAGCTTGATCTTCTGGCCGGCGCCGAGCTTGTTCCAATTCACGCCAGGATTCACGTCGACGAGATCCTTCACGCTGACCTTGTTGGCCGCAGCGATCTTCATGCCGGTGTCGCCCGATTTCACGATGTATTCGCCGGGGCCCGCGACGGCCTTCTCCCCGCCCTTCTTGCCACCCTTGTCGGCGACAACCGGCTTCTTGGCCGCTTCCTCGAGCTTGGTCACCGAGGCCTGCAGGTTGCCGATGATCGGCCCAATCTGGTCAAACCCGGCCTGGGTCTGGCCGCGGAGTTCGGTGTACTTCTTGTCGGCCTTCTGCGCGGCATCGGCCGCCTGGTTGGCGGTGGACTCCACGGCGTCGATCTTCGCGATCTTGGTCTCGTGCTCCGTTAACGTCTTGTTGACCTTCGAAAGCGTAATTGCGGCATAACCGCCGAGCAGCAGGGCGATCACGCCGACAATAATGCCACCGACCGGAAGCATGCTGTTGTTTTCGCGAGAAATAGTGTCCATGGAGTGAAGAGAAGCCCGAGGAGAATCCGGATCGGAGGGCGAGGCAAGAAGAGATTGTTCACCTCTGTCAAGAGGGAGGGACTCTCGTCTCTCCTAGCGGGAAAGGGTGAAAAAACTGTCGGAAAACCGCTGAGGGTCCGGCTGGTGCGCAATCGGGTGGGGCCGGTTCTCCGAACCGGCCTCCAGTTTCCCGGGGGGCACCGGGCTCATTTCAAAACCTCGCTGGCGAGCGCGGCCGTAGCAACGGTCAATCTGACCGTGCCCGAGCCTTCCCGGTGAGCCGAACGCGGTCAGATTGACCGCGCTACTCAAGACGTGCGTTCGCTCCAGGAGGTTTTGAAATGAGAGTAATAGGGGAGACGGTCGTTGACACCTCTGCGCCTTCGCCAACGGTCTTCCCCTCGTCGTCCGGGGTGTAGCTTAGCCTGGTAGAGCGCCTGGTTTGGGACCAGGAGGTCGCGAGTTCGAATCTCGCCGCCCCGACCATTTCGAATTTCCCGCCTGTCTTTGTTGCGTCGCGTTCTCACCCTGATCAGCTGCGCGGCCGTCCTGGTCCGCGCAGCAGCCACGCCTCCCCCCGGCGAACCGCTGGTCATCCGGCCGACGGTCACCGCCGCCACCGGCGACACCGGCGGGAAACTTTTCGGCCGGGTCCCCGCTCCCGAAAAGACCCGGCACTACTACCTCGCCGCCGAATCCGAGCTGTGGGATTTCCTGCCGTCGGGTCGCGACGAAGTGTGCGGCCTGCCCATCCCGCCAACCGTCTCGCGCAATCGGAAGGCCAGCAAGATCCGGTACGTGCAATACACGGACGCCACATTCACCGCGAAGGTCATCGCGAATCCGTCCCTCGGCATCCTGGGCCCCGTCCTGCGCGGCGTGGTCGGCGACACGCTGGCGGTCACGTTTCTCAACCGCACCTCGCAACCGCTCTCGATCCACCCGCACGGGGCGAAATACGACAAGGACAACGAGGGCGCGTTTCACACCCTGAGCCCGGGACGCGGCGCCGCGATCGGACCCGGCGCGACGTTCACCTATGTCTGGCTGCTCGATGAGCACGCCGGCCCGGCGCCGGACGAACCGAGTTCGAAGGCGTGGCTCTATCACAGCCATGTCGCCGCCGACGCCGAGATCAACCTCGGATTGATCGGCGCGATTATCGTCACCGATCCGAAACGCGCCCGGCCCGACGGCACGCCGCGCGATGTCGATCGCGAGTTCGCCACGCTGTTCATGATCTTCGACGAAAGCGGGCTCGACGAAGTCGCGATCGAAGCGGCCGAGTATGCGGGCCTGCCGGGACTCTCGAGCGACGCGCCGCCGCTCACGTGGGCGCAAATCCAGCAGCAGCGCGAGCAGGGCTTCCGTTATGCGATCAACGGCCAGATCTACGGCAGCCTGCCCGCGCTGCAGATGAACGAAGGCGAGCGCACGCGCTGGTACCTCTTCGCGCTCGGTTCGGAAAACGATCTGCACACGGCGCACTGGCACGGGCTGCGCGTGGTGGAGGAAGGCCGCCGGCGCACCGACGTCGTCGAACTCCTGCCCGCCTCGATGAAAGTGGCCGATCTCGTGGCGGACAACCCCGGCACCTGGCTGTATCATTGCCACGTGGCCGAACACATGCGCGAGGGCATGTTCGCGCAAATCATCGTGCATCCGCGCGATGCCGTCGGCATCGACCGGTCGCCGGCCCAGGCCTTTCTTGGGTACACGGCTGCCGCCCGTTCGCTGCGCATCGACCGCGCGGAAGCCGTGTTGAACCTGGCGATCGCACCCGCCCGCGCGCAGGTCATCATCGAGGGCGCCGTGACGGTTTATGATGGCTTCGCGGTCTTCAACAACCCGATCCGTTTTCACTTCGGCCGCCGTTCGTTCGAGTTTCAGCCCAATCAACAGGGCATCGCGAAGGACGGCCGGATGCTGTTTCGCGCGAAAAACGTGAACGAGTTCGGCCTGATCGAGGGCGGACTGCTGGAGTTCGAACTCGCGCTCAACGGCGCCGATTGGCTGGCCGAACTTGGCGCCGGCGGCGGGGCAAACTCCGCTGCGCCGCAGGAGATTACACTCGGCCTGGAGGTTGGACGCGCGCACCACACCGCCACCGCGAAGTTTATCCGCCGGACGCAAAAAGCGCCGTAAGTCGCGACGGCCCCGGCGCGATCGCTGCAACCGCGGCATGGACACCGCGTCTTCGGTTTGGTTGAACCCGATCATGCGTTCCAGCCTTCTCGCGGTCTGCACGTGGATGGCGCTGCAAAGCGTCCTGTTCGGCCAGGGCACCCCGCCGTCCATGGTCGCCGGGCCGCTGGGGCAGCAAGTGCTGGCCGGCGATGCGGTCACGCTGAGCGTGGTGATCGACGGCACCGCCCCGATCCTGTATCAGTGGCGCAAGGACGGTACGCTGCTGCCGACCGGCACGGCGAGCACCTACACGCTGAACCCCGTCGCGCTCACCGATGCCGGTTTCTACGACTTGGTCGCGAGCAACGCCTTCGGCAGTGTGACCACGCCGGCGGCCTACCTCGGCGTGACGAAGCGACCGCAGACCATCGCGTTCAATCCGCCCTCCGCCGTCGTGGCGGCCGGCAGCGGCGTCGTGCTGGGCGCGACGGCGTCATCCGGCCTGCCGGTCACATATGTTTTGGCTTCGGGCAATGCCGCGCTCGCCGGCAACGTGCTCACCAGCAGCGGCGGCAACGTCGTCGTTCGCGCGTCGCAGCCTGGCAACGCGACCTACGCGGCAGCCGACCCGGTCGAGCGGACGATTGCGTTCGTGGCGGGTGCGCTCTCGCCCTTCCTCACGAGTCCGCCGACCGATCAATCCGTGGTCGCCGGCGCCACGGCGACGCTCCGCGGCGGCGCGATTGGCACGCCGGCGCCGGCGTATCAGTGGCAGAAGGACGGCGTGGCCATCCCGGGTGCAACGAGTCCCGTGCTCACCATCCCCGCGACAACCCTGGCGGACAGCGGCCGCTATACCTTGGCCGCCACGAACATCGTGGGCACCGCGACCGCGAGCGCGACCCTCACGGTGCGCGCTCCGCCCGTTTTCACGACGCAGCCGGAAAGCACGACGGCGTCTGCCGGCAGCAGCGTCACGCTGACGGTCGCCGCCACGGGCTACCCGACCCCGTCGTTTCAGTGGCGCAAGAATGGCACGGCGCTCGCCGGCGCAACGAACGCGACGCTGTCCATCGCCGCGATCGCCGCGAGCGACGCCGGTCGCTACGACGTCGTCGCCACGAACGCGCTCGGCACCGTGACGAGTTCCGCCGCGACGCTGACGGTCGTCGTCCGCGATTTCACCGGCACGTATTTCGGCCGATTCGCGGCGACGAGCGGCAGCGCCACCGGCGCGGGCGAGTTCGCCCTGCAGGTGCGACCGAACCGCACGGCGGTGCTCCTCGGTTACGACGCGACGCTGCCCGCCGGGCTCGCGTTGCTCAACCTCACCCTCGACCTCAATGGAATATTTTCGGGCACACTGACCGTCGGCGGCCGCAGCGTGACGGTGCGAGGTTCGGTCAACGAGGCCACGGGCGAGGTGACGGGCGATATCGCAGTGCTCAACCGCAGTTTCTCCGGCGCGCGCGCGACCGCCAGCGGCACCGCCGCGGCGGCCGCCGGCTTCTATGAACTCGCCGTCGTCGGCAGCGCGATCGATCGCGGCTATCTGCTGGTTGGCCCCGACGGGCGCGCGCTGCTGCTCAGCGCGGGCGCGACGGCCGCGGAAGGCGTGACCGCCAGCATCGGCGCGAACGGACGACTGACCTTCACGACGCCGTCGCAGGCCACGGTCGATCTGGGGTTCGCCAACGGCGAGGTGAGCGGCACGGTCCGCGCGGGCGGAGTGGTTGCCACGCTCGGTGGTGCGATCGAGACCCTGATCGGCGGCGAGCGGCTGGTAAACCTTTCGGTGCGCAGCTCAACGTCGAATGCGAATCCGTTGATCACGGGGTTTGTCGTGAGCGGCTCCGCGCCCAAGCAGGTGCTCATCCGCGCGGCCGGCCCGACGCTGGGAACCGCGCCGTTCAATGTGGCCGGCACGCTCGGCGACCCGGTGCTCCAGGTGTTTCGCGGCAGCAACATCGTCGCGCAAAACGACGAGTGGGGCACGCCCGCCGCGAACGGGGTCGCGGTCAGTGCGGCCGTGACGCGCACGGGCGCGTTTCCTTTCCGCGCCGGCAGCAACGATGCCGCGCTCGTGACGACGTTGCAGCCTGGCCCGTACACCGTCGCGATCGGCGGCGGCAACGGCGTGACGCTCGCGGAAGTTTACGAACTGCTGGCCACGACGGAGACCGCCGGTGCGCGGCGACTGGTCAATATTTCGGCCCGCGGCACCGTGTCGCCCGGCAACCCGCTGATCGCCGGTTTCGTCATCGCCGGCTCCGCCCCGCAGCGCGTGCTCATCCGCGGCATCGGCCCGACGCTCGGCCAGCCGCCCTTCAACGTCGCCGGCGCGTTGAACAACCCGCAGCTGAGCCTCTACCGCGGCACCACCGTCTTGAAGACCAACGACGACTGGTTCCGCGATCCCGACGCCGCGCTGATTCGCGACGCGGCAGCGCGCGCGGCGGCGTTCGGACTGAACGCCCAAAGCCCCGACAGCGCCATGGTGCTGTATTTGTCGCCCGGCGCCTACACGGCGCAGGTCAGCAGCCCGCCGAACGCGAACCAGCAAAACGGCACGGGCATTGCGTTGGTCGAGGTCTACGAGTCGAATCCCTAGCCCGCGCGCACTGAAACCGGCTGCGCGGCAAGCCGAATCTATACCCAAATTTGGGTACGTCGCGGTGTTGTTCACATCCGCGAAACGGCGCACCGAGGAGGTGACGCCACGCTCTGCCTTTCGGCGAACGAGCTTGCGTCAACCGCCATGCGCCATGCCCGTGTTTTTGCCGCCGCCCTGCTGATTTTCGGAACCATGACCGCGGCCGGCCTCGGTCAGGTTGTCCTCACCAATCCGATCACCGGCACAAACCCGGGCGCGTCCAATCCGTTCAACTCCGGCCAAACCGTCGCCGCGAACCTCAGCGCGTCGGGCATCGGCCGCGGCAGCGGGATTGCCGCGTCGAGCGCCACGGATCGCTACAGTGCGAGCGGCTGGAACTCGCCGGCGCTGGGCGCCACGGATTATTTCACGTGGACGCTGACGCCCGCGGCTGACTACCAGCTGACGCTGACCAGTTTCTCGTACACCGCTCAGGTGTCAGGGACGGGGCCGACGAGCTTCGCGTTCCGATCGAGCCTCGATTCGTTCAGCGGCAACCTTGGCCCGGCGACGAGCACGGGCGGCACCATCACGCTGTCGAGCGGGATGTTCAGCGGGCTGACGAGCCCGGTGGAGTTTCGCCTGTATGGCTGGGGCGCCTCGAGCGGGACCGGGACGTTCAGCGTGAACGATTTCACTTTCAACGGCACACTTTCCGCGGTGCCGGAGCCCTCGACGTACGCCGCCATCGCCGGGGCCGCCGGGTTGGCCGTTGCCCTTGTGCGGAAACGTGGGCGCCGCCGCCCAACGGAACCGGCGCCGCGAGTATGATCGAGGAGTCGCGGCTGACGTGCCTGCGACGGTGGTTCGTGGTCGCCGGTGACGAAACGACAAAATCGCGACTGCGCTGGCGGCGCGCCGCCCTTGCCCTGCTGATGTTCGCCGCGGCCGGCTATGGCGCGCTCGTTGGTACCGCGTATGGGGTCGTGCGCCATCACCGGGGGCTGACCGAACTGCGGTTCGCGGACGTCGCGCTGCCGTGGCGCTGGAGCCGGTATCGGGTTGCGCGCGGCGACGAGCTCGTCCGCCTCGCGGAGCAGCTCTTCGCGCAGGAAAAATATCGCGAGGCGCTGATGTATCTGAAAACCGGAGTCGCGCATTCGCCGGCCAACCGCGACGGCCGGTTGCTGCTGGCCCGGCTCCTCGTCGCGAGCGGTCAGGGCACGCTCGCCCGGCGCACGCTGTTCGACGGACTGCCGTACCATGCCGGCGATGCGGCCTACTGGCGGCCATTGCTCGGCACGTTGCTGCAGGAGCAGGCGGACGCCGTGGTGATCGCGCTCGCCCGCCGCTACCTGCCGCGAACGCCACGTTCGGCTGCGAGCGCGCGAACGCTGGCGCTCGCGGCGGCGACGGCGTCTTATTTCCGGCAGGACTATGCCGCCTGCGCGGAGTTCCTCCGCCGTTGTCCGGCGCTCGCCGGTTCGCGCGATGGCCGGCTGCTCCTCGCGAAGGCGGATTACGATGCCGGTTATCGCGAACTGGCGTTGGTTCAACTCCGGGCGCTCGCGGGGGAGGACTCCGGCGATTACGACGTCCTGCGCGAGTTGGCGTTCTGCTGGCGCGAAAGCGGCCGCCCGGAAGAGGGCCGCCGCGCGCTGCTGGCCTGCGCACTCGCACGACCCGCGCAGAATCCTGCCCGCGTCGACCTGTTGCGACTGTATTATGAACAGCGTGACCAGGACGCGATCGCCCGCAGCCTGACGGAGTTCGCCCGCGACGGGCCGCGCGAGCCCGGGCTGCTGATCGCCGCCGCCGGCGCCGCGGCTGACGCCGGCGACCTGCCGGGCGTGCGCCGGCTCCTCGCTGCGGCGCCGCCGGAGCACGCCATGACGGGGGAATTCCTCGCGATCGAGGCCATGCTCACCGCGCGCGACTACGAGGCCGCCCTCGCCGCCGTGCGCACGCTGGCCACCGATGCAGCGAACGCCGGGCCCGGGAGCCCCGCGCTGATCGCCAGCCTGCGCGCCATTGCGTATCTGGGAATTGGCGACGCCGCCGATGCCCGGGCGTTCGTCGCCACCCTGCTGGCTCAGCCGCGGCTCCGGCCGGACAACCTGCTGGCGGTCGCCAACCGGCTGGCCGCACTCGACGGCGGCGAACTCGCCCGGCAGGCGCTGAAGCGCGCGGTGGAAATCGATCCGCTGTACCAGCCCGCGCTCGCCCGGCTCGTCGAACTGGATCTCCTGCTGAATCGCGTGGATGACCTGGCCGTCGACGCGCGCCGCCTCACCGAGTTGCGCCGGCCGCCGGTCGAATTGTTGCGGGTGGTGCGGCACAAGCTCTCGACCGATCTCTTCCTGTATTCGCCGGAAAATGAAGGCGCGCTCGCCGCCATTGAACGCGTCGTGGCGCGGGCGCGACGCCGCTGAAGAAATCCTGCGTCGAGGTGGAACGCGACCTTGCTCCGGGCGCGTTCTTCCGGCGGACGCGGCCCGACGGCGCCCGGAGGGCGCCGTCCACCCTTCAGTATCGGCGGCTACGGTTTGCTGGGCCCCTCTGGCGCCGTGTTTCCCCGGCTCCCCCCCCCCCGGGAACGCTTCGCCAGCGCGG
>Ga0080064_1007681_pt1 | contig 10727 bp, 9 predicted proteins | sample Subgrocontami54m_FD_69260 | JGI IMG/M metagenome (GOLD analysis project Ga0080064, IMG submission 69260) | Subsurface groundwater microbial communities from S. Glens Falls, New York, USA - GMW46 contaminated, 5.4 m (SPADES assembly) (version 2) ... | reverse complement strand
TCGCCCCAGCAGGGCGCCTCGACATCGACTCCCAGGGGTTGCTGGTCCTCACCCAGGATGGCCGCATTGCAAAACAGTTGATCGGGGAAAATTCTGGAATCGAAAAAGAATATCTGGTGCGCGTGCAGGGCAAGCTCCTCCCGACCGCCTTGGCGTTGCTGAATTTTGGTCTGAGCCTCGACGGCGCGGCCCTCAAGCGCGCCGAGGTCAGCTGGCAAAACCAGGATCAATTGCGCTTCATCCTGCGCGAGGGCAAGAAACGCCAGATCCGCCGCATGTGCGAACTGGTCGGCCTGATGGTAACCGGCCTCAAGCGCATGCGCATCGGCAAAGTGGCCCTGGGAGACCTGCCGACCGGGCAGTGGCGCTACTTGCGCCACGACGAGCGATTCTAGCGGCAGTGCAGGAAAGGAGTGAAATAGCAGCGTCCTGCGGCAATTCATTGAGAAAGAATGGGGTGGCTGATGGGGCTCGAACCCACGACAACCGGAATCACAATCCGGGACTCTACCAGCTGAGCTACAGCCACCATTAAAACCCTGAGTCCCGCGCAAACATGGCGCGCCCGGCGGGACTCGAACCCACAACCCCCGGCTTAGAAGGCCGGTGCTCTATCCGATTGAGCTACGGGCACTCGCTCGGGGAAGGAACCCAAATCCTGGTCGGGGTGGAGAGATTTGAACTCCCGACATCCTGGTCCCAAACCAGGCGCGCTACCAGGCTACGCTACACCCCGAAGGCCGCGTAATATAACCCTAGCACTGTCCACGGTCAATGTAAAATAGGCGACCGGCGTTGCGCTTGGAATTGCTTGCGCCACCCCTTATTTTCTGCTATTAAAGCACCTTTTTCTGAATCGGATAAAGCCCGTGGCTGCAGAACTGCAAAAGACATTCCCCCCGTACAAACCCAAGGCGCGGGAGGAATACATGAACCCCAAACAACTCGCGCATTTCAAGGCAATACTCGATGAAATGAAGCGCGGGCTGAGTCAGGATATCGACCGCACGGTGCATACCATGCAAGACGAAGCGACGATATTCGCCGACCCCAACGACCGCGCCAGCCAGGAATCCGACGTGTCGCTCGAGCTGCGCAACCGCGACCGCGAAAGGAAACTCATCAAGAAGATTGACGAGACCATCGCGCGTATCGACGGTGGCGAATACGGCTACTGCGAGAGCTGCGGCGTGGAGATCGGGCTCAAACGTCTCGAAGCGCGGCCGACCGCGACGCTGTGCATCGACTGCAAGACACTCGACGAACTCAGAGAGAAACAGGTCGCGAAATAGCGCGCGGCCACGCCAAGTGAGAAAGGGCAGCCACCGGCTGCCCTTTTTATTTACGCACGCCGTCCTACTGCACGGTCTGTGCCTGTTGCGCCTGTGCTTGTGCTTCGGCGGCTGCCGCCTTCATGCTCAGGCGCAGCCGGCCTTTGTCATCGGCCTCTATCACCTTGACGCGCACCGTCTGGCCTTCCTTGAGATGGTCGGCGACGGCGTTGACCCGCTCGTTCGCGATCTGCGAGATGTGCAGCAGGCCGTCCTTGCCCGGCAACACGCTGACAATGGCGCCGAAATCGAGCAGCTTGAGCACCGTGCCTTCGTAGATGCGTCCCACTTCGACGTCGGCGGTGATCTCCTCGATGCGCTTCCGGGCAAGCTCGCCGCCCTCAGACGAAACGCACGCGATGGTCACGGTGCCGTCGTCCGCGATGTCGATCGAAGTTCCGGTCTCCTCGGTCAGCGCGCGGATTACCGCACCGCCCTTGCCAATGACGTCGCGGATCTTCTCGGGCTTGATCTTGATCGTGATCATGCGCGGCGCGTAGGCCGAGAGTTCGGTACGGGCAGTTTGCAGCGTATCCTTCATTTTGCCGAGTATGTGCAAACGGCCTTCGCGCGCCTGCACCAGCGCGGCATGCATGATCTCCTTGGTGATGCCGGTGATCTTGATGTCCATCTGCAGCGCGGTAATGCCCTGCTCGGTGCCCGCAACCTTGAAATCCATGTCGCCAAGATGGTCCTCATCGCCGAGTATGTCGGACAGCACGGCAAAACGGTTGCCTTCCTTGATCAACCCCATCGCGATTCCCGCGACATGCGCCTTGAGCGGAACGCCCGCATCCATCAGCGCGAGGCAGCCGCCGCACACCGACGCCATCGAACTCGAACCGTTTGATTCTGTGATCTCCGATACGACGCGCATCGAGTACGCGAATTCTTCGGGCGTCGGCAGCACTGCCAGCAGCGCACGCTTGGCGAGCCGACCGTGGCCGATTTCGCGACGCTTCGGCGAACCGACACGTCCGGTTTCGCCGGTCGCGTACGGCGGCATGTTGTAGTGAAGCATGAAACGCTCCATGTATTCGCCTTGCAGCGCGTCGATTCTCTGCTCGTCGCGCGAGGTGCCAAGCGTGGCCGCCACCAGCGCCTGGGTCTCGCCCCGCGTAAACAATGCCGAACCGTGCGCGCGCGGCAGTAAGCCGTGGCGGATGGTGATCGGGCGCACGGTGCGCGTATCGCGGCCGTCGATGCGCGGCTCGCCGTTCAGGATTTCGCCTCGCACGATCTTCGACTCCAGCGCAAAGCAGATTTCCTTGACCGCGTTGGCGGCGGGGCCGCCTTCGCTGCCGACACCGACCTCGCTAAATACGCGCGTCCAGATATTGTCAATTGCCTCGGAACGGGCCTGCTTCTCCTTGATTGCGAACGCCGCGCGCAACTCGCTCTCGGCAAGCTTGGCGATGCGCTCGACCAGCGTTTCGTCCCTGGCCGGCGGCGCCCAGTCCCACATTGGGGCGTTGACTTCATCGGCAATCTGGTTGATGAGGTCGATCACCGGCTGCATCTGCTGGTGGCCGAACACCACCGCGCCGAGCATCACATCCTCGTTCAGTTCGTGCGCCTCCGACTCGACCATCAGCACCGCAGCTTGCGTGCCTGCGACGACGAGGTCCAGCTGCGAGGATTTAAGCTCGGTCGCGGTCGGGACCAATACGTATTGGCCGTCGAGGTAGCCGACTCGTGCGGCGCCGATCGGGCCGTTGAATGGCAGTCCTGATATCGCCAGCGCCGCCGAGGCGCCGATCATCGCCGGAATATCGGAATCGATCTCGTTGTTGGACGACACCACCGTCGCGACGATCTGCACTTCGTTGTAGAAGCCGTCGGGAAACAGCGGACGAATCGGACGATCGATCAGACGACAGGTCAGAATTTCTTTTTCCGAAGGACGGCCTTCGCGTTTGAAAAAACCGCCGGGTATCTTTCCGGCAGCATAAGTGCGTTCCTGGTAATCAACAGTCAGCGGCAGAAAATCCTTTCCCGCCGCCGCCGACTTGGCGCCGACCACAGTGACCAGCACTACCGTGTCCTCCAGATTCACCAGCACTGCGCCGCTGGCCTGGCGTGCGATTTCGCCCGTCTCCAGCGTCAGCTTGTGACGCCCCCACGTGATAGTTTTCTTGATTGGATTCAAGGTATTGTCCTTTATGCCACAATTGGGCCACGCGCCGCTGCGCGAGCCAGGATTCGCAAATTACTGGTGCCTGAAATAGACGCGGCCGCGCCGGGCACGACGCCCGACTGGCCACCAGGAATTGCCATTAACTCAACCACCGGCACAACGGCGGCATCACTTGCGCAGACCGAGGCGATCAATCAGTGCGCGGTATTTTTCGACGTCAGAACGTTTAAGATAATCCAGCAGCTTGCGGCGCTGACTCACCATGCGCAGCAATCCGCGCCGCGAGTGATGGTCTTTGACGTGGGTCTTGAAATGCTCGGTCAATTCGGTAATGCGCGCCGATAGCAAAGCAACCTGCACCTCCGGTGAACCGGTGTCGGATTGCTTGCGCTGATAGTCCTTAACGATCTGGGCTTTTTGCGTGCCGCTTGTTGCCATTACATTTCTCCGCTTGCAAAGTCGGTCATTTTAACCCGTTATCGGCCGTTTTCTCAAGAAATTCTATGGGCTTGCAGCGGTGACAGCGTCTTCAGTGAGTGCCGCGGGAGGCCCCGCCACCAGCCGCTTGGACACCAGGCGTCCCTCAGGCAGGAGTTCTCCCAAGCCGAGAAAACGCCGGTTTATGTCGTAGAGCCGAACGCATCCGGGACTCCCGGAATTCTCGATCTGCCCCACCTGCCCGTTAACCAGGCGCCGCACCAGACTGGGCTCGAGTAGCAATTCGGGTAGCGTGGACAACAGGCAATCGACGGGCAGCAGGCACGCCAGGCGTTGCGCTACGGGCAGCGCCTCCAGCCCGTCCAACGTTACGGCGGACTTCACGTCGAAGGTGCCCACCGCCGCACGGCGCAGGCCGGCTAGTGTCGCGCCGCAGCCCAGGGCGCGACCGATGTCTTCCGCCAGCGTGCGAATATAGGTCCCCTTGCTGCAGCGCACGCTGATCTGCAATCGCTCGGCCGCATAGTGGTGCAGGGTGATGCTATGGATAGTGATGGTGCGCGGCGCGATCGCGAGGGTCAGTCCGGCACGCGCATAAGCGTAAAGAGGCTTGCCGTCGCGCTTCAGCGCGCTATACATCGGCGGCGTTTGCTCGAGGGTTCCCGTGAAGCCCCGCAGCACCTCTTCGACCTGATCACGGGTAACCGCAACGCAATCGCACGCAGTCACTTCGCCCTCGGTATCGCCAGTCGTGGTGGTCACTCCCAACAGAATCTCGGCATCATAGTTCTTGTCGGCGCCGAAAGTGCCGGTCGAGAATTTGGTGGCCTCCCCCAGGCATACGGGGAGCAGGCCGCTGGCGAGCGGATCGAGCGTGCCGACATGACCCGCCTTGGCCGCGTGCAGCAGCCGCTTGACGCGCTGGAGAGCGGCATTCGAAGTGATTCCGACCGGCTTGTCGAGCAGCAGCACGCCGTCTACCGGCTGTTTCGAGGTCGCGGACTGCCTCAGAATTCCATCGTTCACAAGCTCAACTGCCTTTATCCGTGTCGCGCCCGGCAGTACCAACCGCTTCATCGATCAACCGCGACAACCGCATCCCGCGCTCCACCGATTCATCGTAGATGAAATGCAATTGGGGAATGCCGCGCAGCTTGATACGCTGACCGAGCTCGTGCCGCAGGAATCCGGCCGCATGATTGAGGCCCTCGGTTGCCGCCGCGATCTGGTCGCCAGTGCCTAGCGTGGTAAAAAACACCTTGGCATGTGCGTAATCGGCGGTGACCTCGACATCGGTCAATGTCACCATTCCAACCCGTGGATCCTTGAGTTCGAGCCGAAGCAGCTCCGCGAGCTCACGCTGGATCTGCTCGGCGATGCGCAGCGTGCGGGAATGATCGCGGGGCACGGAAGGTTACAGCGTTCTTGCCACTTCCACGACTTCGTAGGCTTCGAGCTGGTCGCCAACCTTGATGTTGTCATAGCTCCTGATCGACAGCCCGCATTCGAACCCGGCCTTCACTTCCCGCGCATCGTCCTTGAAGCGTTTCAGGGAATCGAGTTCCCCGGTGTGAATTACCGCATTATCGCGCAGCACGCGGATTTTGGCGCCCCGCCGCACCAGCCCCTCGGTAACCATGCAGCCGGCAACGGTGCCGACTTTCGAGATCTTGTAAACCTCGCGCACTTCGACCACGCCGAGCTGGCTTTCCTTGCGCTCCGGCGCCAGCATGCCCGACAGCGCGGCCTTCACGTCGTCAACCGCTTCGTAAATGATGTTGTAATAACGAATATTGATCCCGCTGTTCTCGGCAAGCTTGCGCGCCATGGCATCAGCTCGCGTGTTGAAACCGATCACCGCTGCTTTCGACGCCAGCGCCAGATTGATGTCCGATTCGGTAATCGCGCCAACACCGCAATGCACGATGTTGACCTTGACCTCGGCGGTCGAAAGCTTCTGCAGTGCATGTGACAGCGCTTCATACGAACCCTGCACATCGGCCTTGATGATCACCGACAGCGTTTTGATCCCGGCTTCGCCGAGTTGATCGAACAGGTTTTCGAGCTTGCTCGATTGCTGCTGTGCAAGCTTGACGTCACGGAATTTGCCTTGGCGGAACAGCGCAATTTCGCGCGCTTTGCGCTCGTCGCCGAGCACCATGACTTCCGCGCCCGCGGCCGGAACATCCGACAAGCCCTGGATCTCGATCGGGATCGATGGCCCCGCGCTGTCGACCGCCTTGCCGGTTTCGTCGAGCATGGCACGCACCCGGCCGAACACGGCGCCAGCCAGCACGATGTCGCCGCGCTTGAGCGTACCCGACTGCACCAGCACGGTTGCAACCGGGCCGCGCCCGCGGTCGAGCTGAGCCTCGATTACGATGCCTCTAGCTGGCGCATTTTTCGCGGCCTTTAGTTCGAGTACTTCAGCCTGCAACAGCACGCCTTCGAGCAGCTGATCGATGCCCTGCCCGGTCTTGGCCGATACCGGAACGAACATGGTGTCGCCGCCCCACTCTTCCGGCACCACTTCCTGCCCCGCCAGATCCTGTTTGACGCGCTCGAGGTTCGCGCCTGGCTTGTCGACCTTGTTGAGTGCCACCACCATCGGCACCTTGGCCGCCCGGGCGTGGTGTATGGCCTCGATGGTTTGCGGCATCACGCCGTCATCAGCCGCCACCACCAGAATCACCAGATCAGTGACTTTGGCCCCTCGCGCGCGCATTGCGGTAAACGCCTCGTGGCCGGGCGTATCCAGAAACGTGATCATGCCGCGCGGCGTCTGCACGTGATACGCGCCGATATGCTGGGTAATGCCGCCGGCCTCGCCGCTCGCCACCCGCGTGCGGCGAATGTGATCGAGCAGCGACGTCTTGCCGTGATCAACGTGGCCCATTACCGTGACCACGGGTGCGCGCGGTTCGAGCTTGAGCTCTCCGGGTTGCGCAGCTTCGGTGAGGTACGCGTCGGGATCGTCGAGCTTGGCGCGTATCGGTTTATGTCCCATTTCCTCGACCAAGATCATCGCCGTGTCCTGGTCGAGCACCTGGTTGATCGTAACCATGGTGCCGAGCTTCATCATCGCCTTGATGACCTCGGCAGCCTTGACCGACATTTTCTGCGCGAGCGCCGCAGCGGTAATCGTCTCCGGGATGGAGACCTCGTGCACGATAGGCTCGGTGGGCGCGGCGAACGCATGCTGTCCCGGCTCGCCCTCTTCCTTGTGTGGAGCGTGGCGGTCCTTGCGCTGGCGCCAGCCCAAACCGCCCGATACGTCGCCGCGCGTCTTGATCCCGCGACGCTTGACGGTCTCGTCTCTCCAGACCACTTCCTTGACCGGTTTCTTGGCCTTTTTATCGGCCTTGGGCTTGTCTCCGGGCTTGGGTGCCGGTTTGTGCAGCGTGCCTTCGGTCACCAGTGCAACGACCGGCTTCGCTTCGGCGACGGGAGCCGGCGCTACGGCCGCGGATGCCCCCACGGCAGCAGGCGCCGCCTCCGGGGCTTCGGCATCCGCCTTCTTGCGTCGCTGACGCGTCGCCTTTTGCTGCACTTCCTCGCTCTGCAGCGCGATCAGCTCGGCCTGCTTTTTCGCCTCGGCTTCGCGGATGGCGATCTGTTCCGCATTGACCACCGGCGCCGGCGCCGGAGCGGGTTCGGCCGCAACCACCTCCACCGGAGCCTCACGTTTGACCAGCACGCGCTTCTTGCGTACCTCGACCTGGATGGTGCGCGCCTTGCCCGTGCTGTCGGATTTCTTGATCTCGGTGGTCTGTTTGCGTGTCAGCGTGATCTTGTTCTTGACTTCTTTTGCGCCGTGCGCCTGACGCAGATAATCGAGCAGCTGCGTCTTGTCCTTTTCGGTCAGGACCGTATCGTCAGCCAGCTTCTTATTGACGCCAGCCGTTTGCAGTTGCTCGATCAGCAGCTCGATCGGCAGGCCGAGCTCCTTTGCAAAATGTGTGACGTCGATCTGTGCCATAGCGGACTCCAGTTCCTATCACGCAAACCACGGGGCGCGAGCGGTCATGATTAGTTGTTTGGCGCGCTCGGCATCGATGCCAGTCATTTCGACCATCTCATCCATCGCGAGATCGGCGAGATTCTCCTTCGTGATCACGCCTTTCTCTGCCAGCAGGCGCGCGGTCTGATTGTCCATGCCCTCGAGAGTCAGCAAGTCCTCGACATCGTGCTCGAGTTTTTCCTCGGTCACGATCGCCTGCGTCAGCAGCGCATTGCGCGCGCGGCTTCTCAGCTCGTTGACGGTATCCTCGTCGAACGATTCGATTTCGAGCATCTCGTTGAGCGGCACATAGGCAATTTCTTCCAGCGTGCTGAATCCTTCCTGCACCAGGATATCGGCAACCTCTTGGTCGACATCGAGCTTCTCCATAAACAGGTTACGGGTAACGGAGGACTCTTCCTCGCTTTTCTTTTGTGATTCGTCGAGCGTCATCAGGTTGATCTGCCAGCCGGTCAGCTCGCTCGCCAGCCGTACGTTCTGCCCGGTGCGCCCGATGGCTTGCGCCAGGTTTTCCTCGTCAACCACGATGTCCATGCTGTGCTTTTCTTCGTCGACGGTGATTTTGCTCACTTCGGCCGGAGCCAGTGCATTGATCACGAATTGTGCCGGGTCCGCCGACCACAGGATGATATCGATGCGCTCGCCGCCGAGCTCGGAGGTCACTGCCTGCACGCGCGAGCCGCGCATGCCCACGCAGGTACCGATCGGGTCGACGCGCGGATCATTGGATTTGACCGCGATCTTGGCGCGCGAGCCCGGGTCGCGCGCCGCGGCCTTGATCTCCAGCAGGCCGTCTTCGAGCTCGGGAACTTCCAGCTCGAATAATTTGATCAGAAACTCGGGCGTGATGCGCGACAAAATGATCTGCGGGCCGCGGCTCGCGCGGTCCACTTTCCACAAGTAGGCGCGCACGCGGTCGCCGGGCCGCAGGTTTTCCTTCGGTATCATCTGGTCGCGCGGCAGCGACGCCTCGACCCGTCCGGATTCGATGATCGCGTTGCCGCGTTCCATGCGCTTGATGACGCCGGTCACCAGGTGCTCCTCGCGCGCCAGGAAGTCGCTCAGTATCTGCTCGCGCTCGGCGTCGCGGATCTTCTGCAGGATCACCTGCTTCGCAGTCTGCGCGCCAATCCGGCCCATCTCCACGCCCTCGACCGGTTCCTCGATGAATTCGCCGACCTTGAGGTCCGGGTTGATCTCCAGCGCCTCGTGCAGCTTGTACTCCCGCGCGGGCACCTCGATATCCGGGTTGTTGACGATCTGCCAGCGCCGGAAAAACGAGAATTCGCCCGTCACGGGATCCATGGACGCCCGGATATCGACATCCTCATTGAAGCGCTTCTTGGTCGCTGATGCCAGCGCCAGCTCAAGCGCGCCGATGACGATGTTTTTGTCGACGTTTTTCTCGCGCGCCAACGCATCGACCAGCAACAACAATTCGCGACTCATATCGGCCTCCTAAATATTCGGAACCAGACGCGCTTTTTCGAGGTTGCCCAATTCGAACGCAAGCAACTTGCCGTCGACTTCCAGTTCCAGTTTCCCGTCATTCACCGTGCGCAATATCCCGACAAAGTTCCGCTGTCCATCCCGTGCCACGCGCAACCTGAGGCGTGCTTTCTCGCCCGCGAACCGCACAAAATCCTGTTCCTTGCTCAATACCCGGTCGAGCCCCGGAGACGACACCTCCAGCCGGCCGTAATTCACCCCCTCCACCGCGAGCAGCCGCGACAGGTGATGACTCACCTGGGTGCAGTCATCGATGCTGATGCCGCCGGGCTTGTCGACAAATATCCGCAACAGCGCACCCCTACCCGAACGCTCCCACTCCACCAGTTCATAGCCGAGACCGGTGATGGTGGTAGTCAGTAACTGTCCAAAATCCATGCAAACGCTTCGCTACAAACAAAAAATGGGCCAAGTAGCCCATATTACAAACCGCAATGGGCGAAACGCCCATCTTTAAAAGGGTTTTGATTCTAGCAAATTATCGGCGGATTTGAAAGTGGTTCGACAGGACCTGCGCCGGTCGGTGGCCCCCCCTTGTGCCGCCAAACGTACCCCCGATCGGCGCGGGGCGGTCCCATATGGGAAGAGGTTAAGAAGCAACCCGCCAACGGCTGATCTCGAAATCGTCCGGCAGCGGCAGAATCAGGCTGCGCCTCGGGACCACCAATTCACGCAGGGAATGTCCCCTGGTCGGCGACAATCATCCTGCTTGACGCCGTCCAAGCACCCGCAGTTCCACCGCGCCCGTCAAGGTAATCATCAACTGCCGGCGCGGCGCATTGTGAAAATCCAGCAGGCAGCTCGCAAGATCGTCGCGGAACTCGAGCCCCGTCACCGGGGGCACCTCGGACCTGAGGGCAAACACGGCTCCGTATCGCAATTCCTCCATCGGCACCTGCAGGTCCTCGAAATGAGATTTCTGGTCCTCGCCGGTGAACATCCCACGATCCTCGTGGTTGCCATGGTTGCTCTCAATCTCCTGATCGTTTCGCAAACAAAATAAAAAGCCCCGCGCTCGAGTGAGCCGGGGCTTTTGAAATAAGGAGCCTAGCGGTGTCCTACTTTCGCGCGGGTAATCCGCACTATCATCGGCGCTGAGTCGTTTCACGGCCCTGTTCGGAATGGGAAGGGGTGGGTCCAACTCGCTATGGCCGCTAAGCAATTCGGGTGTCGGCGCCCGGCCGTCAGCATGCGGCTGTCAGCGAGTACCGACCAATACAGAAGAAGTAAAGCATGGATTCGATTGTTGCGCGCCGCTGCCTGGTAACCTTCAAGGTTATAGGATCAAGCC
>Ga0080064_1007680_pt1 | contig 10727 bp, 5 predicted proteins | sample Subgrocontami54m_FD_69260 | JGI IMG/M metagenome (GOLD analysis project Ga0080064, IMG submission 69260) | Subsurface groundwater microbial communities from S. Glens Falls, New York, USA - GMW46 contaminated, 5.4 m (SPADES assembly) (version 2) ... | reverse complement strand
TCGAATGACCACCCCTCGTCCTTATTCGACTCCCCGTAACGGACCAATCCCGACTCGATCATCAATTGCCGGATCTTCATCAGCTTCGAGCCTTCATCACTACGCTTGAGCAAATCAGCCATCAAGCCGTCATACGCATCGAAACTTGATTGGCCTTCTTTGTCTCTCAGCGCGGCGAGCGCCCACCTTATCACTCCATCTGCCGCGTCTTCGAGCACCCTCCGCGCAGCCTCGTCCACGGTCTGGCCGTTGGCCGCCAATGCGTTACCCAGTTCCTCCCTGAATTGCGCAAGCTTTTCTGAAAAAGCCCGGTCCAGCAAAGCAAAGGGAAAGCAATCATGGCTTCGAGACTTGCGTAGCACATCGAACGTATTCATGTCATGAGATGATCTCGCGACGCCAATCGATGGGATAAGCCGGGTCTTGCCTTTTGCCGCGGTAAACAACGAATCGTAGTACTCCCAGAAAACCGGGTTATGCGCGAATCTGGCCCCGCGCTCCAGGCGTGCCCGCATGGTGTCTTTCCGCTGCACGCAATAGATCCAATGACAATAATTCCTCGCGAGAAAATGAAGCCTCTCCAGGGGAGTAGATTGCAGGCATTCGATAACGGTTACCGGCCTGTAGGTGGATTTCGGCGTTCCGGCATTCCGCTCCTTGACCACCTCCACTTTGAAAATAGCCCCCTGTGCGGCGGCAAAATCGCTGTTTCCTTCGAGGAACCGGACGCACGCATTCAGCGTGTCGATGAAAAAGAAATCATCATCCGGGCAAAACAGGACGTAAGGGGAATCCACGCGGCCTGCCCCGTCCAGCATCCTTTCGTGGAAAGGCATCTCCGGACCGTAATAACGGTAGCTTACGGAAAACGGGGCATTACCGGACCAAAGGCCCATCTCATCGAGACGCTTGCCCCCCCAATCCAGAACCATCAACCGGCCGTCGAATCCTTGCTCCTCGAGATGACGAAGGTTAGCCCGAAAATAAGGCAAACGATCTATCGAAGTGGGCATCAATAGCGTCAGCTTATCGTCAAGCATCCTTGCCTCCGGCAACTACGCCTATCTCGGCCTCATCCCCCGGTCCCAACAGAAGAAAGGGGCGCAAAGGATTTTCTGCCTTTCGTTTCTTTCCAGGCTTATGAACTGGGCCGTGAAAACTGGAAATTCCTGATCGGCGACTTGGGGTAAAGCGACGAGGTTCTATCCTGCCGCACCAGCACGAAACCCGCCTGCTCCACGGCGAGCTTGACGTGATCCACCGCTTCGGTTCGATCGCCATTCAGTTCGATCGACAGCGTTTTCAGGCGAGGATCGCGCAGGGTCTTCGGCGCGCCGGCGATGATGCGCTCCTCGATGCCGTCCACGTCCACCTTCATATGGTTGGGGAACTCCGGATTGAAGCGCGCGACGAATTCATCGATCGAATAGCCGATCATTCCCTGCTTGAACCTGGGCGTGAACTGGGCGCCCGCGTCGTTGATGGCCTCCTCGAAGCTGCACTGCGCCATGCCCGCTTTCGAGTTGAGCACGTTGAGAACGTCGCAGCCGCTGTGCTCGGCGAACGCAAGGCAAAAGGCGCGTGCGCGGGAAGCCAGATCGTTCAGCTCGATGTTCATGTTGAGCACGTAGTAATTCGACGCCAGCGGCTCGAACGCCAGCACGCGCGCGCCGCGCCGCGCCGCCGCGTAAATGGTGTAGATGCCGACGTTGGCCCCCACGTCCCACAGCACTTCGCCGGGCTGGATCCGGTTCAGCCAGTCGATGGTTTCCGGCTCTTTCGTGTAGAGCGACCGGTAGCGCCACTCCGTCATCTTGTTCAGATTGTAGAAGCGCAGCATGTTGCCGCCGGCGCCGATGCCGACGACCGCTGCCTTGGGCGCGCGCACCAGCTGCGCCTTCTCAATGCCCGTCTTCATCGGGCTTTCTTCCCGCTCCGGCATTTCATTGCTCGCGCATCGCCTTGCGGAACAGGTCCCACCAGGGGGCGACCAGGTATTCCAGCATGGTGCGTGAGTCCGCTTCGAGCAGAAGTTCCACCGGCATGCCCGGCGTCACGTTGGTGCCCTCCAGCCGGCGCATCTGGTCGGCGCCGATTTCCACGCGCACCAGGTAAAAGGACAGACCGCTTTTCGGATCGTTGAGCGTATCGGTGGAAACGGTGAGCACATGCCCGCGCAGCAGCGGCGAGGTGCGCTTCGGCAGGCCGCTGAATTTCGCCTCGGCCGGCATCCCGGGGCGGACGTAGCTCGCATCCAGCGGTTTGATCTGGCCGTCGATCAGCAGTTTCTCGTGCTCGGGGACGATGAACATGAGCGGCGCGCCGGGCGGCACCACGCCGCCCACCGTGTGCACCATGAGCCCGACGATCTGGCCTTCCTGCGGCGCGCGGATCACGCTCCGGCGCACCCCGTCGTCAGCGGCTTCCATCTGCTCGCGGGCCTCGCGCACGTTCGCGCGCACCGTGTCGAGCTGCTCGCTGACTTCCCGGCGGTAGGACGCGTGCGCGATTTCGAGTTGCCGGCGCGCTTCGTCCTGCACCGCCTGCACCCGCCGGCTTTCCGCTTCGAGCGCTTGCGCTTCTCCTCGCAGCCGCGCCAGTTCCCTCTCGGTGGCGCGGGCCTGGGTAGCGGTGGCGAAACCCTGGCCGAACAGCGTCTGCACCGCCGAGTTTTCGCGCTCGGCGATGGCGAACTGCGCGGCGTTGGTGTTCCGGTTCGCCTCGATGACGGCCGCCTGCTGCCGGGACTGCTCCACCCGCTGCTGCTGCGCTGCGACCTGCTCCAGATAAAGCTGGCGCCGTTCCCGCAGCAATTGCATCTGGCCCTGCATCGCCGTCCTGACCCGTTCGTCCGCGGCGTGCTGGACGAGATCCGTGGGCAGCGCGAAGCGCTCGCCGCCGCCGCGCTCGGCGAGCAGGCGCGCTTCGGCCACCAGTGACGCGGCGAAGCGCGCAAAGGCAACCTCGCGATTAGCGCGCGTCTGGGTGCCTTCCAGGACGATCAGCGGATCGCCCTTGCGAACCTGTGATCCCTCCTGCACCAGAATTTCCTTGACGATGCCCCCTTCCAGATGATCGACCGTCTTGCGGTTGGTTTCGACCGCGACCTTGCCCATCACATGGACGCCGCTGGCAAGCGGGGTCAGCGCCGCCCACAAGCCGAAGCCAAAAACAAGCAGCACGAAGACAAACACTCCGGCATACAACGTCGGCCAGACCTGCGAACCGAGGCGGCGCGGCGCTTGCGGCATGGCGGGCGTTTCGTCACGCGGCGGGGCCACCGGCTGGAGCAAAGCAGCCATCAGGCCTTCGCCTCCTCTTGTTTCACCACGCCAAGGACTCCTCCGGCGGCAGGACGGGGCGGCGCAAGACCCAGCTTGGCGAGCACCTTGTCGCGGGCGCCGTACGCGGCGCTCTTGCCATGTTGAAGGTAAAGGATCTTGTCCACGCTGTTGACGAGCTTGGGGTCGTGCGAGATCACTACTACCGTCCTGCCTTTCTCCTTGAGCAAGTCGATCAGGCGGAGCAAGTCGCGCTCCCCATCGCGATCGAGATTGGAGTTGGGCTCATCCAGCACGATCAACTGCGGCTCGCCGTAGATGGCGCGCGCGATCGCCAAGCGCTGACGCTGACCGCCGGACAAGACCCCGCCCTTGCCCCTGATCTCGGTGTCGTACCCCTGCGCCTGCTGCAATATGATTTCGTGAACACCGGCAACCTTCGCGGCGGTCACGATCCTTGCGTCATCGCGCTCGCCGAAGCGGCAGATGTTCTCCGCGATAGTGCCGTTGAACAGATCGATTTCCTGGGGCACGTAACCGATGTACTGTCCGAGATCGTCGAATTCCCAACTGTGCACGTCGGCGCCGTCCAGCCGGATATTCCCGCGCATGGTCTTCCACAGGCCGACCATCAAGCGCGCGAGCGAAGTCTTGCCGGAGCCGCTGGGCCCCATGATTCCGAGCGCCTGGCCGGGCAAGACCTGACAGCTCACGCCGTGCAGAATGGCATCGTCGCCTCCGGGCGGGCCCGCGATGACGCCCTCGACTTTGAGATGCCCCTTCGGCCGCGGCAGCTTCACCCGGTCCCGGTCGGTCGGAGCGGCCGCCAGCAGTTCCTGAAGGTTGTCCAGGGCTTCCCGCGCAGAGAGGTAGCCGCGCCATCCGCTCACCGCTCCTTGCAGGGGCATGATGATCCTCATGGCGAGGACATTTGCCGCGAATAGCGCGCCCGGGGTCGTCTGATCGATGATGACCAGGTAGCAGGCAAGGCCCATGATGAGAACCTGGTTGATCATTACCAGCGCCTTCAGCATCGCATTGAGGTTCGCCAATCGGTCCGAGACGCGCACGTTCAGCCCCGTCGCCGCGTCGTGGTCGGCAAGCCAGCGGCGCCTGAGCGCGCCGATCATTCCCATGGCGGCCACGGTGTCCGAGCTGCGCAGCGCGGTGTCCGCGAACACGGCCGCGCGCCGCTGCTCGATCGCGCCCTCGACGGTCGCCTGGGCCCCGCCGGTCTTCGCGGCCAATGCGACTGCAACGACCACTACCGCCCCGATGACCGCGAGGATGCCGAGCCAGGGATGCATCATGAACATGACCGCGAGGAATATCGGGGTAAAAGGGAGATCGAAGAAAGCGACTATTCCCTGACCGGTCAGAAATCCCCGCACGACATCGATCTGCGACAGCGTCGCGCCGCCGACCCGCTGCCAGATATTGGCCTGAACCAGCGCGGTAAACACGCGTTCGGCCATGACTTCGTCGAAACGGACCCCCATTCGAACGAGTGCCCGGCCGCGCACCGCTTCGAGAGCGCCCATGCCCAACAACAGGAACAACGTGATGGCGGTGAGAGCGATGAGTGTTTCGACGCTCATGCTCGTCAGCACGCGGTCGAACAGGTTCATCATGTAGAGCGGCACCGTCAGCACCAGCAGGCTGATCAGCAGGCTGAACACCCCGACAATCGCGAGAGGACCGGCGATCGACGCGACAAACCGCGCGAGCGCGCCCCGGTCGCTTTCTCCGGTGCGCTTGAGCTTCGTTATTGCCATGCGTCGTCTTTCTCCGCTACCGCCATCGGGCACCGGCGCCGTGCTACCGCCGGCTCACGGCCTGCCATGGGAAGGCGCCGCTTCATGTCCGGACGAAGTGGTAATTGCGGATGACGTCCTCGCCCGCGAGCGGGGACTTGTAACTGCCGGTCAGCGTGAATCCCGCGCCGGTCAATGTCGCGGTGGCGCGCTCGACTGTGGCCGTATCGAGGCGGTTGAGCTCGAGGCTGATCCGGCGCAGATCCGGGCTCAGCAGAAGCCCCGACGCGCCGGCGAGTACATCCAGCTCCGCTCCATCGACATCGATCTTCATCGCGGTGGGAGGGACAACGCCAAAGCGCGCGATCAGGTCGTCGGCGGTCACCAGGAAAACGGACTGGCGGAAACTGGGCGTGAATGACTTGCCGTGATCGTCCACCGGCTGTTTGGTCTGATTCAGGGTCTGCCCGGCGCTGGTCGATCGCATATGTAGCGTATCCAGCTTCGTCTGATCCGAAAGCGCAACGCACATGGCCTGTATGCGGCCTTCGAGCGCATTTACCTTGATGTTCGAGTTCAGTATCCAGTAGTTCGCCGCGCCCGGCTCGAAGGCGACGACTCGTGCGCGGCGAACCAGCGCCGCGAATACGGTGTAAACGCCGACATTGGCGCCTACGTCCCACAGAACGTCGCTCTCGTCCAGCTCTTGCAGCCAGGCGATTGTCGCCGGCTCCTTCGAATAGAGCGTCTGATAGCGCCAGAGCGTCTTCGGATTGTTGGAAACGAACCGCGCCCGCAGCTTGGCTTCGTCCTTGGTCTTGGTGGCCAGAACCTGAGGCTCGTCCGCGAAGTCGATGAGCGCGCGCCGGATGAGCTGCATCTTCATCGTTCCGCCAGCGCCTCGTCTTCGGCCTCGAGCTCATCCGCGAGGCCGTAGGCTTCGGCCTCGATCTGCCGGATCTGCGATCTCAGGACGCCCTTGACTTCCTCGATCAATTTCGCGCGCACTTCGTCGTTTTCCGCGCGCTGAACGATCCCATTAGAGTGCATCAGGCTTCTCAGCACCGACCCCCGGAACAGGCGCGGCGGATATTGCTCCCGCATCGGCTTGTTGACGTACTGGCACAGCTCCTCCAGCTTGAGGATCATCGCGTTGGTCCAGCCCGGCGTTTCAAGAATGCGGACATAGGTTTTCACAAAGCGCGCAACCGCCTCGCGCACCACGGCGCTGGACCAGTTGGACTCGAATTTATCCCGGCTATAGACCGGGAATTGCTCGAAAAGCCGCTTGACTATTTCAGCCTTCGGCTCGGGCAATTCCGCCAATTCAAGCTCGGCGAGCTTCGCCGCGGGGCTGCCGCGCAGCTTGGCGCCATGCCCCAGATTTTTGCAGAAACCGCCGACCTCGTTGAGTTTCCGGATTTGCTGCTCCAGCGTCTCGCGTTGCTGCAAGAGGGCCATGTCCGTGAACACCGTCTTGCCGAGATTCCCGCGGATCGGGATAGTCAGCTTGCGCGGCCTGATCCCCTCCCACGCGCCTGCCGCCCGCGGCCGCTCCGGATCCGACGTGCCGAGGTCGATTCCAAGCAGATAAATTTCCTTGGCGGCCAGGCGCCTGGCGAACGCAAAGGCCGTATTGGTTACCTGCGGCCCCTCGTTGTAGAGCACCTGGTCCTGACTGTCGCAAAACACGCCCAGCGGCGAAAGCGCCGGCCGGATGAAGTAGAGCGCGTCCTTGAAGAACCGGTCGACACCGGGCCACAGCGTCGTCGTCATGACCGAATAAATGTCCGAGAGATCATGGCCCGCATCGACGAGCTCCTGGTGGCGGACCAGAATCGATCGCGCGCGCTCGAGGTTGCAGTGGAAGTCGGGCCTGATCCCGTTGTTGAGCAGCACCTTCAGCGAGCTGCCGCTGGAGATAATGATCAACCGCTCCTGAATCCGTTTCAACGGCTCGATGTTGTCCTCGAGCGAGGGCCCGCTGCCCACCAACAGCACGGGCTTGTCGAGCTTGATTTTCGCGTTCACGATGATCCGCTTGTTGCCTTGCCGCAGGTTGCGGAAGGAATTCTTCATCATGTTGTACTCATCGGTGATGAATCCGATGAAGTTCGCCATGTTGGCAGACTTCGGATCGAGGAGCTGGTAATACGTGGTCCTCAGCCCGGGAACATCGTTATCGATATAGGCGTGAAGCCCGTCGATTCCGAGCAGGGAGTTCGTCATGATGGTGCCCCTGATCGCATCGTGCAGCCGGGCGGGGTCCTTGTTGATGACGAACCGGATGGTCGTATCCTGTTCCTTGCCCAGCTCCATCAGCTTGGGCCAGTCGATAAAGAACGTCGTCATGTAGAGGCCGTCGGCGTCCACATCCGCCAGCAGCAGCATTTTCGGGCGGTAGTGCTCGATCAGGGGGATCAGATGAAGGCCGCTGCCGACGCCGTAGGAAACCACATAGAAGGGGGTTCCGGTAAAGGGTTCCGCATAGCTCAGGTTTGCCTCCCGCAGTTTGGCGGATATCTGCGCGACAAAGCGTGCGTAGTGGAAATCTTCGCCGCGGTCATCATAGGCGGTGGTCGGCCAGACGTCTTCAGGCTTTACCGGGTCTTCGAATTTCTCCGTCTGCAGCGGGCGCCCGACCAGCAGCCGGTTCGGCTTCTTGAGAAATCCGGAAAGCGTGACTTTGTGGTCCTCGACTGAATTCTTGTAATAGCCGACGCCGTCGCGAAAAATATTGACGCTGTCGCCGGCCTGCCCGATCTGCGAGGAGCATTTGTGCGCGGCGAGCACGTCGTAGAGAGAACGATTGAACTCCTTCAGATACGCCATGTTCTGTTCGTGGCGGGCCTGATATTCCGATGGCGCTTCAACGTGGGACATTTTTGTTTTCCGTGTTGATATGGGAGGGCAGCATCTGCACTGTCAGCGGGTCGCCGGCAGACAAGGTTTTCTGAAGACGCGTAGGGTGGATGGAGCGGAGCGCAATCCACCAATCCGGATTGCGGTGGATTCCGGCCGACACAGCCTGACCTCCATCCACCCTACGATCCTTTTCGTTGATATAGCTTTTTCCAGGATCAAATGCATCTCCCGCTCAAAACCCGATGATTTGAGAAACCAGTTTTCTTTCCGAGTCAAAAATACCCAGCCGCATATCCCGCGACCTCGCTTCGACGGCGACTTCCAGCAGTTGAATGGCACGCCGCAGCAGTTCGGTCTTGGTAACCCCCGATTCCGTGGATAACCGCTCTACGCGCCGGTGGAGGTCGTCCGAGAGGACTATGCTGATTTTTACCATATAAAATGCGCTTTATATACGCATATTAAGCGCAGTCGTAATGCCTGGTCAAGAGTTATGGCTATTCATTTTTCCAAAAACAGCGATCAAGCGCAAAAAAAGGGCCGGCCCAAAGGCCGGCCCACGTGCTATTTCCTTCTCTCGATCAGAGAACTGTCAGGAACAGACCAGCCGTGTTCGAGTTCAGTTGGAACGCCGCGCTGACCGACGCGATATCTTTCCCATCCAGCACGAACCGCGCGAAGTGTGCGGTAGTAAATGCAGATATGCCCGCAGCCGCAGAGGCGAATGTGCCCGTCCCGAGCAACACTTCGACGATGGTGTCACCGTTCGATGTGTAGATCGCAAACGGATTCGCTATCGCCGATGCATTCCCAGCCGTACCGACTGTGACCCCCACCGAGGTTGAAAGAGATACCGATGTCCACGGAGCGTTGAGGACGTTACCCGTTCCAATGGACGTCGCGGCTGTGGTCCCGCTGACGGTTGCGGTGCCGGTAAATGCTAGCGTATACCCGGCGGTCGCAAAACCTTTTATAAACATGATGTCGCCCGTGCCGACGTTGTACACCGTGTCCTGGCCAAGGGCGGTGCCGGCGGTGGTGCCGGTAAAGTTGTAACCCGACCCGACGGAGATCGTGTTGATCGCGCTCGACATGTTGTACTCGTCGTTGCCGCCGCCACCGTCGGCGGTTTGCGAAGCGGAGAGGCCGAAGGTGACGATGTCGTTGCCCGATCCACCGGCGACATTGGCGGCATGGTTACCAAGGTTCACGGTCAGGATCGAACTGGCGCCCAGCGCGGTGAACGACAGATTCGCAGTCGAGGCCGTGTTGGCCAGAGCCGTCGTTGACACGTTGAAGTTCACGCCACCGGCGCCGGCGCTGTTGAATATCGCGGAATTGATACTGAAGGTGCCCGTTCCGCTGACGTTGATGTCAACCTGCCCCGTTTTGATCGCCGTGGTGCCCGAGAGTTCGAGGAACGTCACGTTGGTCGCGGTAGTGCTGCCGAGAACGACGTTCATCGTGAGGTTCAGGGTCGCTGACGCCGCGGCGAGTGGCGCGAAATGCGCCGTGCCGATCGCAACGTCACCGCCCAGCGCGTTGATCGTGATGGTATCGATATCAAACGAGCTGGCATGCGAATTGGCGGTGCTGGCCGAGAAGGTGATGTCCGTGGCGCTCACCATCACCGCGCCCGTTCCCGCGGAATTGGTTGTGATCGTCAGCGTGTCCGCATTGTCGATCGTCAACGCCGAGAGGTCCACCAGTGCGCTCGCGCCGGCTGCATTGATGCTCACGTCCGCATACGCTGCCGTGATGAGTTCGCTGAACAACAGCGTGCGTCCGGAATTCGCGACCAAGTTGAGCGTTGCGGCGGTGCCAAAGGCGGCGGTTTCACTTATCGTCATGTTCTGCGACCCGGCCGAGAACGTCACGGTCTTCACGGTGTCCGCGGAAACCTGATCGATGGTCACCGAACCCGAGCCGTTGGCATTGAAACTCACCGACCCGGTATTGGCCGCGAGGGCGATCTGACCGATCGACATGGCGGTTGCCGTCTGGGTGGTGGTCTCGAGCGAGGTCGCGTTGCTTCCCAGGAAGTTGAATACCACGTCCGAAGCGGCGCTGGCGTAGCCGAGCGTCAGGACCGCCGCCGAATTAGCCGCGGACTCGATGTTGATCGTATTCACCCCGGATGCCAGAGACGAGAACACCGCGGCAGTACCGAGACGCAGATTCAGCGTCCCCACGCCGACCACGCCGCTGAACGAGGCGCTCAGCGCGGTGTTGACGTCGAAGGTCACCGTCTCGACGTCGGTGATGTTGGCGCGGAGGCCGAGCGCCGTGTCAACCGACACCATCAGGTTATCGATTCCACCGTTGCCGTCGATCGTATCGGAGTTGTTGAACGATTCGTAGAACTTGATCGTGTCAGCGGCTTCCGAGCCGATGACACTCAGATTAAGAGCGGCAGCAGCCCCGACGTTCAGATTCAGCGCGCCGCCGCTTGCGGCATTGATTGCCGTAAGCGAAGAAAAGGCGGTGCCCTGCAGGCTGTTCGCGGTAACGGCGCTATTGAGGTTCAATGTCAAGGAACCCGTCCCGCCGACATTGAGAGCCGAAACTCCGGTCGCGTTCGATGCGGACCCCAGGGTAAACGCGGACTGGTTGACGTTGAGCGTCAGAACGTCGGCATCTGCCGCGACGATGCTGGCGGTATTCGCCGAATTGACGGTGATCGTCAGGCCGTTGGCAGTGACCGAACCCGAGTTGATATCAACCGTAAGGGTGCCGCTGAAGCCGGCGTTGAGCTGGACCGTTGCGCTATTATAGAAACTGAACAAGCCCAAGGAATTACCGTCAACGGCGATAGCCGTTGCGTCCT
>Ga0080064_1007679_pt1 | contig 10729 bp, 9 predicted proteins | sample Subgrocontami54m_FD_69260 | JGI IMG/M metagenome (GOLD analysis project Ga0080064, IMG submission 69260) | Subsurface groundwater microbial communities from S. Glens Falls, New York, USA - GMW46 contaminated, 5.4 m (SPADES assembly) (version 2) ... | reverse complement strand
GTGGCCACAGGGAAGAAGCAAGGCCGGTGGAAGTTGATGTAGAGGTTGAGGAACCCCGTATTGTAAACGTTGAGCTGTGCGGAGAATGTCTGGGGGATATGGGCATAGCCCAGGTGCTTTCGCACCACGGCCGCGTTCTTGGACTCCACCAACCCGTTATCGTTGGAATGTCTAGGCCGGCACTTGGTAAAGCGGATGAGCAGCCGGTTGAGCATTCTGGCTACAGATCGGTTAACGAATTCGGAGCCATTGTCCGAGTGAAAGCCGCGGACCACGAAGGGAAACGTGGCCAGCATGATCTCCAGCACAGGAACCAGGTGGGACTCCGAGATCCTCTGCACTGAGGCCACCACCTCCCATTGGGTCACTTGGTCCACCGCGTTGATGTGGTATACGCCCTTCTGGCCGTCCAAGTCACCCTGGTGCACCGTGTCCACCCGGATGTAGCCTGGCGCCCCTTTGGGGTCGGGCGCAGCCCTTTCTCCGATGGGCACAGCTACCGGCCTGGTCCTGGTGAAAGTTGTGCCCAAGCCCAGACGAAGGTTCCTCTTGCGCACGTTGTACAGGTGCGCCACAGATATGCCGGAGATGTTCTTGAACTCCTGGTGCCCATAGACCTGGTACTCTCGCTCCAGGATCCTCTTGGTGGCTGGCCCACTCAGGTAGTCGTGCAGCTCGTCCGTCCTGGCCAGTAGCGCCATGTCCGCCGGGGTGTACTTGGCGGGGAAGCAATGGCGGCGGTACTCGACGCACTGTAGGTGGCCCTGCACCTTGTACTCCCCGATCAGCCGGGACGCCTGGGCGCGAGAGTAGTCCGTGACTTTCATGATGTACTCCCGGACCACCCCTTTGTCCTCACGCCCCAGTTTGAGATACCTGAATCTTACCAACACCAACTCAGCCCACTCGTATTTCTCTTCCCGACAATCGGGCTTGAACTCAATGCCATGGCTGCCCTCCAGAAACCGCCGGACCTGTTCGATTGTCTCCAGCCGGGTGTCGTCCATATCTAGTCGCATGGCTCCGATGATAGACACCCCAGCCTAAGCCCTTCAGTATCATCTTGCGTTAGAAACCCACCCCCTCTTCAGGCTCGTCTTGCATTGGAAGAGACTGGCGGTTGCAGGCATCCCCAGGCAGTGGTATACTTTGAGTCAAATAGGACCTGTTCAGAAGTGGGGTTGTCCCACTTTTTTGTTGTAATGGGGGGAAAGGGGTGACGGAAAACTGAAGAGCGAGTTCCTTCTGGCTATGACCCAGCTCGCGGCGGAGCGGAACCTCCCCCGGGAGGTGGTGCTGCGTGCCCTGGAATCGGCGCTGCTTTCCGCCTACAGGAAGGATAACCCGCAGGCTCCGTCCAACCTCGAGGTGAGGATTCACCCCGAGACAGGGGAGATCGTAGTCTATTACCTGAAAACGGCCGTGGAGGCCGTGGCCACACCTCAAGAAGAGATTGAGTTGGGCGAGGCCCGGCGCTACAGGCCCGAGGCTACGCTGGGCGATATCATCGCCGTTCCTAGCCACAGTATCCCCGCGGGGCGGATCGGCGCCCAGGTGGCCAAACAGGTCATACTTCAGAAGCTCCGGGAGGCAGAGCGCGGGGTCGTCTATGACGAGTACTCCGCCAAGGAAGGTGAGGTCGTTTCCGGCGTCATCCAGCGCTTGGAGCCAAACCGCAGTGCCATCGTTGACCTGGGGCGGATGGGCCACCCAGTGGAGGCGGTATTGCCCACTGTCGAGCAGATCCCCGGCGAGCCCTACCGGCCCGGCACACGGTTCAAGTTCTACCTGCTGGAGGTCCAGCGCAGCGCGCGAGGCCCCCAGATAGTCCTCTCTCGGACACACCGCAACCTGGTCAAGCGCCTGCTGGAGATGGAAGTCCCCGAGATCTTTCAGGGGGTCGTGGAGGTCAAGGCCATTGCCCGGGAGCCTGGGCAACGCACCAAGGTAGCGGTGGCCGCCAGGCAGGAAGGTGTGGACCCCGTAGGATGCTGCGTGGGACTCAGGGGACTGCGCATACAGAACATCGTCAACGAGCTGAGGGGCGAGAAAATAGACGTGGTGCTGTGGCACCAGAGCATGGGCAGTTTCATTGGCCATGCCCTGAGCCCAGCCCAGGTGACCCGGGTGGAGGTGGATGAGGCGCAGCGGGTGGCTACCGTAGTAGTGCCTGACCGGCAGCTCTCCCTGGCCATCGGCAAGGAAGGGCAAAACGCTCGGCTGGCCGCCAAGCTCACCGGCTGGCGGATTGACATCAAGAGCGTGACCGACGCCGAGAAGGACCGGGCTGCGGCCCGGGTGGCGGCCCCGCCCACGCCGGTCGCTGCCAAGGTAGCTCCCGAGCCAGTAGCTGCGGCGCCGGCAGCGCCGCCTGAGGCCGTGGGTGCGGCCCCACCGACTCCGGTCCAGCAACGAGAGAAGGCTCCCGTTGCTCCGGTCCCCGTGGCGGCAGTCCCCGCCGCGGCGGTGCCAGTGGCACCCGTGCCCACGCCAAGAGAAGCGCCTCCTGCCAAGGCGCCGGTCCTGGTGGGGGCAGAGAACGAAGGCGAAGGATTCACCAGCCTGGAGGAAGCCCTGGCCCCGCTGGCCTCGTTGTCCAGTGTTAGCAGCTCGGGCAAGCCCCAGATCAGGTTTGCCGAGGAGATCATGGCTGGGCGGTCAACCGGGGGAGGCCCGGAGAGGAAGAAGCGGAGGAAGTCTGGCCGGTCGCGGGCGCGGCCCGGCCATCCTGGCGGTGGCGAGGAGGAGCCATAATACCGGCAACGGTCAAACACGTCCCGGAGCGGACCTGCGTTTTTTGCCGCACCAAGCGGCCCAAGAGGGAGTTGCTCCGGGTTGTCCGTACACCGGCAGGGGCTTTGGCTTTCGATCCCGCCGGGCGCCAGCCTGGGCGCGGGGCGTACCTGTGTCGCACCGGGCAGTGCTGGGACGCGGGCCTGCGCAAGGGACGGCTGGAGTACGCGCTCAAGGTCAAGCTCTCCCCGGAGGACTCCGCTCGGTTGGCGGAGACCATCCAAGGGCTGCCCGTCCAGAGGGCTGAGGGGTAAGTAGAGTATGGTGTCGAGAGTTTCCCAGACACGCGGCACGGCCAAAGGACCCAGGGTCCAGCTACCGCCCGCCGTTACCGTCGTTCAGTTGGCGGAGCTGTTGGGCCAGACGCCCATTACCGTAATCAAATACCTCATGAAGATGGGTGTGATGGCCACCGTAAACCAGGTCCTTGACTTCGAGACCGCCGGCAAGCTGGCCACCGAGATGGGCTTCACCGTGGTCGTCCCCAAAAAGGTCGAGAAACCCGGCGTAGTTGCCTCGGCCGTGGCGGCCAAGAAGGCCGCGCCCACGGGCGAGGCGGCCGCCAACCTGAAGCATCGTCCCCCCGTGGTGACCATAATGGGCCACGTGGACCACGGCAAGACGAGCCTGCTGGACGCCATTCGCCGCAGCAAGATCACCGCCACCGAGGCTGGCGAGATCACCCAGCACATCGGTGCCTACCAGGTGAATGTGGAGGACCACACCATCAGCTTCATTGATACCCCCGGCCACGAAGCTTTTACCGCCATGAGGGCCCGGGGCGCTCAGATCACCGACATCGCCATTCTGGTGGTGGCCGCCGACGACGGCGTCATGCCCCAGACCGTGGAGGCTCTGGACCACATCAAGGCCGCGCAGGTGCCGATCATCGTGGCCCTGAACAAGGTGGACAAGCCCGGCGCCGACCCGGAGAAGGTCAAGCGGCAGCTTGGCGAGCTGGGCCTGATGCTGGAGGAGTGGGGTGGTGATGTCCTGGCAGTGCCTGTATCGGCCAAGACCCGGGAGGGCATACCCAAGCTCCTGGAGTCCATCCTGCTGGTGGCCGAGTTGGCCGACCTGAAAGCCAACCCTGACAAGTCGGCCGAGGGGGTAGTGCTGGAGGCCTCCCTGGACAAGAGCCGGGGGCCGGTGGCTACGGTCCTCATCCAATCAGGAATGCTGCGGGTAGCCGACCCGGTAGTGGCCGGGGGCGCCTGGGGCAAAGTGAAGGCCATGTTCAACGACCTGGGCAAGACCACCCGCAAGGCGGGACCGAGCACGCCAGTCCTGGTGATGGGGTTAGCCTCTCTCCCCCAAGCTGGTGACCTGTTTACCGTGGTCGCCAGCGACAAGGACGCCCGCGCCCAGGCCGAGGCTTGGGCACAAAAGCGAGGCCAGGCCCAGGCCGCCGGCGCCGTCACTCTGGACCGCCTGGCTGCCCAAATCCGCTCCGGCGAGGTCAAAGAGCTCAATCTGGTGCTCAAGACAGACGTACAGGGCAGCATCGAGCCCATCAAGAACGCCCTCTCCCGCCTGGACAGCGAGGAGGTCAAGCTCCGCGTTCTCCACACGGCCAGTGGCACCATCACCGAGAGCGATGTGATGCTGGCTGTAGCCTCCAAGGCGATTATTGTGGGCTTCGATACCCGGCCCGAGCCGGGTGCCCGCCGCGTGGCCGATTCGGAGGGCGTGGACATCCGCCTCTATGATGTCATCTATCACCTGGTGGAGGACGTGGAGAAGGCCATGAAGGGCCTGGTAGAACCGGCAACCGAAGAGGTTACCGACGGCCACGCCCAAATCAGGGCCGTGTTCGAGAGCAGGCGCCTGGGCAAGGTGGCTGGCTGCTACATCACCGATGGCAAGGTGGCCCGAGGGGCGCGGGTCAGGGTCTTGCGCCGGGGCAAGGTGGTCGCCGATGGTGTGATCTCCAGCCTGCGCCACGTGAAGGAAGACGTCCGAGAGTTGGGCACCAATAGTGAGTGCGGAGTCGGCGTGGAGGGCTTCAGCGATTTCCAGGTGGGTGACGTGCTGGAGGTCTACCGGAGGCAACGGGCTGCCTAGCAGCCCATAGGCCCTATGCCCTCATTCTCGTTTCCCCGCTAATCACTGTAGGAGGTGCGCCATGAGCCGCCGCCGTCTGCGCCTTAATCACCTCATCCGCGAGGAGCTTAGCGAGTTGCTGCATCGCCACGTCAATGACCCCAGGCTGGAAGCCATGGTCACCATCACAGATGTGACCATCACCGCAGACCTGCGCCAGGCCAAGGTCCTTGTCAGCGTGCTGGGCACGGAGGAGGAGAAGAAAGCGGCGCTCCAGGGTTTGGAGTCGGCCCTTGGCTTCCTCCGCCACGAGCTGGCGGGGCGCCTCGACCTGCGCTATGCCCCTGAGTTGGCCTTTGAGCTCGACGACTCACTGGAGCGCGGAGACCGGCTCGTCCGCCTGATGAAAGAGGTCAATCCGAGCTAGGCGGGGCCATGGACGGTTTCCTAAACGTATGGAAGCCTTCAGGCCTGACCTCCTTCGACGTGGTTGCGCGGGTGCGGCGTGCCTCCGGGCAGAGGCGTGTGGGCCATGGGGGCACCCTCGACCCCGCCGCAGAGGGCGTTCTGCCCATTGCTTTGGGGCAGGCCACGCGGGCCGTGGAGTACCTCCACCTGCTGGACAAGGCCTATCGTGCTGAGGTGGTCCTGGGCGTTTCCACCGACACCTATGACTCCCAGGGGCAAGCGACGGGCGGCAGCCCACCTTCGGCCACAAAGGCGGACCTGGAAGCGGCCCTGACCAGCTTCAGGGGCGAGGTCTGGCAGCGCCCGCCACCCTACAGTGCAGTGAAGGTGGGGGGGCGGCCCCTTTACCTGAGGGCACGACGGGGCGAACAGGTTGCCCTCCCCCTGCGCAAGGTCCACTTCTACCGCCTGGACCTCATCGGCTGGCAGCCGCCCACGTTCACCCTGGAGATCGAGTGCAGCGCCGGCACGTACATTCGCTCCTTGGCCCATGACCTGGGACAGGCCCTGGGCTGCGGCGCCCATTTGGCTCACCTCCTGCGCCTGCGGGCCGGGCCTTTTCACAGTGCGGATGCCATCCCCTTGAACGTGGTGGAGGAAACGCTGAGCCAGGAATGGTATCATTGGCTCTACCCCATGGACACCGTGATGCTGGGCTGGCCGGCTGCCATAGTGGGGCAAGACAAAGAGGGTCGCATCCGACACGGCGGCGCCGTGCCGCTGGCCTCCCCGCCTGGAAGCGGCCTAGGCCGGGCCTACACGCTGGATGGCCGCCTGCTGGCCACACTGCGCCCCAGAGAGGGACTGTGGTATCCGGACAAGGTATTCTCGGCCACGGCGTAGGACGACTTGCCTCCCCCGAAGAGGCAAGTCGTAGGTCAATGCTGAGGCACTAGCCAGCCCCCGCGGGTTTGAGGTGCCTCACACGTAGCCGCAGATTCCAGGACCACCCCCGCAGGTTCGTGGTCGAGCTTGCCCGCAGTCGGGGCCAAGTGCCCGGTAAAGGAGGACAGATACAAAACCACCTTTCCGAATCTTGACATTTGGCCCCGAAGGTGTATATATATGTCCCAGATTGGGAAAGGAGGAACATCGGAATGCCCCAGGCCTATTGTTTCAAGTGCCGGACCAAGCGGGATATCAAGAGCGCCAGCAATGTCACCCTCAAGAACGGCAGGGCGGCCATACGCGGCTCCTGCCCGGTGTGTGGCACCAAGGTCTTCCGCATCGGCAAGGCATAGCAGACCGGGGACCATACCCTGTGGTCGCCGGCTAGCGGCCCACCCGTCGCAGGAGGCGCACGGCATTAGCCTGTAGGCTCAGTTCTATCTCATGGTCTTCCAGGCCTGCCCCCCGAGCGACACCTTGGGCTAGCGATAAGGTCAGCAGGTCGTCGGGGCTGTGCGTGTCCGAGTCCAGGACAAGCAGAGCGCCGGCGGCCTGCGCTAGCCGCGCAACGTGGCCATTCGTCAGGCAATGCCCCCGCCGAGCGGACAGCTCTAAGAACACATCATTCCTGGCTGCTTCCCTGGCTTCCTCCAAGGTAAGGAGGCCGGGGTGCGCCAGGATGTCTACGTTGCCCGCGCCGATAGCGGCCCGGTTGGTACCCGGCTCAACGGGCTCGACAATGGTCTCGCCGTGGACCACCACCAGCTTCGCCCCCAGTTCACGGGCCTGCTGGGCCAGACCGGCGATGGCGGGGGCGGGCACATGGGTCAGTTCGACCCCAGGGATGGCGATTATGTCCCAGTACTGCTCGGCCAGGGCGCAGTCCTTGATTAGCTCCGACAACACCCGTGCCAGAGCACCGGCGCCGCAGTGGTCGGTTATGGCAATGGCCCGGTATCCGGTCTCGTGGGCACGTCGGATTAGCTCTATTGGAGTAAGCTCTCCGTCACTGAGTGTAGTATGGGTGTGGAAATCATAGACCATAGCTGCCCCTTTTTGCTCATAGCATAGCTTTCGTAGCGACTGGACACAAGGGAGGGAACTGCCGGTGGGCAAGATAAACGTAGCGATTGTCGGCGTGGGCAACTGCGCCTCGTCACTGGTGCAGGGGGTGCACTACTACCGCAACGCTAAGGACGATGAGACCGTACCCGGGCTTATGCACGTCAACTTGGGTGGCTACCACGTGTCGGACATCAACTTCGTGGCCGCCTTCGACATAGACAAGACCAAGGTAGGCCTTGACCTGGCCGAGGCCATCTACGCACCGCCGAACAATACCTTGCGCTTTTGCGACGTGCCTACTACCGGCATCAAGGTCGAGCGCGGTATGACCCACGACGGACTGGGCAAGTACTTGAGCAAGGTCATCACCAAGGCCCCGGGCGCCACCGCCGACATCGTGGGCATCCTGCGCGACACGGAGACCCACGTGGTGCTGAACTACCTGCCCGTGGGTAGCGAGATGGCCACCAAGTGGTACGTAGAGCAAGTCCTCACCGCTGGTTGCGGCCTGGTGAACTGCATCCCCGTATTCATCGGGCGGGAGAAGTACTGGCAGAAGCGGTTCGCCGACCGGGGCCTGCCGGTCATAGGTGATGACATCAAGTCCCAGGTGGGCGCCACGATAACCCACCGGGTGCTCACCCGCCTGTTCCAGGACCGCGGGGTGAAGCTGGACCGTACCTACCAGCTCAACTTCGGCGGCAACACCGACTTCCTGAACATGCTGGAACGGGAGCGCCTGGAGTCCAAGAAGATCTCCAAGACCCAGTCGGTCCAGTCCCAAATGGACGTCGCCCTCAAACCCGACGACATCCACGTGGGACCCAGCGACTACGTGCCCTGGCTCAACGACCGCAAGTGGTGCTATATTCGCATGGAGGGGCGCAATTTTGGCGACGCCCCCATCAACATGGAGGTGAAGCTGGAGGTGTGGGACAGTCCCAACTCGGCGGGCGTGGTAATAGATGCCGTCCGCTGTGCCAAGCTGGCTATGGACCGGGGGCTGCACGGCGCCCTGATCGGCCCCAGCGCCTATTTCATGAAGTCCCCCCCAGTACAGTTCACCGATGAGGAGGCCCGCCGCCGTCTGGAGGCCTTCATCTCCGGTGAAGAGGCATGATCCTCTACATCCTTTGGCAGATCTTTAGCCCGGCCTGCCAGCGGCTCCCTCCGAAGATAACCTATGCCTTCGGGCAACGCCTTGGCCAGATAGCCTTCCGGGCCTGGCCCCAGCTCAGGAGGAACGTCCGGTTCAATGCCCAGTACCTTCTAGGTTTCCAGGCGGATGCTCGAAAGGTGGAACGGCTCGCCCAGCGTATGGTCGAGAGCTACGGCTACTACATAGTGGACTTCCTGCGGCTCCCTGCCCTGCGTCGCAATGGGTGGGAGAAGCAGGTAGATTTCCAGGGCGGGGCCGAGGTTGACGCGGCAGTCAAGGATGGCAAGGGCGCCATACTGGTGGGACTCCATCTGGGGAGCTGGGACCTGGGCGCCGCTGCCCTGGCCTGGAAAAAATACCCGGTGCATGTTATCGTGGAGGACCAGCCATCGCCGTTCCTGAACCGGCTTGTGAACAATTTCCGTAAGGAGTCTGGGGTCAACGTAATCTCCAGCAAGAATGTCCGGGCTATGGTGCGGGCCTTGAAGAAAGGGGGGGTGCTCTGCTTGCTGATTGACCGCCCCTGCACCAAAGGCGGTGAGAAGGTGGACTTCCTGGGCTACCCCGCGGTGGTGCCTGCCGGCGCGGCTACTCTGGCCATGCTGACCGGCGCCAAGGTGATGCCGGGAGCGGTCGTTCGCCAGCCAGATGGCCGGTTCATGTTCCACCTAGGCCCGAACATCCCCTACCACGTCAACGGGCGCACACCCGAGCAGGCCCAGCAGCTTACCCAACGCATCATGGCCCACCTGGAGTGGATGGCCCGCCAACACGCCGAGCAATGGTGTATCTATCACCCCTTCTGGCTTAGCAACTGCCAGCCACAGGGGGTCTAAGGTGAGGCTGGCCCTCGTCTGCCCCTACGATTTCGCCTATCCAGGCGGTGTGACTACCCATGTCTCTCGGCTGGACGAAGAGCTTACCCGCCGGGGCCACTACGTGCGCATTCTCGCTCCCTCTTCCCGCCCAGCGGCAGAGTTGGAGCACCCCCGTCTGGCGGTGCTGGGCAAGCCCTTTCCCTTGCCCTCCAACGGCTCCATTGCCCGCATTACCATGTCCTGGGGCCTTCTCCCGCGTACCAAGCGCCTTCTAAGAGAAGAGCAATTCGATATCATTCACCTCCACGAGCCTTTCTGTCCGTTTCTATCTACCGACGTCCTCCGCCTCTCCCAGACGGTGAACGTGGGCACCTTCCATGCCTTCTACGTCAAGAGCAAGGCGTACTCCCTGGGGCGTTTCCTGCTTCGGGGCTACGTGCGCAAGCTGAGCGCACGTACTGCGGTCTCCGTTCCGGCCCGGGACTTCGTCTCGCGATACTTCCCCGGCGAGTACCGCCTCATCCCCAACGGCATTGACGTAGACCGGTTCAATCCCTGGGTGCCGCCTCTCCACCAGCTCCAGCATCGTCATGAACATGGGACGCTCATCATCCCTATGGTTCCAGCGGAATGTGTAGGAGTCCAAGTACCCCTGAAGTTTGTTATGCCCGACCTGATGATTGACACCATCCAGCCCGCGTTTGACGAGGCTCCGGAAGCCCTCAATGGTATTCGTGTGAGCATCGCCATCAACATAGACCTGGACGGCGTGGTGGACGCGTTTGTGAGCGTAGCCTTTGCTCCCAAGTCTGCTGTAACTGGCAAGTTCATCCGTGAAGACGGTGGCGCTTGGCAGGACTCTGGATTCAACGAAGGGTACGAGGGTTGCAGCCCGAACGTTGGGGATAACCTGCGCGACAATCTTGCCCTGACGCTGAACAGCCCCCGGCAACGATGGCCTTGTGAGCAGCACCCCGGCCTCGCTTACCGGGCCGCCGCCCACCCACATAGGTCTCGTCAACCTCCACGCCACCCCCGAGCGGGCCAACGTCTTCGGCCAACAGTTTCCGAATCTGACTGAACATGCGCCATGCCGTTTTGTAAGTGACGCCGATCTCGCGCTTCAGCTGCATCGCGGAGATACCCGTGCGCGTGGAAGACATCAGAAATGTCGCGTGGAACCAAGAGCGCAGTGGAGTCGTGGATTTGTGGTAAATCGTCCCCGCCGTAGGGTGAACGTGATGCCCACACGAATCGCAGGAGTAGGACGGCCTACTCGCGACGCGATGATGCTTGGTGACACGCTGGCATTTCTCACAGAAAATCCCATCGGGATAAAGGTAGGTTTTCAACCATTCCAAACAGGCTGCGTCGTCGGGAAACATTCGGTTGAAGTCTCGAATCGTGAAATTCTGCATACCCGTAACCCCTTGCTTTCAAGGGATAGAGTAACAGAAAATGTACCTACTGTCAAGGGATAATTACCCGACAAAAT
>Ga0080064_1007678_pt1 | contig 10732 bp, 7 predicted proteins | sample Subgrocontami54m_FD_69260 | JGI IMG/M metagenome (GOLD analysis project Ga0080064, IMG submission 69260) | Subsurface groundwater microbial communities from S. Glens Falls, New York, USA - GMW46 contaminated, 5.4 m (SPADES assembly) (version 2) ... | reverse complement strand
AGTGCAGACTCTCGGATAGCCTGAGCTGATTCTAAAAGCTTTATGAGATTTCTACCCACTGTGGTGACGAACTAGGGTTAATTGGCCCGAATGGATACGCGCCTGCTCACATCGCCAGCCTTCACTTCAAACGTCTGCACTCCGGGCAACGGACCCATGCGCAGCCGGATCTGAAAGATTCCAGGATATTGAACATCGATGGACTGCACCGACAGAACCGATCCATTTCCGGTTTCAACGGTCACTTGCGGGTCCACGTCATTCAGAATCACTCCCGACGGATCGGTGATGCGGGCCAAGAGCGTGGCGGTCCCGCTCACCGAGGCGCTCGTTGGGATTTGGTAAAGGGTGATGAACCCCGGCTTGGAACTGCGTACCGCGTACCAGTAAGGAATCCGTAACTGGCTACCATTGGCCGTCCCACGGACTTCGACTACACCATCATAGGCGCCCTCGGCAAGATCGCTCACTGACCAGGTCACCGCAATGGTGCGCGATGCTCCGGGGGCCAGCGTCATCGTGGTCGTCTCCAGTTCAGGAATAGGAGACGCACCATACGGGGTCGCCTTCAGGCTGAACGTGTCTTCCGCAGTGCCGATGTTGGTGATGGTCAGAGGGCTGGCGACCTTTGCCGTGGAGCCAAGGGCGCCAAAACTCAGGGAAGTGGGGAATGCAGTCGCCGTAAGGCTCACCGAATTCGCCAGATTCAGGATCCCAGCTCCGGCCTGCTGCACCGGCGCTGGCAGATCATTGGCCAACACCATAGGCCGCGCACCGTTGATCAGTAGTGACCGGTACTGGCGCTGAGTCAGTTTCGGGCGCGCACCCTTCACTACCGCCGCCGCGCCCACCACCATGGGAGAAGAGAAACTGGTCCCGTCCACAATGGTGTAGCCGTTATTTCCGAACAAGTCACCTTTCGGATTCGTGTTCTGAGCTGCCGTATAAACCTCTTCCCCTACCGCCAACAGATCGGGCTGTATTCCATTGGACTCGCTAGGGCCGCGGCTGGAAAACGGCGACACTTCGTTTGGATCGATTGGATATGAGCCGCCTTCAAACCGCAGTTCGGCGGTAACGCCGGGTTGATCAGCAACCCGCCTCTTGATTTTGAGACCGTCCTGGTTGGTCACCATTACCGCTGGCAGTGTAGCCTCGCCAACGCTCATGATGGAAATCCCCCGTGAATCGGTGTACACCACGGCCGCAATAGCTCCCGCTTTCCTCGCGTTCTCCAGCTTTACCTCGAAAAGACATACCCCTCGCATGATAAGCGCGATCTTGCCCGCCAGGCTCCCTGCCCGCAGAGGCAGACAGCCCAACCCCGAATCCAAATCAAGCGCTTCCACGTCCGAAAGTGGGCCGGTCAACGGTTCCGCCGGCAACGGCTCATCGGCTGGGATGCTCGGAATGGGCGCCATCTCCGGAAGGGTAACGGTCGAAATCAATAACCGGTCGTTGGGATGAGCGCCAACGGTAACCAAACCGTTCGCCGCCCCAGGCGAACTCCCCGTCTGAGGAGTCGGACCCGCGTTTCCCATCGACTTCACCACCAGTACACCGGCTTCTATGGCCCGTTCCACGGCCCGCACAAGCGCATCGTCTTCCCGCCGTTGCGCGGGCGACACGCCAATGCTGAGATTGATCACGTCCATTCCATCCTGCACCGCATCGTCGATGGCGCGTATGATGACGTCGGTCCGAGTTGAGCCTCCGCTGAACACCTTATAGTTTCCAAGAAACGCCTTCGGAGCCACACCGGAGATCTCCGCGAACGGCGCCTTGTGCCTCACTCCCGCCGCCACCATTGCCACGGCAGTCCCGTGGCCCTCAGTGTCGCGCGGATTCGGCGGCGACTCTCCGCTCACCAGGTTTTCGTAGCTACGGGCCACGATGATTTTCTTATTGGCCGCGGTCAGGTCGGATTCCCGGTTTCCCTTCGGAAATCCTTCCAGCGTCGGGAGAGAATTGTCCTGGAATCCCGGATGCTCAAAGTCGATGCCGGTATCGATGATCGCGATCTTGACTCCCAGTCCGGCCTTCTCAATCCCTCCGATTTTTTCCCACCCAGCCGGCACGCCAGCCAGCGGCAGCGCATGATCCAGTTCGAGCTTCACTTCGAAAACTTTGTAAACTTTTCTCACTCCGGCAACCGAGGCCAGATCCGCCATGGAGGCGCCTGTCTTCACCACGAATGCATTCATGACCTCATCGATCGAGCTGATCACTTCCCCGCGTTGCTCCAGCGCTTGCCTCGCCCTGGATTTCTCCGCCGTCGCTTGCCGGGTTGCACTCTTGGGCGCGGACTCCATTTCCACTATGAAGAGCCCGGGAACCTCCTGGCCCCATGCCCGCAGCACAAACATCAGCATGACGAGCAAACAGTTCGCAAACTTGTGCATTCGCATGATCCTATTCAATCGGCAGATTGGAAACTTTCGATGAGATGCCGCTCATGGTGACCACTACCGGCTGAATCCCGGCCGCCGCATCCGCTGGAACTTGCACATTCAATTGATACAATCCCACATATCCCGGGGCCAAGCCGCTGAAATTCACTTCCGCCGGACGCCCACCGATAGTCACAGTTGGTACAACACGGGTGCGAGCCAAAGGTTCCGCCGGCGATGGTTCCCCCGTGGCGGGTCCATTATTCACCGGACCTAGGCCATTGGCGTACAGTTGAACAAATTGGCCTCGTTTCACCGGAGTGGCAGGGCTCACCAAGCGGAAAGCCTGGTCCAGCGCGGCCGCCAAAAGCCTGCCCGTCCCCGGATCAGTGTATTCAAACAAGGCCGGGGAATAGTCGTTCAAAGGCACATCATACAAAGCGCTGGAGGAGTCGCCGATACTCACCTTCATCTGTACGGTATTCAATCCCTGCAGCTCCCACGGGACCTGTACGTTAATTTGACCCTCACTTACAAAGTGAAGTTTGCCGGGCAGGCTGAGACGTTGTGCCGGCGCATCAAAGCTCACGCTCACGCCCGCCAGCGATAGTGGAAGAGACGCGGTGGTCGTCACTCGCAGGGACTCGCTCAGATTTCGCCCAAAAATGGACGCGTACGAGCCAGGCCCAACACCCCGGCCCACTTGTACGCTGGCTGCATTCACTACGCCGCCGGTCTGGATCACCGGCGGCAGCATGGTGCGTCCGGGGAAACTCAGTGTCAATCCTCCGGCCTCGGCGGTGAATTCAGCCTCTCCCAGCGTGGGGCCTAACCTTACCGTTGCCTCGGCGATCCCCAGGCTGTCCGTGGATTGGGTCCCGGTATCAATCGAACCGCCGCCCAAAGTGGACCGGAAACGCACAGGCACTTTGGAAACGGGAACGCCAAAGCGGTCCACCAGTTTCAGCGCCAGCCGCATCGTTCCGTTCACTTCCCCCACGAAGTCGGATCCCCTCAATGGGATCGAATTGTCGGTGGCGTTGTCCCCCACCAGGTAGAGAAAGGGAATCCGTACCGGCACAGCCCCGCCGGAGATCAAGACATCACCTTCGTATACGCCTGGCTGCGAAAGGCTTCCTTCCAGCCGCGCCGTGATCTGACGCGAGGTTCCGGCGGCCAGCGAGAAGCTACTCTCGCTCAACACCACACGGGCATTCGGGTCGGCTCGCAATGGCCGGACCTGCATCTGCACATTCGCGGCCGCGGTTCCATGGTTGTTCACCCGGAACCCCTGCGAGGGCAGTGCCCCGGCCGTCAAGATCCCAAACGACAACACAGATGGCTCGGCCGTTACGGTGGTACGGGCCGGGCCGGACGCGTCCAGCTTTCCCGCTCCTACGGCCAGCACACTGGCTCGTACCACTCTCCCCGATCCATCAATATCATTCACCGTGTTCGCGGCTGTGTTCACCACGGCCGACTTCACCTGGGCCGGTGTCGCATTCGGGAACCTTTGTTTGAACAGCGCCGCCGCCCCAGCCGCCATCGGAGCCGAGAAGCTGGTCCCTTGCACCGCTGCAAACCCAGAAGAATCGTACATGTCCCCGTTCGGGTCAAAGCGCTGCGTCGCCGCATAGATTTCCTGTCCCACGGCTACCAGCTCCGGCTTGATCGCGCCGCCTCCGATAGAAGGGCCGTAGGAGGAGAAAAACGCCACCAGATCCGCATCCTGCGCCACTGTAATTACGGAAGGATCCATGGATACGGAGCGGCCCGGATTCGACTTCAGAAACTCCTGCAGCGCCTTTCCGCCTGTACTTCCGATCATCATGGCCGGGACGTTTGTGCCGCCAAGGCCTGTCAGCGGGAACAGAAAATTGGTCCCGTCGCGCTGTTGAATGATTACCCCTACCGCGCCGGCTCGCTGCGCGTTTTGGACCTTCGTGAGGAACGAACAGTTCCCCCGCTGCACCAAGGCGATGGCTCCAGTGAGCGATCCATTCGTTAAAGGCGAACAGGCGCGCCCATCCTCCTGCATGGAAGCCACGTCGCCCACCACCGCGGTCAAGGCCGCCGCCGGTCTCGGACCGTCACCGAACAAAGCCGGTACCTGGCGCAGCGCCTCCGGCACTCCGCTTCCCATCGTTCGTACCGAATAGTAGTAACGTTGAGAATTTGTGGATGCGCCCACAGTAATGGCGGACGGCGCGGTTCCCGGTGAATGTATCGTGTTCAAGGCCGGAGCGTAGACCCCGAAATCACCGTCGTTTCCCGCCGAGATAACCACCGTCAGCCCGCGGCGAATCGCATTTTCCACCGCATCGGCCCGTGGATCGCAGGCTTTGCCGGAGGGCAAGTCGCACACCCCGCCCCGATCATCCGGTGCCCAAAGCGCAGCCCGGCCCAAGGAGAGCACCACAATGTCCATGCCGTCGTTGACGGCATCCTCCAAGGCGCGGAGGATCACGTCGTCAAAGGTGAAGTCGTTCACCCCGGGGGAGCCGAACACTTTGTAGTTCCCCAGAAACGCCTTCGGCGCAATGCCGGACATAGCCCCCAGCGGCGAGTCATGCCGCGCTCCCGCTGCTACCATGGCGGTTGCCGTCCCGTGGCCCACGCGGTCCCGCGCCGACAAATCATCAGGCCTGGAATACTGCGGCTGGTCCCCCAGCACCAGGAGGTCCACATAGCTCCTGGCTACGATTACCTTCGAGTTGGTGTAGGAACAATCCGCCTCACGGCATTTCGGGAATCCGGCAGGCGGGCGCAAGGCCGCATCCTGAAACGCCGGATGGGCCTGGTCGATCCCGGTATCCAAGACCGCTATTTTCACTCCGGCCCCGGCGTTGGCCGCCCCTCCGATGCTCGACCATGCCTGTGGCGCGTTCACCAGATCGGCGGCCTTCACCATGTGGCGTTTCACAGGCTCCATCTCCACCACCCGCGCCACTCCCGGCAGCCCGCGCAACTCCGCCGCCGCTTCGGGGCTGATGCCGGCGACATAGACCGCGTTCAGCACAGTCGAGGTTGCGCCTGTCACCAGAATGCCGCGTTCCCGCAGCAGGACCGCCAAAGTGTCATGGGAAGCGGCTCGGGCCGCGCGGTCCTTGGTGCCCGTGTTCTCCAAAACGGCCAGCGGCGGCGCCTCAAGGATCAAAGCATATCGGCCGCCGCGCGCCCCTTGGCACAGGCCCTCGGCGAGCAGCAGGACCAGCCCCGCCGCGATTTTTTGCAGGATTTTGCGTTCCACGTATTCTCCGACGCGGCCTGGCCCAGCGCAGTTTCAAATGCTCATCCCGGGCCCGTTTCTCATTGTACAAGGCGCGTGATTCCCGGTCGGGATCGAGGGGGGAGCACGGAAAGTGAATCGATCCTATCACTTTCCAGGAATCTCCCATTGCCCCAATCGCTGTGGATATGGTAATATTGGAACGCTTTCATGGACCGCTTCCCGCGCGTTCTCACTACCCAATGTCCCAGCGACCAAGTCGAACGACCTGAAGTAGTGTCACAACCTTTAGGTACGGAGTGTTGAAGAATCACGAATGAGTTTCACTGTCTTTCTCGGCAATTTACCGGCCTGGGTGACCGCAGACGACATCAAGTCCTGGTTGACGGCCGAGAATCTCGTCGCCGACCATATCAAGGTCATCCGGAATCCGGAAACACAAGAGTCCAAGGGCTTCGCTTTTATCGAAGCTCCTAACCAAGACGAATTGCAGTCGATCATCAAGCGCTTTGACAGAGCGCCACTCGAAGATCGGCTCCTTCGCGCCAATCCCGCTCAGCCTCCCAAGGCCAAGGGGATGGCAAGCAGGCCCAGTAGTCCGCCCGCCGGCGAATTTCGACCGCGGAGGCGTCCCCCTGTTCCACACCAAGGTGGGGCCATCGGTGCACAGCCGGCCAGCACCCAGAATGCTCCTGCTTCCGATCCCCCTGCTGCCCAGCGGCCTCCTCGCGAGCGAACGCGCACCGGAAATTCCGGCCCGCAGAGCGCTTTCGCCGAAGAACTCGCCAAAGCCCTCTAGTGTTCTTTCGGTGCCCAGGACTCTGGACCAGGGCACTGAAAGTTCGCCTCTCTCAAGGTAGTCGAACAAGGTTCGGACCGGCACTCGCGTCCATTGTCGCTCAATCCAGCCCTACTTCGGCTTCGGCGGTTCAAACAAGTGCGAAATGTACGGGAACCCGTTCATCGCCAGCCGGCACGAGGGACCATCGCCCCACCAGCGCGGCGCATGGAAGGTGAATTTCGGGACGTACACGACATCGCCTTCATTCGCGATCACCACTCCCACCTTTTCAATCGGGTACCGTATTTGCCCCTTCATGATGAACCAATACTCGGCCCCTTCCGGATGATAATGGCCGCGGTTCTTCTCGTCCAGCGGCGGCAGCTTTGAGTTGTATCCATAAATAAAGTTCGCCGCGCCACGATCGTCCTCGACAATCCGCTGCGTCCCGGTCAACCGGCCGGATTCCACGCCCTTGGCCACCTCTTCAAATGTCGTGTGCGCTTTGTTATTGCGCTGCCACTTGGCGATTTCACGATTGGGAAACGTAACCGGATTCCAGGACATCTTCGGGCCCAGCGAGGGCAAACCCTCGTTCTTTTCATAGATAGTCCGCGCGCCCGCGACATTGGTTTCGAACAGCAAGGCCGGCTTATCTCCCACCACCTCCCATGAATACAGGGTCTGATAAGGCACCTGCACCATGGAGCCTTTTTTGGCAACAAACGGCGGCGTTGCCTCGATCTCAAATCGAACCTCGCCTTCCCAAACCACCCACCACTCCCGCGTGTCCGGATGGTAGACGCGAGGTGTCTTGAATCCGGGTTGAGCCTGCACATACTCGCTCCGCAACCGATCGTCATCCACCACCAGATGACGCCAGCTCTTTTGTCCGGAATGCGCCGCTTTTACCTCCGGCAGTTTGGTGTGCGGCTTATGAGGGGCGGTGTAGACAGCCGGCTCGCCCTTGGGCGCATACATCACTTGTCCAAAACAAATCGCGCCGGCCAGCAACGCCGCGCCTGTCAAGATTGAAATTCGCATTAGTAACCTGCTTCCTTATCCACTACATTAATCAGCGGTAATCCAGTCGCATAACGCCGTATATTATCCGCGAAAAGATCGATGAGCCGCACCTGCCGGTCCGGGCTCCAGCCCGAGGTGTGCGCGCTCATCACCACATTCGGACATTCAAAAATTGGATGACCCGCCGGCGGCGGCTCCTGCGGCATCACGTCCAGCCCCGCTCCCGCAATCCAGCCTTCCTTGAGCGCGCGAACCAGTGCCATATCGTCAAACAGGCCGCCTCGTGAGAGCGCCAGAAAGTGCGCCGTCTTCTTCATGGAACGGAACACCTTTTCGTTGAACATTTTTTCCGTCTTTGGCGTGTGTGGAGCGGCCGCCACCAGTACATCCACTTGCGGAACCATCTTCATGAAATAGGACGGATCATGCAGTTCCGCGACAAACTCCGGCTTCGGTAAGGGCTTGGCGTCGATCCCGATGATCCGCATGTCGAAGCCGTAATGAGCGCGCCGCGCCAGCGTCGTCCCAATCCCGCCCATGCCCACGATTCCCATCGTGCGTCCCACCAGTTCAGTGTGATGATCGCTCTTCACCGTGCCGGCCGGCTTCATTGTCTTGTCCCTGTAGAACTGTGGCATGTAGTACTTGGCGATCCCGCGTGTCAGGCACAGAAGCAATCCCATTCCCGTCTCGGTGATGCCGGGAGCAAAGGTGCGCGCGTAGTTGGTCATCACAAACGGATGCTTGCGGACCTTGTCTTCCATCCCCTCCACCCCCGCTCCGCCGCTCTGCACCCACTTCAGCTTCGGCGCGTAGTCCAGGTCCGCCGCGCGCACTCCGCCATAGACTACCTCGGCCTCGCGCAGTTTCAGCCGGAATTCCTCCTGGCTCGAACACATCTGGATCTCCACCTTCACCGGTGAACTCGATATGATCTTCTCCAGTTCCTGTGGATCGAACTGGTAGGTGGTGACCACCTGGATCGGGTCGGTGCTCGGCGGCGCCACGGCTTGCGGATAATTGCTCACCACCACCGGGGTGCGTGTAGCCGCGGCGAGCGGCGCAGCCCCCGCCGTCGCCAGCAGAGTTCTCCTCGAGAATCGATTTTTAGGCATGGCACTGTTTTACCACAGGTGCTGGTGAAAAGTCTGGCCTTTGCTTTAGCCCCGGTGACCCATCCAACTTCAAAGTTGACTAAAGGTATGACTTAGTCTACTATTTAGTCATGTCCATTGAGGTCAATGTTCACGAGGCCAAGACCCATTTGTCCAGGCTCTTGAAACAGGTGATGGCCGGAGAAGATGTCATCATTATGCGGTCAGGGCGCCCATTGGTTCGGCTAACCCCATTAGAATCTGCGCCATATCACCGGCAGCTTGGGACAGCCGAAGGCAAGTTTGTGGTACCCGATGACTTTGATGAACCGCTCTCTGAAGAGGTTCTGGGCGAGTTTGAACGGTGAGGATACTGCTCGATACCCACATCTTCTTGTGGGCGATCACAAAAGATCCAAGGCTCACAACCACGCACCGCCACTATTACCTGGACCCAGCCAACCATCTGCATCTCAGTGTTGTCAGCGTATGGGAAATGCTGATCAAGGCTGGACTCGGGCGATTGCCATTGCCGGTTCCGGCCACCGATTTCATCACCAAGCAAATGGGGATCAACCGGATCACGACGCTCGCCCTGCACCTGGCTCACTTTGCGGAACTGGAGAAACTCCCGCCTCTTCATAGGGACCCATTTGACAGGATGCTGGTAGCGCAGGCACGCGTGGAAACGATGCCGATCCTTTCCGCCGATGCGCGCGTGCGCAGCTACGATGTAGCTCTCCTTTGAGAAATGGCCCGCCGGCTCAAGCCATCAGAAAAGCTCATCCGCCGTTGGAGTCCTCTTCACCGCCGTCTTCTTCACCACCTTTTGCCGCGGCGCAGCCTTTTTGACCGCCTTCTTCCGCTGCACGCCCAGTGATTGCTCCAAGACCTGCTCGAGCAGCTTCTTTTCCGTTGGCTTGATCACGCGATTAAAATTCTCAGGCCGCTTGGCGGCCAATGCTTGCATCGCCCCCACCCATTCCAGTGAGGCCGTGGCTGCGTTTGGTTTCCCCAGTTCCTTGATCGCGGCCAGCGCCAGCTGGATGTCCGGCGCTTTGCGATAGCAGTCGAGCGCGGACTCCAAATCGCCCAGGCTGCGGTAGGCGGCCGCCGCGGCCACGAGATCTCCCAACCCCTCCTGGCACTGCGCTTCCAACTTGTAATTCCGGTCCGGCAACTCGGTTAGCGTCGCGAGTGCGGCGCGGAACTGCTTGGTCTTTACGAAATGGTCAACTGCCACCTTGCGCAGCTTCGCCGATCGTACTGCCGCATCCGGCAACTGCATCGCCTCGTAGAACCGCGGCAGAAGTCCTAACGCGATCGTCGCGTTGGTGCCCGCCGTAATCACCTGTTCCAAGGCGGAGATCCAACGAAGCGACTCCTGGCCAACTTCGAGGAAGAACCACGGCGGCAAATGGTCTTTATGCTCGACGATGTTCTCCATCGTCTCCGCCATCGCATTCAGTGCAGAGCCATCCCGCAGTAACCCAATCTTGCTGAGTGGCCGAAGCACTAACCACAACTGGCGAAACTGGGCCCTGGAAGCCGCGACTGCGCTTTCGGTCAGCAAATCCGGGTTCCCCAACTCCGGCGACAACCGCGCCTTGCGCATCCCCAGCGCGAAACACACCTCTGAAAGGGTCAAATGAGCCGTCCGCCGCGCCAGCGGATCCTGCACCGCGCTCAGTTCCCCTTCCTTCCCTAACAGCGTCACGGCCTGGTGTGCACGGGACCAGGCTAGGTCCGGCCGAACGGTCAGATACTGGCGCGCGTCTTCCTGGCAGCGCTGAATCCGTTCTTCCAGATCCAGGTCTTCCTCTTGCAAGGCTTTCCACAAGGCCGCGGGCGCAACGGCGGAGTGAATCTGGTTCTCAGCCCGCTCCCCATTGAGAAATCCCACGCTAGCCGCGACATAGGAGGCCTTCGGGCTGATGTCCAACCAGATCAGCCGCTCCGAAGGCCGGCTCAGAGCCACGCGAAGCTGGTCAATGGCCAAGCGCCGCGACAAGTTCTCCACCCCTCCCGCCATCTCCCGCGCCGACATGATCTTGTGAATCTGCTCCCCTGCGTCGATCACGCACACCGAATGGAAGTCCAGCCCTTTCACCTCCGCCGGAGTCAGCGCATTGGCCCGCAACGCCTGCGGAAATCCCGCCGGCGGCTCTCCAAAACATACAATCGCCAAACCTTCGCGAGAGGACAATTCCGC
>Ga0080064_1007677_pt1 | contig 10733 bp, 8 predicted proteins | sample Subgrocontami54m_FD_69260 | JGI IMG/M metagenome (GOLD analysis project Ga0080064, IMG submission 69260) | Subsurface groundwater microbial communities from S. Glens Falls, New York, USA - GMW46 contaminated, 5.4 m (SPADES assembly) (version 2) ... | reverse complement strand
CCGAACTGTGGAATCCAGATCGTATTTCCGGCCTTGGACATCAAGCGCGAACTTCCGGTTGGCGAGACGACTTTGATTGAACTGCCAAAGCTGACAGGCGACTTGTCGTTCGCCTGCGGCATGGGCATGTACCGGGGACTTATCGTAGTTCGATAGGAACGCGGTTGCTGGAACGTCCATCCACCATGATCAGGACTTCCTGCGGGCCGCGCTTTTGCAAGCCGGCAGGAATCTCAATCGTGAACTGGTCAAAGCGCTCATAGGTTCCGCTTCCCGCCCCATAGCTGACGCGAGCTTCCACGCCGCCGACCGATGCGCGTACGTCACCCGACTTACCGCGGCCACTGCCATACAACACCAGTTCCAACGCTTCTCGGGCAACAATCGCGATTGGCTTATCGATGGACTCGATGGCCTTCCTGGCGTTGCGGAAACGGATCACCTGGCCCCGCGCGCGCCCCTCCGCATCGACGGCGAGGTGGGGATATGAGGGGGCGATGTAGATACCTGCCGTGCAGGTGGAACCGCCGGCGGAGTAGGTGACTGTGCCAATGCCGGGCGCGGAATCCTCCGGTACCTGAAACCTCACTTCGTCCGGCGAAGCGTAGGACAGCGGGGCTGGTCTTACAGCGCCGGTGGAATCGCGTACCGTGACTGTCGCGCCACCGAGGGACTCCGGCCAATCGCGCGAAGTTTCCGTGCGAGTGGCGAGTGTGGAACCGAAGATCGAGCGAGCGGTCACTAGCGCTCGCGGCGCCGCGGGCCCCTGCTCGCGGGAAGCCGTTGACACCTGAATGGCCGAGGGGATTACAATGCCGCCGCCTTCATCGTCGCCCCGTGACCGGGAATAGCTGGCACCGTCCAAATAGTTGAAGACGGCGACGCCGTTCACGAAAAATCCCACTGGCCCGAGACCGGTCGCCTGCTTGGACGTTGCCTCGGCCGGATTCCGCGGCAGGCGGAATGTGGTTTGGCGCGCCGTAGGCAGGTTTCCGAAGAGCCCGCCGGGCTGTCCCGGATCAAACCATGGACCCATGGTGTATGCGGCTAGGCCGTGTGTATCGATATAGACATCGCTGTCGTCATAGCGAACCCGTTGGATGTTGGCCTCGGTGGGGGATGTGACTCCTCCGTTGTATCGCGCTCCGGCAGGGACGTTCCGCGGCCAGGTTTCGCTGGGAGCCGCACTGGGATCGTAGGCGGTGACGGCTTTCGCGTTTTCACCGGAACCGGCTGTCATCCAGCTCGATAGCGCCGCCGCCTTCGGCGTGGACGACGCGACACCGTTAGCCCGGTTGAAGTATTCCGAGAGCCCGGAGGGAACGTTCCGCGAGCGGGGGTTCGCCATCGTTCCGTACAACTGGCCGCCCATCAGATAGGGGAAAGCCGGCTTGCCTTCGGTGTCCAGAGTTACATAGTACGCGTAAGTCCCCTGCGGGAACTCCGGCGTCACAGCGAATCGTCCGTTGTGTTCGTCGAGATCTCCGAAACCGGCCACGAACTCAGAGTCTTCGATGTATCGCCCTAGCGGAAACCGCCGGTTGATCGCCGGACCATATTGAGCGGGGCTCAGCTCCTGCGGGACGTTAGGGTGAACGGGCAGCGCCCAATCGGGCAGCGATGTTCGGGCCGTGATGTTGCGCAGGCGGTATCCGGAGCGGATCCTCTTCACTGGACTGCTCGGGTTGTTTGGGTCTGAATAGGCGTACGGTCCGTAGATCGGATAACCGTCCAGTGCCCAGCCGAGGATGGGCGAATGATGCCATGGCCCCGGCTTTTCACGATGGGTTGTTCCATTACGGCCCGAGCGGACCGCCTCGATGTTATCGCCGAGTTGAGCCCGCAAGCAATTCGGCGTGGCATGGTGGTGGTACATTCCATCAGGCGGCTGGTGACCAACGCAGGCGTCGAAGGTTTGCCATTCTCCCCAATAAGCGTTGCGCACCCAGATACCGTCACCGCGAACGCCCGGGCCTCCTCCTGGCCCTCCTCGCCCGCCAGGCGGGGGAGGTCTGCGACCCGCACCAAATGGCGGAGGACCGCCGGGCGGCGGCCCTCCCTCTGGACGCGGCTGCGCGACTAGAGAACAGAAGTTAGCTGCGAGCAGGAGCAGCAGAACGACTTGACTCATCGACCCACCTCCCTGAGCGGCTTTAGCTACCGCAATTCGACGCTCAACTTATTGCTCTGCCTGCCGTCCACGGTGACGACGAGATCCAGGACACCGCGTTGCGAAAGATTTGGGGGTATCTGGACATTGAATTGATCGAGGCCTGCGTATGTACCTTGGGAGCCTGCATACACAGGCGCATCCACTCCGCCAATCGTGGCTTTGACGTTGGTTGACTTGCCGAGGCCGCTTCCGTAAAACACGAGGTAGACGGCATCGCCCGCGGGGAGCGTGATCGGATCGGCGATGGACTCGGCCAATTGCTGCCCGCCGCGTACCCGGATCACCTGCCCCGCGGGCCGGCCCGTGGCTGTGAAGAACAGGTTCGGATATGAGGCGAGAATGTAGATCCCGGCCGTGGAACTGCTGCCCCCGGCGGTATAAGTCACCGTGCCGAACCCGGTAGCGGAGTCTTCCGGAACTTGAAAATTCACCTGGTCTGGGGATGCATAGGAGATCGTCGCGGGGCGTTCGACGCCGGCAGAGTCCCTTACCGAGACGCTGGCGCCGGCGAGGGACATGGGCCAGTTCGCCGAAGAAGCCGCTTCTGTGCCGGTGGCGAGCGTTGCTGCGAAGATCGAGTACGCGGTAACCAAAGAGCCAGCCGCCATCGGCCCCTGCTCGCCGGATGCCGACGACACCTGCACAGCGGAGGGATTCACGATTCCGCCACCGAGATCGCGGCCCTGGCCGGCAGAATAACTGCCCCCGTCCAGATAGTTGAAGACGGCAACTCCATTGACGAAGAACCCGACCGGGCCGAGTCCGGTCGTCGTCTTAGTGGAAGCGACTGATGGCGTGCGCGGCAGCCGGTAGGTGGTGGCCCCCTGGCTCGAAGGAAAGTTGGAGAAGATGCTGCCGGTCATGGCCGGGTCGAACCAAGGGCCCATCGTATAGGAACCCAACCCGTTCGCGTTGATGTAGACGTCGTTGTTGTCGTATCGAATCCTCTGTATGTTCGCCTTGTTAGGCGCCGTGACGCCGCCGGAAACACGCGCGCCCGCCGGGACATTGGTGGGCCACGTTTCGCTGGGGCCGGCGCTCGGGTCGTAGCCGCTGACCACCTTCGCGTTCTGTCCCGCGTCTTTCGTGAGCCAGGCCGACAGGGTCGGGGCAGCGGCGGCCGTGGCGGAAACGCCCGCCTCCTGATTGAACCGCTCGGTGACACTCGAAGGAACCGTCTGCGCCCGCCCGCCGGAGTAAGTTCCATTGGCTTGGCCGCCTATGATATAGGGGAATGCTGGCGTGCCGTTTGCCTCGATGGTGATGTAGTAGGCGTAGGTTCCCTGCGGGAACTCTGAAGTCACCGCGAATCGGCCGTTGTACTGATCAAGGTCGCCCACGCCGGCCACGTGTTCGAAATCCTCCAGGTAGCGCCCCAACGGAAACTGCCGATTGATCGCCGGACCGTACTGGCTGGTGCTCAACTGCTGCGGCACGTTCGGGTGAGTCGGGAGCGACCAATCGGGCAACGTCGTGCGGGCTGTGACGTTGCGCAGTCGATAACCGGACCGCATGCGCTGTACCGCACTTGCCGGGTTCATCGGCTCCGAGTAGCCATACGGCCCGTAGATCGGATACCCGTCGAACGCCCAGCCAAGAATGGGTGAATGCCGCCACGGAGCCGCCTTCTCGCGATAGACGGCACCGTTCCGCGTTGTGCGGACCGCCTCGATGTTGTCGTCCAGTTGCGCCCGCAGGCAATTCGGCGTGGCATGGTGATGGTACTGTCCGTCGCCGGGCTGGTGGCCCACGCAGGAGTCAAACGTCTGCCCCTCGCCCCAACCGGCGTTGCGGACCCATATGCCGTCGCCTTGAATGCCCGGCCCGCCACCTCCTCCCGGCGGTGGCCCTGGCTGAGCCAGGAGCGTGAACGCCGTGCTCGCGGCGAACAGCGCAAACGCCGCGCCCGCGCGCCGCCAGGCCGCCCAAAACGTATGCCGTATTTCCGCCCGGAGCGGGTCCGCTTGATCAAAGTCTCGGATGAGCAAATTCGAAGATCTCATACTTCCAGTTAACCCGGCGAACGTAAAGATCCGATGGGGAATCAGGGCCGAAATTGTTTGGAAATGGTAAATGTTGCCCGGTAAGGGATCCGGATGCTGTACAAAGGGAAGTGTGGAGCCTGTGGGAACTTTACGTCTGCTGTTGATCGAGGACGATCAGAAGCTGTGCCGCCTTCTGCGCCAATACCTGCAACCGCTCGGCTACGAGATTTCCTTCGCCCATGACGGCGCCAGCGGGTTGGCACAAGCCCAGACAGAAGACTTCGATGCCGTCATTCTCGACGTGATGTTGCCCAAGCTCAACGGACTCGAAGTCCTGAAGAAACTTCGGGAACAGAGTGACGTGCCTGTACTGATGCTGACGGGACTCGGCGAGGAGGCCGATAGAATCGCAGGTCTTGAGATCGGTGCGGACGACTATTTGCCGAAAACCTTCTCGACGCGCGAGCTCCTCGCCCGACTCCGGGCCGTGATGCGCCGCCCGCGCGCCTTGGCGCCGTCCGTCCCGGCCGCGAGGGGGATCCATCTCGGACTTCTCTCCATTTCCGTGGACACTCACAGGGTCACCATGGGCGGCAAGCCCGTTCCCCTCACGCCGACCGAGTTCGATTTGCTGCATTCTCTGGCTCGCGCGGCCGGCCGCGTCAAGACGCGCGAGCAACTGCTCATCGAGGTGGGTGACCGGGACTTTGAGGCATTCGACCGCTCGATCGATATTCATATCTCGTCTCTCCGCCGCAAACTCAGCGACGATGCAAAGGATCCGCAGCTTATTGTCACCGTTCGCGGCGTCGGATACATGATGAGGAATCCAGACGATCGTTCCGGAGAAGAGATATGAAGCTGGGGTTGTCCGCCAGGGTTCTTCTGCTTGGCCTACTCAACGTCATCCTGATTGCTGCGGCCGCCACAGTCTTCCTTCGCATACAATTCGGCACCGGGTGGGGATCCCTTCTGACTTACGCCTCGGATGATCGCATCATTTCGATGGCGCGCGAAGTGGCGCTCGAGTTGGCGCAGGCTCCGCGCCACGACCGCGTCAGCGTGCTCGGCAGATATTCCGATCAGTACCGGACGCCACTGTATCTGTTTCTGAATGATGGGACGCAACTGGCCGGTCCCGCTGTGAATCTGCCGGGCGAGGTTCTCGCTGAGTTAAGCCGCGGTCCCGAGGAGCCATTCCGTCCGCCGCCAATGTTGACCAAGTCTGGCAAGGGCCATGCGAGGGGCGGGCCTGGACCGATGTTTCACGTCGACACTCCTAACGGTGGGGCGAGGTGGCTGGGGGTTCGCGTCCCGGTGGCGTCGGCCGAATCGAACCGTCCGGAGCGCGGAACACTGCTCCTTCAGGCGGATGGATTTGGCGGTGGTTCTCTCTTCTTTGACCCGTGGCCTTGGTTGTGGCTGACCTTTTCTATCGCTCTCATCGCCGTGCTTTGCTGGGCGCCCTTTCTTCGAGGCTTGACGCGATCACTCAAACGGCTCACGGCCGCGACGGCGGAAGTGGCCGAGGGCCGGTTCGACGTCGATGTCGTCGATGTCAAGGAAGTCCGGCGCGACGAAGTGGGCGAACTCAGTGCGTCGATCAGCCGCATGGCGGACCGGCTGTCTCTGCTCGTGCAAGGCCAGAAGCGATTCCTGGGCGACGCAGCCCACGAGCTGTGCGCTCCAATTGCCCGTATTCAGGTGGGACTAGGCGTCCTCGAACAGCAATTACCGAAGGAGGCGCTGGACGACCTTCGGGATGACGTCGCCGAGATATCGAAGCTGGTCGCCGAGATTCTGCAATTTTCCAAGGCCTCCTTGCAGTCCCCTGGCGACAATTTGGAACCGGTTGATTTGACAGGTCTCGCCCGCTCGGTGGTTGCCCGCGAGGGCGCTCAGGTAGAGATTCAGATCGATCCAGGTCTGATCGCCACAGCCAACATTGCCCTCCTGGATCGTGCTCTGGGCAATCTGGTTCGTAATGCAGTTCGGTATGCAGGCTCGACCGGACCCATTACAATTTCCGGTATGCGTGCCGGGGAGTTTGTCACGTTGGTGGTTGCCGACCACGGGCCGGGACTGCCGGAGGCGGAACTGGAGCGGGTCTTTGCCCCGTTCTACCGGACAGAGCTTTCGCGCAGCCGGGAGAGCGGAGGTCATGGCCTGGGGCTTTCGATCGTGAAAGCCTGTGTGGAAGCCTGCAACGGCGGCGTATCGTGCCGCAACCGGACGCCTCGGGGCCTTGAGGTCGTCATCAAGTTGCACTCTTGAGCAACAATTTGGATTGACCGACCGGCTGCGACGCCTATGGATACATTCCCCAGAGACAACACTCCCAAACACGGTCAAGTCAATAAGCGCCGCGCCCCGACAGGACTCTCGGTATCGTGCGGATAAGAATCTTCCAATCCAGGGCAAGGGACCACGTGTCAATGTACTCCATGTCCTTCCGCATCCAGGACTCAAAGTCCAGCGCATCGCGGCCATCGAGTGCCCATAGACATGTAAGCCCGGGCCGCATCCGAAGGCGCCGCCGCTGCCACCGCTGGTAATTCTCCACCTCATCCGGAACCGCGGGGCGCGGTCCGACCAGGGACATGTCGCCGCGAATGACGTTCCATAACTGCGGCCACTCATCGATGGAGAACCTGCGCAGGTAACGCCCTAGAGTAGTGAGCCGAGGGTCGTTGGGGATCTTGAACGCCACCTGCTTGCTGTTCAAATGAAGCAGATCTGCCTTGAGCTCTTCCGCATTGGCCACCATGGAGCGGAGCTTATAGAAAAGGAAACGGCGACCGTGCAATCCACAGCGAATCTGACGGAAGATGGCGGGGCCTGGGGAAGTGAGCCTGATCAGGACGATCAGCAGTAGCAGCAGAGGTGACAAGACAATGAGGGCAACCGACGCCACGACAAGATCGATGAGGCGCTTGAACAGGAGCAGAATCTCGTCGTGAGGAGCGGCAGCGAAGGTCAGCAAGGGAATGATCCCGAAGCGGTCGAGATAGACTTCGCTGTTGACATGTGGGAAGAAGTCCACCGCTACCCGAGTGCGTACACCATCTTCTTCACAGAGCAGCAGCAGGTCTTCGATTTCCGGCAAACGTTTGCTGTCCACGGCGAAGATCACTTCGTCGATGTGTTCGTTTTCGAGAAGAGCCGGCAGGCTTGCGGCAGCATAGACCGGGTAGTCCTTTTCCAGTTGAATCGATTGAATGGTTTCGCCTTCCTGGTCCGCAACAAATCCAACCAGCCGGATGCCATGGTTGGAGGATTGTTCAAGGGACCTGCCAAGGCGCTGGGCGCGGGCGCCAATTCCCGTAACGAGGACAAGATGGGGAGAGCCGAATTCCTTTCGGAGCCACCCAACCACCACGGCCGCGTTGAGCCTGAAAGAGCACAGCAAAGCCCAACTGAATACTGCAAAGAGTCCTACAAATGGCCGGCTCAGATTGAGTGGGGCGCCATCTTGGTTCAACTGGACGCCGTATTGGACCAGAATGATAACAATCGCGCCCAACGCACTTTGCTTGAAACTTGATTTCAGTACGAAGCCGGGGTGGGCTGAATCGAGACGCTCGTACACGCCCAGCCAATATCCGAGAACCGGCCAGACCAGGGCGGCGGAGCCGAGTAGCAATGCTTTGTTGGCAACGGTTAGGAAAAACAATCGCTCGAAAGGCAGCCAGGCGCGAAGCTGATAGGCGGTTTCGAAGGCGATCGCCGCAATCAGCACATCAACCAGCGCAAAGAGCACCTTAACCCTACGGTGATGGCGATTGAACATGTCTAGGTTTAAGGATACCGCGGGGAGAGTTGACGTTCTGATGCGACCATCGCGTTTATGGGGATGAAGGTGGCGGCGCGATTCGGATTCGAACCGAAGAGCAAGTGCTTTGCTTGACCGTTGCGTGTCACCGCGCCGGTGGTTTCCACTACATTTTTGGTGCCAGTAATGCCGGCTATTGAAAGTCAACGAGTTGCGGCCATGCCGCGGACAAACCTGTGAGGGAAGTTCCCCTTCGATTGGGTTTGTTCCAAGAATATCGGTCGATTCCTTGCCAACACCGCTGCTCGGGTAAACTGAATCTTATGGTTTTAGACTCTCGCGCCATGGCAGCTGGCAGATCATCGATCTTCGTTGGACCGGCCCAATGCTATTAGGTGAAGAGAGAGGTCGAGCATGGATCGTCAGCTTACTTTTCGCCCCGGTGCTGTGCTGCATCCTGATCGCCGGTCTCTGGCCATTCAGAGCTCCTCAAAATGAGGTTACGTGGCTCGCGAATGACCACGCGGTTCGCCTTGGTAAACGCGGGACCATCCTGAGCGCCGGCCCGCTGGCTGGCCGGAACCCTGGCTCGTGCACGGTGGAGATGCGGTTGAGGCCAAGCCAAAGCGAGGCTTCCGGCACCCTGCTTGCCTTTTACGGCGAGAGCGGCGTTGTGGGTCTGTCTCTGCATCAATCCCTAACCGACCTCCGCTTGGACAGTAACGTGAGCCGAGGATGGCCGGTGAAGAGGTACATCGGCGATGTGTTCCAGGCGGGGAGGCCTCTGTTCCTAACTGTTGCTTCCGGGCCTCAGGGGACATCGGTCTACCTGGACGGAGCCCTCGCCAGACAATTCCCGGGATTCCTGCCTTCGCCGCCTCTCTGCTCAGGCAGTTTTGTAGTTGGTGATTCACCGTCAGCGGACAACACGTGGCAAGGGGAATTGAGCGGGTTGGCGATTTATCAACAGGATCTTTCGGCCGAGCAGGTGATGCTCAACTATCAGTCCTGGAATCGTGCAGGGCGGCCTGGGACCGGCAGCGGGAAACCGGACGCGCTATATCTCTTCAACGAGAACGGCGGGAACTTGGTCTGTGACCACGGCATGTCGGGTGTGAGTCTATCCATCCCTGAGCGCTACGTGATCGCCCAACCGGCTTTTCTCGAGTCCCCCTGGAGACTTCATGATGGAACCTCGGACGACGTTAAGGACATCCTCGTGAACATTGGCGGCTTCGTCCCGTTCGGCTTCACGTTGAGCGCACTGCTGTCGCTCAGAGGGCGGTCGCGATGGATTGGGGCGAATACAGTTCTTGCCGGACTGCTCGTTAGCCTGACGATAGAGGTCCTCCAAGCCTATTTGCCAACGCGAAATTCCGACTTCAGGGATGTCCTAACCAACGTTCTTGGATCGTGGCTTGGCATGATCCTGCTCCGAAAGTGGTTACGAATGTCCGTGTGAAGGTGCTTTTCACGCAGGCGGCTCCAATCGATCGCCGACGGCTCGGCCCGCAGGGTACTGTTTTCGCTAGCGCGGGGGTGTTGAAAGACCGATCCCTTCCGGGTGGGACCTCGCAAGACGATTGGCGTCCACCGCACCCCGGACGGCACCAGAGCCAGCACCCATGTTGCCTCACAGTTGTCTCACGTTTTGGGACCAAATCCCGATACAACGCTGTCAAAGGAAACAAAGTCTCCTTCCATGGAACTACGACGATTCCCTTAACTGCTAGAAAAAACATCAGTAATATCTTCCAATCGCTTTGGTACCCTACCTGCCTTCTTTAGCTGCATAGGTTATTGCGTCGGTCCCAAGTGGAAATGAAACCATGGGACTGAAGGGGCGGTAGCTTGCCAAAACTGAAAGCATACTACCCCGATTGCAGGAGAGAACGTCTTGCGGAAGACAGACTTCAACCATCAGAAGGTAGAATTTGTTTCACTGGTACGCCCTTCGAGTTAGGTCGCGCTGCGAAAAAGCTGTAGCGTCCTTCGCTCAAAGCAAAGGGTTTGAACAATTCCTGCCACAGCTGGTGAAGCGAAACCTGTGGTCGGACCGCATCAAGACAGTCCGGCTCCCGCTCTTTGCGGGCTATGTCTTCTGCCGTTTCGATCCCTCAGACCGCCTTCCAATCCTGGCCATGCCCGGCGTGCTTCACATTGTTGGACTGGGCAAGATTCCAATGGCCATCGAGGATTCTGAAATTAACGCCATCCGAACAGCTTTGCAATCAGACGTCGTGCTGGAGCCCTGCCCTTATATTGATTCCGGTCCTCGTGTCCAACTCCTCAGTGGTCCATTGATGGGTGTCGAAGGTTATCTCATTGAGGCGGGGCGGTATCAACGTATGGTGGTTTCGGTGAACCTGCTGCAGCGCTCCGTTGCTCTCGAAATCGATCCGAGCTGGATGAACCACTCGGAAGCCCCCGGTCTTGTAGGCACATTTTCCGAAGCTCCCAATCTCTAGAATGCACACCACGCGGAGGGTATTATCTCGAAACGGCAAGAGCCTTGACGAACCAGTCATGTGCGATCAGGCCGCCTTTCTCGGGGCTCTTCGCCTCGAACAGCGCCGTACGGAACGGTCGGGAAAAATGTTCGCGCTGATGCTGCTGGAATTCGACAGTCGGATGCAGGCTCCACACCAGAGAAGCGCTCTTGTCAGACTCGCCACGGCCTCGTCTCAGGACACCCGGGAAACCGACCTAACAGGCTGGTACAAAGACGGTTCAATCCTCGGAATCATCTTCACCGAGATCGACGCCGCGAGCCGGGAAGCCAGCGCGCAAACCCTGCTTGCCA
>Ga0080064_1007676_pt1 | contig 10733 bp, 11 predicted proteins | sample Subgrocontami54m_FD_69260 | JGI IMG/M metagenome (GOLD analysis project Ga0080064, IMG submission 69260) | Subsurface groundwater microbial communities from S. Glens Falls, New York, USA - GMW46 contaminated, 5.4 m (SPADES assembly) (version 2) ... | reverse complement strand
CGCGCGTGCCGGGACGGCGGGGTGCGCTCTACTTCCCGCGCGCAACGGCGCCCGCCGGCGAGGGCCCGCTCTATCATCATTTCGGCATGTACGCCTATCGCCGCTCGGCGCTGGAGCGGTTCGTGTCGCTCAGGCCCTCGACGCTCGAGAAGCGCGAAGCGCTCGAGCAGCTGCGCGCGCTCGAGGACGGCATGCGCATCGACGTGACCATCGTTGACAGCGTTCCGGTCGAGGTCAATACTCCCGAGGATCTCGAGCGCGCCCGCCGTCTGCTTGCCGGCACAGGGCGCCTTTGAGTTTCTGGCCCCCACCGCACCCTGGCCCCGCATCGCATGGCCGACCGAAAACTGAAACCACCAGCCGCGGCCAGATCGAAGCGCGCCTCCACTCACGGCGCCAAGACGCTGCTGCGCGTGTCCTACCAGGGTGAGCCCGGGGCCAATTCCCACCTATCGTGCCGCGAGGTGTTTCCCGATCTGGAGGCAGTGCCGTGCGCCACCTTCGAGGACGCGCTGGCGGCAGTAAAGAGCGGGGATGCCCGCTACGCCATGATCCCGATCGAGAATTCCGTGGCCGGGCGGGTGGCGGACATCCACCACCTGCTGCCTGACGCCGGCCTCTCCATCGTCGGCGAGCATTTCCTGCGCGTCCGCCACCAGCTGATGGCGCTGCCGGGCGCGTCGCTGCTGACGGTGAAGCGGGCGCTGTCGCACACGCAGGCGCTCGGCCAATGCCGCAATACGCTGCGCAAGCTGGGCCTGAAACCCATTCCGGAAGCCGATACCGCCGGCTCCGCCCGCATCGTCGCCGAGGCCAACAACCTCGAGCTGGCCGCGATCGCCACCACGCTCGCCGCCGAGATCTACGGCCTCAAGATCCTGATGCACGACATCGAGGACGAGAAGCACAACACCACGCGCTTCGTCGTGCTGGCAAACGAGGCCATCCATGCCAAGCCCGGCGACGACCCGATCGTCACCACCTTCATCTTCCGCGTGCGCAACGTGCCGGCCGCGCTCTACAAGGCGATGGGCGGCTTTGCCACCAACGGCGTCAACATGACCAAGCTCGAGAGCTATCAACTCGACGGCCGCTTCGTCGCCACCATGTTCTACGCCGACATCGAGGGCCACCCGGACGACCCGGCGGTGGCGCGCGCACTGGAGGAGCTGTCGTTCTTCTCCACCGAGCTCAAGATCCTCGGCGCCTACAAGGCGAGCCCCTACCGGGCCGAGGCGAACAAGCCGAGCGAAGGGGCTTGAGGGGCTTGCTGCGCGCTGTCATCCCGGAATTTCGCGTCAGCGCGTAGGTTCAACTCCGGCGAAGGCCGGAGGCAGACCCAACACCCATGTCGTCGGCTGCTTGGCTTTGGGTCATCCCCCGGCCTTCGCCGGGCTCGACCCAACGAAATGCGACCCCTCAGTGCTTGGTGCCGCCGGCCGGCATGTCGCCAACATGGTCGCCGCCTCCGGCAAGTCTGATGGCTTCCGGGCCGGCAGCCGCAGGCTGCAGGGGCTCCTGCATTTTCTGCTGGAAGCGGCGGTAGCTGATCGGTACCGCGGCCAGGTAGAGCAGCGTGCCTACCGTCAGGGTGCCGTAGGGGTAGGTGACCAGCAGGGCGACCAGCGCGCCAACGCCGACGAACATCGGTAGCACGTACTCGCGCGAGATCCGCTCGCCCAGGAGCTTGCCCGAGAAGGTGGGGATGGTCGAGATCAGCAGCGCCGCCATCGCCGCCATGTAGAGGGCGATGAGCCAGGGCCAGACGCGCACGTCGAAGATGCCGAGGCCATCGAGGTAGAGCGGCAGCAGCACCGTGATGGCCCCGGCTGGCGCCGGCATGCCGGTGAAATACTCCGATTGCCACTTCGGCTTCTCCACGTCGATCATGGTGTTGAAGCGGGCGAGCCGCAAGCCGGTGGCCAAAGCGAACACCAGCGCCACGATCCAGCCGAAGCCGCGCGGCAAGCCGCCGAGGCCCCAGATGAACACGATCATTGCCGGGGCGACGCCGAAGTTCACAAAGTCGGCCAGGCTGTCGAGCTCGGCCCCGAACTTGGACTGGGCTTTCAGCGCCCGCGCCAGCCGCCCGTCGACGCCGTCGAGCAGAGCAGCGATGACGACCAGCGCGATGGCGAGCTCATAGCGCAGCTCGACCGCCATGCGGATGGCGGTGAGACCGGCGCAGAGGCTCAGCAGCGTGAAGATGTTCGGCACCAGCAGGCGAAGCGGGATCTTGTTGTGGCGAAAAAGCAGGCGCCGGCGGCGGCGGCGCTCGTCGTCTTCCAGTCTCGGCAGCAGATCGTCCATGGCTATCCTCGGGTTCGATGCACTCTGCCGGCTACTGCGCGCGGGCCTCGCGCTCGGGTTCCGCCGACTTGAGATCGGCGATCACGGTCTCGCCGCCGACGGCGCGCTGGCCGACCGCGACCAGGGCGCCGCGTCCGGGCGGCAAATAGAGATCGACGCGCGAGCCGAAGCGGATGAGGCCCACGCGCTCGCCCACGCCCACGCTAGCGCCCTCCTCAACGAACGTCACGATGCGCCGTGCGATCAGGCCGGCAATCTGCACCATGGCGATCTCCTCGGCGCCGGCGGTGGCGATGACGATGGCGCGGCGCTCGTTCTCCTCGCTGGCCTTGTCGACGGCGGCGTTGAGAAAGCTGCCCGGCACATAGATCGAGCGCGTGATGCGGCCGGCCACCGGCGACCGGTTGATGTGTACGTCGAAGACGGAAAGGAAGATTGAGACCCGCACCCGCCGGGTGTCGCCGAGACCGAGCTCGGGGGAGGGGTGCACCGGCTCGATGGCGCAGATGCGCCCGTCGGCGGGGGCGACGACGAGGCCCTCGCGCAGCGGCGTGACGCGGGCAGGATCGCGGAAGAAGTAGGCGATCCACGCCGTGACCAGCACGGCGAGCCAGGCCAGCGGCGGCCACAGCAGGAACAGGAGCAGCGAGACGCCGACGCCGATGGCCAGGAACTTGTAGCCATCGCTGTGAACGGGCGCGATGCTGTCCGTGACGGTGTCGAACAGGCTATGGCGCTCGGACACGTGACCTCCCGAGCCTGAGCCCGCGGCTCACCCGTGTCACTGTACCGGCACGGCGACAAACCGCAGATCGCCCTTGCCGTCCTCGAGGCGCAACAGTACGGCCTTGCGGCCCGCTTTCTTCACCTTGTCGACGCTCTTGGTAATGTCGTCGACGGAGGCTACCGCCTCCTGCGCCACCTCCACGATCACATCGCCGACCTTGACGCCCTTCTCGGCGGCCGGGCTCGCGGGGTCGATCTCGAGCACGATCACGCCTTTGACGTCCTTGCCGATGCCATGCTTGGCGCGCAGATCGTCGTTGAGCGGGGCGAGCACCAGGCCGATGAGCGAGGAGCGCCCGGGGACGGCCCTGCCGCTGTCCTTGTCGCGATCCTTGCCCTTGCTTCTGCCCTTGGACGGCTCCTTGGCCGCTGTCTTGACAGGCTCGCTCTCCTCCGCCAGCCGACCGACGGCCACCTTCAGGGTCATCTTCTGGCCCTTGCGCAAGAGCTCGATGTCGACGTCCTTGCCGGTGGGCGTCTGGGCGACGAGGCGGGGCAGGCCGCGCATGGACGAGACGTCCTTGCCGTCGAACTTCAAGATGACGTCGCCGTCCTGCAGGCCGGCCTTGGCGGCGGGGCTGCCGGGGGTGACGCTCGATATCAGCGCGCCGTGGTTGTCCTTCACGCCGTAAGCCTCGGCCATGTCCTCGGTGATGGTCTGGATCTTGACCCCGAGCCAGCCGCGGCGCGTCTCGCCGTACTGGCGCAGCTGATCGACGACGACTGTGGCGGTGTCCGACGGCACGGCGAAGCCGATGCCGATCGAGCCGCCGGTCGGCGAGATGATCGCCGTGTTCACGCCGATGACCTCGCCGTCCATGTTGAACAGCGGGCCGCCCGAGTTGCCCTTGTTGATGGCGGCGTCCGTCTGCAAGTAGTCGTCGTAGGGGCCGGAATTGATGTCGCGCTGCTTGGCGGAAATGATGCCGACCGTCACCGAGCCGCCCAGCCCGAACGGGTTGCCGATGGCCATCACCCAGTCGCCGACCTTCATCTTGGTCGACGAGCCGAACGGCACGGCGGGCAGCGTCTTTTTCGGCGTCACCTTGAGCACGGCCAGATCGGTCTTGGTGTCCTTGCCCAGCACCTTGTCGACCTTGAGCTTGGAGCCGTCGTTGAAGTTGACGATGATCTCGTCGGCGCCTTCGATCACGTGGTTGTTGGTGACGACGATGCCTTCCTTGCCGTCGACCACGAAGCCGGAGCCGAGCGAGGAGATCTTGCGGTCCGCGGGCGAGCGGCCGCCCTTGCGGTTGAAGAAGTCCTCGAAGAACTCCTCGAAGGGGGCGCCCTTGGGCACGCGCGGCAGCGGCACGCCCTCCGGCCCCTTCAAGGTCTGGCTGGTCGAGATGTTGACCACTGCATCGATCAGCTTCTCCGCCACCGGAGCCACGCTGGTAGGACCGCGCGTCTGCGAGCTCGCGGGTGCCAGCATCAGCAGCAGGGCGGCTGCGCCGAAGCCGGCGCGCTTGACGAGCCGTTCGCCCGCCGGCGGACGCGCCGCAGGACGCTTCTCCAGGAGAGATTTGAGGGGGGTCTCGGGGGGCGTGTGGGAATGAACGGGCCCGCTCATGGGCATCTCTCCTAATCCAGGCCAGATTCTAGCGATGACAGCACCACAGTTGTCAAACGGCTCCGCTTCAGCCACGCACCAGCCACACGATCGCGAACCCGGCGGCGATCGCGGCGGCCCCCGCGGCCCGCAGCGTGGGCTCGGGCATGTGCGCTGCTGCCGCCAGAAGCTTGAGGCCCAGCTGCGGCGCGGCCGCCCAGAGCAGACCCTCGATCACCATCACGAGCCCGATCGCAACGACAAGATCGCTCATCGCTTCGGTTGACCGCTCGGCTGGCTGCCGGCGTTGTTGCCGCTCGGATTGGTGAAATACTTGAAGAACTCGCTGTCCGGCGACAGCAGCATGCGCGTATCACCCGCCTTGAAGCCGTGCTCGTAGGCCTGCATCGACCGATAGAAGCCGAAGAAGTCGGGATCGCGGCCGAACGCGTCGGCGAAGATGCGATTGCGCTCGGCATCGCCCTCGCCGCGGGTGCGCTCGCCCTCGCGCGTGGCATCGGCCTTGATGATCGTCACCTGGCGGTCGGCATCGGCGCGGATGCGATTGCCTTGGGCCGAACCTTCGGCGCGAAACTCGGCCGCCTCGCGCTGGCGCTCGGCGCGCATGCGATCGAAGATGTTCTTGGAGTTCTGCTCGGGCAGGTCCGCGCGCTTGATGCGAACGTCGACCACCTCGAGGCCGAATTCCTTGCCCTCCTCGTTGACCTGCTGGGCGATGCGCTTCATCAGCGCCTCGCGCTTGTCGCGCACTAGGTCCTGGAAGCTGGAGCCGCCCAGCACGCGGCGCAGCGACGACTCGATGATGGGTCCGAGCCGCGAGCGCACCATGCGCTCGTCCCGGACCGATTGGTAGAACAGCAGAGGATTGATGATGCGGTAGCGCGCGAAGGCGTCGACCACCAGGCGCTTCTGGTCCGACGCCGTCACCTCCTGCGGCGCAGTGTCGAGATCGAGGATGCGCTTGTCGAAGTAGTCGACCGTCTGCACCACCGGGATCTTCCAGAACAGGCCCGGATCGTTGATGATTTTCACCGGCTTGCCGAACTCGAGCACGATCGCCTGCTCGTTCACGTGCACGATGAACAGCGCAAAGTAGGCGACGGCGGCGACGGCGCCGAAGATCACCACGAGGGCCGCTAGCAGGGCGCGTACCATCTCAGTTGCCCCCTTCGCGCTTTTTCTGCAACTGGTCGAGCGGCAGGTAGGGCACCACACTTTGTCCGGACTTGCTGTCTATGATGATCTTGTCGGTGCCGCCGAGCACGCGCTCCATGGTCTCGAGATACATGCGCTTGCGGGTCACCTCCGGCGCTTTCTTATATTCCTCGTAGACCTTGAGGAAGCGCGCCGTCTGGCCGTTGGCCTCGGCGACGGTCTGCTCCTTGTAGGCCCGCGCGCCCTGCAGGATGCGCTCGGCCTCGCCGCGCGCTTCCGGAACCACGCGGTTGGCATAAGCGAACGCCTCGTTCTGCAACCGCTCCTGGTCTGCGCGTGCAGCCTGCACATCGCGGAAGGCGTCGATCACCTGCGTCGGCGGGTCGACCTTCTGCAGCTGCACCTGGTCGATGCGGATGCCGGCCTGGTAGTGGTCGAGCACGTCCTGCATCAGCTTCTGCACGGCCTGCTCGGTTTTCTGGCGCGCCTCCGTCAGGATCGGCTGGATGTTGGATTGCCCGACGATCTCGCGCATGGCGCTTTCGGCCACTTCCTTGACGGTGACCTCCGGGTTCTGGATCTTGAAGAGGTAGTGCTGGGCGTCCTTGATGCGCCAGAAGACGACGAAATCGACGTCGACGATGTTCTCGTCGCCGGTCAGCATCAGGCTTTCCTCGGGCACATCACGGACGCCGCCGGCCAAGCCGCGCGTGCCGACGCCCGAGCGCATGCCGACCTCGATGATGTTCTGCCGCGTCACCTTGGGCAGGCGCACCTCCTCGATCGGATAGGGCAGGCGGAAGTGCAGGCCCGGCGGCTCGCTGCGGGTCGGCTTGCCGAATTGCATGACGACGCCCAGCTCGTCGGGGTTGACGCGGAAGGTGAAGGCGTAAAAGGCGATGATGGCCGCCAGCACCACGGCCAGCAGGAAGATGAACGAGCCGGGCAAGCCTGCGCCGCCAGGCATGACCTGTTTGAGCTTGTCCTGGCTGCGCTTCAGCAGCTCTTCGAGATCCGGCTGGTGCTGAGGGCCGCCGGAGGGCCCTTGGCCCCATGGGCCGCCGCCTCGGCGACCGCCCCCACTCTGATTACTCCAGGGCATGACGTGAGCCTCTCCGGTGTCGCGCGGCGGGTTGCACGCTGCCGGCGCCGGCCCGGCGACGAGCCGGGATCCGCGCCTGCCACAAGTCGCATGCTGCCAGGGAATCCGCCTGCTTTTTGTTGCTTATAGGGCACCCTCCAGGTGCGCGCAAATGAAGCTGCGTGGTTGGGTTATATGGGGTGCAGAGCGCTCCACAACCATATCTGGCGCGATCAGTCTTGCCGATCCAACACGATGAAATCGGCTGGATATTGGTCTTGAGGGCCCTGCGGCATCGGCTCCCGGGCCACCTCCCGCCAGGCGCGCGGATCGGGCAGGTCGAGGCGGGTGTCGCCAGCCGGGGCGGCGTGCACGAGGGTGAGATAGATTCGGGTGGCGTGGGGGAGGGTAGCGCGGAAGATCTCCTCCCCGCCAGTGATCACGACCTCGTCGGCGCCCCGCCTGGCCGCCAGCTCGCGCCCGAGCGCGATGGCATCCTCGACCGAACCGGCAACGCGCACGCCAGGGGGGCCGAAGTCTTGCCGGCGCGTCACGACGATGCTGTCGCGGCCGTCGAGCGGCTTGCCGATCGAGTCGTAGGTCTTGCGGCCCATGATCATCGGCTTGCCGAGGGTGAGCTTGCGGAAGCGCTTGAGGTCGGTCGGCAGCCGCCAGGGCAGCTGGCCATTGCGGCCGATGATGCCGTTCTCGGCGACGGCAACGACGAAGGCGATTCGCGGCTTGCCGCTCACTTTGCCACCGCTGCCTTGATGTGCGGGTGCGGGTCATAGCCCGACAGCGAAACGTCCTCGTAGCGGAAGTCGAAGATCGAGCGCACCGCGGGGTTGATCTCGATCCGCGGCAGTGGGCGCGGTGCGCGCGCGAGCTGCAGATCAGCCTGCTGCAGGTGGTTCAGGTAGAGGTGGGCATCGCCGAAGGCGTGGATGAACTCGCCGGGCTCGAGGCCCGTCACCTGCGCCAGCATCAGGGTGAGCAGGGCGTAGCTGGCGATGTTGAACGGCACGCCGAGGAATAGGTCGGCCGAGCGCTGGTAGAGCTGGCAAGAGAGCCGGCCATCGGCGACGTAGAACTGGAACAGGCAGTGGCAGGGCGCCAGCGCCATGTCGGGGAGGTCGGCCGGATTCCAGGCCGTGACGATCATGCGCCGGCTGTCCGGGTTGGTCTGGAGCGTCTCCACCACCTCGGCGATCTGGTCGATGGTGCGCCCGTCGGGGCAGGCCCAGGAGCGCCATTGCTGGCCGTAGACGGGGCCGAGGTCGCCGTTCTCGTCGGCCCACGCGTCCCAGATCGAGACGCCGTGCGCGTTCAGATACTTGGTGTTGGTGTCGCCGGCGAGGAACCAGATGAGCTCGTGGATGATCGACTTGACGTGCACCTTCTTGGTGGTGACGAGGGGGAAACCCTGGGCCAGATCGAAGCGCATCTGGTGGCCGAACACGCTGAGCGTGCCGGTGCCCGTCCGATCGGCCTTGCGCACGCCCTCGTCGCGTACGCGGCGCATGAGATCGAGGTACTGCTGCATGGGTCTTAGATAGTGCGATTCCCCACGGGCGCCGAATTCACGTCGGCAGCGGAACGTGCCGGAGCGCCACGATGATGAAGGAGTTGTAGAGCGCATGGCAGAAGATGGCGACCCGCAGGCTGCCCGTGCGCCACAGCAGCCATGAGAAGAATAGGCCGATCAGGAACACCTCGACGATGCCGGCGAGCGAGTAGCCGGCATGCAACGCCGTCCACAGGGCCGTGGTGATCAGCGCAGCCCCGGAGAATCCGAACCTGGAGCGGGCGAGAGCCGAGAGCAGGAAGCCGCGAAACAACAGCTCCTCCGACAGCGGCGCGCCGACGCCCACCACCAGCAGGGCGAGCACCCATTGCTCGCCGAACAGCTGCACGAAGGGGCGCAGGTCGGCGTACATGTCCTGCTGGAGATACTCATATTGAACAACGCTCACCACACCCTGCAGGAGCACCATCAGCAACACGGCCTTGACATAGACGGTCGGCGGGCTGGCGGGCGCGCGCAGGGCCAGCACGTCGCGCACCCTGCCGCCAAAGAGCGCGCTCGCCAGCACGGTCAAGACGACCGTCATCGCCTGCCACACGCCGAGCGTGGCCAGCGCGGTCATGTCCTGACGCCACGGCGCCCCCGAGGCGGCGCCGGTGCCGGACACGAACGCCGCACCGGCAATGCCGATCACGACGATCAGAACGCCTGTGAGCAGCGCCCACCCGGGCCGCCAGGGCGTTCTTGGCTCGTAGGCCGGTGGACCCTGGAACAAACCGGCGACAGCACTCTCGGAAACCGCCACGTCACAGCACCTTCGGTTCACCCAGATCACCCGCCGCCCTATAGACAACGCCGGACCCGCCCAGCGAAAGCTTTCAATTGTCGCCCTCTTTGCTTATATTGGGGGTGCCGGATTCGTCCGGCTATGGCGATAAATGGACGTCGCAATAAGCCCATCGGACCCGGGGGCAGTACCCGGCGCCTCCACCCCAGGGGTCAGAGATCAGGATCTCCTGATATCTGACCCCTGCGGCGGGGGCGAACTAGGATCGACGAGGGTGTAAAGGGCGCTCTTTTGCTCGGCATGATACCGCCGTTATCGGGTCAAACAGAATAGTTGCCAACGACAACTATGCTGAGGCTGCTCTCGCTGCGTAACGCGGCGCGAAAAGCCTGAACTTCAAGCCCTGGCGTGTAGCAACGTCAGGCGCGGTTTCGGAGGGCACCGGGCAACAGAAGCCCTCCACTTCCTTGCGCTTGCTTGCGCCACGGCTGACCCCGTGGTCTTTTGTTGGGCTATGACGGCCGAGCGGGACATCGACTACGAGGCTTTGGCACAGAGTGCCATGCGCGGGATCGTGCGCACCGTGCTGACGCGCGTCGCCAAGTCCGGGCTTCCCGGCGAGCACCACTTCTACATCGCCTTCAAGACCGATGCGCCGGGCGTGGTCATCTCCAAGCGGCTGCACGAGAAGTACCCCGAGGAGATGACGGTCGTCCTGCAGCACCGCTTCTGGGACTTGATCGTGAGCGAGGAGCGCTTCGAGGTTAAGCTCACCTTCGACAGCATCCCCGAGCGGCTCTCCGTCCCCTTCGACGCCATCAAGGTGTTCTTCGATCCGAGCGTGCCCTACGGCCTGCAGTTCGAGGATTTCGACAGCGCCACGCTCCCGTCCGGCCAGCTCGGCGCGCCGCACGCCAAGGGCGCGGGCACGAAGGCCGCGGCCCAGGCGGACGAGGCAGACGATGTGCCTGCCACGGCCGAGCGGCGCGCCGACAAGAAGCAGCGCCCGCAGCGTCGACCGCAGCCTGAAAAGTCTGCCGAGCGCCCGGCCGCGGCGAGCGCACCCGACAAGGTGCCGGCCAAGTCCTCGCCGGCTTTGGTCAAGCCCACGGAGGCCCCCCCGGCAACGGGCCCCAAGGTGGTCAGCATCGACGCCTTCCGCAAGAAGTGACGGCCGTCGCCGGCGTGTTTGCCCGAGGGGGGAGTGACGCATGAGCCGAGGCGGCTTCGACAGCCTGGCGGCGCTGGCAAATGCCGATGCGTGGCTCGTGCAGCGCGGCCGCCATCTCGACGTGACGTTTCTGCTGCAGGCGGGGGAGGCGGGTTGGCTCGTGCGCATCCACCGCGGCCGCGTCGAGGCGGTCGACAAGGGGCCCTTCGTCATGCCGCGCTGGACCTTTGCGCTCAGCGCCGCGTCCGACGCGTGGGCGACCTTCTGGCAGCCCATCCCGCCGCCAGGCTTCCATGACCTGATTGCCATGATCAAGACCGGGGCGCTCTCCCTCGAGGGCGACCA
>Ga0080064_1007674_pt1 | contig 10736 bp, 10 predicted proteins | sample Subgrocontami54m_FD_69260 | JGI IMG/M metagenome (GOLD analysis project Ga0080064, IMG submission 69260) | Subsurface groundwater microbial communities from S. Glens Falls, New York, USA - GMW46 contaminated, 5.4 m (SPADES assembly) (version 2) ... | reverse complement strand
TCAACGCCGGCGCCGATGACTATCTGGTCAAACCGTTCGCGATGGCGGAGCTCCTGGCGCGGGTTGCGGCCGTTCTCCGGCGGCGCGATCGCGCGCCGGATGGTGGAAACGCGCTGCAAGTCGGCGACCTCACGCTGGACCTGCTTCGGCATGAGGCGCGGCGGGATGGGAAGACCATCGAGCTGACCGCGAAGGAGTTCGCACTGCTCGAGTACCTGATGCGCAACCCTGGATACGTGCTCACGCGGACCCAGATCATCGACCACGTCTGGCGCTACGACATGGGCGGGGTGTCGAACGTCGTCGACATCTATGTTCATTACTTGCGCGAGAAGATCGATAAGGGCGCCGCGCACCCGCTGATCAAGACCGTGCGGGGCGTCGGTTACAAAATGGAAGCCTGAGATCCCTAGATTTGAAAAACGCAAAGATGGACCTCAAAGATGAATGAAGGCTGACACCACGATGGACCTGGCCCACGCCGTTCCGAAAACCCGGGCAACCCGGCTGCCGTGGCGCCGCGGGGCCCCGCGAACGCCTGAGCCCGGCGCAGCGCTGTTCCGAGCGCTGCGGCTGCGGCTGACGCTCTGGTACAGCGGGGTGCTTGTGCTCGCGCTCGTCGCGTGTGGACTGGTGTTGTACTTCGGGCTGCGGGACCTGACGCTGACCCCGGTGCGCACCTCGATGGAGACGCTGGCGCGGTTCGGCACCCAGGAGTGGCTGCGGGACCCACCCCGGATCTGCGGTGAGCCCGGGAGCGGCCGCCCACCGCCTCCGCGGCGCGGGCCCGTTCCGTTCTATATGGCCTGCTTCGGCCCGGACAACCAGATCCTTGGCACGTTTGGCGGCTCGACCCAGGCTGGGCCGCCGCCGGCCTTTCTGAGCACCTCGCTGGTGCAGGAAGCGCTGCGCACCGGGAGCGCCGACGACATCATCGATACGGATGATGAGCTGAGCCCGGTCTTTCGGCTGGCTGTCGCCGTTCCGGACCCTGCGACCGGAGCACCGCTCGGCGTCATGCAGGTCGGGCAGTCCATCGCGACCCAGTGGGACACGCTTCTCGTGCTGCGCAACCTATTGATTCTTATCGCCGTCATGGCGTTGATCGGCTCCGTGGCAATGGGGTTGATTCTGGCCGAGCGCGCGCTCGAGCCCGCGCGGCTTGCCTTTGCCCGGCAGCAGGCCTTTATCGGTGATGCGTCCCATCAGCTTCGCACGCCGCTCACCTTGCTCCGGGCGGACGCTGAAGTGCTCCTGCGGCACCGGGAGCGGTTTGCCCCGGACGACGTCGAGCTACTGGAGGACATCGTCGCGGAGAGCGCGGACATGGACAAGCTCGCCACCAACCTCCTCACGCTCGCCCGTCTTGACGCCGGTCGGCAACACCTGGAGTACGATCTGGTGGATCTGGGCGAGCTGGCGGGGGACATCTCACGGCGAGTCACCGCGCTAGCCGGTGAGAAGGAGCTGCGTCTAGGGGAGGACTTCGCGGCGCAGCCGCGGCTCCTCGGCGATCGCCAGGCGCTCGAGCAGGCAGCATTGATCCTGGTCGAGAACGCGATCAAGTACACGCCCGCCGGTGGCACGATCACCCTGCGTACCGCGGCACCTCATGGCCACGCCGAATTCACCGTTGACGACACCGGCGTCGGCATCCCGCCCGAGCACCTCGAGCGGCTGGGCGAGCGCTTTTACCGCGTCGACCCCGCCCGCTCCTCGGCAACGGGCGGCGCCGGCCTCGGCCTCGCCATCGCCTTCGGCATCGCCGCGGCCCACGGCGGCAGGCTGCACATCGCCAGCACCCCCGGCGAGGGCACCCGTGCCACCCTCAGCGTCCCGGTCGCCGGGCCGCCCCAGTAGCCTCCAAGTGCGCACAGAAATCATGTTACTCTGGATTCGTGCAATAAGATGGCAGGATGAACATGCGCCAGAACGTCACCGTATCGCTGCCCGCTGATGTCGTCCGCGAGGCCCGGCACCTTGCCGTCGACCGTGGCCTGTCGCTGTCGAGCTTTCTCGCCATGTTGCTCCAGGAGCGAATCGACGGGGCGCAAGCGTACCGCCTAGCTCGGGAGCGACAATTACGCCTGCTCGAGCGCGGCGTCCCGCTCGGAACCCAGGGCCAGGTGTCCTGGGGGCGAGATGAGCTCCATGAGCGCTGAGTTCTGCGACACGAACGTCATCCTGTATGCCTACGACACTTCGGCAACGATGGTCAGGCTTACGACGGTCTCGTCGTGCGCAATCCCTTCCGCTGAAGCTTCTGCCGCTTCTCAACAGGTGAACCACGTCCTGGTGCTTAGTTCCTGACCTGCCACTGGTGGACGTCCCAGGCGACCGTCTCTCGCGCGCCGACGTGCTCGAGTCGATTGCTGATGAACGTGAAGTCGGCGTCGTAGAAGATCCCCATCAGGTTGAGCTGCTCCGAGATGTGGTGCATCGCGTTGCGGAGCACCTGCATGCGCTCCTCGCGCGGGATGGTCGTCAGAAACTGGTCGATCATGCCGTCGAAGGCCGGGTTCACGTACCGGGCGTAGTTGCTGCCGACGAAGCGGGCGTCCGGGAGGGGAGTGAGCGAGCTGTGCGAACGCGAGATCTGGCTCGCCTGATTGGGCTGACGCATGAGCCGAAAGCCCGGGAAGGTGGCCATGTACTCCCGATCCGCGATGCGCTGCGGCGGGACCTGCACCGACTCCGTGGCAACCCCGAGCCGGTTCCACATATCGGCCAGCGGGATGATCGTGTTCTCCGTGATTCGCTCGCCGTTCGACCGCAGCTCCACGGCGAGCCGTCCGCCAGCGGCATCGCGGAACATCCCGTCCGGGCCCTTCGTGTATCCAATCTCCTCGATCATCTGCGTTGCGCGTCGCGGTTCGTACGCGTACCGAATCACGCTGTCCGCGACCGCCGGATATTCCGGCTCCGAGGGCGGGAGGTAGACGTGCGCGACCTCGCTGAGCCCGCCTTGCAGGCTGTCGACCAGTTGTTGCCGATCCGTGCCATGCAGCAGCGCGCGTCTGAACCGCACGTCGGTCACCACGAGCGGGTTCGGATCCATGAACTGCGGGTGCGCGACGATCCAGGCGCGGAGGACGTGGTCCATCCGGCCGTCCTGCCACTGGTCCCGAAGCCGGATCGCGTGCTCGATCGTGAACCCCCGGCCAAGCGTCAGCTCGACCGTGCCGCTCAGCACGTTGGTCATGAGCGTGTTGAGGTCGAGGATGAAGCGGATCTCCATCTCGTCGATCTTCGGGCGGCCGAGCGCATAGCGATCGAACGCCTGCAGCACGATCGTGCTGCCCGGCTGAAAGTCGCGCACGCGGAAGGGACCCGTTCCGACGAACTCCTGGCTCCAGTACGGCAGCGCCAGGAGACGCTCCTTGTCGTTCGCAAACGTCGCAGCGAGCAGGTGCTTCGGGAGCGGCGGCGCGAACCCTTGCGTGAACATCTGATCCGCGTCGATGAACGGTTCCTTCCACGTGACGGTGACCGTCCGGGGATCCGGAGCGACCACGCTCTCGACGTAGCCGTAGCCCTTCGGCTGGACCATCGGCACACTCTTATCCTGGTCCACCGCGACGGTGAACAGGAGATCATCCGCCGTGAAGGGCGTGCCATCGTGCCACGTCACATTCGGCCCGATCCGCCAGGTGGTCTCCATACGACCGTCGGGAAGGAGCTTCCACAGCCCGTTCTCAACGGACGGGACCGCCTCGGCGAGCAGCGGCTGCAGCGCGCCGGATCCATTGACTTCGGCGAGCGAAGCGTTGACGAGCTGTTCGAGCACCGAGGCGCCTGGGGGAGAGATCTGGGTTGAGTTGGCCCGTGCGACGAGGCTGGCCGGCTCGCCCATGATGGAGGCCGTGACCCGGTTCGGCCCGGCGGGGCGCTGGCCCTGCGAAACAGCGCCGGCTTCGCTCCCAGCCTGCGATGGTGGCCCAGCAGGCGCGCAGCCACCCGCGACGATCGCCATGATGACGACGAGCACCCCGTACGTGCGTGACCAGCGACGCATCCGACACCTCCACGTTCCTTCGCGCCACGCACCCTGGGCGGTGCGTAGACAGCCCGGTTCAGCAGCTCGTCTCACGATACGCTGACTCGCCACCGTGCACAACCGAACCGCCAGCGAGCATCGCCATCAAAACGAGGGACGTCCCCATACGCATGCACCCTATGTCGTGTCGGTGACTTCCGCCGGCGGTGAGAGATCCGCGTAAATCGACTCGAACTCCGCGAGGGCGGCCCGGAGGTCCTCCGCGATCTCGGCGGCGATGACGTCCGGCTCCGGCAGGTTCGCGGAATCCTCGAGGCTTTCGTCGCGGAGCCAGATGATGTCCAGGCTGAGCTTGTCCCGCTGCTGGAGCTCGTCGTATCCGTACCGCCGCCAGCGGCCCTGTGGGGTTGTCGGGTGACCAGGTCGCGGTCCGCGCGTGGCGATTCTCGGCGTGATAGCCGTCCACGAACTCCTGCAGGTCAGGACGTTGCAGGGGGTTCGTCTTCAGCGTGTGATGGACGTTGGTCCGGTAATCGCAGATCCACAGCTCACGCGTCCACGGATCGGGGCTCGCGGGCTTGCGGTCAAAGAAGAGCACGTTTGCCTTGACGCCCTGGGCATAGAAGATGCCCGTCGGCAACCGCAGCAGGGTATGCACGTCCGCCTGCCTCAGGAGCTGGCGCCGGATGGTCTCGCCGGCGCCGCCCTCGAAGAGCACGTTGTCCGGGACGACGATCGCCGCGCGCCCGTTGATTACCAGCAGCGAATGGACGTGCTGGAGGAAGTTGAGCTGCTTGTTGCTCGTCGACGCCCAGAAGTCGTCCCGCACGATCGTCAACGCATCGCGCTCCTGCTCGCCCTCCTCGTTGATGACCATCACGCTGGACTTCTTGCCGAACGGCGGATTCGTCAGCACCACGTCGTAATGCTCGCTCGGCGTGCTCCGCAGGCTGTCGTCGGTCACCACGGGCGGCTGACCGGCCCCATCCGTTGGCCCGATCCCGTGGAGGAAGAGATTCATGGCGCAGAGCCGGGTCACGCCGTCCACGATCTCGACGCCGTGGAGCGCATGCAGGCGGAGATGGCGCCGCTGATCGTTGTCGAGGAGCGAGTTCTGGTCGGCGACATAGTCGTGGGCCGCGAGCAAGAATCCGCCGGTCCCAGACGCGGGATCGCAGATCGTCTCGCCCGGCTGCGGCCGAATGACCTCGACGATTGCCTGGATCAGCGGGCGCGGCGTGAAGTACTGACCGGCGCCGCCCTTGATGTCCTGGGCGTTTTTCTCCAGCAAACCCTCATAGGCCGCGCCCTTCACGTCCGCGCTGAGCGTCAGCCACTGCTCGCGGTCGATGAGGTCCACGATCAGCCGCCGCAGCTTGGCAGGGTCCTGGATCTTGTTCTGCGCCTTGCGAAAGATCAGCCCCAGCATCCCCGGCTGGGTTCCGAGCTGCTCCAGCAGATGGCGATAGTGCGACTCCAGCGGATCGCCGTCCCGCGCGAGAAGGCTCGGCCAATCCAGCCCAGCCAGAAGTGCCGAGGGCTCCGACCACGGCGGGCCAGTCCGCTCGTGCGCCATCTTGAGGAAGAGCAGATAGGTGAGCTGCTCGACGTAATCGCCGTAGGAGAGGCCGTCGTCGCGGAGGACGTTGCAGTAGTTCCAGAGCCGCTGCACGATCTGCTGCGAATGATTGTTGCCGTTCATGGCTCGAAACGCTCCTGCGCGAGCATCTGGCTCAGGGTGCAGCATTGGAGCCCAAGCTGCTGGCACGCGTGAGGGATCTTACCCGGTCGGTTTGCCTCTTCGGTCACGACGGTCAGTGAGCGAACCCTACCCAACGCGACGAGCCAGGGATCTGCCTTGGGCCGGGGGCTGAGTGGGCGGGACATCTGCGGGAAGCCTCGGTAAATCCGCCCCACGGCTTCGAGGAGCTCTGTATCGTGGACCACGAACCTCGCCCGCACCGGGGATAGGCGTTCGAACGCCGGCGGATCGTGGCGGCTGACTTCATCCATGACCAGAGCAACTGTTTTCAGGCGTCCTGCGTCGATCATGGTAGTCAGCACGGCCCAGAAGCCTCCTGCTCTGTGGACTCGTAATTACTGGATATGCCGATGATGCTGGAGGCGTCGATGGCAAAGCCGGGCTGCTCCTCGTCAGGAAACAGCCGCATGGGACTCCGCTTACCTGCCTAGATCTCGGGCAATGTCCGGAAGAGCGCGGGCCGGCGCATTGAGCATTTCGCCGGCTGTGGCGGCGTCGATCACCCGCGCCTGCAACGCATCCAACACAAGCGATGGGTACCGCGTTCCCAACCGACTCAAGAGAGAGATGGAGAAGCGCGGGCCGCCACGCCTGGTCGATTTCGGGATCCACGTCTCTGCGGCCAATTGGTTTGAGATCTCGTCGAAGTACCCGCGAGGCGCGCGCCCGAGCTGCTCCAACCGAAGCGCCAGGGCCGGCCGGCTGACTTTTAGTCTTGAAGCGGCCAGGGACAGGGAATCGAGGTCCCGCGCCACGCTGCCGTTTCCGCCGGCGTCTCGGAATACGTCGTCAATGGCGGGTTCAGGCATAAGGAATGCCGCCGCGAAGCGATTGCAGAACGCCTCCACCTGCGCCCGGTCCACGTCCACTTCGAGCTCCAGACACAGCGCCGGGCCGCGCAGCAGCAGGTGGGCGTACTCGTGGAACAGCGTGAAGCACCGCGCCTGGCTCGACTCTCGGCTGTTCACCACAATCACAGGGATCTCAGCATGGTCGAGGAGACAAAAGCCGCGTGCATCGTCGCGGTCCATCGGCTCGGAAAAGACGAGGATCCTCTGCGACTCGAGGAGAAGCCGCCACTCGCGAAGGGCCTGTGAGGCGTCGTTCCACGCGAGCTGGGCGCGCCATTCCGGCGCGAGACGCTTGCGCTCGCTTTCGCCGGCCTGCGATGGATTCTCGCTGTGCTCGAGATTCGCCAGCGATGGTCGCGGGTACAGCTCAGGTGCGTTCGCAACGATCTCTTGGGCCAATTCCTGGCGCTCACGAACCTCGCGGATCGTGCGCAGCGTTTTCGGTGATAGCGGACGGTGCTGGCCGCCGACGGTGCGCATGTCCTCGGGAGGAGACGGGGCTGGAATTGGCTCTGGCATGAGCAGCGTGCCGAGCGGGAGCGCATAGAGCTTCGCGATGCGGCGCAGCAGGGTCAGAGTGGGACGCTCGGCGCCATGCTCGAGCGCATGAAGGCGGGCTGGGGGAACTGAAAGCCGGTCGGCCGCCTCGTCGAGCGTGAAGCCGCCGACGGCGCGCGCCCACTCCAGGACCGCTGGGTTCACCTGGACTGCCTTACCGGGCATTGGGCCTCCGGAGGTAATGCCGTGCGCGTATGCTACGCAAATCTTAGCGCGGCAGCTCGAGCGGTCGTAGAATCGGCTGGTGATCGAGCTCCAAGGTGTATTCAGAGCCAAGGCAGCACAGAACCTGGAAGCGGCCTAAAGTGAATTTGCCGGCCAGCGGTACAAAAGCTGCGCAAGCCATGTTTCCAAGCGGCAGTTGTTGCCCTTGCGCGAGAGGGGGATTCGGCCACCTGGCGACCAGTGCTCATGGATTCGTGCAGTCCCTGGCAGCAGTCCATGGCAAGGATGTGGGCCCATGACCGCGGAACGCAGCATCGTGATCGACGAACCGATGCAAGAGGCGATCAACGAACTGAAAGGCATGATTCGGGACAAATTCCCGACTGCTGTCTTTGCTGCCGCGCCCGGCGAGGATCCCGCGGGGATCTATTTGGATGCCACAGTGGACACCGACGAGGTCGACGAGGTCCTGGACGTGGTGCGGGAACGGCTCTTTCAGCTCCAGGTCGACGAAGGGCTTCCCATATATATGTGATCCCCCTGGAGCCGGTCGAGCGGCTGCACAAATGATCACCACGTCGCGGGTTTCCTAATCGGATTACCCTGTGGATCGTATACCAACGGCGGAAACTGGTTATTACGCCAGTGCCGCTTGTGAATGGCGATGTGGAACGTGGCTGATTGCTGCAACCGAAATGTCGTCTTCTTGGTCGGGCTAAAGACACCAATCTTGAGGTTGAATTTATCCCGCACCATCTGAATCGGCAATGCCAGGTCAGAGTCATTGGTCACGACGATGGCTAACTCAAAGTCACCATCTACTGCATCGCAGAGCAGGTGGGTCGCGAGATTAACGTCGGAGCCCTTTTCCTCTGTTTTGAATACATAGGCTGTGGATGGGCCGCCAGGTGGTGGGTTGACCAAAGGCATGAACGTCGGGTTCGTGAGGAAGTTCCCGAGATGGATAGAGAAATTTGGAAGGGTTTCCAGCGCTCGCAGATAGACCTGCTGGCGCTGAGGGGACATTGGGTCATTTGGGCGCGGGGTAATAGGTGCCGTGAAGTAGCGGATGCGGTTAATCGTGTCCTTGGGCAACATCGCAACGAGCATGGCATGAAGATTCAGCCATTTGTACGGGGTGCCCCGAACGGCACGGTAATAGAAATTGAATCCGTCAATGTAGATATTGGCCCTCATAGGGCCGTACAAACGCAGAGGCCGCCCGAAGGCGGCCTCCATCTCGGACGCCGAGGCGTACCGAGGGGGTACTTAAATATACCACTTTTAGGAGTGTTCTTCCACCAGTGATAAGGCACAATGATACCCCGGGCAGTGCTCAGCCCATGGAATTCGTTCTTTTACGGGTGGGCGGGAGCCAAAACGCCTAGCTGCTAGCGCTAGCTGGTTCTTTCCCGCAATCGCTCGACAATCTCGTTTGGCGTCATATCCGACGAAACCGCAACGCCATTCTCTTCGGCTATCCGCATGAGGTTAGCTGTGGTATAGAGTGGGACGCTGCCGTTTTCGACCCTTCCCAATAAATCTCGGGCTTCAGCAGAGAGCGAGGAAGCATCGTCATTGTCGAATGACGCACGGGGTGCCGCACTTGACCCGCGGCGAGCCGCTTCCCGTTTCGCAATATTGATGTAGTCCTGCAATGTCTCCCATGCTTGGGGCGTGGGCTCCCCGCCCACGAAACTTATAAATACCTTCATGCCCTCGACGGGGAAGCTGTATTCATGGGCCGCACTAGGCGGCGGGGTTCGGGTGCCAGCAGGGGCTAATCTCGTTTCCTGTCTTGCTTCCTGCACGGTGTCGTCCTCAATGCCGTCGTCACCTGTGCCTCCATCATATCTCTCTTCATCGAGTTTGGCAAAAGTCATAGTGGCACGAAAAGCGCGGATTGCGCGCCGTGCCCCCTCTTCGGAAAACCTTTTTTCTCGTTGGAGTCTGTAAATCAGGGCGTCGTCCGACTGCTCTTGCGCAGGGAGCAGTTCGCGGAAAAGCGGCGGCTCTAGGGCCGCATCTCGTAACGCAGCCATGTACGCGGGCGAACCCTTGGGGCTCGCCACAAGATCGAATCCGTGCTCAGAAATACGGAGATGCTCGCCGGGCGTGGTCTCAATAAGTCCATACTGGCGAAGTGCCGCGATCCGTGACCGCACAGGCCCGCTAAGGGCCTGGTACCCCATTGCCTTTGCCGCAAGGCTCCACGGAATCTGTCCGCGCTTCTCGCTTTTGTAGATGGATGCAATTGCCGCGACGGCTGCTTCAAGATCAATCGTTGGGTAATTAGGACTCCGCTCTCGTGTCGCCATCACCATACCTCCACCGTTGAAAACATGATACGCGGCAATCTCGCTTGTCGTCAAATTCGTCGCGATACCACGGTGATATCGAATAGATGAGATAAACTCATTACACTACGATGTAGGAGTTAGTCTGTGATTATGCAAAAAGGGCGGGCTGCAGACAAGCTGAACAATCCTCACGCAGCCGATAGCCCCATAGCTCAGTCCAGACCTGTCCAGATCATGAATTTCGCAGTTTGACCTGCCAATCGCTGCCCCGCTCGTGGTGGAGCGGGAAATACACGCTGATGGCTTGGCGACCGAAACCGTCACCCAGACAGTAACCGAGACGAAGCAGATAAAGTCAGTCGCAACGACCTACCCGCAGAACTGGCTCGCCTGCAACGTGGTCAAGTGCGAGGAGCAAGACGACTTTACCGTTCTGCAAGCGACCTGTGCGCCGCGATCCCGCAGCCCACCCAGACCATCGGGCGGCTTCGGGTGTCACTAGCGGTGATGGCGTTCTCCAACGTATACAAGGTCTACGCTGGATTCGCCGTGCGCCCGTTCACATCCAATATCCGCCGGGCGTGCGAAGATGCCTATGTCGCCCGCGTCCCGCATTTCACCTCGATGCTCAACTTTTCGCTGCGACGAGCCTCATGGACGCCGCCGGGCGGAAGAGCTGAGCGAATGGGTTGAGTTCGAGTTCGCCGAGGTCCAGCAGCGCCGTGACAAGTGGCTGATGGTAGAGACCTGGAGGACACGCTTCGCATCATCCGCTGATTTCCCGTGCCTCGCTAACCTGGGGAATCGAGTTCCAACAGGATCTGGCCCGGTGTCTGCGGCCGTCCGCTCCTACTATGCCTGCGCCCCGTACGTCTAGGCGGTTGCCCCATCGCGGCACGCTCAGCCCGAATGCGGTCCAGCAGCACGCTCGCCGGTTCGTCATTCGGGTCCTGCGGCACGAGCCTCCCCTCGAACGCGCGCTTAGCCCAACTTCCGCACAGTAGCGTAATTTACGCACGGATTTTGGAGTGTCGTCACTACAAATCGTCGATCCGCCAGGCTTTCACGGGCTTCATCGGCTCCTCTGGAAGGGCCAGCAGGCG
>Ga0080064_1007673_pt1 | contig 10739 bp, 12 predicted proteins | sample Subgrocontami54m_FD_69260 | JGI IMG/M metagenome (GOLD analysis project Ga0080064, IMG submission 69260) | Subsurface groundwater microbial communities from S. Glens Falls, New York, USA - GMW46 contaminated, 5.4 m (SPADES assembly) (version 2) ... | reverse complement strand
GCGGTGTTATTCAAAGAGTGCACATAACGCAAGACTCCCGCTTCATCGCGATAACGGATATTGAGACGGCGCGTCTGGAAGTCGTGAAAATACGAAGATGAGTGTGTCTCGCGATATTTTTTCTCGCTCGGCATCCATGCTTCGATGTCGTATTTCTTGACCTGCCCGAGCCCCAGATCGCCGCCGCAATTGATCACGACGCGATGCGGTAATTTTAATTCCTGCAAAAGCGCTTCGGCATTTACCGTCAACTCCTCATGCCATTTGACTGATTCCTCGTGACTCGCTTCACAGAGGACGATTTGCTCATATTTCTGGAATTCGTGGATGCGGAAAATACCTTTCGTATCTTTGCCGTGGCTTCCCGCTTCCCGCCGGTAGCAGGGCGAGAATGACAAAAATTTGAGCGGCAAATCTTTTTTGTCGAGGACCTCCTCCATGTGGTACCCCATCGTTGCGACTTCCGCCGTGCCCGCGAGATAGTCGCCGTCCTGTGTCTTGTAGAGATCGTCTTCGCTCTGCGGCAAGTATCCGGTGCCGACGAAAGGCTCGCGTCGTACCAAGGAAGGCACGATCATCGGCGTAAATCCTTTGTCGACAAACCTATCCTGCACGAATCGTTCGAGCGCCCACACGAGGCGCGCGCCGTCGTTCTTTAGAAAGTAGCCGCGAAAGCCAGCGACCTTGGCACCGCGCTCATAATCCGCCATATCGTGTAAAAGAAGAAGCTCACTATGACTCTTGGGTTCAAAGTCAAACTTTGGCGTCTCTCCCCAACTTCTTACTTCTTTATTATCAGCATCCGATTCGCCTTCCGGCACGGAAATGTCGGGAATGTTGGGGACGCGGACCATCAGCGCGCGCCAGTCTTTAAGGATCTCCTGCAGTGATTCTTCTTCGAGCTTCAAAGTTTCTTTTACATTCTGCATACGGACGATAATCTCCTTTTTTTCGGCATCGTTTTTTGCGGATGCGATCGCGCTTGATGCGATATTCTGCTCTGCGCGTCTTCCGTCGATCGCCGCCTGCAATTCCTTGCGCTTGTCATCGAGTACGAGGAGCTTTTCGAGATCTACATCGATATGCTTTTTCTTGGCGCCCGCCGCGACGATGTCTTTGTTTTCTCTGATAAACTTGATGTCCAACATTGTATGAATGATAACACTACGGCAGACGACCTCAAATTACTTTCCCCCAACGAATTCCCACCGCTTTTGCGGGAGATTCCCGACGCACCGAAGCAACTCCACATGCGGGGAGAACTGCCGAGCTTTGAAAAACAATGGCTTGCGGTCGTCGGCTCGCGGGCGGTACGCTGGACGATGCGGCGGCGCGCCCGCTCCGGAATATGGGAGCCGGGGGAACGGCGGTCCGCCGGCTTCCAGCTTTTTGACGTCGCGCTCAAGGGTCTTCAAGTCTTCCCGCCGATGCTCCAGGACCCGTGCCACGAGATGGGCGAGGAACTCCTCGGCCAGGGCCATCACATCGGCGAGCTCCGCGAAGGCGATCTCCGGCTCTACCATCCAGAATTCCATAAGGTGGCGCCGGGTCTTGGATTTCTCGGCCCGAAAGGTCGGCCCGAAGCAATAGACCTTGCCGAAGGCCGCCGCCGTCGCTTCGTTATAGAGTTGGCCGCTCTGCGTCAGGTAGGCCTTCTCGCCGAAGTAATCGGTCTCGAACAGCGTCGTCGTCCCCTCGCAGGCATTGGGGGTGAAAATCGGCGTGTCGGCCAGAATGAATCCGCGGTCGTCGAAGAAGTTGCGGCAGGCCCGGATGATCTCGTGGCGGATTCGCAGGATGGCCTGCTGGCGATGTGATCGTAACCAGAGATGCCGATGCTCCATCAAAAAGCCGGTCCCGTGCTCCTTGGGCTGGATCGGGAACTCTTCCTCAACCAGTTGCATCACGTCCAGACGGGAGGCGTGCAGTTCGTATCCTCCCAACGCCCGCGCGTCGGCTTGGACAGTCCCCGTCAGCAGGAGGGAGGATTCCTGCGTCAGCCTGCCTGCCAGGGCAAACGCCTCGTCGCCGACCGCCGCCTTGCTGACGACCGCCTGAATGTCGCCCGTCCCGTCCCGCACCACCAGGAACGCGATCTTCCCGCCGACCCGCTTGTGGCGCAGCCAGCCGCGGACCGTCGCCTCCTGCCCGGCGTGCTTTGCAATCTCCTTGATGTAGGAAACCAGCATGCGCCGAGTCTATACCAGGGGTCCAGGCGACGCAAGACGCGGCTCCCCGGGTTGCACCATCTTCACCAACGCCGTACAATGCATCCATCATGCACGCTCCGACTTCCGCGCTCCAATGGTGTTCGGCGGCGCTCCTCATCGCGATGGGGACTGCGTGCACGCCGAGCGAATCCCACCAGGCGCCCGATCTGTTCTATCTCTACAAGACGATCGAGGTCGGCAAGAACCCCACGAGCGTCGTCGCCGGCGATCTGAACGGCGACCGCTTCGCCGACCTGGTGACGACCAACATCAGCGGCGACTCGCTCAGCATCCTGCTCGGCAACGGGGACGGCAACTTCAAGGACGCGATGACGCTGCGGATATCGGAGCAGCCCCGCGCCGTCGCCCTCCATGACTTCAACGGGGACGGCACGCTCGATCTGGCCGTGGCGACCGCCGGCAACCATCGCGTGACGATCCTGCTGGGAGACGGAACCGGCCATTTCACGAAGGGGGACAGCTATCCGGCCGTCAAATCCCCGGTCAGCCTGGCTGTGGGGGACTTCAACCGGGACGGCAAACCGGACCTCGCCGTGGCCCTCCGGAATGACAAACTCCTCATCCTGCTCGGGCGCGGAGACGGCAGCTTCCTGCAAAAGGGGGTCTATGAATACGGCGATACCCCGACCTCCGTGACGGCCGCCGACGTCAACGAGGACGGCGTGACGGATCTCGTGGTCACCCATGGCGGCAAAATGAGCAACAGCGTCGTGGTCTTCCTGGGCAAGGAGGACGGCACGTTCCAGACGCCCGTCCCCTACCAAACCGGCCACAGCCCGCTCAGCGTGTCGGTCCTGGACCTCAACCACGACCGCCATGTGGACCTGCTTGTCATCAACGGGGAACGGGACGACATCAGCGTCTTCTTCGGCAAGGGAGACGGGACGTTCACGCAAGGAACGTCCTTCGGCGCGAACGCCGGCCCGATCGCGGCCGTGATCCAGGACTTCGATGGGGACGGCAAGACGGACATCGCCGTCGCCAACAACATGTCGAGCGACCTGTCCGTGCTGCTGGGCAAGGGCGACGGCACGTTCTGGCAGCCGCCGCGCAGCTATCGGACCGGCTCGGCCCCGTTCGCCGTCACGGCGGTGTCGTTCGGACCGCAGGATCCACGGCCCGGCCTGGTCACCGCGAATAATCTGGCCAACACCGTCTCGATCTTTCTGGCCAAGGATCCCCGCTCACACCTGGTGCCTTCTAATTGAGCCGAATTCCGTAGGCTTGACAATCCAGAGCCTCACCGCTAGATTGGGTCCTGGAGATTGGGAGATGATGGACGCGTGAAGACTTTCCTCTGGTGGTTCATAACAGGATCCGCGACGACGCTGGCCGTGCTGATGGTGCAGGGAGGCGTGCAGGATCTGATCAGCGGCGACAAGAGCGCCGCCAACTTTGTGCTCACCATTGCCGGTGGCGGACTGCTGGCCGGGTGCATCGCCATTATCATGAACCGGCTCAAATGAGCCCGCCTCACGTCCGCTTTTCGCTTGACTCACGCGAAACGCCATGCCAGAGTGACAGCCATGACATGCTTGAAATGCCAGGGCTGTATGCTGTTTGAGCGGCATTACACGCTGGACAGCCGCCGCCTGTATGCCCGCTGCCTGAACTGCGGGTTCTGGCTGGACTTGGCGGATCTGCTGCGGTTCTTCCATCAGGTGCTGGCGGCCGGGGTGAAGGACCTGAACCTCAAAGTTACGATTCCCTCATGAACGCCGCCCGTTGCCCTCAGGTCGTTTACCTGATCGTCGGCACGGCGCTTCTCTTGTTTCCCGCTTCCGGCAGTGCCACGGGCTCCTCGGCGGATCACGCCGCGCGCGCCCACAGCATGTCCAGCGGAAAACCCGCGCAGGTCAAGGCCCCGAACATTTACAAACGCAAGGCCCCGCGACGGCCCATGCCGCCTGAAGGGATTCTGCTGAAAGACCTGCGGACGGGGCAGGTCCTGTTCGAGCAAAATGCCGACCTGTCCATGGCGCCCGCCAGCCTGACAAAGATCATGTCGGCCATCGTGATTCTCGAGGAAGGCGATCTGGACGACCAGGTGACGGTCAGCCGGCAGGCGGCGGCCGCCCACCGGACCAAGCTCTATCTGAAGCCCGGCCAAGTCCTTCCGCTGCGGGGCCTTCTGGAGGCCATGCTGATTCGCTCAGCCAACGACGCCTGCCTTGCCGCGGTGGAGCACGTGGGCGGGGACGAGGAATCGTTTGTTGCGAAGATGAACGCGAAGGCCGCGGCCATCGGGCTGACCCGCACCCACTTCCAGAATGCCTGCGGGTTCGACATGCCCGACCATTTTTCCACGGCCGAGGACTTGGCTGTGTTGACGGAATATGCGATGGGGCACGAGACCTTCGCGTCCATCGTCCGGGAACCGGCCGCGGTCATCCGCACCACGGATCAACGCAAAACGTACCTCGCCCGGACGACCAACCGCCTGATGGGGACCATGGATGGAGTGATCGGCGTGAAAACCGGCTATACGCGTGGGGCTGGACGCTGCCTGATCACCGTCGTGACGCGGGACGGCAGGGAGCTCCTGCTCGTCCTTCTCAATGCCCGCCAGCGCTGGCCACGCGCGCATGAATTGATCGCCTACGGGCTCCGCGCGCCCGCCCCGGCGACGGTCGTGACTTCACGCTAATCCGCCCCTGTCAGACCCCTGCATTGAACTCTACCGTGATGTCACGGCCATTGAAGAGGATCACCAGCGTTCCCCCCTTGTAATTCAACTTGGTGAACGTGGTCTGATCCTCGGCGAACTCCTCCTTGCCGAGCAGCTTCCTGGCCTCGTCGATTCCCTCGCCCCGCAGTACAAGGCGAAAAATCCCCGCGGCCAGATGGGCGAACCGCTGGGTGATGAAAATATAGTCCACCTTGCCGTCCATCAACCTGACTCCCGCCATCGCATTGCCGGGATTGCGCTTGTCGAACACCATGACGAAGACGTCCTGCACATCCACCCGTACGCCAGGGATCTTGATCTTGATGAGATTGTCCTTGACCTTCGCCTCCGAATCCCCCAGCTTGATGCCGAACAGAGAGACATCAGGGGTATTGAACTGCGCAAGATCCGTCACCTCGGATTCAGTCAATTCGTATGGCTCGGCGCTCACCGCCGACGCCGCCAGAATGACCAACGCACCAGCCCCCACGGCCGCACGCAGGCCGTTCAACCACTTCCCCATGCCGCACCCCCATTCTAAGTTGTAAGACTTCAAAATCGCGCCATGGTATCCAACCGGCCCCTGAGATGCAAGTGTCCTGAACGCCGTTCCCGGCGCCTCACAATGCGTTCACTCCATAGGCAAGAGTCACCGCCAGGCTCACCAGGACAACACCACACAGGCGATACACCCAGAACGGTCGCTTGAACCACCAGTCAAGAAAGGCTTCCCGCCGGCCAAGCGAGGCGCCGATCAGGAACAGCCCTTTGGCAATCCCCAGGCACCCGACCGCGATCCAGACGGCACGGTAGAGCAGCCCCCCCGTCCCGATCACCAAAATAAGGCTGAGCACCATCCAGATCTGAATCAGCACGAATTGCCGGAACTCGTCGGACACAACCCGTTCGAGTATTTCGATGGTCCAGGCCGGCGCAATGACCAGCCCGAGTCCTATGGAAAACCAGACCACCCCGATGAAACTGAAGAGGAACCCCTTCACGGATAGAGCCCGCGAGCCAGATGCGCCTGACCGATCTTGTCGATCCCGTTCATGAGCGCAGCCATTCGCATGCTGACTTTCTTCGCCTGCGAGAATTCAAGCGTTCTGTGGAACGCGGCCGTAATGATCTCGTGCAGGCGATCTCTGATGTCCTGCTCTTTCCAGAAATACTTCTGGACATCCTGGACCCACTCAAAATAAGACACGATCACGCCGCCGGAATTGGCCAGAATGTCAGGGATCACAAAGATGCCTTTCTCTTCGAGAATGCGGTCGGCGGCCATCGTCGTGGGCCCGTTTGCCCCCTCCGCCAGGATCCGGCAGCGGACCCTGGCCGCATTCTTCTCCGTGATCTGCTCCGACAGCGCGGCGGGAACAAGAATCGTACATTCGAGTTGCAGGAGGTCGTCGTTGGAAATGAACTCTCCCATGCCGCATTCTTGAAGCGGGCGCACGTTTCTGCGATAGCGGGAACGGAGCGTGGGGATGTCCAATCCGCGCGAGTTGTACACCCCGCCTTTGGCGTCGCTGACGGCGAGAACCTTCGCGCCCGCTTCGTGCATGATCCGGGCCGTATGCATGCCCACATTCCCAAAGCCCTGGACGGCGACCGTGGCCCCGGCCATGTTCAGGCCCAGGTGCCGCAGCGCCTCCAGGGTAACGTCGGTGACCCCTCGCCCCGTCGCATCCTCACGCCCCAGGCTCCCGCCGATGGCCAGCGGCTTCCCCGTCACGACGCCGGGGACGGCGTAGCCCATTTCCTGGCTATACGTGTCCATCATCCAGGCCATCACCTGCGCGTTGGTCCCGACGTCGGGCGCGGGGATGTCTTTCTCGGGACCGATGAGAGGAAGGATTTCCGCGGTATAGCGGCGGGTGAGTCGCTGCAGTTCCGCGCGGGACAACTTCTCAGGCGCCACGCGAACTCCTCCCTTGGCTCCGCCGTAGGGAAGCCCCGCCAGGGCGCACTTCCACGTCATCCACATGGCCAAGGCGGACACTTCTCCCAGATTCACGTCGGGATGAAAGCGCACGCCTCCTTTGGAAGGCCCCAGCGCCGTGTCGTGCTGTACGCGATAGCCCAGAAACACCTTGACGCTCCCGTCATCCATCCGTACCGGAACGGACACGATCAGCGCCCGCTGCGGCAGCTTGAGCCGCTCGCGGAGATTCCCGTCCAGGCCGAGTCGCTCGGCCGCCTCCTCAAATTGGGCGATGGCCAGGCGAAACGTCTGGGTATCCAGTTCCTGATAGAGACTCGTCATGGCAGTCATGACTCAGGCTTGCTGGCGAGTCGGTTCGTCCGGCGGGAGGCTGGCGGCTTCGGCGTCCTGAGCGGCTCGCTCCTTTTCCATCGCCAGCTGGAGCCTGGCATATTCCCGCCGTCCCCGAACCGTCGCCTTGATCTGGAAGTTGTCCGTGTGGAAGAACCACCCCGCGTTGACTTCGACCCGATAGGGCTGGCCATCTTTTGACAGCACAATATCGCCGCCCAGGAACATGTCGTTCAAGGCATCACGGACCTGCGCCCAATCGGCCTCGGCGATTTCATTGAGGATGGCGACGTTCGCAGAAATGAGCTGCGACTCATGGGCCTCAATCAGATAATTCAGCAGCCGGTACCTGATGACATCGCGAGACTCCATCTCATGTTCCTCCGTTTCCAGCGCACGGCGCGTCCGCCGCTCCCACTTCCGAATGCGCGAAGATCTCCGTGACGCGCGCTTCCGCCAGGGCCAGGCCGAACACCTCCTGGAATGCCCTGAGCACGGCTCTCAGCGCCTGATCGAAGCCCACGGTGGAAGAACCCGCCTCCTGCGCCACCGAGGTGACGCCGAATCCGGCAAGTCCGCAAGGGACAATGGCCGAGAAAGGGGTCAGGTCGTTCACAACGTTCAACGCGAAACCATGACGCGTCACGCCCCGCGAGATTCGGACCCCCACCGCGGCGATCTTGCGATCCACCACCCACACCCCGGGCATCCCGCTGCGGCGACCCGAGGGCACCCCAAGCCCGGCCAGCGCCCGAATGACGGTCTCTTCCAGCCGTGCGACATAGGCCTTGGGGCCCGCGCAGTAATCCCGCAGTTTCAGAATGGGATAGCCCACCACTTGTCCAGGCCCATGATACGTGACGGACCCGCCCCGGTCAGAGGCATGGACCGGAATCCCATTGATGGCCCCGCGAGCCCCTCCTTCGCCGACATGCTCCGCGCGGGCCGTCCGTCCCAGCGTATACACCGGAAAATGTTCGGTCAGCAACAAGGCATCGCCGATGCGGTCCTCCACCCGCGCCTGGTGGGCATTCAACTGGAGGCGGCAGGCATCCTGGTAGTCGGTGAGTCCGAGATCAAGGACATGGCCGATCACTTTGCCACTGGTCGTCTGAGAAGAATTTTCTCCTGGGTCGCCTTTCGCACCACCGAGAGGCGGGCCACAGGCTCCGACCCGTCCTTGAGCAATGCGTGCCAGAGATCGGACATATTATAAACCTGCGTGACATCCACGGCCGTGATCACGTCGCCGTCACGCAGTCCGGCCTCGGACGCCGGCCCCCCGGACTCGACCCAGAGGACCAGGACTCCCCGCTCCGCATCCAGGCCGAAAGACGCCACAATGCTGGACGTCACCGTGACCGGCACAAAGCCCAGCAGCGGCCTGAGCATGCCGCCCCGTACGATCAAGGACTGCGCGACGGGAACCGCCTCATCGGCGGCGATGGCATAACCGATATTCTGAGCGGCCGGCGCAACCGCCGTATTGATGCCCACCACGCGGCCCGAGAGATCCACCAGAGGGCCTCCACTGTTGCCGGGATTGATGGCCGCATCGGACTGAATCAGGTTGTAGAGGGTTTCGCCGGTGGGGGGAACAATGGCGCGATCAAGCGCGCTGACGACTCCCACCGACACCGTCGCCCCGCCCTTGATGGCCAGCGGATTGCCGATGGCCACGACCGTTTCCCCGATCCGCAGCCGGGAAGACGAGCCCAGCTTGGCCGGAACCAGACCCTCAATCTCGACCTTGATGATGGCCAGATCGGTCAGAAAGTCACGCCCGACCACGCGCCCCGGGACAAGCCGGCCGTCGTAGAGACCGATCACCAGGCGCGTTGCACTGGCCACAAGATGATTCGAGGTCAGGATATAGCCGGGCGAAATGACGAAGCCGGACCCTGAACCGGATGGAACCGCTTGAGTGGGAATCGTCCTGACCGGCCCGTGTGCCATGATACTGACGACGGAGGGAAGGACCTCCGCCACCGCGTCAGGGACGGAAAGCGCTTTCGGAGGAACGTCGGTTTCGGCCCATGCCGAAACCGGGAGACACGCAAGGCCGAGAAGAAGGACACCGTGCAATACCTTCGTCCCGAACAACTCAACCCGCACCATCCGTATCCCCCTCTATAGCGTTTTCATTGTCGCACATTTAGGCGGAAGGGAAAAGGGGCGCGCCACACCGACGGCGGGGCGCACTTTTACAGAAGCGGTCGCAGGATCTGCTGAAATTCGGGGGCCCGCAATTTCATCAGGGCCTTCTCCTCGATCTGGCGGATGCGTTCGCGCGTGACGCCCAAGATTTGACCAACCTCCTCCAGGGTCATCGCCTCTCCCTGGCCGATGCCGAAACGAAGGCGGATCACGGCCGCTTCCCGCGGGCTGAGCGCGCCCAGCGCCCTGGCGACCTCACGGGTCATCTCCTTCAGCCCGACCTGGCTGTCGGGTTGCGGAGCCTCCTTGTCGGGAATGAAATCCCCAAGCAGGGTTTCCCCGTCCCCGATCGGATATTCCAGCGACACGACATCCTGAAAGACCTGGATCGTCTGCGCGACACGATCGCTCGTCGAGTCGACCACGCCGGCCACCTCCCCCAGCGAAGGGGTCCGACCAAGACGTTGCGCCAACCGGCGTGTCGCCTTGGTGACCCGCTGATAGGCTTCGGTCATGTGCACGGGGACACGGATCGTCCGCGACTGGTCTGCAAGGGCGCGCGTGATGCCCTGCCGAATCCACCACGTGGCGTAGGTGCTGAACTTGAACCCGCGCCGGTGGTCAAACCGCTCCGCCGCCTTCATCAGGCCGATATTGCCCTCTTGGACGAGGTCCAGGAGGCTCAAACCCCGCCCGTTGTAACGCTTGGCGATGTCGACGACCAGGCGCAGGTTGGAGAGGACCATCTCGTCTTTGGCCTTTTCCAACCCGGCCCACCCTTCATGATATTGCTTCAGGGCGGCTTTCACCTGCTTGGCTTTCGGCGTTGCCCGACGGCTCGATCCGCAGATCTCCTTCATCACCTTCTTAATGGCAAGGCTGCCCTTCCCAAGATCCGTCGACGACAGTCCGCTGACGCCCAGCACCTCCTTGAGATCGACCTGGCAGGCTTTGAGGGTTTCCGTCGAGCGCAGCCCCCGGGCAACAGTCAGGACCGTTCGGAGGGCACGCCGAACCTCGCGATCGCCCCCCTCAATCCGCTTGCCCAGAACAACCTCGCCCTCACGGGTCAGCAGGGCTTTCTTGCCGAACGATTGGAAGTACAGCCATTCCAGTTCAGCCAGATGCTCGCCGGCCGGCGAAGGCTTCTCGGGTCCGTCCGTTTCCGTGGCTACCTCGGCACCTTCCAGCCGCGCCTCGTCCTCCACATCAACGGACTCGTCGCCCCTCTCCTCGTCCAGCAGAGTGTCTTTCTCTTTCATGGTGTCCATCATTTCGTTCACTTCGACAGCACCTTCCTCTTTCACTTTTACGGACACGCGAACACCCTCAGATGTCTAAATCGGCGGGCCAGAAAATTCCTTGTTTCCCATTTCCGTCCAGCGCAACTCATTGAATACACAGCACC
>Ga0080064_1007672_pt1 | contig 10741 bp, 7 predicted proteins | sample Subgrocontami54m_FD_69260 | JGI IMG/M metagenome (GOLD analysis project Ga0080064, IMG submission 69260) | Subsurface groundwater microbial communities from S. Glens Falls, New York, USA - GMW46 contaminated, 5.4 m (SPADES assembly) (version 2) ... | reverse complement strand
CGGTTCTTCCCGCCCGCCCCGGAAACCCTCCCCTGTTTTTCCTGCCACTCGACAGGTCCGCTTTCTCTCGATGCGGACAATCGCATTCAGCCGTCCGAGAACGGCGTCCGTTGCGAGGCCTGCCACGGGCCTGGTTCCATCCACGCCGCCGCTCCCTCCAAGGACAACATCATTCAGCCCGGCCGCTACACTGCCGGCGAGCTCAACCAGTTTTGCGGCAACTGCCATCGCAAGCCCGCCGCGGCGGGCGAGGATACCGATTGGACCAATCCCTGGAACGCGCGGCATCAGCCGCTGTATCTGGCCGAAAGCCGTTGCTTTTTACAGTCCCGGGGCAAGCTGAACTGCCTCACCTGTCATAATGCGCACACGGGGCAGACAAAAACAGATTGCCAGTCCTGCCATGCTAGGCCGAAACATACGGCCACAGTTGCGGTGGCGGGGAAGAATTGCGTCACCTGTCACATGCCGGCCGTGAAGCCCTCGGAATTGCTGCGCTTCACCAACCACTGGATCGGCGTCTACCGCGCAGGCGCAGCCCTACGGCCGAGGCGCTGAGGACTTCGCCGCGACAAGATCGGCCAGGTTGGACGCGCACGCTTTGGTCAACGCATGCGAAGGGCCCAGGCTTTCCTGCAGGATGGACAAGGCGCGCCGCAGTAAAGGCTCAGCCAGTACCAGCTTTCCTTGCGCCCCTAAGGCCCCGGCAAGGTTGTTGAGTGTGACGCCGGTTTCCGGATGCCGCGGCCCGAGCGCCTTTCCCTGAATCGCGAGTGCCCGGCGGTAAAGAGCTTCGGAAGTCTTGAAGTCGTCTTTCTTTTCGAGCAGCAGGCCAAGATCGTTCAGAGCTACGGCCGCCTTGGGATCGGCCGGACCAAGGAGTTCCAGCGCGCCGCGATAGCTTTTCTCAGCGCCCGCCAAATCTCCACTACGCTGTTGCGCCGCTCCCAGGCGCGAAAGGATGCCGGCTCTGGCGCCGGCCCCCGCCAGGCCGAGCGCCTGCGCCAGGAGCGGGATCTCCTGCTCCCGGCGGAGTTCGGACAGGTGCACCAGGCGCTCGGCATCCGGTTCCATCGCAACCGCGCGCAGGAGGTACAATTCGGCGCCAGTTCTGTCGCCCAGGCGCTGCAGGAAGAGGGCCAGATCCGTGTAGGCTCCGGCCGTCCCGGCGCGCTCGGCGGCCTGCTGATACAGAGGCAGGAAGTTGGGCGGGTTGACGGGCTCATACACGGCAAGGGCCAGCCACAATGCGGCCGCCATCACGCGCGGAAGTCCTCGCGCACGGGGGTGAAGACATCGAGCAGGACCACGCGATCAGTGAGCATCTCAATGCCATGACGCGTGTTGGACGGCGCAATGAACACTCCGCCTACACCGATCTCGCTCGCCTTCCCGCCCACCATCGCCTTGATCCGGCCCTCCATCACATAGCTCATCTGATCATGCGCATGATAATGCTGCGGGGCGGGCTTCTCGCCCGGCTGCCGGGTGAACTCGAGGAGCACCATGGTCAACCGGTCATTGAACCAGGCCTTGCGCCGCAATCCCGGGTTCACCTGCTGCCAGGGCTTTTCGTTCGCCGGGACGATCTGCGGCGGTACGGGCGTGGGAGCAGCGGACGCGTAGTCGCGCGGCAGGATACGATCATCAGTCTTCACAGGCGACTGCGCCTGCAGGAATGGCGTCATCGCCAACCACTCAAAGATACGTCTGGTCATACTTCCCATCATAATGAAAGTACCCCTCATCATGAAACTCTACGACAAGCTCCAGCGTTCGCTGCAAGAACGCGCCTCGGCCGGGCTTCTCAAGACCGAACGCATCATTGTATCCTCGCAATCGGCCGAACTGTTCCTGAAATCGGGCAACGCGCCGGTGCTGAACTTCTGCTCCAACAACTACCTGGGCCTGGCCAATCACCCGCATGTGGTGGAGGCGTGCCGGCACGCCGTCAACGTTTATGGATACGGGCTGAGCTCGGTTCGATTCATCTGTGGAACGCAGACCATTCACAAGCTGCTTGAGGAGCGCATCTCACAGTTCCTTGGGACCGAGGACACCATCCTCTACAGCTCCTGCTTTGATGCCAATGGTGGGCTGTTTGAAAGTCTGGTGAGCGAGGAAGATGCCATCGTCAGCGCGCGACTCAATCACGCCAGCATCATCGATGGCGTGCGCCTGACCAAGGCCCGCAAATTCACCTATCAGGAATCGGACCCCGCCGACTTCAACCGTGCGTTGACAGAAGCCGCGGGCGGCTCCATTGTTGCCGTCACAGACGGCGTCTTCTCCATGGACGGCCTACTGGCGCCACTGGACAAGCTGGCGCCCATCGCACGGCAGCATGAGGCCGTGTTGGTGGTGGACGACTCACACGCCACCGGCTTCATCGGCGAGTACGGGAAGGGGACCGGGGAGCATTGCGGGGTGCAGCCGGACATCATCACGAGCACGCTCGGCAAGGCGCTGGGCGGGGCGATGGGAGGCTTTACGACGGGGCGGCAAGTGATGATCGACTGGCTGCGCAATACCTCGCGCCCCTACCTGTTTTCGAACTCACTGACACCAAGCCTGGTGGCGGGAGCGCTGGCGGCGCTGGATGTCGTGCAGTCAGATGAAGGCGCCGAGCTCCGGGACCGCCTGCGCCGGAACACGACCCGCTTCCGCACGGCGATGACCCAGCTAGGTTTTCAGATCCCGGACGGTACGCACCCGATCACGCCGGTGATGCTGGGGGATGCGCGTCTGGCCACGCGCATGGCCACGCGCCTGCTGGATCTCGGCGTGTACGTGATCGGCTTCAGCTTTCCCGTCGTGCCGCGTGAGCAGGCCCGCATCCGGGTCCAACTGTCCGCCGCGCATTCGGAAGAGCAGATCGACCGGTGCGTGGAAAGCTTCGCCTTGGCGGCGCGGGAGGAAGGCCTGCTGCAATCTGCGCCCGGCCCGTTTGCGCCGGTGGAAGCGCGCAAGCCCAAGACAATGCGTGCCTGGGTTTATCGCTCTGAGCCGCAACCGGGCGGGGGACACCTGTCGCTGGAACAGTTGGAGGTTCCCGCGCCCAAGCCCGGTGAACTCCTCGTAAAGGTCAACTGCGCATCGGTCTGCGGCACGGACGAAGATCTGTTCCGGGGTAAGTTCAAACACGCCTACGACGGCACTATTCCCGGCCACGAACTCTACGGTGAAATCGTCGCTATCGGCGAGAACGTGAGGGGCTTCAAGATCGGACAGATGGTGGCGGCCGAATCCCACTACATTCTGCCCGGCTACAAAGAGGAAGGCATCATCGGTCTGTGGGGACCGCGCGTCCATGGGGAGCAGTACCTGATCCCGCTCAATGGAGGCTACGCCGAATACGTCGTTATCCCTACCTACTGCGCGCATCTTGTGCCCGACGTACTGGCCGCCGGCGGCTTTTTTCCTTCCTTGCTGGAGGGGATCGGGAACGACTGCCTTGTGGCCAAGCACTTGTTCGACAACCGCCTCACCGGACGAGTGGCCGTGATCGGCTGCGGCTATCATGGCCTCATCACGCAAATGTTCGCCAAGTCTTTCGGCGTGCGGCAACTGGCTGCGTTCGAGATTGACCCTCACCGTTTGGAAAAGGCACGCGGGTTTGGCGCCGACGGCGTCATCGATTCGCGCTCGCCGGATCTGGACGCACAAGTGGCCGCGTTCACCGAAGGCAATGGGTTCGACGCGGTGGTGGACATCGCCGGTGGAAGACAGGCCGTGCTCGATCAGTGTCTGCGCCTGGTTCGGGATGGCGGTACCGTTATCCTTTTTGGGCTGTACGGCGACTCCTCCATCAAGCTCAACGGAATTCCCATCAACGACATCATTTTCCGCAGGATGGAGTTCGAGCTGGAACATAATGGCAAGCGTATCCACATCCATGGCATCACGGGACGCGAAGGCGTGTGGCCTTACCTGATCGACACGGTTGCCAGCTCAGAGGATCTGCAAAAGAAGATCATGCAGCTCATCACGGTCATGGGGCCGCTGGAACGACTCGGCCCCGATACGCTGTCCTATGATCCGCACAAGGTGATTAAGCGGGCCTATCTGCCCTTCTCCGCAAGCTGATAGAATGATTTCCAACTAAGGAGTGATGACCATGAAATCTCTACTGCCCCTGGCCCTGATTGTCTCCGGACTATGCTTTGCCCAGCAGGACCGCCCGGAGAAACTCTCCATACATACCTGGGTCCGCGAAGATATTTTCGCCGGCTTCATGGCCAACGATCTGGACCGCTTCGACAAAGGCATTGCCAAGCTGGACCGCGAGCTGGCCGCCAATCCCAACAATGCCCCGGCCATTGCCTGGCGCGGGGGCGGGGAACTCTACCGCGCCGTGCGCGCACACGAGGCTGGCGACTCCGCCGAGTTCCAGACGCGCTATAACAAAGCGAACGAAATGTTCACCCGCGCCTACGCCATCGCCCCACAAGACGGCGGCGTGCTGGCCGTCACCGGCGGCTCCTATGTTCTGTTTGCAGACCGGCTTCCCGCCGCGATGACCGCGGAAGCTTGGAAGTTGACCAATACCCGCTATACCGAACTTGCGGATTCCCAGGCGCAGGTGCTCGACAAACTGCCCTTGCACTTGCGCGGTGAAGTGCTGGCAGGCGTGGCCATGTCCGCCCAGCGGACTGGCGATACAACGCGCGCCAATACGTGGCTGGCAAGGATCGTCAAGGATCTCCCCGGCACCCCCTATGAGGCACGTGCGCAAAAATGGCTCGAAAAGCCCGAGCTGGCGGCGAAGACCAGTCTCGCCTGCCAGACCTGCCACGATCCGGGGCGTTTGGAAAACCGCTTAGCCGCCACCAAATAAGATAATTCAACACGCTGTCCGCCCCGCTCCCCTCTCTGCGGAACAGCTTCTGCCGTGGTGTCAGGTTCCCTCCGCGGGCAGCGTTGAATCTTGTGCCTGCGTTGGACCAAACTCATTGATTTGTCCAATCCCCATTGCATAGAAATTGTTTGGTCCATCGCAACAGGGTTCGAAGCTCGCAACAGGAGTGGATCTCGTTGTCAGTTCAGCAGGACAGTGTGCACGGAACCGAGGTCCACCTCGCTCGGGAGATGTCGGTTTTTGAGGTGGCGATGATCGGAGCCCGTATCTTCGTCCTCACCGGGATCGCCGCCATGGCCTAACTAATCGCAGAACAGCGGCGCCTGATTCCACCCTGTGAGATTAATCACCCCGGCCGGCCACCATCTCTTTGATGGAATACGCTCTCCCTTGGAGTCTGTTTCGGTTTGGGCGTAGCGCCCCCGGCCCGGACGTCCGCTGGAAGCCTTTGCTCCAGGCGGCGCTGGCAACGCCGTATTACTTGAATCATCCCCGGCGCGCCTCCCTCGAACGGGGTGCGCAATCCGGCTCAGCAGCCGTACTGGAAAACCTGGCTCCGCTTCCGCTGCGGGAGTTCTACCAAAGAGTTCGAGAATTCCACAATCCCGCCGCGCCGCTCCCACCACCGCGATCCCTGCAACCTCCCTGGACGAGCGCATCGCGTGCCGTGGCGCTACAGGTATGGTTCCCGCTGGATCCGGGCATCACCCAATGGACTGACATACGGCCGGATCAGCTGGCGGCCTCCGGAGTGGAATCCCTGGCCGCACCGGTAACGGTTCTCCGGCAGTTGGCGGCGCTGGCGATGGAAACCGGATTCCGGCTCCCCTCGCTGCGGCACGGCATTCTGGCGTTGATGAGTGTGGGGCGTCCCTGCCTCACCCAGGCCGATCGGGACCTTCTCTGGCACGCGTTTCAGGTTCCAGTCTATGAGCAGTTTCGGGGATTCCACGGAGAACTGCTGGCGATGGAATGCGCGCGTCATCAGGGACTCCACGTGCAACCGGAATGCGCCGTATTCGAAGCCTCGGGAGTGGACCTGCTGCTCACAAGCCTGGTGAATCTTCGACATCCGGCGCTGCGCCTGACCACGGGAATCACCGGAATCATCGATACCGCCCCATGTCCCTGCGCGCTGACCACGCCGCGACTGCGGCACCTTGCATGTTCTAAGTGACTCGCAAAAAGCGGAGCTGTCGTCCGCGGCGGCGCAGTAAAATGACCACATGTGGTTCGCCGTCTCCCTGCTGCTTCTAATTCTGGGCGCAGGGAGCCCGCTGCGGAGTCAGCCTCATGCCAATTCCAACGAGGGTGTCATTGTGAGCCCTGGCTGGCTGCATGCAAACCAACAACGTGTGATGGTGGTGGAGGCGAGTTGGGCAAAGCCGGAGGAGGCTAAAGACTATCTGGCCGGGCACATTCCGGGCGCGGTCCATGCCAACACCGATCATTTCGAAAACGGCTATCCGCGCTGGCATCTTCTTGCACCGAAGGAGTTGCAGGCCGCGATCGGAAGGCTGGGCATCGCACCCGGAGCGAGGGTCGTGGTGTATGGGCGGAAGCCGGTTGTAGCGGCGCGCGTGTGGTGGATTCTGCATTATGCGGGAGTAGCCGATGTCCGGTTTCTCCATGGCGGCTATGAGGCCTGGACCGGGGCCGGCTACCCGGGTGAAACAGCGGCCCAGGTAAGGCCCGGGAGGAGTTCGAGGGGCAAGTGAGCGGGTATTCCGGGCCAGCGGCTTGTTGCGCCCGCCCGGCGAGATCCGGCGGCTGTGGCTCGAGCGAGGCCTGAGGCTGGACGGCAGCAAAGAGATCGTATTCTATTGCGGCAGCGGCTGGCGTTCGAGCCTCGCGTTTCTCTATGCCGCGGCCATGGGGATGCAAAAGATCCGCAACTATTCGGATGGCTGGTCAGGCTGGAGCACGGATTTCCAACAGGACCCCGGCGAGAAGAGAATCACGCCCGGCTGGCGGCAAACACCATCGTCGAATCCAAGGGTGTCCCGATAGAGGCGGTAAGGCAGCGGATGTTATGATGACTACGCGGACCTTCTGAACCGGTGAGTCCGCATCACGGCACGCGGATGTGGCGGAACTGGCAGACGCACTGGATTTAGGTTCCAGCGCCCGCAAGGGCTTGGGAGTTCGACCCTCCCCATCCGCACCAAAGATATCAAAGCGGTTGCCCGCATTCCTCATTTGGGGCTTCTCCTTGGATTTTTGGGCGGCATTCCCACCTTCCGGGCAGCGAGTTTTCAGGTCTTGCGATGAGACGATGTTGAATCCCGGTTGCGCGCGAAGTTTTCGCTGAACGACGGGCCTTCATGAGTTGATCAAGGGTTTTCGGATGATCCGGAACGCGGTTTACTTTTTCCGTGGCCGCAGCAGCCTGACTGTACCTTCGAGGACGGAACCGACCCCGGTCAATGTGCGCCATGTGCGGCTTTGGTAAACCGCGGTCAAATTCGATTCCGCGGAAGCGAGGCGGTGTTCCAGGTCCGCCATGTGGAATCTTACCCCTGTCAGATCTGAAGCCAAATCCGAACTCAAAGGTGCCGGATGGGATGACGACGCCGGCGTTTGATTCGATGCCCCTCCTGGGGCGGCCGCGGAGAGTTGGTCTGCTTCGGAATTGTTTTCCGAAGTCGCCGTCTCCAACAAAGAGCCGTTTGGGGAATACAGGGACCCACCTGCATCGATCGGGCCGCGACCGGACACACGGTCTTCCAGAATGAGAGCTTTCAACGCCTCCAGGCTTTCGGCGTGGAAACTCCGGCCAAACCCGTTCTTGCTCATGCGATCGCGGGTGAATGCGCCTTCATTCTGTGGCAAAGCGTAATACGTGAAACTTTGCAGAACGATGTTGGTTCCTGCAAAGCCCTCCTCATACAGAATTGGCTGCCGGCCTGTTAGTCCTAAAAGAAACGCCACATGCCCTTTGATGGGATCATCCATGCGTGCTTGACGTCCTTCAAGTGCCAACAGCGCCAGTTCTGCAACATGGTCCATAAGCGCCGGATAATACTGCAAGCTCCGAATGTGCGCCATGGCATCTTGCATGAACTGAACCCGATCCTGCTTCCCTCCATCCTTGATCAGCCTCTCCCCCTCGCTTATTTTCTCGCTCATCCACTGAATGTCCGGAACGGTTCGCCACGCCCCCTGCCGCAAGCGCCGCATGCGTCCGGAAGCTGTCCATGCCTCCGCATAGCGAGAGCGATGCTCCTCAAACAACTCTGAGGAGCGCGGGCTCCCTTGTTCCAAAGTCGCACCAGCCAAGTGAGTAACTTCCGAGAACGGGGAGCAGACGACATGAAACCCCTCCTCCCAAACACGCAAACCATAATCGATATCAAGAAAGTATTTCGTATAACCCTCGTCAACCCTGATATGGCCGCACTTGGGCATGTGGATCAACATGATGGCGCTACAGAGCGTCTGAATGCGGCGGGGATGAGCCGGAGCCTCCAGGATGTGCGTGTGACGCCCGGTATCATCGGGATGCATGACAATCCCAGCGTAGGATAAATCCCCGCGGCGATCCCTGTGAAGAGGCGTTACAACACCCACGCCTGGTCCCATGCAGCGCAGCATTCCCTCAAGCCAGCCTGGCTGGACCAAGACATCGTCGTCCATGAGCACGAGAAACTCCGTGCCGCAGATGGAAAGGATCCGGTTCATTTCCCGCGAATGATTGAAGTTGGGATCTCCGTTGTTGTCAATCAGAATGAGTTCAAAGCCGGTTGTGCTGGCCTTTACAAGCTCAATGCATTTGCGGGCATGATCGGATCTCATGTCCGCAGTTACAATGCCAATCGTTACGCGCGGGCGGCTTTCAGGAGACAGGTCGACAGAGTACATCCACTGTGCATGTTCCGGTTGCCGGACCGAAACCGAATCCTTGACGAGGTGGAGCTTCTCTTTCCATTTTGCGTGCCTGGACTCAAGATGGCGCTCGATTCGGAGCATCGCCTCCAGTGCGATTCTTTTCCGTTCCGGCAGCAAGGAGTCGAAAAGACGGGTATCGACCTTGTGGATAGACGACTCCGGCGCATATTGGACAGCGTCGCCGGCGGTGGCATCGACATTCATGTGCTCAAAGACAACATCCGGCAAAAAGATCCTGCGCTGTTGTCCGAGGAGGCTAATCAGATCAAAGATATTATGAACATGATCGTCAATCCTGTATCGAAGGTAGCCTTCCGGACATATGCCGCCGGCCAGTAAGCAAAACTCTCTGGTCTGGAATGGAAAGATACAGAGACTGTCCTTGAAGACCAGGTCGTTCACATGGACCAGGACGATTCCATCAGGAACTGATCGGAACGCCGCAAGCACCAGTACATCCCAGCCCGGGGTCCGCAAAATGACATCATCATTCAACAACAGGAGATACTTCCCGGTGGCCGCCCGGTAGCCGGACATGTTGAGCGCACCCATGGTCAGGCCAGGCGGAACCTGGACGTGTTTCAGGTGCAGACCGTCGGTCTGGAACCGGATCGATTGCTTGTCATCGCTGTCAACGACCAGGATCACCTCAAGTTCATCAGGGTTATGTGTCGTCGCCAGGATGCTTTCCATGAGACGGCCCAACTGCGCTGTTCGATGGCGAGTAGGGATGATAAAGGAAAAAGTCGGGGTCTTCATTCTACGGTCTATGCCTGGTCCATTCTTGCCTGTCCATTCTGCGATTGTGACAGAGTCTCACTTCATCGGCCAATCGAAAATCGCGGCGCGGGTGTGCGAGCTTTGATTTCCCAAAAAACAACCACCTATCCAATAGACATCAAGACTGCGTTGGAATGCAAACATCCCCGCTCTTATGGGCGGAGCTATCAGGGTTGCACTAGCGGACTGTGAGGACTCCCACTCGCGACGCCAGCGCTTCGGCGTCCAGAACCAGGCTGTTGCCCGCGGCGTCGGTCAGTACCGCGGAGGCCATTCTCCAGATTCCCGGCTCGCTGGCTGGAGGGAAGGACAGGCGGATCGATCCATTCACTTCGGCGGCGGGCTGGAGCTTGGCTGAACCGAGTACCTTCGCTGCTGCAGAGGGACTTACAAAAGCGACCTCCACGGATTGCACTCCCGAGGAGTTATCGGTAGCCCTGATTCCTACGTGAACTTCCGCGGGACCTCGGCTGGTGTCGATGGTCTGTGGTGCAAAGCCGATCGAGGTCAGCATGGGAGGCGCAGTGTCCTGGGCCGATGTCACGTACAGATTTTTCGACACCCCCTTCCCCGCCAGTCCGTCGGCGTCCAGAGCCAACGTGTTGCCGGCGGCGTCCGCCATAAACACGGAAATGAGGCTCCACTGCCCTGGCTCGCTCAACTTTGGAAAGGTCACTTTTAGCGAGTCGTTCAAGGCGTTCGGCGATGGAAACTCCTTGAACCCGCGCCGCTTTGAAACGCCGGAAGGGCTTACGAACACGGCCTCCAGGGATCCTATTCCGGAGAGATTATCCGTGGCCTGGAATGACACCTCAACTTGGGCCTCCGCAGAAGTAGTGTCAATAGCTTCGGGAGCGAAACGAAGCGAGGTCAGGACAGGCGGCTCGGAATCCTGCCTCGAGATGACGTGCAGATATGTCTGCAAACCCATCCCTTCGAGCGCTTTCGCATCCAACACCTGGGTGTTGTTGGCGGCGTCCGACAGGAACACGGTACTCAGTGTCCATTGGCCTGGTTCGCTGCGGCGGGGGAAGGGGATGGGGGCCGAGCCGGTTACGGACCGGGAGGCCTCGACCTTCACTGTGCAGCTCCGCCGGTCGACTCCAGAGGGGCTCACGAATCCCAGCTCTATGTGGTTAGCTCCGGAGAGATCGTCGATCATGGCGAAGGTCACTTTTACGTCCGCCGGGCCCTCGGAGGTGTCTATCCGCAAGG
>Ga0080064_1007666_pt1 | contig 10745 bp, 5 predicted proteins | sample Subgrocontami54m_FD_69260 | JGI IMG/M metagenome (GOLD analysis project Ga0080064, IMG submission 69260) | Subsurface groundwater microbial communities from S. Glens Falls, New York, USA - GMW46 contaminated, 5.4 m (SPADES assembly) (version 2) ... | reverse complement strand
CAAGGCGCGCGAAGCCGCCGAGCTCGAGGACGTTCCCAGCGAGCTCGGTTCGGTCCACGTCCGCGGCACCGCGCTCGACGAGCTCGTGGAGGGAGATGAGCGCCTGAAGGATGGGGCTCTTGCCGGCGGCCCATTCGGGGACGGCAAGTTCACCGGGGCCGCTGTCCACATAGGGCATCCAATGGCCGTCGTGCGAGGGTGCTCCCAGCAGGTTCGCCTCGTTCCAGACGATGCGCGGCTCGGCGGCGAAAAGGTACAGTGCACTGGACAGGATGGCTGCCAGGGGCCGCATCCGCTACTGCTCCGGATTTCGCGGGAACTTCCAGTAAGGCAGCCGGACTCCGCGGATGATGGTTTGATCGGCGCGCTTCTCCGGAGGCGCTTCGAAGCCTTGAGCCCCGGCAGCAGTCACGTAGTCGTCCTGTTCGACGCCATCGCCGGAAACGCCCAGCCCGCCAACCAGATTGCCTCCTTTATATAGAGGAGCGGAGCCCGGGAAGAAGACGATGCCGGATTGATTGGCGTTCTTCGGCTGCCGGCCTTGCGTGCAGGGGTTGGCCAGATCGAACTGGTAGACATCAAAAAAGGGTCCAGGGGTTGAGTTCAATATGCCCGACGGAAAAAGCGGCTGCCCGCCGAATCCGATGGTCCGGTTGGTGAAAGCAGTTCCGGGCGGCACGCCGCCCAAATCTCTGGCATCGGCATTCGGCCCGGAGAAGTAGACAACGTTGCGCGCTTTGGCGACGGCAACGTCAATGGAGAAGACAGTGGAATCCGGCATTCGATAGAGACCCAAGACGTTGCCTTGGAGATCGGTTACACTGATGGCCATTCTGGTCCGGGTTCCCAGCGGTAGACGAATCACCGCGCGCGTCTTGTTGGCGCGGTCAATGGAGCGCTCGATGACCGCCCTCACCTCGTCGGCGGTAAGCGTTGGGCTGGCTTTGGGCAAGACCAACCATTCCGCCGGCGCTTCATTTCCATGGAGCGGCCCGACTGTGAACGTGCCACCCAGCGCCGAGGCGCCAGCGGTTCCGGCGGGACGTGTAGTCTGGAACACGAACGGCAGGCGAATGCCGTCGACGAAGACTGCCGCCGGAGGAGGCAGCGGCAGACTTACGAAAAATGGTGTCCCGAAAGTGGCTGCGACGGTGGCGAACTCAGCCGCGTCCGGGCCCACGCCGCCTACCCCGATTCCGCCGATCATGACTGATCCGTTGCGGTAAAGCGGTAATCCGCCAGCCTGCGTCGTGACACCTTTGCCGGGACCTGTGCCGGCAACATTCTTGGCCGGGGGAATCGCCTTGCCGGGGGCGAACGTTGTATTGAACTCGCAGCCGCGGTTGGTGTTCTCGATTCCGTAGAGAGCCGCCGCAGGCAGGTTGGGAATCCCCTCGGGGAAATTGATTGTGCTGAGAGACCGGACTGTGCGCGAACTGAGAGGCGCCTGGTTGTGGGAGAAGAATGCCCCGGTGCGAGCCAGAGAAAGCGCGGTTTCCACGTCCGCATCGGCTGCCTGCGGGCGGCGAAAGATGGCGAGCGGGCGGCCGGCGCGGTCCACTACCGCTACCGCCAAGGTCTGGTTATCCAGGGCGAGCGCCGCGCGCGTGGCGAGGTCACGGACTTCGCTCGAATCCAGTTGCACGCCATCGGCGCGATTGACGGGAACGGTTCCCGATACGCCGGCCAGTGTCACCTCCAGGAATGATCCGGCAGCGTTGGCTGGGAGCGTGAACTCCACCCGTGCCTCATCGAACCAGGTCCATTCCACGGGTTCACCGGCCACTTGGAGATCCACCGGCTCTTCCATCCGTTCCGGAGCAACCATCAATAACGTCTCGCCTGGTTCGGCCGGATTCTCCAACGTCACCGGCTCGGCAGTGTTGCGATGGAAGACCTGGGGGAACGCACAGGATGTGAGGAGAAACAGGAGCCAGACACGCCTCATTTGGTTCCTCCCACCGGCCCCGTGGATGGCTCATTGGTCACCGTGTAAGGCTTTCCGTTGCGCAGATAAAGTTTTTCCATCTCCTGCTTGTTGAACGGACGCGCGCCGCGGCGGCCGAACACCACCAGTTGATTCCCGCTCTCGTCGGCTCCGCGATCGCGGTCCAGACCCTTGGACAGGGCCACGAGCTCCCCCTTGGTCTTGTAGGTGGCGATCAATTCCGGCCTTGGTTTGGGACTGAAGCCCCAAATGTCGGGCGAGCGGTGAGGAGCCATCAGTTCCAGAACGCGGAGTCCATTGTGCCCATCGGCGAGGTAGGCGTACACGCTCGCGTTGGTCATGCCGATCTTCACGGCGTGGGTGTCGTTGATCTTGCCGTCCGCTGTGAAGTATTCCGGCTTGCCGGGTTTTCCCGGATTTTCGATATCGACGATCGCCAATCCCTCGTGACCGGCGGCCAGGTAGGCATACGTGCGGGCCAGATAGATGTCCTTGGCCTCCTTCATCGCGATCCTGGAAACCGGCTTGGGATTGGTCAGGTCCGTAGCGTCGAACACTTGCACGCCTTCCTTGTCACAAACGAACAGATACCGGAACTGGAGCGCGGCGTGGCCCGCGCCTGTCATCGGAACGATGCGCACCAGCTTGGGCTTGGCGGCATCGCTCAGATCAATGATAGCCAGCCCCTTGTCACAGGAGAGGTAGGCATAGACGCCTGCCGTGAACACGTGATTGGCCCCGTGGAGGGCGCCATCGGGATTGAACACGATGTCTTTCTTGAGGAAGTTGTTTCTGGGATCGCCGTCCAGCAGGGTGGCCGCGCCGATCATGATGAGGCCTTCCTCGGCATCGGCGACGTAAAGGAACCCATGGATGAGATGGTGCGGCTGCTCCTCATTTTCGGGAATCACTTTACGCACCGGGTCGACGCCGAGCGTGGTGGGAGCGGCGATCCAGCGCGCATCTTTGGTCTTCACAGTGAAGCGTTGGCCGAGCTTGGAGACCGGCGCACTGGTGATGCGTTCAGCGAGCGCTTTGTTGTCGATGTTGGCTATGTCGTAAATCTCCACACCTTCGTGACCCTTGGCTGTGTACACGTATTCGCCGCGCTGCTGGAGGCTGATCACGTTGCCGTGATGGTGGTGGGACTCCTGCAGCTCACGCCCGCCGGCCACGAACCTGGCAAACTCCTCCGGATAGGCGAGTTTGTGCAGATTGCTGCCGAGCACGGCCTGCGGCTCTTCGCGTTCGGTTACAACAATCGCTTCCAGGCCGTCATGACCGGCCCCGGCGTAAACGTAGCGGCCGAGGAAGTTTACGAAATTAGTCCCTTGCAACAGGACCTGCGCCATCCAGGCGTTGTTGTCGCCGCTGCTGGAAACGTGGCAGTCGGCGCAGGCGCGCGTCTCCCTGGTGCGCACAGTGTGCGGGAAGTGCGGGTTCATCGCCTGGCCGCTGTAGCCGCCGGTGGAGATGGTCTGCTGCTGTGAGTAGAGCCACTCGCGGTTGGCGTTTTGGGAACTCACCAGCACGCCGCTAGAGCTGCGGACGGGAGCGATCTTGTGACCCTTGACGGTACTGTCGATGCCCATCATAAACACGTCGTCGCGGAGCACCTGATAGTTGTAGGTAGTGTAGTTCTTGGTGTCGGTGTCTGCTTCATTGTGCAGCGAGGGACGCTTTGCATTGGATTTCATCGACAGGTGACAGCCGAAGCAACTGGTCATCCAGGCGGTGTGGCATGTGTAGCAGCTCATGCGCTCATCCTGGTGGGCAAGAACGCTGCTGGTAGGCGGAGCCTCACCCCAGGTAGCGCCATCCTTCTGGATAGTCTTGGCGTAGCGGGCCTTTTCGTTGTAGTTGTAGGAGCCGGGGCGAATCGAGTCGAACACCTGCGAAACCACCCACTCCTTGTCCTTCTCCACCACAGAGCGCTGGATCAGTTTGCCTTCCACCCATTCGAAGCGCCGCGTGCCGAAGGAGGTCCGCAAGAGAGACAGATCGTGCCCAGGGGTGGGGGAGGCAGGTCCGGACGTTTTGAGTGTGGCGCGTTTGCTGATGCCGCCATGACAGTCGATGCAATCGATCTCAACGGCCGCGCGGGCCTCGTTGTAGAGCTTGCCGTTGCCATGGCTATCCTGCTCAAAATGACAGTCCACGCAATGCATGCCCTTTTCCAGATGGATGTCCTTAAGGTGGACCGACTTTTTCAAACGATCCGGATCCTCGAACGGAATCACCTTGTCGTCCTTGTCCTGCCAGTTGCCTTTCTTGTCGTGCTTGAAGACGGCGCGGTACATCCATCCATGGCCGTGATAGTCGGCAAACTGGGTCTGCTTGAGTTTCGGGTTGAGTCCAGCGGACTCGCGGAGGAATTCGGCATCGTTCCAGTTGCCGCGAAGGGAACTGGCTTCCGGATTCTTGACCAGTGCACGCGCGCGAGCCTCCGGTTCCCACTCCTTGCTCTTGGCCGGATACATATGCTCGCCGTCGGTCTCGTTGTCCCACCACATGTAGCCGGTGTACTGGGAAGCGTATGAGGTTCCTGGATGGACGTGGCAGATGACGCACTGCGTGGTGGGGATGGCGCGGGTGAGGCGGTGCTGGATGGGGTGTCCGGATTCATTCTTCGGGATCGTCGGGTCATTGGTGGAGCTGAAACCACGGTTGCCGTGCTTGGCGTAGGGGCCGGAGTGATATGGGTCGCGGTCATTCGCGTAGACGATGTGACAGGCGGAGCAGCCGGAGGATCGATAGTCGCCGGGCTGATCGTTGGTGCCCATGAAGGAGAGCAGCGGATCGAGCAAGCGCGTTCTTTGAATGCCCTGGAAGACCGGGTCGGTCCGGGTAAGGGTTCCGAAGCCGCGATTGCTGAGCCGGTTATCGCCGCGCTCGAAAACGCGCAATGTGTTGCCCGGCTGGGTGGCTTCAAACTGCGGCAATAAAATCAGGCGTTCGATGATCCCTTTGAGGCGCGTATCTTCGGTGGAGGGCTTAGGGAAGCTGAAGAGTTCGCGCGAGCGGCCCTGATTGTCGTAGGATTCGCCAAACACGCCGTTCTTACTGGGATAGCTGCCGTTGTTGTACAGCACGGCCGTCCAAAGGAAAGAGCCGTGCGTCATCAGGCTGGTCTTGGCCTTGTAGACGATCTCGCCATGACAGCCACTGCTGCCGCAGGTCTGTTCGGCGGCGCGAAAGTCACCGGGATTTACGAAGCGGATGAACTCAGTGGATTCCTGGTTCATCTGTGCGTAGGCGCGCTCCGGGTTAGCCGTGGTCTTCCACAGCAGTTTGTTTTTGGGCTGGATGTGGCCTTGGAGTTTGTCAGTGGTGTTGGCGTTGCCGCCGTGGCAATCCGTGCAGCCGAGGCGCACGGCGGGAGAGGTGTGCATCGGTTCGATACCGACGTGGCAGCCAGCCGATTCGCAGCCGCTGCTTTTTGCCTTGGCAGCCTCCACTGTCTGGCGCAACAGGTCTTCGGCCGCCGCGGATCCGGCGAAGCACATTCCCAGAACCAGTGCTATGCGCAAAGTTTTCAAAATAGCACCCTCACGTTAATGAACCCGGACAATTGCGTCTTGCCTGTATAGATGGCCTTGAAACCGGCTTGCGGGAACAGCATCCCAAAGCCGCCGGTCAGCACGATGTTCTCGCTCAGGAGCGGACGGTACTGGAGGCCAAAGCCGGTGTCCACCCCGATGCCATGCCGGATGCCGCTTTGGAACAGCACCCCTTCCAGCACTTCGGTCCGATGGAAACGGAGATAGTTCACGTTCAGCGTGGAGCGCAGCTTCGGCGTGATCTTGGCGTCCATGCCGGCGTTGGCCACCATCACGCCCGGGTTGATGAAATTGGCCTGGCCTTGAAAGACTCCGGCGCGCATGTTGGGCATGAGACTATTCAATCCGAACAAGGTTACCGCTGTTCCTGTCAGCGGAACGAACTGCCGGTTTAGATAGTTGATACCGCCGCCTTCAAAGGCGTTGTTGATCAGTCCGCGGTCAGCGAGGGCGGCGTTGCCGAGGAAGCCGCCGCCGGCGAACTGTTGGTTGGGCACGATGCCGTCAAACCCGCGGGCCTTGCCGTCGTCCAGATTATTGTCGCCGGAGGTCATGAAGAAAGAGACCTTGTAAATGGCCCAGTCGCGTTCATAGGCGAGTTCGGCCGCGGCGAGGAATGCCTGGATGTTCTGCGCCTGGTTGTTGGCCGGGATGGGATGCAGGTCATCGCGGCCAAAAGCGTAGTAGGTTGCGTGCGCGAAATTGTAGCGGCCGATGTGGCCGTCGCTGGAAAAGCCCGCGTAGCCAGCGCGGATCTTGTGGGGGCGGGGAAGCCCGATGGGGGCCGGGCGCACGAGCACTCCATTTTTATCGATGTGGAAGCTCGGCTGGTCATTGTTGTAGAGCAGGCTGAAGTTGACGTTGTAGCCGTGGGTGAGGAAATCGTTCCAATAGAGGTTGGCGGCATAGACGCTCTGGTTGCGCTGCCGCCAGCGGTTCAACCCGCTGTTGGTGTCCTTTTCCAGCATGTTGAAGTAGGCAAGGTTGTACTGGAAGATATTGTTCTTGAAAGTACCGAACAGGCGCGCGCCGGGCTGTTCGTCGGAGAAGATGAATCCGCGAAAGTCGCTGGTGAAGCGCTGAATGCCAACGCGGAGCGAGGTGAAGTCATAGTAGGCGCTGCCACGGTCATCCACGTCCTTTTTGGGACGGAACGAGGCGGAGGAGTTGGTGAACAAGCGCTTTTCAAAGTACAGCTCCTGCATGCCGATGTTGGTGTCGGTACGGCGCGTGCCCAGGCGTACATCGATGCGCGTTAGGGCATTCTCGCGGACAGCGGCGTAGTTGATGTTGAACTCGGGAGTGATTTTCAACTCGAAGTTGACGGGCTGGAAGCCAGCGCTGCCGCGAAAGAGGCTGAAGCCTAACCGGAAGCTTTGCCGCAGCAGCATCTGCTCGCCTTTGCCGAAGAAATCATACTCGCCGGGCCGCGCGGCGCTCGCCACGCTGGGAACGGGGATCCGCCGTGTATCGAGAAGTGTGTCGGACGAGCCGGTGAAGTTGAGAAATGTTTTGCGTCCGATGATGGGATAGTCGCCCTTGAACTGGTTCAGGTTGAACGGATCATACCAGCGCGGGCGCGCATAGATGTCGTCCAGTTTCGAATTCTCGTACCGGCTCCAATGGGGCAGTCCGATGCGCCAGCGGTTGGGGACGGCGGGATCCGTGGCGGGCGGAGGAGGAGTCACAAAATCGGGCGGGAGTCCGGCGAGGTAACCGGGGTCGCCCTCCAGCTTGCGCGGGAGCGGGAAATAGACGGACGGGACGAGCGCCGCAAGAGGCTCCGGAGGCACTCGCGCCGGGGTGCGGCGCACCAGCGGGCGGGAACGGTCATCGGAAAGAGGGCGTGGGGGAGGCAGGGCGGCGCGCTGCTTTTCCAGATATTGCTGCAGCGGATTGGGACCAAAGGTCAGTTCCGCACCGGGCTTGCCGCGCCTGGGCAGTTTGCGAATCGCGTCCAGTCTCTGTTCCGAGCCGCGCTCCTGCTGGCGGCCTTTGACGCCGAGTTGCGCCCTCTGCGCCACCAGGGCGGGAGCCAGCAACAACAAAAGTAGGAGGCAGGAGCGCATGGATTGGCTCCTCAGTTGGCCCTGGCCGCCACCTTACGGAACAGAGCGGCGAATGTGGCCGCCTGATAGGTGGAAGGATGCTCCAGATAGTCGTAGAGTTCCGCCATCGCCTTCTGCACATCGGGTTTATTGCCGAGGTATGCGGCGGAGAGGGCATCGAGGGCCATGGTGGCCTGCTCAGCCGAATGCGGTCCGGAACCGGCGATGCGATTGATATCGTCGCTCAAAGCCTTTACCAGGGCGCGCGCTTTGTCGGCCGTGAAGTCGGCGCCAGCCATCGCGGTGACGACGGCGTCGGCTTGACGGGCAGCGTTGGAAGCGGCAGCGGCGACAGCGGCTCCATCCGCAAACCGGGTAGAGACGGTGGAGGCCACCTGCTGAATCGCGCCGTTGATGGCGCCGGCTTGTCCGGGCGCGGCTTGCGACACGAGCAGGCGAAACACATCCAGGCGCGCCTGGTTCACCTGGAGCGAACCGGGACGGCGGCCGGCATAGCCGCGTTGAATGCGCCAGCTGTCGGCGCGCAGATCATGATGGCACTGGTAGCACTCCAGTTCGGCAAATTCGGGCCAGCTTTTACCGGCTCGGGTGGCAAGCAGCCGCATTCCATCGGCGAATGCGACCGACTGTCCAACGGCCCAGTTGCGGGCGCGCGGCAGCGTGTTACCGGCGGAGGGTTTGGGTTCCCGGTGATGAATGGGCTGAGCCCAACTGAAGGTATCGAGTTCAAAGGCGAGATCGGGGTGACCGGCGGCGATCAGGTCATGATCCACGACGCGATCGGCCGAACCCAAGTGGCACTCCAGGCAATTCCTGGCGCGGGTCACCAGGTTTTTGGTATCGATCATACCGGCGGCGACGCTGGCGGCGTGGGAATCTTTTTGGGTATGCGGCCCTAACCACTTTTCGGCGGGACCGTGGCAGGCCTCGCAGGCGACCCCATCGGACCTGGAGCGCTCCGGCGAACCGGCCGCATGGCAGGAGGTGCAGCGTTTGTCCGCGCCGGCATCGGCGATGCCGAGGATCTGGGCCATGCGCTTGGACCGGGGATCCTCCAGGACTTTGGAAGCGCGCGAATGTTTATCGGTAACCGACCAGATGGAATACTCGTTGCCAAGGATACGGCTTTCCGATTCCGGCGCCGCGCTGGTGGCCCCGTGACAGTTAGAAGAGGCGCAGCCGCCTGCGCCAATGTAGCCAGGCTGCTGGGCCGAAGCTACCGCCGCCAAAAGGATAAGCACCAAACATCCCGCAGTCTTCATCATGCACGCCTCCGCATTCCCGTCTAGTGTACATCAGATTACGTGTTGCGAGGCTAGAGCAGATTCTCATCCCAACGCATTAAAATCACAGTGATATTATCCGGACCGCCACGTTCGTTGGCCAGGCTGATCATCTTTTCCACGGATTCGGCCAGCCCCATGGTCTCGCGCAAGTGACGCACGATTGCTTCCTGGCCAATGGGTCCATAGAGCCCATCCGAACAGAGCAGGAACAGGTCACCCGGCTCGAGATCCGCTTCCCAGACCCGGACCAGGATCTCATTCGATGACCCTATCGCCATGGTGAGCGCGTTTTTGTGAGGGTGCCGGTTGATCTGCTCTTCCGTGAAGCGAAGATTCACGCGCAGCTCATTGGCGACATTCTGGTCAAAGGAGACCTGGGTGAGCTCGCCGTCGCGCCATCGGTAGGCCCGGCTATCACCGACGTTGGCGATCCAGATGTGATTATCGCGCCAACAGGCGGCCACCACCGTGGAGCCCATGCCCATACAGCCAGTCTGGTCAATGGATGCCTGACGCACGCGTTGATTGCAGGAACGCACCGCTTCCTTGAGCAGTTGCTCCGGAGTGAGCGTTTCGGCCGGATCGCGCACAAATTTGAGCAACGTCTCGAGGGTGATGGCGGAGGCAACCTCGCCGCAAGCCGCACCGCCCATCCCGTCGGCTACCACGGCCAAGCCAAGCTCAGGAGCGATGGTGAAGCCATCCTCATTGTTGCGCCGGACGCGGCCGACATCGGTGGCTCCGAACAACTCCATGGACAGACTCATGGATGCATCTCCCGCAGACCCTTGGATAGGCTCCCGATGAGGTCCTCCACCGGGCGGCGGTCCTTGTCGGACTCCTTGCTCTTGTTGTGGTAGAGATGGCACTGTGAGCAGTTGTCCAAATGCGTGGCGCTTGCGCCATGACAGGCGGTGCAATCGGTCATCTTGGGAATGAGAACGTCACTCGTCTTGGTGCTGGATTTGGCGGCCGTGTGACAGGAAGAGCAGTCAACGGCGCGATGGGCGCGATGACTGAATTCGCCGCGCAAGAGCCACGGCTCGCCCGCCGGCTGGCCGGAAACAAATCGCCCGAGCACGGGAGCGGCCTTGCGCACCACGGGATAGCCAGTGGTTCGGCTCTCGTATTCATGGCAATACTGGCATTTGCGGTCAAACAGGAAGTTCTCGGAATCGCGGACTACTTTCTCGAGCCAGGCCTCCGGATTGGAGGCGGGAACAAAATCCCGTCCGAGCGGCCGCTCAGGCAGGGATGGATTGGCGGCCAGCGCCTTTTCATAGGTGGCGAGAATGTGAGCGTGGATGGTCTCCGGATCCTTAGTGTGGGGCGAGGGAGCCGACAGCGCACCGAGCAACTGATAGACATCGAACTCCAACTCGCGCTTATGGCAAGACAGACAATGCTGGTCAAAGGTAACGGGCATAAGGTCACCTTTCGAGGACTTGAGATCGGTGGTGTGGCAGTCGCCGCATTTCATCGGCAGTTTCATATTGCGGATGGTCTTGGGCTGTTTGGGCATGTGCACGGCATGGTTCAGCTTGAGCGGCCGGGCATCGATCTTCTTGAGAGCGGAGAAGTCCGGATGCTTGCCAATGGCAAAGGATGTGATGGTTGTCGAGGCGAGTTTGATGCCGGAGCCGTTGACGATCAGGTTGGCGTGACAGGAGGTGCAGTTTCCGTTCTTCACTTCGGCCATCACGACGCGGCCTTGATGTTCCAGATGGCACTGCGCGCAGCGCCGCTGGGAGGATGGTTTGCCGGTATCGATGGATTTGGCCGGATGGGGCGGGCCGTCGTGGCAATTCTTGCAGGAGGCATCGGCGACGCGGGAGAACAATGAGGCGTGACAGGCTTTGCAGTTGCTTTCAAAGATGGCATG
>Ga0080064_1007665_pt1 | contig 10746 bp, 9 predicted proteins | sample Subgrocontami54m_FD_69260 | JGI IMG/M metagenome (GOLD analysis project Ga0080064, IMG submission 69260) | Subsurface groundwater microbial communities from S. Glens Falls, New York, USA - GMW46 contaminated, 5.4 m (SPADES assembly) (version 2) ... | reverse complement strand
GGAGCACGGCGCACTCGACCGCGGCTTAAAGGTGCGGTCGCTGGTATTGCCGGACGTTTTCATCGATCAGGATTCGCCCGCCGCGCAATATGCCAAGGCCGGACTCGACGCCAAGGGCATTGTCGTCAAGGTGTTCGAGGCGCTCGGAAAAGACGCGCGCCTGGAGACCGTGAAGCTGGCCTAGTTTTCACCTCTCCCGTGGGGAGAGGTCGGACTGCGAAGCAGTCCGGGTGAGCGACTGTCTTGGGTGTCAAGCGATTTGCCATGGTCGGCGCTCTCGCAGGATGGCATTGAGGATGGTGAGCAGCTTTCGGGCGACGGCGATGATGGCGACCATCTTTGGTTTTCCGGCGGCTCGGAGGCGGTTGAAGAAGTCTTTCAGGACCGGATTGTGGCGCATGGCGACGAGGGCGCCCATGAACAAAGCGGTTCGTACGACGCTACGGCCACCGCCGATGAAGCTGCGCCCGCGCCACTGGCCGGACTGGCGCGTGAAGGGTGCCAAGCCTGCGAGGGCGGCGATCTGCTTGCGGCTGAGCGTGCCGAGTTCAGGCAATTCAGCGATGAGCGTACGCGCAATGATCGGCCCGATGCCCGGCACGGAGGCGAGCAGGTCCTCCTTCTCGCGCCAGGCCGGCGAGCCGCGCACGGAATCGTCGATCTCGCCATCAAGTTCGGCCAGTTCCTTCTCCAGCACCTTGCGTAGGCGGACGATACTCTTTTTCAGACGCTTGTTCGTCACCCGACGTTCGCGTTGGCCCTCGGCGGCCATCATCTCGACAATCTGCCGCCGACGGGCGATGAGATCACCCAACAGACGGGTTGCCTCGTCAGCCAGCGGGCGCGGCTCGGGCCTCGTCGCTTCGGCGAAGTGGGCGATGACGCCCGCGTCGATTGGGTCGGTCTTTGCATGCTGCCCGACCGCCTTGGCAAAGGCGCGGATCTGGGCCGGATTGACGATGACAACCGGAAGCCCAGCAGCCGCCAGCGCAGCAGCCGCAATCGTCTCGAAACCGCCGGTGGCCTCCAACGCGACAATACTCGGTGAGAGCTGGCGCAGCCGCTCGATCAGCCGATCCAGCCCCGAGGCATTGCGTTCGACCGCGAAGGTCTCTCCGCTCGGGCGAAAAGCAACGTCCAAGCGGTCTTTCGATACGTCGATACCGACAGCGATGATGTCCATGGCGACCCGTCCTTGCCTAATCGGGCTTTGCGCTTTGCGGCCCAGGCGACTGTTCGGGTTCGATGGAACGACAGGCGGGGCGCCGAGCTCACTTGCGGTCTTCAATGACCCAGGGCGTATCGGGCACCCGCCTGTCACCGCAACCCGTACCTTATTCGAGTCGCGGCTATGAGAATTACAAGGGCGTACGGACTCTCGTATGCCGGAACCCCCTCACCCCGACCCTCTCCCCAACGGGGAGAGGGAGAAGAGCGCTTCGCGCACGCTCTATCTCACTCCTCATGGTGAGGAGCGTTGCCATAGCAGGCGCAGCCTGCGTGCACTTGGCTGCGATGCAACGCGTCTCGAACCATGAGGCCTCATGGGCGTTTATTGCAGCGGTGCCGGCCTGGGAGTAAACTCTCGCCATGAAACAGCCAGTCGTGTCCCGCAATCCCGAGGTTATGGGTGGCGCGCCGGTGTTTTATGGCACCAGAATTCCCGTGCAGACGCTGCTCGATTACCTTGAAGCGGGCGAGTCGATCGATGAATTTCTCGAAGGCTTTCCGTCGCTCACACGGCAGCAGGTCATCGCTTTCCTGGAAGAAGCGCCTGTAGCCCGGATTCAGCATTAGCTAAATCCGTGGGCTAGAATAATTTCTGTTCGCGAAATTTCTATCACCTCATGGTGAGGAGCGTTGCGCAGCAACGCGTCTCGAACCATGAGGCCCGCATCCTTCGAGACGCCGCCTTCGGCGGCTCCTCAGGATGAGGGATTAGCGAGCGGAGCCCGGATTTCACCTCGCTCCATCCGCGCCACCATTTATTTCTCGTACCCTCTTGACATTATTCCTAGGATATTATACCTACACCCCACCTCGCTCGCTGAGGGGCGTCAACCGGTGACGTTCGGCGGACGGAGCGGGGGCGGCGCCCGCGGGCGTGGTTCGTCGCCACGCACTCGGGAAGCCTCGGGACTCCGCCTGGCGGTACTACGGCCGCCCGCGAGGAGCTCGCTGACGGAGGCCGGCTCGGCCCCCGGAGGTTCTGGAGCGCGACCACCGCGAAAGCGGGACTGGCGCGAAGGAGCCGAAGGAGAAAGAGCCGTCCACGAAAAGCGCGGCCCGGGGACTTAAAAACGCCGCGGTGGAGCGCCGGGAGGCGCGCGCGCTCTCGCACAGCGCGCGCCGCGCCTCGCAAGCGCGGAATTATTTGTGCGCCTTTCGGCGCTCCGCTCCCCTCGCCTTTTCGCGAAGGGAGAAAGGAATGAGGGCGATGCCCGGCGCCCATGCCACCGGGCGGCGGAGCGTTGGCTTCCTCCGCCCTCATCCTGAGGAGCCCGCGCAGCGGGCGTCTCGAAGGACGAGGGCGGCCACATGGTTCGAGACGCGCCTTCGGCGCTCCTCACCATGAGGCCGAGAAAGTCTCCTGCCCGGGCATGACGAAGAAATGAGAGAACAGCAATGCACACTAATTCCGATACGGCCACTCCCCAGACCCGCATGTCCGGCGGCGCGAAGGATTGGCGGGCGCTCAGCAACCTGCTGTGCATCTGGGCCTTGTGCGGCCGCAGCGCCTGCCGCAAGACCCGCGCCTGCCGCGGGGATTCACGCGACTGCATTCCGCGCTGCGCCCCGCTCGTCCCGGAGGACGTGAGGGTGTGGGTGGCCGCGCTGATGGAGTGCAAGCGCGACGGCCTCTGCTTCGACGACGCGCGCGCGCAGCTTCCGCCGGAACTGGAAGCAGCCTGGGCCGCCTGGGACGAGGTGGTGGAGCGCATTGCGCGCAGAAATCGGTCGAAAGCGGTCGCTGACCCTTCTGTTGTCATCCCGGCCGACCCCCGACTTGATCGGGGGGAGAGCCGGGACCCACCGCAGCGGGTTCATGGGTCCCGGATCGGTGCGGAGCCTGTCATCGGGCCGCGCTTCGCGCGGACCCGTTGGCACCGTCCGGGATGACAACGTCTCCTTTGCCGCCTTGACGCCCCTCGTGCGTGCGATAAACCCAAAGGACGATCCGGGGCCGCCAGGTCCCGCCCAGTACAAGGACCGCCCATGACCGAACGCATCCCGGGTTTCTCCACGCTCGCCATCCATGCCGGCGCGCAGCCCGATCCCACCACCGGCGCGCGCGCGACGCCGATCTACCAGACCACGTCTTTCGTGTTCAACGACGTCGATCACGCCGCGGCTTTGTTCGGGCTACAGACCTTCGGCAACATCTACACCCGCATCGGCAATCCGACCAATGCGGTGCTGGAGGAGCGCATCGCGGCGCTGGAAGGCGGCACCGCGGGACTTGCGGTCGCTTCCGGCCACGCCGCCCAGGTGGTCGTGATGCATTCGCTGATGCGGCCGGGCGACGAATTCGTCGCCTCGAAGAAGCTCTATGGCGGCTCGATCAACCAGTTCAACCACGCGTTCAAGAATTTCGGCTGGAACGTGGCCTGGGCCGACCCCGACGACCTGCCCTCGTTCGAAAAAGCAGTGACGCCGAAGACCAAGGCAATCTTCATCGAGTCGATCGCCAACCCGGGCGGCATCATCACCGACATCGAGGCGGTCGCCAAGGTCGCCAAAAAGGCCGGCGTTCCACTCATCGTCGATAACACGCTGGCCACGCCTTACCTGTGCAAGCCGATCGACTTCGGCGCCGACATCGTCGTGCATTCGCTGACGAAATTCCTCGGCGGCCACGGCAACTCGATCGGCGGGATGATCGTTGACGGTGGCACCTTTAACTGGTCGCGCGAAGGACGCTATCCGATGCTCTCGGAGCCGCGCCCGGAATATAACGGCATGGTGCTGCACGAGACCTTCGGCAATTTCGCATTCGCTATCGCCTGCCGGGTGCTTGGCCTGCGCGACATTGGTCCGGCGCTATCGCCCTTCAACGCGTTCCTGATCCTCACCGGCGTGGAGACGCTGCCGCTGCGCATGCAGCGCCATTGCGAGAACGCGCTCGCGGTCGCCCAGTGGCTGGTCAAGCACAATAAGGTCGCCTGGGTGAGCTATGCGGGCCTGCCGAGCGACCGCTATCACGCGCTGGCGAAGAAATATTGCCCGAAGGGCGCGGGCGCGGTGCTCACCTTCGGGCTCAAAGGCGGCTACGATGCGGGCGTGAAGCTCGTGTCCAGCGTGAAGCTGTTTTCCCATCTCGCCAATATCGGCGACACGCGCTCGCTCATCATCCATCCGGCCTCGACCACGCACCGGCAGCTTTCCGACGCCCAGAAGATACAGGCGGGCGCCGGGCCGGATGTGGTGCGGCTTTCGGTAGGCCTTGAGGACAAGGACGACATCATCGCCGATCTCGAACAGGGCTTGGCGGCGTAAGCTATCCGGCCTCAGCGGCGGCGCGCGCGCCGGGCAGCGCCGGTTTCGCCGTCGCGCGTTCCACATGCGCCACCGCGACCGTCAGCACGGCCATCGTCATGGCTTGATGCAGCAATGCCAGGCCGATCGGCGCCTGGTAGAGCAAGGTGAGGATCCCCACGGCGATTTGCAGCAGCACGACGCTGGCCAATACCAGAGCGCCGTTCAGCGGGGCGCCGTATCGCGGGTTCCTCAGCACGTCGATCACATGCAAGACCACCACCAGGTAAAGCACATAGGCCATGTTGCGGTGGTTGAACTGCACCATCAATTCATTTTCGAAGAAATTGCGCCACTCCGGCGCCAAGAACATCAGCCGCTCCCAGGCCGGCAGGAACGAGCCCTCGATCAACGGCCAGGTATTGTAGGCGAGACCGGCGTCGAGACCGGCAACCAAAGCGCCGAGGTAAATCTGGATCAGCACCATAACGAGTATAATGAATGCGCCGAGGCGCAAGCGAAGCGGCAGGTCGAGCGGATCGCGCGCGCGCAGCCGCTGCGCCGTCCATAGCAGCGCGGCGTAGATCACGCAGGCGAGCGTCAGGTGAAACGCCAGGCGATAGGGCGAGACGGTCACGCGGCCCTCAAGGCCGGATGCCACCATCCACCAGCCGACGGCGCCCTGGATCGCGCCGAGGCCGAAGATCGCCCACAGCCGGGCGCGCAACGGCCGCTCGATCCAGCCGCGCCAGAGAAACCACAGGAAGGGAAACAGGAAAGCCGCGCCGATCAGGCGGCCGAGCAGGCGATGCGCCCATTCCCACCAATAGATGGTCTTGAACTGCTCCAGGCTCATGCCGCGGTTGAGCAGCTGATATTGCGAGCTGGTCCGATATTTTTCGAATTCGGCCTGCCACGCGCCGTCATCCATGGGTGGCACCATGCCGGTGACCGGCTTCCATTCCACGATCGACAGCCCGGATTCGGTGAGCCGCGTCGCGCCACCGACAAGAAGCGTGATGAGAACCAGCGCCGCCACGGCCAGCAGCCACCACCGGATGGCGCGGCGGCGGAAATCCAGATTGGGCTGGGCTTGGTGCATGAAGTTTAGATTACTTGCGACAGGCGGGGCGGACCATATAGTCCTGGCCATGCCCCCGCAACCAACAGGGACAAAGGTCACGCCATGCCCATCCGCCTGCGCAAACTCATCGGCACGGTGGCGCTGCTGGCGCTGATCATCGTCTGGGCGCTGGTGGCCATGGCGCTCGCGCAATCGGTGCTGACTTCAGTCACCGGCTGGGTGGCCTTCCTCTATTATGTCGTCGCCGGGCTCGGCTGGGTGCTGCCGGCGATGCCCTTGATCCGCTGGATGTCACGGCCGGATTCCGGATCCGCGTAAGATTACGTCGCGTTGACCGGGCGGAATCCGTTCCACAAGCCCGTGGCGGCGCCGGACATGAGCACGCGCAGATAGCGCATGCGCTGGAATTCGCCGTTGAGCGAAATTCTTGGCAGCGCCATCAAATGTTCGCTGTGCTTGGGGAAGAGAACGCCCGGCCGCGTTGTGACCGCGGTCTTGAAGCCCAATTCGCGAGCAATCTGGAATTCGCGCGGGCCGGCTGAGGTTTTGTCACCAATGGGATAGGCGAGATGCCGCGGCTTCACGCCAAGCGAGGCTTCAATCACCACGCGGCTCATTTTCATTTCTGTGCGCGCTGCTTTCTCGGATAATTTTTTCAGCATCACGTGATTGACCGTATGCGCGCCGATGGTCACCAGCGGGTCGGCCGCCAGCGTCGCCAGCTCGTCCCAGGTCATGCATAGTTCGTCGCAGAAAGCCGCGACATCGACCTGATAGCGCTCGCTCATGTCGCGGACGATGCGGCGCATCTCTTCCTCGCTGTCGAGGCGGCGCAGCCAGCCATAGATGACAGCAAACAGATGGCGCTTTTCCTCCACCGTGCGGCAGTCGAACCTTTGATCCCTGCCGTCGATGACCAGCCCGATGCGCTCGTTTTTCGCGACCACCGCTTCCAGCGCCAGCCACCACAATTCGCCCAAGCGATCGGGAAAACTGGTCGGGATATAGAGGCCGAAAGGAATCTCGTATTTCTTCAGGATCGGATAGGCAAAGGTCAGCGTGTCGCGATAACCGTCGTCGACGGTGACGCAGACAAAGCGGCGGCTGGAATATCCCTCGGTCAGGCGGCGGTGCATCTCGTCGAGCGTGACGATATCGAGCCGCGAGCGGCGCAGGCGCCGGGCCACCTTTTCCAGAAACTCGGGAGTCACTTCCAGCAGCCGGTTGGGCTGGAAGCGGTCGGGACGCGGCGGCCGGACATGATGCAGCGTCAGGATCATGCCGATGCCGCCGACGAAGGGCCGCAGCAGCGCATGCGCGCCGCTGAAGTAGAGCGCCTCCATGCCGGCGCGGATGATATTGTGCTTCAAACCCGCCAAGATCAGTTCTCCAAACGCGTCCAAAAAGCCCGAGGCATAATTTAGGCCAAACAATTGAAAGCGGACTTAATCGCTAAAAAACGGCCCAATCATGGTTCCGCGCCATTTTTATTCGTGTCTTCAGTGGCTTGAACAGGCGCGGAAGGAAGCACAAACCCTGCGGACGGTATAGGGGAACGCCAACCCTTTGTTGAGACTCCCTGTGCCATCGTTGCGGGCCGCCACAGCAAAGCCCGGTTCCTGGCATGGTCGGAATGAATGTCGCACTCCGCGCAGCGCTTGCGCGCAATCAAGGCGAGGCCGGACGCGCTGAACGCCGCGGCCCATTCGCGCGCATCGAAATCCTCGATGACCTGTCGGCGGCGGAGCCCCTCTGGCGCCGCCTGCAACGCGAAGATGCGCTCGCCACCCCCTATCAAAGTTTCGACCTGCTCGCCGCCTGGCAACGGCAAGTGGGGGCGCGGACGGGCGTGACGCCTTTCATCGTCGTTGGCTTTGACGCGGGCGGCAGTCCCGCCTTTCTGCTGCCGCTGGGGCGCACACGCCTAGGACCGCTTGGCGTCGTCAGCTATCTCGGCGGCAAGCACGTCAATTTCAATGTCGCCCTGTGGCGGCGCGATATCGTCTCGGACGCAACCGCCGATGACGTCCACGCCATTGTCGATCAGATCGGCGCGCAGAAGGGCGTGGACATCTGCAACTTCCTGCGGCAGCCGCGCTCCTGGGAAGGCATTGCCAATCCCTTCGCGCTGTTGCCGCACCAGGCTTCGCCGAGCGACAGCCTCCGCCTGACGTTGAGCGCGCCGGGAGAGCAGCTCATCAAGATGGTCCTCAGCCCGGCCATGAACGGACGGCTGCGAACAAAGAAGCGCAGGCTGCAAAGACTGCCCGGCTACCGCTATCTGCACGCCACAACGGCGGCGGACGTTGACCGCCTGCTCGACGCCTTCTTCCCGCTGAAGGCGGCGCATATGGCCGCGCAGGCCCTGCCCAACATCTTCGCCGAGCCCGGCAATGAGGATTTCCTGCGCCAGTCCTGCCATCAGGGACTTGCGGCGGGAAAACTACTGATCGAGATGCACGCCCTCGAAGCCAGCGGCGAGCTGCTCGCCCTCTTTGCCGGGATTAGCGACGGCCGGCGCTTTTCCGGCATGTTCAATACCTACACCCTGAGCGACCATGCGCGGCAGAGCCCGGGGCTGGTCCTGCTCACCCATATCATTGCCAACCTCGCCGACCGCAGCGTGCAGAGTTTTGACCTCGGCGTCGGCGAGGCGAGATACAAGACCTTCTTCTGCAAGGAACCCGAGGCCTTGTTCGACAGCTTTTTGCCGCTCACGCCGCTGGGACGCCTTGCCGCCATCGCCGCGCGCGAAGGCAGCCGGATGAAACGCCAGATCAAGCAGAGCCGCGCTTTGTGGAGTTTGGTTCAGACACTCCGGCAGGGATGGCGCGGCCATGCCGCGGATAGCGCTTAGGCCGCGACCGCCTCGCGCGGCCGTCCCAGCAGCAGGGCCACGTCGGCGAATCCAGCCGTCAGCAGCCGGTCGCGCGCCGCGGCGACCGCGGGACTGTTCACGTTGGTGGCGACCAGCACGGCTCTCGGCGCAAGCCGCGCCAAGCGCTCGATCGCCATTTCCGGCAGCGCACCTGCATCCACCACGACGTGGTCATAGGCGCGCGCCAAGGCGTCGATGGTGGCGGCAAGCCGCTGCGAGGCAAGAATGGCCGGGCCGTCCGAGGCCGCCTGACCGACCGCGACCAGATGCAGGCGTGAATAACGGTCGCGGGTGATGATGTCCCCGAACGAGACCTGGCCGCGCACGAGTTCGGCAATCCCCGGCGCGTCCGGATCGTTGGAAATGATCGAGATATTGGGCGCTCCCAGCGCCAGATCGACCAGGACCGCCCGGCTTTCCTTGGCCAAGGCGCGACCCAGGGCAATGGCGGTATGCGTGGTTCCCACGTTGCGCGCCGCCCCGACGATGGTGATGCGCCGGCCGCCCTCGCCTGCTCCGCGCAGGCCGCGCGCGATGTCATCGATGGAGTTGGCCGGCGCCGCCGCAACAGGATGCGGAGCCGCAACAGGATGCGCCGCCGAGCGAGCGACGATCTCCGGTTCGCCACGGCGCGTCAGGACGCGCGTCGCGCCCCGCAGCGAATTCAACAGCGAGGGCCTTTGCGCCGGCGTCGCCACAAGATACGACGTGCCGCCGAGAAGCTCGCCGGTTGCCACAAAACCGGCGCATAGCACCAGCGTCGCCAGCGCCACCATGAAGATGATCGGCAGCTTCTTTGGGAACGACGGCGTGTTGGAGACGGCCGCGCGCGAGATGATGCGCGCTTCCGGCGGCGCGGCTTCCAGGCTGTCGCGCGCGGTGGCTTCGCGGTACTTGGCCAGATAGGATTCGAGCAAGTCGCGCTGCGCCTTGGCTTCGCGTTCGAGCGCGCGCAGTTCCACATCCTGGTCATTGCTGGATGCCGCTTGGCGCTTGAGTTGTTCGAGGCTGGCGGTAAGCGTATTGACGCGCGCGTCGGCAATGTGGGCGTTGCTCTCCAGCGACCGCACGATTCTCTCCGCTTCCCCTCTTATTTGTGCCTCCAATTCGTTGAGCTGCGCTCGCAGCTCCTTGATGCGCGGGTGGAATTCAAGCAACGTCGCCGATTGTTCGGCGAGCTGCGCTTGCAAGGTCACGTGCTGCTCTGCGAGCCGACGAATGAGATCGGAATTGAGCACTTCGGAAGCTTCCAGCGGTTTACCCGCCTGAAGCATGGCGCGGATCAGCCGCGCCTTGGTTTCCGTATCCGCCTTTTGTCCCCGCGCCGCTGCAATCTGCGCATTCACGTCGCCGAGCTGCTGCGTGGCCAGCGACGTGCTGTTCGGACCGGCAAAGAGACCGGTTTTGGCACGATATTCCTCGACCTTGGCTTCGGCGCCGGCGACCTTCTTGCGCATATTTTCGATTTCGCCGGCGAGCCACTGTCCGGCGCTGCGCGCCTGCTCCTGCTTGGCGGCCTGCTGCATTTCGAGATAGGTATCGGCGACCGCATTGGCGACGCGCGCGGAGAGTTCTGGATCGCTGGATTCGAAACTCACCGAGATGACGCGCGACCGATCGACCGCGGAGACATTCAGCCGCGCATAATAGACCTCCAGCACACGCTCCTCGGGGCTCATCTTCAGGGGATCCCGGGAGAGGCCCACCAGTCCCAGCAGAATGCTGGGAATGGACATGCCGCTGAGCACCGGATCGAATTCCGGCCGCTCGCCGAGCTTGATCTGGCGGATGACCTGGCGCGCGAGATCGCGCGAAAGGATGACCTGGACCTGGCTCGCCACCGCTTCCTGGTCAATGACGCCGGGATCGGAGGTCTTGTCGGCTTCCGGCCGGAGATAAATGTTGTCGCGGCCCTCGATCAGAATGCGCGCTTCCGATCGGTATTGCGGCGTGTAGGTGTTCACGACGACGAAAGTCAGCAGCGCCAACACGATGGCGGGGCCGAGGATATGCCAGCGCCGGTACCAAAGAGCGCGGCCAAGCGCCCGCAACTCCAAATCATCCGCAACGCGGCCGCCACCTAAAGACATTTGCGACTCCATACGCCCACGCCTCACGCACGATGCCGAGATTATGGTTGCCGCCGCGTTAATTTCGGCGTTCGCAGCCCCTCCGAGGCCGGCAAAAGTCAGCCTTTGTTAACCATGCAAGGCGTTAATCGGGCTTAACTCTTCGCTGGAGCCCGGATTCGCGCATGCGGGTTAGCCGCTTTCTGGTCGTGGTGCTGGCCGCGCTGGCCGTGGCCGGC
>Ga0080064_1007663_pt1 | contig 10752 bp, 6 predicted proteins | sample Subgrocontami54m_FD_69260 | JGI IMG/M metagenome (GOLD analysis project Ga0080064, IMG submission 69260) | Subsurface groundwater microbial communities from S. Glens Falls, New York, USA - GMW46 contaminated, 5.4 m (SPADES assembly) (version 2) ... | reverse complement strand
AAGTTCTTTTCCGAGATGGAGTTCTTCAGCCTCATCCGCGATCTGGCCCCCACCGCTCCGGCGCAAACCCTCACCATCCAATCGCTCGAATCACAAACCGATGCCGCCGCCTGGCTCGCCGCTTTGGGCAAGGACGGTACCGTCGCCGTCGCATTGGGCACGGAAGGCGAAGGCCTGCTCACCACCACCCGCATGGGGCTCTCCGCCGGACCCGGCCACGCCTGCGGCTTCGGCCCCGAGCTTTTTGCCCACTTCCGCCCGCTGCTGGAAGACCCCAATCGCCCCAAGGCCGCCCACGACGTGAAAGCCCTCCACCTCCAACTCGCAGCTCACGGCATCCATCCCAAAGGCTTCCAGCACGACGTCCTCCTCTACACCTTTCTGCTCACCGCCGACCCCGGCTCCTGCACGCCCGAGGCCGCCGCCAGCCGCTATCTCAATCACAAGCCCGGCCCATCGATCGAGGAAGCCGCCGCCAACGCCCACGCCCTCGCCGCTCGCTTGTCGGAGGAGATCGCCGCGCAGGACCTCCAATCCGTTTACGACACAATCGATCTGCCCCTCATCCCCGTCCTGACGCAAATGGAGCAGACCGGCATTCGCATTGACCCCGCCGCGCTGGGCGCAATGTCCCTAAGCATGGAGCATGAAATCGAGCGCCTCACCACCGAAATCCACGCTCTCGCCGGCCAGCCCTTCAACATCAACTCCCCGCAACAATTGGGCAAGGTTTTATTTGATGATCTCAGACTCCCCGCTCCCCCCTCGCGCGGCAAAAACAAATCCGTGTCCACCGCCGCGGACGTCCTGGAAGCGCTCGCCCCGGATCACCCCATCGCCGCGCTCGTCCTGGAATTCCGCCAGCTTACAAAACTCAAGGGCACCTACGTTGACGCGCTCCCCGCGCTCATCCGTCCCGCCACCAGCCGCCTGCACACCACCTTCAATCCCGCCGGAGCCGCCACAGGGCGCCTCTCTTCCTCCAACCCCAATCTCCAGAACATCCCCATCCGCACCGAACTCGGCCGCCAGATTCGCGCCGCCTTCGTCCCCGAACCCGGCTGGTCCCTCGTCATCGCCGACTATTCGCAGATCGAGCTCCGCCTGCTCGCGCACCTCTCGCTTGACCCGGTCCTGCTCGACGCCTTCCGCCACGGTGAGGACATTCACACACGCACCGCCGCCGAAGTCTTCGGCGTCATGCCGCTCATGGTCACCTCCGAGATGCGGCGCAACGCCAAAGCCGTGAATTTCGGCATCATCTACGGACTCAGCTCGTTTGGTCTGGCCGGTCAGCTCGGCATCCCGCGGCAGGAAGCCGACCAGTACATCAAGAACTACTTTGCCCGTTACGCCGGAGTGAAAACCTTTATTGAAAAGACCATCGGCGAAGTCCGCCAATCCGGCTTTACGCGAACTCTATTCGGACGCCGCCGCCCCATCCCCGACATCGCCAGCCGCAACCCCAACGCGCGCGGTTTTGCCGAAAGGACCGCCGTCAACACCCCGCTCCAAGGCTCCGCCGCGGACCTGATCAAGCTTGCCATGATCGAGATTCACAATGAGCTCGCAACCGGATGGAAGTCCCGGATGCTGCTCCAGGTCCACGATGAACTGGTGCTGGAGGCCCCGCCGGATGAGGTCGAGCCGCTCCGCGCCATGGTCCGGCGGCACATGGAGTCGGTCTATCCGCTCGAAGTCCCGCTGGTAGCCGACACCGGCGCGGGCCCCAATTGGCGCGACGCCAAGTGAAGTTCTTGTATTGCGAAAAGAAAGCCTCGTTGCCGGCTGTGTTACCCTGACTTCTATCCCCATATGATTCCGGAAACCATTCCAGAAGGCCTCACGTTTGATGACATTCTGTTGGTTCCGGCGCGCAGCGCCGTGCTGCCCACCGAAACGGACACTCAAACATGGTTTGCCCGCAAGGTTCCGCTGAACATTCCCATCTCGAGCTCGGCAATGGACACCGTGACAGAGTCGCATCTTGCCATTGCGCTGGCGCGGGAAGGCGGCATCGGGATCATCCATCGCAACATGCTCATTGAGCGGCAGGTGGAAGAGGTGGACCGCGTCAAGCGCAGTGAGAGCGGGATGATCGTCGATCCCGTGACCATCCAGCCCGACGCTTTGATCTCGGATGCGCTGGCGATGATGAAGCGGTTCAGAATCTCGGGAGTGCCCGTGACCCGGCCCGACGGCCGGCTCGTCGGGATTCTCACCAATCGTGATCTCCGCTTCGAGAATCGTTTTGACCTGCCTGTGGAAAAAGTGATGACCAAGGACAATCTCATCACCGTGGCCGTCGGCACCACGCTTGAAGAGGCGGAAAAGATTCTGCACACCCATCGCGTGGAAAAACTTCTCGTAGTGGATGATCAGTACATGCTCAAGGGCCTCATCACCGTGAAGGACATTCAGAAAAAGCTGAAGTATCCCAACGCCGCCAAGGATGAGCAAGGGCGTTTGCGCGCCGGGGCCGCCATTGGAGCGACTGGTGATTTTCTCGAGCGTGCGCAGGAACTGGTCAAGCGCAAGGTGGACGTGGTAGTGATCGACACGGCGCACGGCCATAGCGAACGGGTGCTGGAGGCTGTCAAGACGGTAAAGCACGCGCTGCCGGAGTTGCAACTGGTCGCCGGCAATGTCGCCACATACGAAGGCGCGCGCGACCTGATTGCGAGCGGCGTGGACGGGGTCAAGGTCGGCATCGGGCCGGGATCGATTTGCACCACCCGCGTGGTGACCGGAGCCGGGGTGCCGCAAATCACCGCGATCGCGGAGGCCTCCAAGGCGGCGCGCGGCACCGGAGTGCCAATCATCTCCGATGGCGGCATCAAGTATTCCGGCGACCTGTCGAAGGCGATTGCGGCCGGGGCCGAATGCGTGATGATCGGGAGCCTGTTTGCGGGCACCGAGGAGAGCCCCGGGGAGACGATTCTTTTTCAAGGACGGACGTTCAAGAGCTACCGCGGCATGGGGTCATTGGGCGCGATGAGCCAGGGCTCCAGGGATCGCTATTCCCAGGAAGGCAGCGCGAAGCTGGTGCCGGAGGGCATTGAAGGCCGCGTTCCTTACAAGGGCATGCTGTCGGAGATGGTGTTCCAACTGGTGGGCGGGTTGCGTGCCGGAATGGGATACTGCGGCTGCTCGACTGTGAAGGAGTTCCAGGAGCGGGCCAAGTTCCTGCGTGTGTCGGTAGCCGCGCTGCGCGAGTCGCACGTCCACGATGTGATCATCACCAAGGAAGCCCCGAACTACCAGGCCGAGTAGTCAGTCAGCTGTTCCGTACCTTCTTCATCAGCCGCAGCGTGAGTACACCCATGCCGAGCACAGCCGCCACCAGGGCTCCGTTCAAGAGGTTGGGGAAGCGGTCACTGAGCGGCGTTGGAGGAGGAGTGTAGGCGGGGTTGGGCTCGCCGGCTGTTAGCTGGATGGTTTGCACGGCTGCAGGATCCCGCTCCCTCATGGTCGCGGCGAGATCGTACTGCGGCGCCGCCGCGCCTGGATTCCCATAGTAGATCCAGTAATCGCCCTCGGGCGACGGTGGCAGCTTCACGATGCGGCGGCGGACTTCGAGATAGGCGCGTATGAGCTGCAGCGGCGGATCGTCGCCGTTGTGGATGCGAAGCCGGAGATCGCGATCCCGGCGCGGGCCGTATTCGATGGCAAGCGTCTCCTCGCCTGGAACACGGTGGATGATTCCCATTCCGTGGAATTGGGACCGTTGCTCGCGTAGGGAGGAAACGTCGGCGCGGCGGTAAAATACGGGCGTCGAGACTTCGATTCTGATTCGCTCATGCAGCGTTTCCGCAGAAAGGTGTAGATCGCCTACGCTTATCTTTCCATCCTCGGACTGCTGCAAGTTCACCGTCGCGACGGTGTCCCATTCGGCTGGCGTCTCCTCGCGAAACATGGCCCATGCGCCGGTGATCGCCCCGGGACTGAGGAAGCCTTCGATGGTGGCGCGGATGTAACGGCGCGTGGAGGTGGGGTAGTCCACGCGCAGCACAGAGGCGTGAACGTCGTCCTCCGATACTTCAAAGATGTAGCCCGCCGCGCGGGCCATGGTCCAGGAGCGATTATCATCGCTGGTTTCGATGCGGACGGCGTGCTTGAAGTTCTTCTCGCCGGTGGCAAAGCGCAGGCGGCTGGTCTGGATTCGCCGGCCCAGGTCGAGCGTCAATTGGAGGGCTGAGCCGGACACGGCCTTGTCCAGCATGCGCGCCGGCAATTCACGCTCAACAATGCTTCCGGATCGTGTTTCGAGAATGTAGGGAACCTCCGTTGAACCGCGAACCACCCGCAGATCGGAGAAGTGGGAGTGGGCGTAGATATCCGGGCTGAGACGGAGCGCGGTCATGCTGCCGGGATTGAGTTGGAACCGCGTTCTGTATTGCCAGCGGGCGGAGTCGAACCCGGCTCCAGCCAGCGTGAGGGCAGTGGTGAGTAAGAGGCTCTTACGCATCCTTCTTCCACCATCCGTCCACGGATTCGCGGTAGCGCGAGTACAGATATGACGTCAGAAGAAGCAGCGCGCCCAGCACGCCGAAGGCTACGATGCGGTAGAACCACGACATCAGCCAGACGTCGAACAGGTAGAGCTTGATGAAGACAATCGCGATGAGTCCCAGGCCGAGCCCGCGGTTCAGAGCCGAACCCTTGACGGCTCCCGCCGCGATCAGCAGCACGGCATATGCCGCCGCCAGGATGGAGATGGTGGCGCTTTGGAAACTGTACAGGTTCTCCGGCGTGGCCGTACGGGCGCCATAGCCGGCTACTTCCAACACCAGGCTCCAAAGCAGCGCGACATGGCCGGCAACATACACCGCAAGCGCGCGCACGCCTTGTCCGATGCACCAGGCTGAGAACCACATTGAGCCGGCAGCGGCCACGAAAGTGAGAAAGCGCTGGTTGGCCAGGAAAGAGTAGGCCAGGGGGTCAGGGTAGATCCAGGAGTCGATCCCATACAGCCGTAACAACACGAGGGCGAAGACGGCGAGACCGCCCCATTGCATACGGACCGGGGAGAAGCGCAGAGCGATCCAGGTGATGGCCGCGCCTTCCAGCGCCCAGGCCACGGTGATGCGAAATCCGGCGAATTGAATGGGCGCGGCCAGGGTCAGGAAGCAGAGCGCAATGCCCAGGGCGAGCATTACCGGTCTGTCATCGCGCGACTCCTCCGGCATCGACTGCCAGAGGTGGTAACCGGCCGCAAGATGGATGGCTGCCACGGCCACCGCGAACAGTCCGAGCCACGCGTGATAGTCCCGATCCAATAGAACGTAGGCGTAACCGAAGTAAGCCGCCCCGTTGATCGCGAAGAGAAGGAAGTCCTGCCGGACGGGAGTGATGCGGCGCACCAGCATCCGCCAGGGGAGCCACGATAGGAATAACAGGAATCCGGCGGTGAGCAGGAACAGGCACACTCCGATGGGTGGATTGGTTCGGCTATATTCCGAGAACAAGCCTCCGTAGGCGAGCCAGAAGGCGACGAAGGTGACCTGGGATAGGGCGGGCCAATTGCGGCGGTCGGCAATGGCCAGTCCGGAAACCGCGAGCCCGAGGGTGAAAGGCAGGTAACCGGCCGGTGTGTCCGACCATAGCGGCACCGCAACAATCATAGCCGCGGCCTGCGCCAGGATCGCCACTATCCACAACGGTGAGATGGCGAACATCGCGTAGAAGAGAATGGCAAAGACCGCCGCCGGCAGACGCTTGTCCGAGGCAAAACGGTCCGCAAACCAGCCGCCATAGAGAAGGAACGTGCCGGCAATGGCCAGACCCTCAAGGAACGTCCACTGACGGCGGCGCGCCACGGCGAGGGCCCCTATGTTGAGAAGAAACATGTAACTGAAAAGAATCCATGGCCGGTCCTCGCCGGTGGAGAGAAGAATCGGGGTGGCGTAGCCGCCCGCGAGGGCCAATGCCGCAATTGCCATCGCATCGTAGCGCAAGGCCAGCGCGCCGGCCATCGCCACTGCGGCCACCATCAGCGCGAAGGCCAGCGCCAGTGGAACCAGTTGATAAAAACCGAATGCGGCGAAGAAGCTGAGGTAGAGAATCGAGACCCCTGCGCCGCAGATTCCCTGCGCGTAAATCTTGTTCCCGGCGCGCCACGAACGATCCGCGAATCCAATCGCGGCGAATCCGGCAAGCACTCCAAGAATGACCCGTCCGGCCGGGCCGATCCATTCATTGTCCACGGCGTGCTTGAAGGCGAAAGCCACCGCGAGAATGACGGTAATGGCGCCGATGCGGTTTGCCCAGGCCAAGCCGAGGCGCGTTTCGAGTTGTGGTTTGGGAGCCGGCGTCGGCGCTAGGGGAGGTAGCGCTAGGGGAGGCAGCGCCAGGGGTGCCGCCTCTTGTATGGCGGGAGGTGGAGGCTCGGGCTCCGCCACGCGTTCGATTCGGAGTTCGGCTTCGATGCGGATCAGCCGTTCCTCAATCTGATCGACGCGCTTCAGCAGGCGGACGATTGCCCCGCTGAGTGCGTCCATTCGTTCCCAATGCTGGTCCGGCATGGTGGCCTAGGCCTTTGGGACTCGCGCCGATCCGAGCTCATTTGTCATGATGCTGACTTTCCATCGAGGATGATATCAGGCTTTGTAAGGCAAAAAGCTGCCGTGCGGCGGAACCGGAGCTCGATGATCATTCTCTTCTCGTCAGGACTGGTCGCGGGCCACCCGCTGGCGGTAGACTGAAAGTGTGGATGTGTTACGCCCATTAACCGGTGAGGCATTGGCCCGCGTCATCGAGCGATTGCGGAATCCGAAACCGGGCGGCAAGGTGGAAGCAGCCATTGCGACGCCGGCGTGGACTTCGTCGTGATCGGTTGGTGGGCTGCGATATTCCACGGCAGCGCACACGTCGCCACCGATCTCGGCATTTGCTATTCGAGGGACAAAGACAATCTTCGCAAGTTGGCTGGCGTCCTGGCGCCCTACCACCCGCGCCCGCGCGGATTTCCGGATGGCCTGCCGTTCGTTTGGGATGCTGCCACGCTGGCCAATGGAACGATGTTCACGCTGACGACTGACCTTGGCGTCATCGATCTCCTGGCCGAAGTCTCAGGCATCGGAACGTATGCGGATGCGCACGCAGCTTCAATCGAGATTGACGCGTTCGGCCGCCGGCTGCGCGCGCTGGATTTGCGAGCACTTATTCGAGCCAAGAAAGCCGCAGGCCGGCCAAAGGACCTGCTGATTCTGCCTGAATTGGAGGGCCTTCTAGAGGCATCGCAGGACAACTAAACTCTCACCAAGAGCTCCGCCCTTGAAACCCGGGTGCGCCCCGATGTACGGCCGGGGATCAGGGCTAGTGTTTGTACCATTCCGGAGTTGAGCCTGAGACCGCCTCAACATCCGGAACGAAACTACGATCCAGCTCGACGGCAAGGGCGGCAGCATTCTCAACAATCTGACGCCACGATTCCGCATCGCCAATCGGGTATTGTCCGGCTCCAGGCTGGCTGGATATCGGCAGTGGGAGCAGTGCCCGGAAGCCGAGACCGAAAACGCGGAAGCTTCCCGTGAACCGGTTGCTCCAGGTGCCTACATCCATTTCGATTTCAACAGTCAGGTTGGCCGCTGTCCGGCGCGTGAGTGTGAACGTTCCTGTCCCGCCGCGGCATTCGTAGCCCATCGGTTTGAACACCCGGTCGATCACGGGTTTCTTGGGACCGGTAGTGGCGCCGAGGCTAGGGGTGGCGGGCTGAATCAACGGCGGAAGTTGATGCGGAAGCGCGGCGCGCTGCACGACTTCTGCCAAGCGCGTCCGGTAATCACGGACGACGGCGGCCACCGCGCGCGCAGCCTCCGGATCAGGGGCTGTGCGCTCCGGCGCAGGCTGCTCACTGGCCGCCTCTCCCAGCGGGACCTGCATCGTGCTCTTTGCCTTTCCACACGCGGCCAGAATCATGGCGACAGACTCCGGCGGTGGCGGGAGTTTCTTACTGGCTGGGTCCGCATCGACGAAGGTCAAGGCGGTGAGGGACCGGTTTCTGCCGTTCACCCACCAGGAATCGCCAATCGTGATGCCGGGTGAAGCGGCCCCGAATGCGCCATATCCTTGCGCGGCGAAGGCCGGGCTATGCAGGTGGATGGAGAGTTGGTGGAACGGGAAGGATCTGGGAACCCCGGCTGCTATGGACGCCAGTTCAGCGAATTCGATGGTTTGGCCCGCACCCGGAGTGCCGGGGCGCTTGGACAGTTGCCGCACCTCGCCCGTTCCGGGCAACAGCGGGGCGGAGAAGTGGAACCGCTCCATTCGAGGAAACCGCTTGCGCACCCGGTCCAGGCTGGAAACAAATCCGGGGACCGGCGCGTCGGACATGGCAAAAATCAGCGACGGCGCCCCTTCACCAGATGACAAAAAGGCTGCGTGGATGCGTTCCAGCATCTCAGACAGCGGCTCCTTGCGGCTGGCCCTGAAAGTCGTGTGAAGCGCGAGGCGCATGAGGGTTCTCTCCCTTGCTATCGGCGCATGGAAGTCGATTCATTAGCCCGCTTCCTCGCCAGGTTTCGCCCGCAAATCGCGCTCGCGGAGCCGGCAATCGTGAAGTTTGTTGCGTCCCGTGCATGGTCCTGATATTCTTGCGGAAGGCTCATCTATGAGATTCCTCTGCCTGTTTCTGTTGCTGATGCCCGCCCTTGCCGCTGCTCCCACCTATTCGCGTGAAGTAGCGCCCATCCTGTTCCGGCATTGCGCCGGCTGCCATCGCCCCGGCGATGTCGCGCCCATGTCGCTGCTGGACTACAAAACGGCGCGGCCATGGGCCAAATCGATTCGGGATGCCGTGGTAAGCCGGCGCATGCCGCCCTGGTTTGCAGACCCGGCCCACGGCCGGTTTTCCAATGATGCGCGGCTGTCGGATGCCGACATTGCAACCATCCGCCAATGGGTGGAGGCGGGTGCTCCCGAAGGGGACCACGCGCAGTTGCCGCCGAAGCCAAAGTTCGTCGAGGGCTGGCATTTGGGCGAGCCGGACATGGTCATCGACATCGGCCAGGACTTTCAGGTCAAGCCGGGCATCGACGACTATGTGCACTTTATTGTTCCGGCGCGCCTCACCCAAGGACGCTGGATACGCGCCGTGGAGTTCCGTCCGGGCAACCGGAAAGTGGTGCATCACGGGCATGTGAACCTGGTGCGGGGACGCGATGAGGCCGGTTCCACCACCATTGAGTCCATGACTCCTCTGACGAAGTATCTGGAGCGGGAAGGTTCCCTGACAAGGGTGCGCGCCGATGCCCCCGTCCTCGATGATGCCTGCGTGGCAAACGCACCCGACTTGCCCTATTTGCGCGGTTACCAGGAAGGCGCGTTTGCTTCGTTCCTGCCGGGGCGGCCGCCCGATGTCTTCGCCGAAGGGTCCGCGAAGTGGCTTCCAGCCGGGGCCCAAATGGAGTTTGTCATACACTACGCGCGGATCACCGGGCCGCCACAGACGGACCGCACCTCCATCGGGCTCTATTTTGCAAAGGATCCGCAAAAGATTCTCTACCGTATGGACCTGCGGAATTTCTTCTTCCGGATTCCGCCCATGGCCCCCGCCCACACCGTGCGGCGATGCTATGACTTTGAAAAGGACAAGTTGCTGCTCTCGATCACGCCGCACATGCACTTCCGCGGCAAGGATGTGCGTTATGAGCTGATCCGGCCGTCGGGGGCGCGCGAGACGATACTCGCGGTCCCCGGCTACCACTTCGACTGGCAGCTGGTGTACCGCTTCGCTGACCCTATCAGGATCGAAAAGGGGAGCCGGCTGGAAGTGACGGCCCATTTCGACAACAGCCCGAACAACAAAGCCAATCCGGATCCATCCGTGCCGATCCGTTGGGGGGACAAGAGCGAAGAGGAGATGATGACCAGCTGGATCGAGTATTTTGAGGTGGACCCTGTAAACAAGCCTACGGCGGCTGGGCCGGCGTCGAATTAGACCTTGCATCTCCGCCAAATTGATATATAATTTCAACAAGTTGAGACTCAGGGTAGATCTCCCCTCTGGGGACAAGGAAGGTTGGGTCATGAAAAGCATTCGCATTGCTGTTGTTATTTCCCTGTTGCTGACCGCAATGTCAGCCTATGGGCAGAGTGTCACCGGCCAGTTGTCGGGAACCGTCGTGGATCCCACCGGCGCCTCTGTCTCCGGAGCTGAGATCGTCGTGACCCATGAGTTGTCGCGGCAGACGCGCAATTTCACCAGCGCCACCAATGGCTCCTTTATCTTCACCAACCTCGTGCCAGGCACCTACAATGTGCGCATCACCATGTCCGGGTTCAAAGTCCACGACCAGCGCGGGGTCACAATCGCGGCGCAGGAACGCGTGGATCTGCGCGACATCAAGCTGGCCATCGGTGAAGTGAGCAGCACCGTGGAAGTACAGGCCACCAATGTGAATGTCCAAACCACCAGTTCGGACCGTTCCGTCTCGCTGGCCCGCCAGCAGATCGAGGACACCCCAACACGCGGCCGGAATCCCCTCGCCCTCATCATCGGGCTCCCCGGGGTCCAGTCGGTTGGCGGCTTTGACGGACGGGGCTGGTCCGGCGGAGGCATTCCGGCGGTAAACGGCGGACGCTCCGGCCAGGTGATCCTGAATCTCGATGGCGCCGCCAGCCAGGATTCGGGCAACCTCAACCCAGGCTACCTTTCCCCCAGCATCGAATCCATTAGTGAGGTGAAACTGCTGGTCTCCAACTTCACCGCCGAGTACGGCGGCCGGACCGGCGGCCGGCGCGTCCGGCCAG